>Ga0134121_10001194_pt1 | contig 24944 bp, 16 predicted proteins | sample KB301_FD_96463 | JGI IMG/M metagenome (GOLD analysis project Ga0134121, IMG submission 96463) | Terrestrial soil microbial communities without Nitrogen fertilizer from Kellogg Biological Station, Michigan, USA - KB3-0-1 | ecosystem: Environmental > Terrestrial > Soil > Unclassified ... | reverse complement strand
GCGGAGGGGTCGCATAATGGTAGTGCAGCGGTCTTGAAAACCGCCGGCCGAAAGGCTATGCAGGTTCGAGTCCTGTCCCCTCCGCCACTCAGGACAAGGGTCGCTGGAAGAGTTTCTGTCACTTGAACCATTAAGTTGCCGCTCCGGCAACTTAATGGTTCCAATAGCGCCCGGCAATTTATTGGTTCCAATTTTTTCCAATTCCCCAAAAAAGTGCAAACTACCCTAAATTCCTTCGTAAATTGTTACCCGCTGTTCTTTAGACGACTCTGGAAGGTACCTGATGAACAGACTCGAGAGTTGATGGAAGATTTCTATCGCCGCATTCTGGGAGTCGATGATAAGCCGATACAGCCCCGCGCTGATGCGTTACGCGAAGCTCAATTGGCGATGAAAGCAAAACACCCGGAGCCGCTCTATTGGGGCGCGTTTATTTGCCAAGGCGATCCCGGCCCACTTACCACATCGTGACCTGGCCACCTGCCGTCTGGCCGCGGTCGTGTGGCCTGCCGTGTCAGGACTCTGCCAGGATCTTGAAGCCACCGTACGTCATCCTTTTCATGTCGAAAGGCAAGTCCAGATTCGCCAAGCGCTTGTCCTTGATGACCCGCGCATTCACTTGGTCTCGGTGCTTCCGCGACTTGAACAGTACCCAGCCGAACACGACCGACTCCGTAGGCTTCAGCTTCATCAGCCTCGGGAATGGAAGGCCTGGCTGCCCCTGTAGAGCGTCTCCCTGGCATTCAACGTAGGCAAGAGCGCCGTGCTCTCGCCAGACCTTGGCTGCCAACCTCGCGATACGGCGATACTTTGCAAGGTTCTTGGTGGGGACAGGGAGCACGAATCCGTCGACATAGCTCATTTTGAATCCTCTCGTAGTTGGCGCCGATCTGCCAAATCCAAAAATGCGGTGATATATTACTTAGCTCCAATTTGAATTAACAGATCGATTTTGTGAAGTCGAAAGGATTCCACAATGACGAGCAGTCTTGAAAAAATCGTGATTGACTGGATGTCCAACAAGGGCGCTCCCGAATGGCATGGAGTCGCGGTCAACTGGAACTGGGACAATGGGGTTGAACCCCTCCTCTGGATCGTCGATCAGCTTGACTGCGACAAAGCGACTGCACTTACGGTGTTCTGGTGGGCCGGACCGGTTGACCAGATCGATAAGAATAGTAAGGTGTATAACCCGCAGGGAGAAGTCTACAAGTTGGTCCACACAGTACTTGGGAATTGGGAACAGTACAGGACAGCCCGATTCAAGTTCAGACTGCCCTCGTACACGGAAAATCTTAACTCCCCCAACTGGGGGCTGAGCCAGGAGTGCCTCGAAATTTTAAAACCCATGCTGATCAACGTGAACGGTCAGGAACGTTATCCGAATTATGGTCAAAGTGGTCCGCAAGAGTGCTACATTGCCTATCTGGAACAGATCGGGGAGCCGGTCTCCGATCTCAACCGCCAGATACTCGAGAGCGAACGCGCTGGTCAAAACCTCTCTCAGACTGACGAGGAAGCCGCTGCAGCCTATCAGAGAGAAATGGAAGAGTGGGTGTCCGAATTGGAAGACATGGTCACCATTGCCGAAAAGTTGAAAAACCTCTCCCAGACTGACAAGGAAGCCGCTCAGAGAGAACTTGAAGAGTGGTTCTCCGAGCGGGAAGACTTACTCACCACTGTCGAGAAGTTGCAAAAAGAGAAGTGATGAAATGGCGCCTTAGGCTATACGGGACGTTAGGCGACCTCAAATAATTAGGGCAGAAGAAATCTGCCTGGAACAACTATGGACCGGATCTTCAATTAGGCAGCAGTGACTTGTATGATTCACGCGCACATAACGGCATGCACCCGCACCCTTCAGCTTGCCTCTTATGCAAAGTTCTCAAGATTGCCGATAAAAGATTTGTGAGATCAAAACTAAACCACTTCTCGCAACTGTTGCAAAAAACTGAGCATTTCTGTCGTTGGCGACAGGAAAAAGTTGCGAAGATTGTCCCGTATGCACCGCCATTTCTTTTGAACAACTTACCTGAGTTCACTTACATTTCAATCGAAGCTGAATATGGTCTAATGGGGCCGCACTGAAGGAGACCCATGCAAACCACAAAAATATTGGCGTTTGTCGTAGTCATCTGCATCACCATCCAAACTCAATCGCAAACACCTAAACCTGCGCATCGAGTTGTGATTGCCGCAAGCAGAATCCTCGACGGCAGGGGGCACATTCTCAAAAACACTCGCATCGTGGTCGAAGGCACCAAGATTGTAGCGATCGACCCGAGGGCATCGCCGATCGATTACGACCTGCGTGAGTTAACCGTCCTACCCGGCTGGATTGACGCACATGCGCACATCACTTGGAGTTTTGGGAAGGATGGGAAGAACGCAGGAGCTAGCGAGACGACGCAGGACGCAGCCTATCGAGCGGCGGCAAATGCATGGGCCACATTGATCGCGGGATTTACAACCATTCAAAGTGTTGGTTCTCCCACCGATGTACCACTTCGTGATGCGATCGCTAGAGGAGAGCTGCCGGGTCCGCGAATACTCACAGCAGTTGAACCACTGATCGGCCGCGGTGAACAAACGGGCACTCCCGATCAAATCCGCGCATTCATAAGGAAGCAGAAAGAAAATAGCGCCGACGTGATCAAGATCTTCGCGTCCCAAAGCATTCGACAAGGCGGAGGAATGACACTGTCCCAGCAGCAGCTAAACGCCGCATGTGACGAAGCCAAAAAACAGGGTTTGCGAACCCTCGTACATGCATACAAAGATGCTGTTCGCGTCGCAACATTAGCTGGCTGTACGCAGGTCGAGCACGGCACGCTTGCAACAGACGACGACCTCAACTTGATGGCCGAAAGAGGAACATATCTCGATCCGCAGGCCGGACTCATTATCGAAAACTATCTCGAAAATAAACAGAGGTATCTCGGCACACCCGGTTACACCGAAGAAGGCTTTGCCGCAATGGAAAAGATTCTTCGGCTCAATCATCAGTTGGTTCAGCGAGCGAGCAAGGTTCCAGGACTAAAGATTGTTTTCGGTACCGACGCCGTTGCCGGATCGCACGGTCGCAACGCCGAGGAACTCATCGATCGCGTGCGTGATGGTGGAGTCAGCCCACTGGCGGCGATGATCTCTGCTAACAGTCTCGGCGCCGAAGCATTGGGTCTGGGCGACCAGATCGGAACGATAGCAAAGGGATTTGAAGCCGATATTATAGCGCTAGATGGAAACCCGCTTACCGATATCACCGCTGTGCGACGCGTTGTATTCGTGATGAGGGGCGGCGTCGTTTACAAAAACGCAGCGCGAAACAAATCTGCATCAGCTCGTTAGTTTGCGGAAAACCCCGAATTCGGTCCCTGGCTGGGGGTTCGGACCTTGACATTCGCTGGCGTCGGTTATTAACTGGCGGTCCCCGAAACATCGTTTGCAAGCTCACTACTTCTCAAAGGAGACTAAAATGAAAAGATGGACTATCCTCTTCGCTGCAATTGTCTTAAGCATTGGAACAGCTCTGACTCTTCAGAAAGCGCCAGCCATTGGCTCTGTCGTCCCAGCCAAGCCTGACCTTATTGTCGACCAAAAGCGGCTCCTGCAAAACTGGGTGGTGCGCGACGAAAAGTTGGGAGCCACCTTGTGTAGTGTTGAAGAAGGCAACATTACGCCCGGCGACCATCGGCTGGTACGCTTCACTGTTTCCACGCCCAACATCGGCACTGCTGATTTGGCAGTCGGAGATCCTAATGTCCATTTCGCCAATGGGGATGGACTCTTTGAGGTCGCCTCTTGTCACCGGCACTTCCACTTTCGACATTACAGTCTTTACGAGTTGATTGATCCGGCAACGGGACACACCTGGCGTGCAGCCAAGCGTGGCTTTTGCATGATTGATATAGAAAAATTTCAGGAATTTCCCGGTCCGGCTAACAATGAGCGAAATTATCTGAGCTGTGGTGCACCAGCCACGGCAACAGATCCGGCAATTCCGGGCAATCAGGGAATCAGCGTGGGCTGGGCAGATACTTACGTTTGGCAGCTTGCTGGTCAGTTTTTCGTTTTGGATGGAGGAGATGGACAAGATCCTGTTCCTCCAGGCACGTACAGGATCCGGATCACTGTCAATCCGCCCTTCCTGGCAGGGCCTGGCGAGCCGTGTCCTTTCACGGATCCCATCGGTTTTTGCCATCAACTTCCCGAGCTTAATTACTTTAACAACGTAGCTGAGATCGAGATTGATATTCCCGATCATCCCGGGAAACAGGGAGTTGGCCCACTGAAGAATCAACCACAAATCACGACCGAGCCAATCGATTAGCTAATTGTTTGTTCAGGGGATTCGTATCGAGATGTGCTTTCGATCGAATCCCTTTCCTTGCAACGAATCCAGCTTCATTGATGCGCCCTGATGGAAATGGACCTGGTCTTACCTCGATCACTTTGATGGCTGCACACGCTGATTGATATTGCTAAATCTGTGGAGGTCGGATCAGGTCCTGGCCCACTTTGCGGTCTTGAAAACCGCCGGCCGAAAGGCTATGCAGGTTCGAGTCCTGTCCCTCCGCCATGTACCGCTCTTAAAAACAACGGGTTTTCGTCTTCCTACCCTTTCACAAATTTTTGAAAAGAATCTCATAGGGACTTCAGACAAACCTAAATACTCAGCCTCTGATCCACTGGTATTTTCCACCCTGCCATTAGAACTCCCGCGGTAATGCGGTCGCCGATTAGGCGGCCACAGTCGCGCAACCCACAGTCATAGATTCGGCAATCCTTGCCAGTGAGGAATTCTCGATGTCCCGACAAGCACGGTTCATATATGTGACCCTGATACTTGCAGCAATCGCAGCGCTCTCGCTGAGATTTACTTCAGTCTCTGCGGCCTCGTCAGCCATGGCCGCCCCAACATATGACGATCCGTGCCCGGTGATGGATCCGAGTGACATTTGGGGTATACACACTTGCCTGCGGGCTGTTAGTTCGACATCTATCCCCGTTTTAACGACAAGAGCTTTTTATTTCGAAACCTATGTCGAGACTGGCTACTTCTTTTTCTTCAACGACAGTTACACCGTAACCACCGTCGGCGGTAAGGCCCAGATTTCTACTAGTGAATTTGGTCAATATGCCAACTACATTACCCTTCCGATTTATCGTGATCATTTCAGCGGCTACGCCCGCAGTCCAAACTTTTATGTGAAGGGCACTTCAGTCGGATCAGATTCTTTGTGGGCGTATACCTTCATATCTAACGATGGGAACATGTTATCCATCAATATCACCTCGCCACCCCCTCCGACACCCACACCAACACCCACGCCAACACCGACTCCTACTCCGACTCCGACACCAACACCCGCACCGACTCCTGACCTCCGATTCGTGAGTGAGACTCAGTTCCTGGGTGTTGGTTCGGTCCGTCCACTTCAGCTTGAGGCCTTCAATGGCACACCTAATTCCTCAAATATGATCAAGGTGCAACTGTCTGCCATAGCCGCAAATGCGATCAGTCTCTCGTCAAATCAGACCGGGACGTTTAGCAGTTCACTTGCAGTGCCCATCCAGTTGGATGGCAATGGCCATGGACTGACGGCGCCTTTCTTCGTGCGAGGAGATCAGGCTGTCGTCAGCAACGACATGTTCATAAAAGCAGAACTTTCGTTTCCGTCAGGAGTCGAGCAGGACATTTACAACATTCGCGTCGTCAATGTTGCGTCGATCGAGTTTCAGCCAATGAAACTCAATACTCTTGATGAAAACCCGAATGTGGGCCATGGTCTTCGCATCTTTCCTGAAAAGAAAACACCCGATGATGACGCCTTAAGACTTGCCTCCAGAAAGGAGGTTAAGGTTCAGGCTCAACTGTCATACCCAAGGGCAAATGTGACAATCCTGTTCCAGGTGTTTGACGTTGATGACCCTTCCTCGGATGACCCGGTCATCGATAAGTTCGGACCGCAGGGGAATGACAACAGAGGCGGCTTCGGCCTATTCAACACCGAAGCGGTCACCGACACGGACGGGAAAGCCAGCGTAATCATGAGAGTCTCCACTCGCCCTGGCGACAATTACCGCGTGGTCGCCACCTGTAAGGCCAAACCGAGTGTAGACGTTAATAACTACCTGAGTGACGTCAAGATCGACGAGATAGATCTAAGAGAAAAAGACGGAAGTCTCGTTCCTACAAGCTCAGCATCGAGCAAACGCGTAGGAGTTGCGACGCCGATGTTGACGACGTGGCGGCGAGTTCACATCGAGCGTGACTCGATGGGAATTGTTCCCGAAGCTGGACCTCAGAAGAACTCGGTCGCGGGCAAGATTCTCAGCATAACCTCTCTAAGTCCCAGTTCGTCGAGATTAGTGGTTGACTCATCACTCGATCCCGGTCGTTTTGCAAACGGCAGGGTTGTTCTGACCAATCCCCACGATCCTGCTATTACGATTTCGGCGGGCGTCGGTAAAAACACTGAGACGAACATTGTCGTCAGTGAAGCGATCCCCGCACAGATGGTCGGATACAACTTCACGCTTTATGACGACGACGACTTTAATGACGATGATGGCAGCAACCTTGTCGGTGATACAGGCGAAGACATCCCACCGCCTGATATGAGTTTTCTTCAGGACAGCGATGATCCAACTGTCAATAAGTTAGCACCTGCTTATGTTCGACCCACGTACGATCTCGCCGGCGAAGACGACGACGTGCCATTCGTTTTGAATACTCCCAAGGCAAATCCAAGCGGCGCTAACCCCACCTTGGCGGAGTTACTAGACGTCTACAGGTTCGACAACATTGCAACCGAAGACGACCCGGATTTCTGGACAGTCTATGTATTGAATGCGTATCAGGATCTCATCAAGAGAGATCATGATCCGGACTCTGAAGATTCGGTGTTGGGAAGAGTTGATGGAATCGCGAATGGGAGAGGACTACAGCTCTACGTCGAATCGGCAGCAGATTACAAACGTTACGCCGCTAAAAACGGCATAACACTTGAGTTTTGCGATCGATTGAGTGGGGCCGTTGTTCATGAGCTTGGCCATCTCTTTGGTGGCAAACACACTGATGGCGGACTGATGGATGGAGAAGGCAGCGAATACAGTCTGATAACACTCCGTTCTATTAGGTCAATTCTGCATCCATAAGCGTATTGGAGAAGAAAATGAGAAGAGTTTACTACCACTCGATATTGGCTATGGTTTCTCTCTTTTTCGCGGTGGGCCAGGTCCAAAGCCAAACTAAAGAGGCTACATGGCTGGCGATTGCTACCGAAAAGAGCGACTACTTTCTGGGGGAAATGGTCAGTCTCAAGTTCACCCTCGGAAACGGATCGGATAGTACATTGACGATCGAACCACCCAGTGTAGAACGCGGCAGCCTGCGGCTATACATTTCCGAAGATGGCGAGAAGTACCGCGAGTATATCGGCCCCGGTTGGGGACTCAGCGAGGGTCGATCAAAATCGCAGCTCGAGCTCGAGTCGGGTGGCCAATTTGAAACAGGCGGGACGATGCTTTTCAATTATAAGGCGCCGACATTTCACTTGACGGAAAGTTACGCGCTGGAGATTCGAAGTGAGAGGATTGATACCGATTATGCATTATCGAGAATCGGTCGATACTATTTGAAAGCGGTCCTCGACTCTCCGCATACAAAGACCCGGATTGAATCAAAGCCGGTAGAGTTGTTGGTTTCTGAGCCCGTTAGCGAAGATGCATTAGCGTGGGAAATTCTGCGATCAAATCCCGCTTCAGCTTTTTTCTTGCATGCGGGAGAATTGCCTGTGGAAGAAGAGAGTGCGAAACAGTTGAGAGCAGATCTTGCAAGCATTCTCGAGCGCTACCCGAAGTGCATCTATGCTGAACGTATTAAAGAGAATCTGGATAGGCTTTCGAAGTAGATCGTTATCGCACACCAACGCGAGTGCGATTCAGCACAGCGCGCGCGATCGCGATGGTGGCGTTTGTGCGTGGGGCTTCGGCCTGGAAGCCGCGGGCTAGTTGGACCGCGTTCTCGTAATCGTCGTTTGCCAAAGCACCGAAGATTTCTGCGATGTCGAAGTCTGGAACGTCCTGAGGGATTACGCTGATGATGTTTTTACTGTTTATCGTCTGCGTAATCATCCCGCCTTCACCTACGAATCCTTCGGCTGAGTTTGCTGCTTTAACTCCATCAAAGGTGGCTTCGGAAACTCGGGCAGGCTCGACCACTCTGAAGGTATTGGCAATTGCGAATAACGCGCGCGGACGATCCAGATCGCTCCCGGAAATACGTCGCGCTTCGGCGCTTGCGGTTTCAAGCAAAGATGACGCTTTGTCGCGATGAGTCTTCGCCAGCAGTTTCGCCGTTTGAGTCAAGACCCACACTCGTTGGATATGTGTTAACTCTCCAATGCGATTGAGCTCCAAAGCCAATTCGACTTTCTGGTTCTTGACGGCACTGATGGCCAATCCCCAGTCGATCCACGCTTGTGCTTGTTTGCGAAATTCGCTCTCCTCAATCTTGCTTACATAGTCGCGAGCCTTCAGGTCATCGTTTTTGAGTGCGAGCGAGGCAAGTTTGAAATAAAGCTGATCGCGCTCGTCTGATGTCCGGGCGTGATCAATCTGATCGAGTAGCGAGGCTTCCTGAGCGGCGAATGGTTCCTCAGGCGTGATTCCTTTTTCTACCGATTCAGTTTCTCCACTACGAACGCTGTCGCTCACTAAGGAATTGAATGCCTCGAATTGACTCCGCATTGATGCAACCATTTCAGGCGGCGCGTACTGCTCAAATAGCGGCAACAGGCGTTTGAGCACCATATACTTTCCGGCAATTCCTGTGGTGCGTTGGTCCTGATCCGGCGGCGGTTGGGGTCGCAATAGAATCGCACTGGCGGTCTGGAAAAAAGCGAGGCGCAGTTGTGGGCTGACATTTGCCGGCGATGTGATCGGATTAAAGGTGCCTGTAGCAGCGCCGTCTGTGTTGAAGATAACGTACGTGTTAGGTGTGAAAATATACGACGAAAGCAGCGAGACGGTATTTGCGTCGGCCAACATATTGTTGCTGGTGCTAACCAGCAGGCCCGCATAACGCTGGTCGGCAGCCGCGGGATTCTTCTCGCGCAACAGGGTGAGGAAATCCAGACTCGATCTGGTTACGCTTCCCAAAACAGGTTCAGCCAATTGCAGCGCACGTTCGGTATTGCCCGTGCGCAACAAATCTTCTGCGAGGCTCAACCTCTGTCGCAATGCTTCGGGAACGTCCCATAAACCAGTGCTCGGCTTTTCAGGCTTGATCTCCTCCGACTGCGGCTCCTTTAACTTTTCCAGAAACTCCTCAGACAACGCTCGATCATGTGGGGCAACAAGCCTTAAGACCTCTTTGCGTATGTCAGGATTCGAGACTAAGGAAGATAGTGTCCCCGAGTTCATTTCCTCCGGCTTTATTGCTACAACGCCATCGCGAATATTAAGACGCTCATTGGCCTCGCGATTAGCGATCTCCGCGGCTTCCCAGGCCTTCCTGAAAAGAGTGCGCCCTTGTTCGGCGTCAATCTCCCAAAGCGCGTCGGCAATTCTGGCGAGTGAGCGAGCGCGCAACGTTTGGTCCCGAAGACTCCGCGCGTCACTGGCTAATGAGATCAATAGTGCGCGCACCTGCGACTGTCGCTCTTTTTGAATGCGTTCGGCTTCGAGCTTTGCGTCCGATTTTTCCTTAGCGACATTTTTAACTGGGGCTTTCGGCTTTTGTGACGGAGGTTGAGGAAATGCAGATTGCGAAAGAATTAAAGTAAACCCGGCGATGACGAACAATCTGAGGTGCTTCATGGTTACTCATTGTAGATCCAACCACAGATAACACGGATTAAATCCGCGGATTTATCCGTGTTATCTGTGGTTAGGCTTTACTATCGTGGTAATAAAGGTCTAAATTTCGCCACTTACTCCATTAGTAACGTCCACTCTCAATCTGGAGGCGTCAAATGAGGACTTTCCACAAACCCCTTGCATTAATTCTCAGTGCTTTGATATTGACGTCTGCGTTTTGCCAGACTCTGCAGGCCCAACCAGCCGAAGACGTGCGCATCGCGAGGCTCGCAGGGCTGGCGAAGGTTTGGGGAACGGTAAAATACTTTCATCCCTTTCTCGCCTACCGCGACATCGATTGGGACAAGGCCCTCATCGAGACCATTCCGAAAGTTAACGCCTCGAAGTCACCGCAGGACTACCAAGCCGCGCTCAATCAGATGCTCGCAGTGCTGAACGACAAGAGCACCCGCGCTGACATCGAAGCCGAAACAAAACCCGAAACTCCAGCGCCGGTCGATCCAGCGAAACTCGTTCGCACGGAAAACGGCGTGTTGATTATCGAGACCGCGCAGATCGCCAAAGCAATCTCGAATGACATCTCTGCACTCAACAAATTCACTACTACCATCAATGAATCTTTACCAAAGGTCAGCAGCGTGATCTTCGACGCACGCGGCACGACGAAAGCGACCGATATCGAGGCGTATCACGTTGATAATTTCATGCGCCAGACGCTCACCGGGATGCTCGACGGAACTGTCGTGCTAGGCGCGACGCGGTATCGAATGCACAACGGTTACGCCTCGCAAGTCACCGGCGGAGCAAACTTCTACTATTCAGGTCTGATCAACTCTGCGCCACAAACGATCGCCGGACGAAGCAAAACCAAAACACCGCCGATCGTATTCATCATCAATCAAAACTCACCTTCATTCGGCGACATTCTCAGCGGCATGCAGGCTGCCGGACGCGCCGTCGTCATACAGGAAGGGGAACAACAACAGGCGAGTGAAACATTCACGATCGATCTTCCCGAGAATGTGAAAGTGCGAATGCGCACGGTCGAACTGGTGAATCCTGACGGCTCGATCGAACTGCAACCCGACGTCACTGTCACGAAAAGCACTTCCGAAGATGCGGCCTTGAAAGAAGCGATACAAGGAAAGCGTGTTGCGCAACGACAAAATCGCGCCCCATCTCCTGCGACCGGACAAATCGCGCAAAAGGACCAGCCGTACGCAGACATGGTTTTCCCAAACAACGAGTATCGACTGCTGGCGCTGTTTCGTTACTGGAACGTCATCAACTATTTCTTTCCTTACAAACACCTGATCGGCGACTCGTGGGAAACTGTTTTGCCACGCTACATTCCCAAGTTTGAAGCAAACAAAGACGCGGTGGATTACCAGTTGACGGTGCGCGAGTTGGTGACAGAAATGCATGACTCACATGGCGGAGTTCGAAACGCCAATGCCGCTGGGGAAAAGTTTGGCACGCATATCCCGCCAGTGTTGATGGGCTACATTGAAGGAAAGTCTGTCATCACGCGGGTTCTCGACGAAAAGTTGCCAAACGAAAAGTCACTGAGGGTTGGTGACGTTGTTTTGGCAGTTGATGGCGAGCCCGTTGAAAAGCGACGCGAGTTCCTGGCTCGTTATTCGGCCTCATCAACGCCGCAGTGGTTGATGAGAAACGTGAATGGCCGCTTGCTGCTTGGACCAAAAGACAGCGTTGCGAAGCTAAAGGTGCAGAACATCGCAGGCGAAACCCGCGACGTTGAACTGCCTCGAACGCAACCGATCACCGATCCGAAGTTGTTCCAGTTGCTGGAACGCTCAACGCCGGTTATGCAAGTGTTGCCGAGCGGCTTCGGTTATGCCGATCTCGATCGTTTGCAGGCAGGTGAAGTCGATAAGATGTTCGAGACCATCAAAGGAACGCCGGCTGTTATTTTCGACATGCGTGGTTATCCAAACGGCACGGCGTGGTCCATCGCTCCGCGTCTGACCGAAAAGAAGAATGTCGTGGCGGCCCTTTTCTCGAGGCCGATTCTCGAAGCCACAAGTCTCACCGACTCCGAATTGGCTGACAGCGCAAGTTATTCGTTTGCGCAAAAGATTCCGGAACGGCAAGGCGACGTTTACAAAGGCAAGGTCGTCGTGCTGATAAACGAAGACGCAATCAGTCAGGCCGAGCACACCTGCATGTTTTTCGAAGCGGCAACTGACGTCACCTTCATCGGCACACCGACAGCAGGTGCAAATGGCGACGTAACACTGATGGTGTTGCCGGGTAATCTGACGGTGAGTTTCAGCGGGCACGACGTCCGTCATGCGGATGGTCGACAGTTACAGCGAGTCGGAATACAACCAACGATAAAAGTGGCGCCGACAATTCGCGGGCTGGTTGACGGGCGCGATGAGATCCTCGAAGCCGCAGTCAAGTTTCTAAGCGGCAGTGTGTCAAAGAAGTAGACAGTGGCGGAGAACCTTTCTCACGCAGCGGCGCAACGGCGCAAAGCGCTGCCGCGTCTCCAAAAGCTTTCGTTGCGCCGTTGCGTGAGAAAGTCGTTGCAGATCTCACGTTTGCTGTAATCCTGTAGTAAACTTCCCGAGCTTTTGCCCAGAATTCCGCTCGAACAATCAGGAGGTTTCCCTTGAATAATAAGCTGCCCCTTATCTGCGCCTTCGTGCTTTTTCTCCTTCTGGCCAACACGGCGACCGCCCAGGACCAACCCACGCTCGCCAAAGACACCCTCCAGATCACCGCGTTCACAGTCAACGTTTACAAAGGCAACTACGACGTTTGGAGCTGGTTACCGCGGATGCAATTTCGCGTCAATGGCCCGATCGCGAGTGGCAGTCAACTCTACGTGCAGTATTCGCTGCCAACCGGACCATGGGTGAAGTTTGACTGCGACACCGGCAACGTCGAAAAAGGTTACTGGTGGAAGACGGAGTGCGGCGGACGAGACATCGGCGAGGACAAGGCAAGCCTTTACACGGGCCCGGTAAGCTTCGTGATCAAAATGCGCAACGAACTGGCGGGCACTGACACAACGCTCTTCACCGGCAAGATGAAAGTCGCGAAAGCGCACTCAAACGAAGCTGGTCCAAAAGCGGCGCAAAAGTTTGTTTACTTCGTGGACCACGATTGGAACCTTCCGATCGGTTACGTTTACCTGACGGCCTCCGACGTTTACGGTTGGAAGCTCCCCGATTTTCACATTTCCTTCTGGGTTCGCGGTGACGCGTACAAGTTTGATCCACACCTGTTCTACCAGGGGAAAGAAGTTGGCAAGAGATTTTTGGACGGTATGGAGATCGCCAAGGCGAGTTGCGAAGCCGTAGTCGAAAACAACACTACTCACTACGTCGAAGATTCGTTACCTCAAAAAGCAAAATGGGCGCGCGTTGAATGCGACTTTCCGAACATCAAAGGCAGCAACACGTCCGACGATCCCGTAACCAAAGATATCTACACACTCGCCGCCAATCCCGGTGAATACGAATTCAAGTTGCTTTGGAACAACAAGCTGGCGCGATCCATGAAGTTCACGGTCCAACCGGGCGGCAAGTTTGACAACGGAATCGCGTCGAGCAATCAACTCGGCAGCGACCGCGTGATCATTCCGGTCGTGATCATCGGCGATCAGGACGGCATGTGGAACAAGACTGCGTGGCAGACAGACGCGTTTTACGGAAATCCCTTGAAGGGCTTCACCCCTGGTCCATAAAACATTTTTAGCCACAAAAAGGCACAAAAACACAAACCAGAAGTGAGAAGGCGCCCACAGGAAATGGGCGCCTTTTATTTCAGCTTTTGTGTCCGTTGTGCCTTTTCGTGGCTAATTTATCGGTTGCGTTTTGAGGCGCGTGGCGGTGCGCGCGAGGCTCCACAACACAAACGCGAGCGCGATGCTCGAGGCTGCGAGCACGACGTAGATCAGCCACGGCACGCGCTCGGTGAGTGGCTTCGGTTCGGGTTTGTAATCGCGATTTGGGAACACGTCGCCGAGCCGGCTATGAACGGGCTCCGTCGAAAGTCGCGCCCCCACTTCTTTCTCGAAGTCATAATGCGGCGCCGGCACATGCTCGTTACCAAAGAACAACCGCAACGGTAGCGCCACCGGCGCCTTCATCTCATATACAAGCTGCCTTGCCGGCGCACTCGCGTTGATCGACGTGATACTCAACGTCGGATTGCTGTAGTCCGTAATCTGTAGCCGCAGCTTGCGCACGACCGCTTCTTCATTGAAATAAATCTCGAGCCGTTTCTTTTCCTCACCGGAATGTCGATTCAGATCACCGCTCGCTAACAATCGCACATTCTGCGGATCGTCGATCGACTCGACTTGAAACGGACGTGAAAACGAGTCGTCCTCGATCTCGATACTGAGACGATCGCACGGCACACGCCCGCCCAGATCGAGCGTCCAAACAGTAGCGTGCGCTCCCTGATTGCGTTGCAACTGGTACGACGGCACCGGCACGTCCCACGTCGACAGCAAGCCTTTCTCGCGCACTGCCATCACCACCTTCGCGCCCGTTACCTGCGGCGTCTCGTCATCAGTGATCGGATCGCGCGACACTTTCACGCGCAGGTATCGATACCGGCTCGTCGGATAACTCACCTTTTGCGACTCGGCCACATTGTTCTGCGACGCGAAACTAAAAATCACGCCATCATTGCTCAGCATCCGCCACTCTCGACCCGAATCACTGCCTTCAACCACAACCTGGCGCCGGAAGTTTGTGCCGTTAGTCTCGATATCGATCTCGTTATGCTCACCGGGATTCTCGCCGAGATCTACAGACACTTCACTCGTCGATGGACCAGCCGATCCCTGATTGAAAAGCCGCGTCGGAATCTCTCGTTTTTCGTCCACGTCTCTGCGGATGCGAAGAGCGTAAGGAATCTCGCGGTTGGCGGAGTCGAAGAGTCTCAGGTCTGCAAGATCAGTGCTCGCCTTGTCCATCACCGGAAGCGGCACGGCGACCTCATAAATCTGACCGTCAGTTTTCTCCGGCGTGACCTCGACATAATAAGGCCACAGCGACAACGACGTTTGCGCCGAGACTGAAACGACTAACACCAGCGCCGCGACGATCACAAAGAGTAAAGACTTCATGTGACTTGCTCCCGCGAATGAAATGCCCTGTGATAACCCCATGAGACCAGCAACAACAGAATGCCGAGTACAGCGAACACGATGATGCGATAGAGCTTCTCGAGTTCTGCGATGTCAACCAGCATGGCTTTGACGACCGTGAACGCGAAGAGGACGAGCGCGGCCCAGCGGATCACGGCCACGCGACGAGCAAATCCGTACGCTGCTAGCGCGGCGGCGTAAGCGGCCCAAACAACCGAGAGCGCCATTTGGCCCAGCCAACGTATGTGCGCCGCGTCTTCCATGTTCTTTTCGGCAAACGCGCGTCCGGCGAAATATGTGTGAGTTTCGATCGATATCAGCAACCAAAATGTCAGCGCCGCGCCCAACGCAATCATCAGCATTGTCACGCGCTCATTCAAGAGCTTTCGTTTACTCGCTCGTTCGAATAGATAGACCGCGACGACATAACACCCAACCACCGCGAGCGACGAGAGAAAGTAGCGATTGAAAACCGGTGTGAATGCTGGACGATAACCGTAAGGCGTGTCCCAGGAAAGGAACTTGAAAAACGCGAGCGCGAAAAGCCCGAATGCGTGAGCGCGCAGCCTGACGGATTGAATTTCGATACCGGCCCAGAGTATGGCAAGGCCTTCGACGGCCCACGCGATTGTAATCCAGTTTGAACGCAACTGGATCGGAATCGCGATCGTTACGAAAGTCAGTGCGACAGCGATCAGCAGCAGTATCTCGCGCCGGCCCCCGGCGCCACGCGTCAGCAGAATCTTCGCGATGACGGCGTAGAGCAGCGCCATGATGATTGCGAACGCGCCCATCCAGTCGTGGTGAGTTGGATTGAGCAGGTGATAAGCAGTCGCGAAAAAGACGAACGGATTGGCCAACAGCAGCAGCGCGTCTTCAAGTGTGGCTGAGTCGCGCCGGAACAACTCACGTGCGAGATGGGCCAGCAGGAAAAGAAGGAAGATCGCTGTTTGAAAGATGAGAACGGCGCCGCGCTTTTGGTGATGATAGTTTTCGTCGTACCAGATCCAGAAGAGTAGTTGTGTGCCGTAGTAAGCGATTGAGCTGAGGCCGCGCCAGTGTTTGAGCAGCGCCAAAGCACCGGCGTCAAGCACGACGAGATAAGTAAAGAACGATCGATACTGATCGCGATCGGAGTGAAGCAGAACGGGCGTTAGTAGTCCGCCAATCAACGCCATGATCGCGATCGCGGGCGCGTTGTAAACGAGCGAGAGCGCGGCTGCTTCGGCGATCAGGACCGCGAGGAAAGCAAAAGCCGTCTTCTGTCCGACGAGATGGTAGTAGCCGAACGCGGCGTAGGTTGAAAGATAAAGCAGCACGATGCCGCCGGCTGTCAGGATCTGCGAAAAGACGCGCCAGCCTCGCCGCTGATATCGGAAACCAGCGAGCGACATCGCGATGCCAAACGTGATGCCGATCGACACTCGGCCCAGCTCGCCGATCCAGCGATTGTCGAATGCGTACTTCAGAAAGAATGCGGTCGCGAAAAGAATCAGCACTACTGCGACCCAGCCAACTCCGCGACGCCCGATCAGCGACTCGAGTTCGAAAGCGTTGAGCGATGTCGTTGGCAATGCCGGACGCGGTGGTGGTGGTGATGATGGTTCAGGCGCGATCGGCGGTGGCGGTGGTGGTGCAGGTTCTGGTCTGGGCTCAACGACTACCGGGCGTCCAGCAAGAGCGGCTTCGAGTCGAGCAATCCTGTTTCTGGTTTTTACTGAAATTACGAGAGCGACGATAGGGAGCACGACGGCAGTACCCAGCACTGCAAGCAGCAACAACACGAGGATCAGCAGGGTTGGATCCATTCAGGCGCGAACAATACCACAAAGACCCGCGTTTATCCGCGAAAATCCGTGTACAATAGCCTTCGTATGTCGAAGGAAGAGATCGCCAACACTATTAGCCATGGACTCGGATTGGTTCTCGCGCTGGTCGCGGTTCCGATCCTGATCGCCGGGGCGGTGCGCGCCGGGAACGTTCACTTCACCGTCGGTGTGAGCGTGTTTGGCGGTACGATGGTTCTGCTTTATCTCGCTTCGACGCTCTATCACTCGCTAACACACGAAGCTACGAAGGCGTTATTTCGACTCTTCGATCACACCGCGATTTTTCTGCTTATTGCGGGAACGTACACGCCGTTTAGTCTGGGCGTGTTGCGTGGTCCATGGGGGTGGTCGCTACTGGCGGCCATTTGGCTGCTGGCAATCGTCGGCATTACATTGAAGATTAGGAAGCGAACACGCCACTCGCCAATCGGCATTGTGTTGTACGTGCTCATGGGTTGGCTTTGCGTCGTGGCAGTGAAACCAATGCTGATGCTGATCCCTGTGCCCGGATTACTTTTAATACTTGCGGGCGGGATCGCGTACACCGGCGGCCTCGCGTTCTTTGCCGCGCAGCGAATCCGCTACAACCTTTTCATCTGGCACCTCTTCGTGATCGCCGGCACCACGTGCCACTTCTTCGCGGTACTCTGGTACGCCGCTTAGTACACAAAAGGCACAAAAGGACAAAGGCACAAAAAGATCTTGTAAGAAGTTAAGGCGCTAAATCCTCCCATATGAGAATTAGACGTCTCAACTCTTAAAAGATCTTTTTTGTGCCTTTTGTCCTTTTGTGCCTTTTTGTGGCCGGCTTTATCTGGATTTGTATTGGAAACTGATCCGAGTTTCTTCCTCCATCACTAATGGTCGAACGAAGCGATACGACTTACCGCTGCGCGGCACTTCAACCGCCACCGGCAGAATTCCCGCAACGCGACGTTGCAGATTGAACACGTTCTGTGACGCCGTGTTCAACTGCGCCGCCCGATCCTTCTTTAGCTTGTCTTCAATCTGGCGGCTGCTGCTCTCGGCGCTGTCGGTGCCTGTCACTTCCACGGTCGCAGAGACACTAGCTACTTGCATCGTAGTCCCAATACGCGCGGGCTTCGACGCTTGCAGATCAATTTCGTGGACCATCCGGCTGAAACCCGGTGTTGAGATAGCGACATTGACCGCGCCCGGCTGCATCCCCACGATGCGCCAGTGACCTTCGCTGTCAGAGGTCGTAGTCAAACTGGTCGCAGTTTGTGTGTTGGTGACAGTAACTTGCGCGCCAGGAATGACTGCTCCGTTTGGATCGACAATCACGCCGCCGATTTGTCCCGGCTCGAGCGTGCTGAGATCCAAGTCCGTCCAGCTCTGTGCACTAACGGACAACTCATCATCAGCTTCGACGATGTTCCTCGCGATTGACGCCGGAAACAATTCCGCCGAAAGCGCGTTGCCACCGAACTGCCTCACGTCGAGTCGTTCCGGCAGCGACACTTCCCACGTCAAGAGATTCACCGGAATGCTCAACTTCGGCAGTCCCATGTCGTAAGCTCCACTCTTAGCGAACCTCGATCCGGAGCTGTAATAAACAAACGACACGTTGTAGGGCTTCGACGAGTCGAGCCCCGCACGCAATAACGGAACACGAGTCCCGTCCGCGCCCTCGACGGGCCTCACGCGTTCGCCTTCAACTTCCGCCGAAAGCAACTGTGCACCTGCGGGCAGCTCGATCTTCATAAACGGCTTCGCGTGATTGCGCACACGCAAAGAGACTTCGGTCAGCGTGCGTCCTTCAATATTCGTCAGCGTCGTGACTGTTGCGCGCTCTGCGATTGCGGAAAGCACGTCGGCATCGAGAAACTGTCGCCATTCGAGTTGCAGCTTCGGCGCTTCACTCGCGCGACGGTTGTAACGAAATGCAGCCTGCAATGGAAAATGCGAGAGTGATCGCGTGATCGCGCTTGCTTCACGCACGTCCATGCGTCGCAGCCCGCCCGACTCAGTCGCTTTGAGCTCCATCGCGCCCGCGCCTTCAACGAGCAGCTCACCCGTTTCACGTTGCGCATCTGTAAATGCGAGCAACGGCGCCTCGGCCTGCGTCTCGCGATTCGTTCGTTCGATCGCGATCAGAAATTGGTGATTACGACGTGCCGGATCGTGAACTCGCAACGTCAGGATGTTTCCGGAAACCTCGTGAGATTCGAGCGTGCTGCCCGACGCGGTTACGAGCTCGTACCCTCCCGGCAGAACCATCTTGAACTCGGGGGCCTCGCCCTGGATCACGTTCAGATCGCAAAGCGCTGAGACGCGTAACTGCGAATCATCGACAGAGACAACTGATTTAACGTCCGAGAGGAAACGCACTTCGCGTTGCGCAACGGGCGCGGCGATTTCTCGTGTGGTCCACCAGATGCGCGCCGCTTTGCCTGGTTCGAGTGCGGCTTCGATTCGAGTTAGACCATTGGCTGTGTCGCGAGTCGTCACCAAGCCGGGTTCGACCCGGACGTTCGCGTGATTTCCCGGGAGCTCGAGCGTCAGAATCGAGCTGCTTGCGAGTGGGACCGGAAGTGTGAACGAAGCACGTCCGGCTTCGATCGTTAAAGGAGCGGCAACGCCGAGTGAGACTGCGAACGGGCCTGGACCATTCAGTATCGCGGCGTGGTGTGATCCTTCCTGCAACAGCGGCAACGGATTGCTCGATTGTTTGGCCTCGAGAATCGTGAGGGCGGTTGTGAGCGGAGTCTTCACCGATCCTTTTGCGAGGAGAGAACCGTCGATATCAACAGTACCGACGAGCGTTTGATTCTCGACGCGCAGTTTGAACACCGCGCGCGACAAAACGAAAGGCAGCGGTACGTCATCTGGCAGTTTGTCTTTGCGATTGGCGAGCTCAACGAGACGGTTATATTCGCTGAGCGAAAGCGTCACTGTTCCTGCTGTTCCGGGCGCGGGCAAGGGCGTGCTGATTACGGTGTTGCGGCTTTGGCCGGCGGCCATCGTGGCGATCAGTAAAATCAGAATTAGGGCTCTCATCGGTCACCTTTCTTTCTGTCACGTTGAAAGTCAAACTCAACTGCGGGCGTCTGGTTCTCGGCAGTCAGCTCCGATATCAGGAAGATCGACGGACCGAAGTGTGGAAACACAACGCGCAACGGAAGATTGCGTGCGGGTCGCGCGCCGGTTTTGACATTGCGCAGGTTTGCGACGAGCTGTTTCGCCTCTGCTTGATCCGCAGGGATCTCGCCTTCAGCGCGCTGCTGCTCGGTTGCAGACGGCGCAGCCTGGGAACGCAATGCAGAGGATTCAGGTCCGGCGTAGTCAGCAACGCGGAAGCTGCCGGAGAGTCCGGGCACAGGTGTCACGCGAAAGAGTGGTGGATGATGCAGTAAAAAATGCGATTTCGAGATCGGAAGATCGACGGCGACGAGCGACACGCGCGTGCGTCCTTTGTCAGTCCACGACGCGGCGCGATCGAGATAAGAAATTTCGACAACAAACGCGGGCGACTCTTCACCGGAGCGAGTTTTTTCGAGTGGCAGCAGGAGTGAGCCGTCCGGCGCTTTCCCGGGTCTGATCGGGCGACCAGCGACCGACGCGCTCCACAACACAGCGGTTGGAGGCAGCGTGAGTTTCAAGAAATTGCGTTGATTGTTTCGCACGGCGAAGCGCGATTGGACCAATATCTTTCCGTCAGCAGCGATCAGCGTGTTGTACTCTGCTTCTTCGATGTTTGCAGTGAGCACTGCCTGTGGCGTGTAGCGCTCGACGTCGAGCGAGAGTGTTCGCGGCGACTTGCCGTCTGCGGGTTGGAGTCTGAACGCGATCAGCGACGGTGATTGTCGATTCGAAATCAGCCCGCCCAATTCGCCGGCTTCAGCGTCTTCCATCCCACTCGGACGGCGCTCCTTGATCTCACCCGCGCCGAGAACCTCGACACCGACGCCGCCGGTTTCACGTTCTGCATTCGGCAGTCGGATCAACGGAATGTCCAGCTTTCCGGCGCGTGCGAGTCGCAACTCGCCGCTCAATGTGAAGCGCGCCGTCTTCTGCACGGGTTCAATGAACAGAACTTTGAGCTCGTGATTCGCGACGTCCCAGTCAGCCACCATCGCGCCTGAAACCTGGTTCACCGTGAGTTGTTCCGGCAGTTGCACGCGCACTTCGTTCGCGAGTCCCTGCATGACCTCGACCTGAACTTCTGCATTTACCTGTGTCGCGTCTTCTCCCAAACCGACGAGCTGCGTGACCGAGCCGCGAAATCGCAACGGTTGTTTTGTTTTCTCGTCGTCGATCTTTCTCCGCCAACCGAACGTGAGTGGCTCGCCGCCTCGGCCATTCGCAACCCAGCGACTGCCGCTCGCAGTTTCTGAGTGTTCCAGTAGCAGACCGCCGGTGATGCGCACGTCGACGCCTTGTCGCACCAACTCAACGACTGCGTGCGAGACTGCGGAGTTGCTGACGGGAAGATGCAGAATGTCAGTGCCTGCGACGGTCGTTACCGGAGCGACGATCTGCATCGTCAACACCGAGCGACCTGTTTTCGAGAGCAGCAGATCGGCGCGGCCCGGACCTTTGTCAGTCGTGTTCATCACGAGATTGACGGGACGGCCATCGAGTTTTGCATCGCGCACGATCAGCCCGTCAGGCATCGCTACGCGCACCCAACCGTTCTTGATTACGTCGACAGTCAAGCGCGCCTCGCCGGTCGCGAGATCGCCGTCAACTTTCAACTCATAATCGATGCGACTGAGCGTCGCTTCGACTGGCGGCGCAACGGGTTCGGGCTCGGCGGGAGCAGCAGCGCGTTTCAGCGCAGTGTATTCGTTCACGGGAAGCACGACCCAACCGTCGGGCGTGGTAGCTGCACTTTGGGCGAAGGTGGAAACAGCGAAGACAATCGGGGAGAGCAGAGCCAGCGTCAGGCGCGACGCCGGCAAACGCAATCGATTCATGGTAATTCTCCTTTTGAAATTCGTGTGCTCTGTTGCGGACACACGTCGAGACAAAACGGCCAGGTTGCCGCAAAAAAATCACCCGCACTTTGGTTCGATTCGAGATCCAGGTGTGATCTCTTTGTAAAGCTGAGCCTAAGATGCAGTGAGGTTGCTCAAAGTAGCCTCAACGTGAGCGAGTACACAAAAGGCACAAAAGGACAAAAGGCACAAAATCAGAAAAGTATTTATGTGCCTTTGTCCTTATGTGCCTTTTGTGTACTTTATACGAATGAGACCACGAGTGAAGATCTGTTGCATGGCGAGCGTCGAGGAGGCGTGGATGGCGATCGATGCGGGCGCGTCGGCGCTTGGGCTCGTGTCAGCGATGCCGAGTGGTCCAGGTCCGATACCTGAAGATCTGATCGCAGAAATTGCCGCGACGATTCCGCCGGGCGTCAGCTCGTTCCTGCTCACGTGTTTGCAGGATGCCGCTTCGATCATCGATCAGCAAAGACGACTTAGAGTCAACACGATCCAGATCTGCGATCGACTGACGCAGGGAAGTTATCAGGATTTGCGTGAAGCGCTGCCGGGTATCTCACTGGTCCAGGTCGTACATGTGACCGGCCCGGAAGCGGTCGATGAAGCGATCGAAGTAGCGCCGCAGGTTGATGCGATCTTGTTGGATTCAGGGAATCAGTCGCTCGAGATCAAAGAGCTCGGCGGGACAGGCAGAACGCACGATTGGAATCTGAGCCGGAAGATCAGAGAGTCGATTGAAGTGCCGTTGTTCTTAGCAGGAGGGCTGAACCCCTCGAATGTTGCCGCAGCGATTCGAGAAGTTCAGCCCTTCGGAATTGATGTTTGTAGCGGCTTGCGAACCGACGGCCAACTTGACCGCGAAAAGCTCACCGCATTCTTCAAAGAGATTAACTAGAACGTAAATTTCACCGCTAACTGCACCTGCCTCGGATCACCGACACCCTGCCGCAAGAACCCGTCGAAGTTAAACAGCCCGGGCGTTGTGAGCGGGTTGATGTTGTTCGTGTTATTGAACGTATTGAACATCTCGATGATCGGAATGATCGAGAAGCGTTCGTTAAGCCGAATCGGCCGCTGAACGCGCCAGTCAAACGAGAAATACTCGTTGTCTTTGCGTTCTGTGTTGCGATTGGTCGCGGTGCGACCGGTGGCAGGTGTGATCGGCTGCGCCGTTCGTCCCTGCACGCGGAAGTTGCCCTCAAAACCCCAACCCATCTCGACATACGTGAAGAAGTTGAACTTGTGACGAATGTCGCGATCCGAAAGCGCGTAATCCAAACTCAGATTCAAAGGATCGAAGGAACGGTCAGTAAACGGGTCACGCTCGTTCGAGTCGTCGTCCTTGTCTTTTGCGAGTGTGTAGTTCCACTCGAGTTGATAGCGTTTGCTGAACCGCTTTCTCATGCCGACCGTAAAGCCGTCGAAGACCGACTTACCCACTGCGCTCGTCACAAAAACATCACCGAATCCCGGGAACAGGCCGACGCGATTCAGATTGATAAAGCGCGTGAGATGAACGCCCTTCGTGTGGGTAAAGTCCATGTAGAGCGACCAGTTGTTGGCAATTTGCTGCTCGAATTGAACGTTCGCAGTATAGATTCTCGGGTTAGCGTAATCCTTGCTGAACACGCGAATAGATGCGAACGAAGGAAGACCACCTAACGGCGGAACGTTTACTGCGTTGGGCCATACGGGCATTGGATTGCCGCTACAGCCGAAAGCCGATCCGCAGGCAATGCCAAATTGTTGTACGCCGTTATCAGTGATCGAGCCGACTTGAGACAACATGTTCTGCCGGCCGTAATAAATGCCGGCGTGTGCTCTTAAAACTGACTTGCCCTGGCCGGATAGATCCCATGCAAAGCCAAGACGTGGTTGAAACTCTTTCTTGGCGCTATGCAGTGTTCCATCGGAAGGGAAATTGGGGTTGGTTAAGAGCGGCCCGTAAACAGTTTGACTCGGCGGCACGACCGGCTCGGGGAAGATCTGAGCTTCCCATCGCAAGCCATAGTTCAAGGTGAAATTCGATGTTATCTGCCACCGATCCTGTGCGAACAAAGCGTAGTCTTCGTTCTTGATGTTCGATGCGCCTGGCTCAGGCACTCCAGGCAAACCGGTCGGTATGCCGTTCTGCAAGTAAAGAAGCAATGGTCCACCAACACTGCTTCCGGCCGGGCACGTCTGATTGAACGGAGCGGCTTGCGTTATCCATCCTGCAAAAGAGAAGTCTGGTCTAAGGCATTCGCCGACGCTGGGCCCGAATCCATTCGCGGCCGCCGGCGATGAATAGCGCAGGAATCCGGTTACGCTGTCGAAGAGATAACGGCCCGTGAAGAAACCACGGAAGACCTGATCGTTAAGCGTGTGCAGCCATTCGCCGCCGAGCTTGATATTGTGATTTCCCTTAACTACAGAGAAATTGTCCTTCACCTGCGTGCGCCAAAGTAACTCGTCGACGTTTGGCTCGAGGAAGAACGGGAATCCGAACCGGAATGTGGTTGCGAAACCCATTGCGGTATCGGCCGGCACGTTTGAATCGACTGTCGCACGTGGCCGCAATTCACGACTGTAAGAGAAGTGGGCCTCGTTGAGCTTTGTCGGCGAGATGGTGGTGAAGAGGTTAGCGCGGATCACGTTGATCTTCGACGGACCTTCAATACCATTGGCCGAGTTGCCGTAAGTGTTGACGTCAAACGTTTGGTTGGTATTTTCTGAGTGATCGAAGTTGTAGGAAATCGCGAGTTGGTTGGCGGAGTTGAGATTGAAATCAACTTTGGCAAAGATCGCCTGGTTGTCAATTTTGTGTATTACCGGCAACCCTTCTTCCTGATTGCGATTCGTGCGGAAGAAGTTGATCAAGGCAAGTCGCTGGCAGTCCTCATTGCCTGCGATTAGACCTTCATTTGCCCCAATAGTCGGTGTTGTAATCGGGCACGGTGTAGCGCCAATCTGCTCACTCAGGTTCGGCCGTGACAAATTCTCGCGAATGCCTTCGAAAGCGAAGAAGTAAAACGCTTTGTCTTTACTGAATGGACCACCAACAGTTCCGCCGTATTGCTCGCGGTGAAAATCCGTGAGTGGCTTGCCGTCGGAAGTGTTTGCGGTCAGCCCTTCAAAGCGCTGGAAGTAGAAGGCATTGCCGTGAACTTCGTTTGTGCCTGACTTGGTGATGACGTTGATCACGCCACCGGC
>Ga0134121_10001191_pt1 | contig 24963 bp, 20 predicted proteins | sample KB301_FD_96463 | JGI IMG/M metagenome (GOLD analysis project Ga0134121, IMG submission 96463) | Terrestrial soil microbial communities without Nitrogen fertilizer from Kellogg Biological Station, Michigan, USA - KB3-0-1 | ecosystem: Environmental > Terrestrial > Soil > Unclassified ... | reverse complement strand
GGTGCGCAGGACTTCCGGCACGCGGGGCGCCAGCGGGCCGAGGTCGATGCCGTGCGCCGCGGCCTTGACCTTCGCCAGCGTCAGGCCGTCCGGGCGGCGTCCGAACTGGTCGCCGTACGGACCGCCGCGCAACGCGAGATCCAGCAGCCGCTCGGGGCCGCGCCACTGCGCCACGGCCTGCAACAGGGTATCTGCCTGAGAAGCGGCCTGGACGCCGGTCCGGCGGCGAAGGTCCTCGGCCACCATTTCGTCATCCAGGGTCTGCACGTCAGCTCCGGCGCCCCTCCCTTCGGCGACCGCCGCCAGCCGCAGCAGGATCTCCCACTCCGCGGGCCGGCCCGGCGGCGGCGCGAGCACCGGCGAGCTGTAGCGGGCGTGGTTGCGGTAGGACAGTTGAGGGAACGCCACGTCATAGTGTGACTCCTCGAACGGCAACAGCCCCGGCAGGATCACGTCGGCGTGGCGCGTGGTCTCGTTGACGTAGACGTCCACGCTGACCATGAATTCCAGCGTCTCCAGCGCCGCGGCCAGCCGAGGACCGTTGGGGGCCGACAGCACCGGGTTGCTGGCGACCGTGAGCAGCGCCCGGACCTGGCCCTCGCCCGGGGTTTCGATCTCCTCCGCCAGGCAGGTCATGGGCAGCTCGCCGTACACCTCCGGCGCGTTCGAAACGCGGCTCCGGCGGCGCCCGGTCGCCACACCCTTTCCCACGCCGGGAGACCCCATCGTATTGGCGGCGAAGGCGGCGGCCTTGGGAAACATCGCGCCCCCGGGCACGTCCAGATGGCCCGTGAGCGCGTTGAGCACGTCCACCAGCCAACTGCTGAGCGAGCCGAAGCGCTGCGTGCAGGTCCCCAGCCGCCCGTACACGGCGGCCCTGCCGGTGGCGGCCAGGGTGCGGGCCAGCTCCCGGATCGTCTCTGCCGCGATGCCGCAGCGGGCCGCGACGCGCTCGGGCGCGAACGGCACGACGGCCTCGCGCACCGCTTCGACGCCGTTCACGTGCTCCGCGAGACTCCCGAGTCGCACCAGCCCCTCGTCGAACAGCGTGTGCGCCAGGCCGAGAAGGAAGAAGACGTCGCTTCCCGGGCGGATGAACAGATGCCGGTCGGCGAGCCGCGCGGTCTCCGTTCGCCGCGGGTCGACCACCACCAGCCTGCCGCCGCGCGCCTGGAGCGCCCTGGCCTTGCCGCGGAAATCGGGCACCGTCCACAGACTGCCGTTGGACGCCACGGGATTGGCGCCGAGCATGAGCAGGAAATCGCAGCGCTCGATGTCGGGCACGGGAATCGACAGCCAGTGGCCGAACATCAGCCCGCTGGAGAGCTGCTTGGGCATCTGATCGAGGGTCGAGGCGCTGAACACGTTGCGTGTGCCCAGTGCGCGGGCAAGCCGCGTCACGTAGAGCAACAGGCCCATCTTGTGGGCGGCCGGGTTGCCGATGGCGAGCGCCGCCGCGTCCCGTCCCGAGCGCGCGAGGATGGGCGGGAGACGCCTCTCGATCTCGGCGAAAGCCTCCTCCCAGCTCGCCGCCGCGAAACGGCCGTCGCGCTTCACCAGCGGCGCGCGCAAACGGTCCGGATCCTCATGCAGCTCCTTGAGCGCCACTCCTTTGGGGCAGAGATAGCCGGCGCTGAAGACGTCCTCCCGGTCGCCGCGGACGGCGGCCACGCGGCCCTCGCGCAGCTCGACCGTCAAGCCGCAGCAGGCTTCGCACAGGGGGCAGATGCGGTAGGCGACAGTAGGTTCCGGCATGCTCGTCGGACGCAATGGTAACGCAGCCGGCCGGCGAAGCGAGATGCTTGGCTCCGCTCCCACCCTGGCTAGATGGCCGTGTAGCCGCCGTCGACGGCCAGCACCGTGCCGGTTACGTAGGAGGCCACATCGGAGGCGAGAAAGACCGCTGGGCCGACGAGCTCGGAGAGGCGGGCGAACGCTGAGACGACGGCCGGGAAGCCTGCGTACAGGCCACGGTCAGAAGGACAAGAAGGGCGGTGGAGAGAAATCCTTGGACGCGCAGCCGAAGAATTTGACCGAAGAGCCAGGTTCCGTCCAGGAGGACGCGAACGACTCGGCGGGTCAGGCTCACTGAGCCCCAGGCGTGCCGGAGAGCTTCTTCAGCCGGCGGGACCACTTTTCTGGCCGCCAGGAAGGTCTTTCGGCCGGCGGGAGAGGAGGGAACGCCGCATTCCCTCCTCTCCCGAGTCTCCGGAAAGTTTTTCACGCGGCTGAGAAACTTTTCCGGCGGCCGGCGAAACTTCTCAGCGGCCCGAAGAGTTTCGCGCAAGACCGGAGAAACTTCTCGGGCGTCTGAAAAGTTTCGCGAGTCACCGGAAAAACTTTGCGGGCGACCCGAAAAGTTTGGCGCACGACCGGAAAAGTTTCCCAGCCGCCTGAAGAGTTTCGCGGACGGCCGGAAAAGTTTGGCGCGCGACCGGGAAAACTTCGCGGGCGACCGGAAGGGTTTGGCACGGAACCGGAAAAACTTTTCAGCGGCCCGAAAAGTTTCGCGCCTGACCGGGAAAACTTCTCAGCGGCCTGAAAAGTTTCGCGAGTCACCGGAGAAACTTCTCAGCGGGCCGAAAAGTTTCACACAAGACCGGAGAAACTTCTCGGACGGCCGGAAAAGTTTCGCGCGTCACCCGAGAAACTTCTCAGCGGCCCGAAAAGTTCCACGCAAGACCGGAGAAACTTCTCGGGCGCCTGAAAAGTTTCGCGCGGGACCGGGAAAACTTCTCAGTGGGCCGAGAAGTTACTCGGCGAACCCGCCAAGAAGAGACCGCAGGCGCTTCACCTCCGCTTCCGCCGTCGCAGACCCTGGCAGTTCTGCCTTGGTCCCGTGCCGTTCTCACGGCCCGCCCGGAAACGCCGCCGTGTCGCCGGCGCTGGCAAACTGCCCCGCGGGATTCTTGTAGGTCTTTGTGGCCCCCGTCGCCGTGTCGGTGACGGTGATCGTGTACCCGACGTTCGAGAGGGCGCCGAAGAAGAACCACCACTTGCCGTTGAGGGCCCGGGCGTCGAGCACTTTGGCGACGACCTCGACGTTGGCGGGATCGAAGAACCAGAAGGTCCCGGTATCGCTCGTCAGCGGCGCGGCCTGGCCCGCACCCGTCCGGCCCGTGAAGTCCTTCCAGGCGATCTCGACCCGGAAACGCCCGCCGTTCAGGCAGAGCGCCGTGGCTCCGGGAATACAGGTCGCCTTGTCCGCCAGGATTCCTGTTGGATGCGCGGGCAGGGAGGCGAACTTCACGGAGGCCGTGGAGTTACCCGTCGAGTTTCCGGGGAGCGCCTGCGTGTCCCCGGCACTGGCGAAGGTGCCGGCGGGGTTGTGGTAGGTCTTGACCGCTCCCGTCGTCGTGTCGGTGACCGTGAGCGTGTACTCGACGTTGGAGAGCGCCCCGTAGTAGACCCAGAACTTGGCGTTGATAGCCCGGCCGTCCAGCACCTTGAGGAGGACCTCCAGATTCGCGGGATCGAAGAACCAGAAGGCCCCCGTGTCGCCGGTGAGCGGGTGGGTCTGGCCCACGCCTGTATGGCCCTGGAAGTCCTTCCAAGTGGCCTCCACCTTGAACCGGCCGCCGTTGAGGCAGAGGGTCGTCGGCCCGGGCACGCAGCCGGCCGTGCCCCCTCCAAGATCCGTTTTCCAGTAGCGCAGCAGCGTGCGTAGAGCCTCGGGCGGATTCGTGGGCTCGGCCCTCCCCTGCTGGTCGTGGCTGTTCACGCCGTGGCAGGAGGTGCAGACGCGGATCTCCCCGGGCTGGAAGGTCAGCCAGTAGCGCTCGCGTACCACGCCCTGGCCGGCGCCGTCGGTGAGCTGCCACGTCAAGGCCCGCCGCGAGGGGACGAACGCGGCCATGGAGCCGTCCGTGGCGACGCGGACGCTTCCCGCCGGGCCGCCCGAGGCCGGGTTGCGCACCTGGGGATCGTGGAGCACCTGTGCCAGCACCCGCCGGCCGGGCTCCGGGTCCGCGACGCCTCCCAGGCCCCGCAGCAGATCGCCCTGGTAGATCTGCAGATGGCTGACCTGGTAGAGCGTGCCCGGCGAGCCCGTGGTGCGCGCGCCGCCGCCGGCCACCTGGAGGTTGAACGGCTGCTGGCGGTCCGCGTCGTCGCGCGTCGTCACGTTGCGGCTCACCATCACCGCAAGGCCGTTGGTGCGCAGCCAGGAGCGGAAGGCCGCGGGATCGACGCCCTCCTGCGCGAAGATCGCCTGCTCGGGCGAATCGAAGGCGGCGGAGCGCACCGGCGGCGCCGGCCGCGCCCGCACCTCCACGGGATCGAGCTCCCAGAGCTCGCCCGAGAAGGTCACCATCTCGTCCGGGTCCCAGTAGGAGATCGTCTTGTGGATGCCCGCGGTGAGCGGCGCGCCGGCCGTGAGGTAACCGCCGGGCCCCGCCTCCAGCCGCTTGATCCGGAAGGCATAGCGAGAGCCGGGCGCCTGCCGCGTGCCGGTGTTGCGGTCGGCGCGGGTCTCGGCCGTGTGAACGGCGAGGAGCAAGCCGTCCGCCAGCGCCAGCGGGTTGCGGTAGTGCCCCGTGCTGCCGGCCGCCGGAGTGCCGCCCTCGTCCGTCACCCCGTTCGTGCTCGGATGGGTGATGTAGGTGACCTGGGCATGGTCCGCCTTCAGGCCGGCCGGAGCGTTGAGCGCCACGATGCGGCCGGCGGCGTGGGTCTGGAACTCGGGAGCGTCCACTCCGAGGTACCGGCCGGGCGTGCGTGGGTCCTCCTGAATCTGGAGCAGGTTTTCGATCGGGTTCGGATTGAACCGCCCGCTCTCGCTGCCGATGAACTCCTCGATCCGGTTGTCGTCGTGGCGGTCGCGGTTGAAGTAGTCGTGCAACTCGTGGCGGCCGATGTGATTGAGCGTCTCGTGCTCGGTGCCGTCCGGGTTGATCTGCCAGGGGAAAAAGTGGTTGAAGCTGTGCCCCTCGAGCGGCGTGCCCGCCAGCAGGTCCTGACGGTCGGCGCGCGGCTCCGGGAAGATCTCGGCCCGGCTATTGAGGCGCGCGGCGCCCGCGCTCTCGTCCGCATAGTTGAAGGTGCCGTAGCCGGCGCCCTCCTGAGCGTCGGAGTCCGCCTGCTGGTCGCGCTGGAGATGATCCCACCGCGTATAGACGACGCGGCCGAAGCTGTCCACGAGGGGACGGAAGACGCCGGACGGCGCGTGATCCAGCAGCCGCAGATCGCCGGTCGCCGGATCGAGGCTCCAAAGACCGCTGGTGGTAGGCGCCTCCTCGTACTCGTCGAGCTGCGGATAGAGATGGGGCTCGCCGCCGCGCGGCCGGTCGGACGAGAGGAGGATGCGGCCGTCCGGCGAATAGAGGGGGCTGACGTTGTTGGCGTTCGCCGGCTGGTTGGGGACGCGGGTGATGACCGCGTGGCCGCCCTCCGCCAGGCCCGTGATCTCGTAGATTTGCCAGTAGGTCGCGACCCATTCGTAGCGCTCCGTCGTGGCGCCGACCACCATGCTGAACAGCGCCTTCGAGCCGTTCCAGTGGACAGAGGGCTCGCGCACGGCGATGGAGCCGGCGCCCTGGAAGCCGTCGTTGCCGAAGCCCGCCTCGCGCGTCAGATTGCGTAGCACGCCGCTGGGATACTGGATGTAGAGATCGCCGCCCCGCCCCGCGCTGTCCACCTCCGCCCGCTGGTTGCCGAAGACCGAGCCGACCGTCGTGAAGTCGTCCGGAATGGGGACCTGCGTCACGAACAGGATCGGGTTCGCCAGAGCCTTCGCGGCGACCTTCGCCGGCGACGCCTTCGATCCCCGCGTCCCAACCCGGGGCGCCGCGCCGGCGACGAGTGGAACGACGGCGAGGGCCAACGCCATCCAACGAGCCCAGGAGGCTCGGAAAGCTCCGGTCAAGAGGGTCATCCAACTCTCCCTTCAGGAATAGACAGTGATGCATATCTTAGCATGCCGCCGTCTCGCCGGGGTCTTCGCGAGCACCTCATATTTTAGACAACGCTCTCTTCCAAGGAAGGAGGAACCATGTCGATCGAACCCGTTGCAGCAGCTCCCCCCGGACGTGCTCCCCGGCGAGACACCACGCTGAGCCTCCGAGCCGGACTCGCCCTGGTCCTGCTCGCCACACTCAATGGGATTGCCGCGCAGGCGTCCCTGACTCCTCCGGCCAGGCCGGTGAAGGACCTCACCCAATCCGCCGAATTCATCTTCCGCGGCACGGTCCAGAAGACCGGCGCCGCCGATCTCTCGATCGTCGAGCCCAATGCCAGGACGGCGGTCGTCCGGGTGGACGAAGTCCTCAAGGCGAGCGGCACGCTCGACGACTTCACCGGCCAGGAGGTCACCGTCTTCCTGAGCGAGGCCCTCAATCCCGGGGATCAGCGCCTCTTCTTCACCCAGGTCCGCCTGCTCGGCGAGTCGCTGGGGGTTCAGGAGGTCGGGCGCCCCGCCGGCTCGGTGGCCGAGCTCAAGGCCCAGGTGGGAACCGCCAAGGCCGAGCTTCTCCGCGAGAACCTCACCGTGCGGCTGGCGGGGGCCGACCTGGCCGTCTCCGGCCGCGTGCGGAGCCTTCGGGCCGCCGAGGCCGCGCCGCAGAGCGGGCCGGTCAGCGAGCACGATCCCCAGTGGCGTGTCGCGGAGCTCGAGGTCAGATCCGTTCTCAAGGGCCGGGTCACCACGAAGACGGTCACCTTCTGGTATCCGGGCAGCGCCGACGTCATGTGGGCGTCGGTTCCCAAGCCGGCGGTGGGCCAGGAAGGAACCTGGCTGCTGCACGCGCAGACTCCGGAAAACGGTGCCGCCGTGCTCGCCATTGTCGATTCCCAGGATCTGCTGACGCCCGCCGAGGCCCAGGTTGCGGCGGGGATGGTGCAGCCATGACGAAAAACCAGAGGAGCCAGGCCATGCGAAAGAGGATTGAAACCCTGCTCGCCGTCACCTTACTGGCGGCGGGATGGTCGTCCTGGGAGCCCAGGAGGCGCGCGCCATCGACGTCTGCGGCAACGGAATCTGTGCGACCACCGCGGTTCCACCCGAAACCTGCTCGACTTGCCCGGCGGATTGCGGCACCTGCCCCGTGCCGGCGGTCGTCGTCGTCAACATGATTCCTCTCGCACAGAGCGCCGAGACCGGCCAGGACAGCGAGCCGAACCTTTCGGTCAACCCGAACAATACGCAGCAGATCGCCGGATCGGCGTTCACCACCAATCCGACGGGCGCCACACCACCACGGCACCGATCTACGTTTCCACCAACGGCGGCACCACCTGGACGATGAACAACATCGTGCCCAGCGGCAATGGCAGCACCGGGGACATCACCCTGCGCTTCGGGGGCACCACCAACTTCCTCTACACCGGCACCCTGCGGGGCGGCTCCGGCCTCACCCTCAACCTCCTGCGTACTTCCAACTTCACGGCGGCGACCACGATGACGCTGCTGAGCAGCCGCGCCAACGTGGACCAGCCGTTCGTTCAGGCCGCCACCTTCACGGGCGCCGACCGGGTCTACGTGGGCAACAACGACTTCAATGCAGCGGCCGGCAGAACCGCGACGGTGGATCGCACGCTGAGCGGCACGGCGGCCTCTCCAACGTTCACCTCGCTACGGATCGAAACCCGCAACACCTGCAGCCAGGACGGCCCACCGATCCGCCCGGCCATCCACTCGGACGGCACGGTCTACTCGATTTTCTACCGTTTCCGTGCACCCTCCTGCGTGTCGCCGTTCACTACCGACGTGGTGGTGGTGCGCGATGACAACGGATAAGCCCAAGGTGAGGAGCCAAGCCATGCGAAAAATGATCGATCTTCGTCTCCCTGCGTCCCTCCTGGCGGTGGGTCTTCTGATTCTGGGCGCCCAGGCGGCGCGTGCCATCGACGTCTGCGGCAATGGGATCTGTGCGACCACCGCGGTCCCTCCCGAGTCCTGCTCGACCTGCCCGGCGGACTGCGGCCCGTGCCCTCCCGATTTCTCCTCCCTGACCGATCCCAGCGACGGCCTGGCCGGACGGATCGTGGTGTCGGGCGTCTCCGTGCCCTTCGAGAACAACAGTCACGCCAACTTCGGGCAGGAGCGCTTCGTCGCCTCGAACCTCAGCATCGCGGTGGACCCCTCCACCAGCTCACGGGTGTACATCGCCTGGGCGGACTTTCCGGGTGGCGTCGCGCCGTACACGCTCCACGTGCGGCGCTCGGACAACCGCGGCGTCACCTGGTCCGCGAGCGACCTGCTCACGATCAGCAACGCCACCAACCCGGCCTTGGCGGTGAACAGCGCCGGCAAGGTGGCCTTCCTCTACCAGCTCAACACGCCGATTGGCGCGACGCTGGCCAACCAGCGCTGGGAGACCCACGTCCGCCGTTCCGTGAACCAGGGTGCCGCGTGGGACGATCTGATCCTCGCCAACACCCCGGCGGCGAACCCGGCGGTGACCTTTATCCCCTACCTCGGCGACTACGCCTACATTCAGGCGATCGGGAAGAACTTCTACGGGATTTTCTCGGCCAGCAACGTCCCGGACATGGCCAACTTCCCGCAAGGCGTCACCTACCAGCGCCGCGCGAACTTCACCACCCATCAACTGTTCCGCACCGACGGCGTCACTCCGGTGGCGGCCTCGATCGATCCCTTCTTCTTCAAGCTCAACGAACCGTAGTCAGAGGCAGATCGCCAAGCGGCCGGAGAGATCCGGCCGCCTCGCAGCTCGGCATTGCGGCCCTTTGCAATGGATCGGATGGTAAGATCTCCTCCTCGCGAATGAATCATTTATTCTCAGTAATTGCTGAGAAAGGGGACGAGGATGCCGCACCGAGCCCGCCGCCGTGCCGTCGCCACGGTTTTTCTGATCTTCACCCTCTGGGCTGGCTCCGCCGCCTTGCTGCCAAGCCCGGCGTCCGCAAACTCGAACGAGGCGTCGACGACGACGCCTGCGTGCACCCCCGCCATCCTCTACTCCAATGACTTCGAGACCGGCAGCGGCCTCGCCGACTGGACCGTCGAGCTCGATTTCGGAGCCAATACGGACGACTGGCGCGGCATCCAGAGCTGCCCGGCCCACTCGGGCAGCGGGGTCTTCCGCTTCGGCGGCCCGGCCTGCGGCCAGATCTCCGTTCCCTTCGAGCAGGTCGTCGCCTTCCCCAAGGGAACCGGGACCACGGCGGGCATCGTGGTCCCCGCCGGTACGTCTCCCACCCGCCTCTCCTTCTGGCACCACTGGAACATCGAGCAGGGCGATGCCTGGCTGAAGCTCTCTGTCGACGGCTCCTCCCGGGTCCGCGTGCCGTCGTCCGCCTTCATCGCCGGCACCGGTTACACCGAGGGCTCCGGCTTTACCGGCCAGTAGAGCACTTTCGTCAACAGCGTGGTCGACCTCGATGCCGCCTGCGCGATCGTGCTCGGATCCGGTGGTTGCGCGGGCCACAGGATCGAGCTCGGCTTCACCATCTGGTCCAGCAGCGGCGGCCCGGGTGTGGAGTGGACCCTGGACGACGTGACGGTGACCGCCTGCTCGACGACTCCCCTGCCGCTCAGCTTCTACACCGTGACGCCCTGCCGGCTGGTCGACACCCGCAGCGCGAACGGCCCGCTCGGCGGTCCCGCCCTCCAGCCTGGAGCCATACGACCCTTCACGCTGACCGGGATCTGCGGCGTACCGGCCACGGCCAAGGCCCTCTCCTTGAACGTCACGGTGACCCAGCCGAGCGCCGCGGGCTTTCTGACTCTGTATCCGGGCGGCCAGCCCACGCCGCCGACCAGCTCCATCAACTACTCGCTGGGGCAGACGCGCGCCAACAACACCGTGCTTCCCCTGGAGGACGGCACCGGCATCCTCCAGATCTACTCGGCCGGCGGCTCCGCCCACGTCATTCTGGACGTGAACGGGTACTTCCAATGAACCGCTTCCGGAGCTTCTTCGGCCCCGGGGGGTGACAACGGCCGTCCGCGATAGGATCTGCTCCATCGACCAGGAGCCATCCCATGCGAATGACCGCCATCCCCTTCGGCACGACCGACTGGGCGCAGATCGAACCGACCGAGCATCCCGGAGAGACGGGCGCCGCCTTCTGGCGCACCCGGACCTTCGGCGACCTCCGCGTCCGAAGGGTCGACTATACCCCCGGCTATCTGGCGGATCACTGGTGCACCAAAGGCCACATCCTCCTCTGCCTGGAAGGCGAGCTCCACGTCGAGTTGCAAGGCGGCCCCACCCACATCCTCACCCCGGGAATGAGCTACCAGGTCGCCGACGACGCCGAGCCCCATCGCTCCCACACGACGACGGGCGCCAAACTCTTCATCGTGGATTGATCGGATAGAAAGCAAGGATCATGACTCAGACAACGGATGCCCCCCTCTCGATCCACCAGCTCGAAGAGGTCCTGCGGCGGATCCTGGGGCAGGAGCACGCGCTGCCCGAAGACTGGGAGCCGCAGGCCACGACCTACGACCTGCCCCGCTTTCATTCCGAAGCGGAGTTCCTGGCCCGCTTCGAGGACGCCGTCCGGCAGATCCTGGCGCAGGAAATCCAGGACCCGCCGCGCTTGCGAGCCGTGCTGGCGGCTGCGGGCCATCCCTATGACTATGCCCGCCTTGGGCACCCGCTCTCGACGGTGTACGAGCTCTACCTGCGCCACCTGACCGGAGCTGGGCACGCCGTGTCATTCGCCTCGCGGACCAAGGCCTTTCTGGCGCCGATCGAAGCCCGGAGAGAGCCCTCGCCGGTGCGGCTTTACGCCGCGGGCCGCCTGCCCTTGTCAGCGGCCAAGCAGGCCGCCCTGCGCAAGCAGCAGGTCGAGATTCACGAAAACTGGACCGGCCCGCTGCCCGAGGCATCGCCCGGCACGCTGACGGTCTACGCCAGCGACGCACCGCCGTCGAAGGACACACTGGATAGGATTCAGGCCGATGCGGTCAGTTGCCCCGTCGACGAGGGCGGCGTCCTGTTGATCCGGCAGGGAACGCCGCTGGACGATCCCCTGAATCTGAAACGGATTCAATTGATCCGCAAACGGACGGTGGCCGCCCTGCTGGCCGCCAATGCCAAAACCGAGCTTCAGCTCCTGATCCTGCTGCCCGGAATCTTTCCGGGAATGGAGGCCAGTGCCTGCTATTGCACGGGCCTGGCGGCAGAGGCCGCCGTCTTCAGCGCCACGGCCGCGGAGCTCGCCGATCGGGCCGCCGTCCCTTTGTTCTATGCCGCGAACTGCTACGGGGGCACGCACCAGCTCATCGACGAGATCCTGCGTCCGGAGGGGCTGATCGCACCCAGGCCCCTGGCCGTGCTGGACCCGAACGCGCAGGAGGGGCAGCAAGAAGTCACCCTGGTGGATCGCATCATCGAAGCCCTGCCGGAGCTTCAGGGCGGGCCCGCCTGCCTCTTTCTGGAAACCCCGACCAATCCCGAGCTCCAGGTTCACGACTTCGCTCGGCTGATCCATGCCCTGAGGAAGTATCAAACCGACACCGGCCACCAGATCCCCGTGCTGGTCGACACGACCATGGCGCCGCTGTACCCCCTGTTCGCCAAGGATTTCGCCCACGACTGGCCGTTTCTGATCGTCAAGAGCGGCTCGAAATACCTGACCAAAGGCAAGGCGACCCTGGGGCTCGCCCTGTGCTCGGACAACGCCCTGGCCCAACGGATTCTGGCCAGAGCCCGGGATTATGGCCGCGATGCCGACAGCTTCGCCAAATCGTCCCAGCTCAAGGCGCTGGCTGAAGGTCTGATGGACCTCAAGCCGCGGATGGAGCACATTGCGGACAATACCCGCCGACTCGCCCACCGGATCAAGGACGAGTTGGAGACGCGGGTCCACGAGGATGTCATCGTACACAGCATGTCGGACGAAGACCTCACCAACGGCCTGGCCAGCGGGATTCTGTCCTTCTATCTCCCCCCGGCACCGACGACGCATTCCGATCTGGTCGATGAGTTCGTCGAGTATCTGCTGACCCAGGCCCCGGAGCTGGTCAAGAATCGAGTCAGCTACGGGCAGTCCAGCGGCGATGGCCGTCAAGACTATTTCTACGTCATCAATCCCGACGAATCGACCCAGGGCGCCCTGCCCGAAGCCGTCAAAGCGGCCCAGAAAAGAAACAACGTGCAGATCTGCCGAATCTCGGTCCCCGAGCGAGCCGACGTCGAGGGTCTGGTCAAAGTCATGAGCGACTTCTTCGACCTGAAATACGCGGTGGGCACTCCAACTTGAAACCCAAATTTCAAGATTACGAATCGCGGCTTATGCCCGCGAGACAACAAGACTTGTTTCCAGACAGGACAGAGCCGTTGCCTCCAGTTCCTATATTTTTCCTAGTCACCTCCTCTAAAATGAGAGGTATCATTAAAAAATATGAACAATCCTCGCTCGCGTCCTTACAATACTACAATCAACTTAAGGCAAAATCTCGACTGGTCATTGTCGACGGCATACGCATACTGCAAATCTTGCAGCAACTATATCGAAAGACGCATCTCATACCCGCTCACATTGAACTCTCTTCCGTGACCCAATGGGGTCGTTCAGGAGATGTACTTTTCGGGATCATGAGGGGTAATGACTTGGTAGATCTTCACAAGCATCATGGAGATGCCCTCTTCTTTGAAAACATACGCGAATTCCTGGGAATCTCAAGCGGAAAGGTAGCCACAGATCGGTCAACGGTGAACCAGGAAATTATTCACACGATCAAAAAAGAACCCAGCAAAATACTTGCTCGGAATAATGGAATAACATTCAGAGCTGTCACTGTCGAATCGGCGAGCGATAGAAGCATAAAACTTTCAATGGCTGCAATTGTCAATGGCTGCCAGACGACGATGTGCTTGGTAGGCTCTGCTCCTGTCTCGCCTGAGTGCTTAATTTCAGTCAAGGTTGTGAAATCAGATGATGCATGGGATATAGCAAAGGCGGCCAATTACCAAAACCCGGTGGCGCGCGTCGATCTTGACCTGGCTCGTTATTTGAGGCCTCAATTAGCCCGGAGAGTGGCTGCGAGCTTCTCCGGAAGGGGTCCAAATTTCTTGGCAAGCAGAAGGAGAAGGAGCTGGCTGGCACCCTCGAATCGCTGTGTCTCCGACCAGGTCATCTTCATCACTAGGCGAGGCCCAATTCTTCGAGGGAGTGGGCAGAGAGAACTCGTACCGCGAGCTTGTTCAGCCGGTTGGGCGAGTTGATGGCCTCGATCTGCTGCCGAACCTTCTCCGGGAGAGGTCCAAACTTCTCGGCAAGCAGAAGGAGAAGGATCTGGTGAAATCCCTGGGTACGCCCCTCGGCCCGCTGCGTCTCCGACCATGTCATCTTCATCGCTAGGCGAGGCCCATCTCGTCGAGGGAGTGGGCGGAGAGAAGGCGCTCGGCGAGCCGTGTCAGTAGATCCAGGGAATCGATCGCCTCGACCCGGCGGCGGACCGTCTCGGGCAAAGGCCCAAAGCGCTTCCCGAGCTGGTGGAGCAGGAGTTGCCTGGCGCCCCGCTGGGTTCCTTCCTCCACCCCTTCCCTGCGCCCCTCGTCTTTCCCCTCCCTGCGCCCCTTCTCCCAACCCACGGCCTGCTGCGTCTCCGACCATGTCATCTTCATCGCTCGGACCTCCTGGTTCTCGCTTTGGGAGTCAAGGGCTTCGAACTCCGCAACCTCCCAGGGTTCCAATTCTAGATAATTTTCCACGCAGTCGACAAGTAGGTGGGGGTCGATCCGGCCTTTCAGCCCGGCGATCCGGCGCATGCAGGCCATCTTCAGCTCGGCGCGGCTCCAGGGACCGGGGTCCAAGAGGGCCGCGAGGGCCCAGGCCAGAGGCTCGGGACGGTCCAAGTAGTCCGCGGCACGACAGCCGGCGAGGGCGAAGGTGAGGTACCGCGGCTCCGGGAAGTCCGGGCCAAGGCTACTCTTCCAGGTCTGCAGGTTGACGCCGGACCTGCCACGCTTCAGGTAGAAGGCGATGGACAGCACCCGCATGTCGTAGCGAGCCTGGAGCTGGCTGCGGTATCGCCACAAGCGCTCCGCCATTCCCCGGCTGGCCCGGGCTTCGATCTCGACGTGGATCAGAAGGGGCCGGCCGTCAAGGGTGCGGACACGGACGAGCAGGTCGAGCTCGCGCCGGTCGCCGTGCGGCCCCCTGGCGAAGAGCTCCTTGTCCAGAAACTCGGGCGCCGAGAGGTCCAGCCGTTTCAGTGCCCGAGGCGCGACCAGGCACAGGAAGTCTTCGAGGAAAACGCGCAGCAGTTGCTTGAATATCTTGTCGTGTTGGGTGGCCATGGCGATCCCAGGAGCCTGAGATCGCCGCCTATCGGCGCTCTCCCTCCACCCCTATAAGACGGAAAAAACGAGTCTCATCTTACAACCCCCCGCCGGATATGGGTTTGCGAGGGGGGTTTTGGGCTATTCAAGAGGTGACTGAAAGGCAAACACCACCCCAACCACCCCCCGACGCACCCTCTAAGAAGGAAGCCCTCTCCCCCCTCCTCCCATCCCGGGTCGGAGCGGCGGCGGCTTCGTTTGGAGGTGCGTATGGCTCGTCGAAGATTGTGCAGCGCCGCCCTGATCCTCTTGATCGCGCTCGCAGCCGTGCCGGCGGGGGCCGCTCAGGGGCGGACGGCCAGGGACGCTTGGAACTGGCTGCCTCAGCTCTGGCGGGCGGCGATCGAGCGCGTCGCCCCGGTGGCCTGGCTGGAGAAGCTGGGGCCGGAGATGGATCCCAACGGTCTCTCAGGGACTCCCGATCCTCCTCACGATCTGGGACCCGGCATGGACCCGAACGGCGCAAAGTAACCTGCTCTCGGGGGCCGGCGGACGGGCTCAGAGAGCCCGCCGGCTCCCGATTCTTATGGATGCCACGAATGGGTCGACTTTTCATACTTATAGAGACAGACGACGGAGGTGGTCCTGAACGACATCCACATCACGCGCGAGCTTCTACGGGCCGTGGCACGCGGCGAGCTTTCCGAACGGGCCCTGGCCCAGATCCAGACCCAACATCTGGAGAGCCTCTGCCCCTTTTGCCGCCGGGAGATCCGCGCCTGGTTGGAGGAGCAGATGTCCTCCCCCGGTCCGGCCTACCTCCTTGAGACGTTCCCTGCCGTGCTGAACCGCCATGGCCCAGAGCTGGAGGCCCGCCTCCGCGAATCCGAGCGAGATTTCGAGGATCTACTGGCGCGTCCGCGGGAGGAGCGTCTCTTCCGCATCGACCGGGCCCGGAGCCGGTTCCGCGGTCCCTTCCTCGCCGAGCGGCTGATCCAGGAGAGCCGCCGGCGCACTCTGGCGGACCCCGGCGAAGCGCTCCACCTCGCGGAGCTCGCCCGCGCTGTCCTCCACCGCTCTCCGGCGAGCCCCGAATCCACCAATCTGGCTGCCCTCGCCACCGCCGCCATGGGCAACGCCTGCCGCGCCGCCGGAGATCTCCTTCGGGCGGACGAGCACTTCCGCCACGTGCGCTACCTCATCCTTCATGAAGGCGTCACGGCGGCCCGGATTCTCGGTGAGATCGATCACCTGGAGGGCTCGTTGCGCAAGGACCAGCGGCGGTTCCAGGAGGTCGAGACCCTTCTCACCCGGGGGGCGATGCTCTTCCGGATCAGCGGGAATAGCTCAGGAACGGTGCGAACCCTGTTTACGATGGGTGCGTCGTTCTTCCAACAAGGCCTCCTGGACCGAGCGATTCAGGTGACGGAGACCGCCCTGGAAGGCCTGTCGCCTGAGGAAGACCCGCGCCTCTACCTCAATGGGCGTCACAATCTGGCCCTTTACCTGACGGAGGCTGGGCGCTACGAGCAGGCGGCCGGGCTGGTCGCCGCGGACACGGAGTTGTACCGCCAGTTCCCGGAGCCGTGGACGCAGCTCCGGCTCACCTGGCTCCAGGGGAAGATCGCGGCCGGCCTCGGGGAAGCCCGGGAAGCCGAGCGACTTTTCCGGGAGACTAGGGACGGCTTCCTCCGCCAGGGGATCGGCTACGACGCCGCGATGTCCTCCTCGATCTCACGCTCCTCTATCTAAGGGAAGGGAGGATGGCAGAGGTCCAGCGCCTGGCCGAGGAGATGGTCGCCGCCTTCGAGAGCCAGGAGGTGCACCGAGAAGCCCTGGCCGCGCTCCGACTCTTCCAGGAAGCCGCCCGCCGCGAGGAGATCACAGAAAGCGTGGTCCGCGATCTCTTCACCTACCTCGCGAGCGCCAGGAGCGACCCGGCGGCGAGCCGTTGGAACCTTCCAACGTGACGTTGGATTCTTCCACGAAGCCAGCGTTGCCTCCTTGAGCGCATCCTCAAAGAGTCTTAGACTGTCATGGACGTCAACCGATGGCACTCAGATTCGGAGATTCCATGAACGGCAGATCCCGTGCTTTCCGCATCACCCTGGCCGCCCTTGTCCTCCTCGGCCTTGCCGTACCGGCCATCTCGCAGAAGGCGCCGACGTCGGAGGGCCCGCCCTATCGGGTCGGCGGGGAGGTGTCCCGGCCGGAGATCCTTACGAATACTCGCCCAATCTACACGGAGCTCGCCCGCAGAGCCTGTGTGACGGGCTTCGTGATCGTGGAAGCGATCATCGACGAGCACGGCGACGTCACGAACGTGAGAGTGCTCAAAGGGCTTCCGATGGGGCTCGATCAGGCGGCCGTGGAGGCCATCAAGACGTGGAAATTCAAGCCGGCCACCCTCGCGGGCCAGCCGGTGCCGGTCTACTACGTGCTGACCGTGAATTTCCAGGTCGACGGCGCGCCCTTCGGCTCCGGCCCGATCTTCGCGAAGTTCCTGGAGCAGAATCCCCAGTTCGCGGCGGATCTGCAAGCCAAGCGCCACCAGGAGGCCTCAGCGCTCCTGGACCGCCAAGCCACGGAGCGGCCTGCGGATCCTGGAATTGCTTACGCCCGAATCTATCTCCTCCTCGACCAGGGCCAGTTGCAGGACGCTTGGCAGAAGGCGCTGGACAATCACGGCCCCGAGCGCTACGAGAGCCTTGCCAGCGTCGGCGCCTTCGCCTGGAAGAGAGCCGGCGACAAGGCCCGGTCTGGAGAGAAACGCGCGGAGGAGATCGAGCTGGGACTCCAGGCCGAGGCGGCCGCGATGGCGGAGAATCCGGAAGGCGTGGACGCGATTCGCTATAAGAGCTGGCTTGTCCGAGAGAAGGCGGGCCTGACGCTCGATCCCCGAGGCCGGCAGGCTTTGAACGCGGAAGCGGACCGGCTTGGCCAGCAGGCCACGAAGCTGCAGAACGCCAAAGGTCCCGGGACGGCGGATCGCCCGTAGGGACCACACCGGGTCGGCGAGGATCGCCGGCGGAGACGTGAGATCTATTCCTCCGGCTCCGGTAACGGCTCCGCCGGACGGGAGCGGGCGCCGAGCTTCGCTCCGAGGTAGGCCGCGGGCAGGAGGATCGCCACCTCGGTGATCCAGAACCAGACGGGGTGAGGAATCATCAGCATGTTCACGACGGCGCCCACCAGGGAAAGCCCGCCGAGCACGAGGCCATGGCCGATCGGCGCCCGACTCGCCATTCGCGCCGTGATCCAGGCCCCGGCGAAGGTCCCCACGATCCACCCGAGCAGACCGAGCAGCAGGGCGCCCGCCGGCAGATTGGCCATCGCCGCCTTGACCGCCGCGGGATCGTCCGGATTCATGCCGGGAGGAGGCGGATAGACCAGGGTTCCGAGAAGCTCCATCGCCTCGATCAGCAAGCCGGCGACAAAAGCGCCTGCCCACACCGGAACCACGCTGCCGCGGAAGAATCTCAAACTCCACCTCCTTGGGTCTGGGAGAATTATAGCGCGCCGGATGAAAGGCAGCCGCCGGATCGGCATCGCCGCCATCGTCCGGAATCCCTGCAAGTGGTATCGAGCTTGCAGAAGCGGCCGCCATGCACCCCCGAGCGTGGCGCTTCTTTCTTGTGCTTTTCGCGATCTCGCTGGCTGCCCATGCCGGCGAGCTGACGCTGTCCAGCGTGGTGCTGGACCGCCTGGAGAGACCCATTCGAGGCGCGTCGATCGAAATCGAGCGATTGCCCAGCGCCTTCGAGGAGGCGCGAGCCCAGCTTGAGAAGGAGAGGCCGGCTCCCGTCTCCACCGCGATTTCCGACGAGCATGGACACTTCCGGATCAACGTTCCCGAGCCGGGGATCTGGCGCCTGCGCGTCCGGGCTCGCGGCTTCGTCTCCGCGGAGGCGCTCGAATTCCTGCCGGTCGCGGAGCCCGTCCAACTCGCCTCTGTCGAGCTCTGGCCGGAAGCCACGCTGAGGGCGCGAGTCGTCGACGAGCAAGGGAAACCCGTGCCCGGCGCCCGTCTCCAAACCCTGTCCTCAGGATGGGACACGGGCGACTCTGGGAGGGGTGGATTTCCCCCGTCGCCGGCTCCCTCTTTCTCGCAGACCGATTCCGGCGGAACGGCTTCCATTCCCAGGATCGATCGAGAAACCATTCACCTGTCGGCCATCGCGGACGGTTATTTGGAGACGGTGTCCAAGAATCTGGAGGAGTCGGCGACGGTGCGCCTGATTCGCGGCTGCCGGCGGGCCTTGGAAGTGATGGAGCCCCAGGGACAGCCCGCTGCGGGAGCTTTGGTGCAGGCCGGGCCTTGGAACGTCGGAAAAACCGATGCCGGCGGCCGGGCGGAGATCACCGCGCCCTGTCGAGGACCGTTGAAGTTGCGACTCCTGACGGTGGACGGCCGCCGGGTCTGGGAGACGTTGCCGGAAGCGCGGGAAGGCGAGCCTCTGGAAATCCGCTTCGAGCTGCCGCCGCAGTCTCCAAAATTGACAGGAAGAGTGTTTGAAAAAGGCAGCAAAAAACCACTCGCCGGGGTCCTGGTCTGGCCTGCCGACGATCCCGGCTCTTTTACCTCGACGGATGGGCAGGGGCGATATGCGGTCCGCGAGCCGGCACAGAACGATTCGCCGTTGGTGGCGACCGCGGACGGCGTCGTGTTCGCTCGCGACGATCTCGTCGTCCTCGACCCTCCACGCAGTGTTCCCGCGGACGGCTTCCAAGCAGGACCGGCGTTTTACCTCTCCCAGGCCGCCTCGGTCAACGGCACCGTCGCCGACGCGGCGGGCCATCCGGTGGAGGGAGCCGAGGTGCGGATCGAGGCCAGCTTCGCCCGCTTCTTCACGAGAAGCGACGAGCGCGGCACCTTCCGCCTGCGGTTCCCGGGCGTGGAGGACTCCTTCGAGATCGTTGCGTCTCATCGCGACTTCCTGCCCGCGACGCTCAGGCTCGGTGCGCTTCCAGCGCACCGGGGCCGCGAGCTCAAAATCGTGCTCCAGCGAGGGCATGAGGCTGTCGGGCGCATCCTGGACGACCAGAACCTCCCTGTGGCCCGCGCGGAAGGATTCCTTTCCTTTATTAACGCGGAGTCTTTCGGGGACGATCGATCGCCGCTGCGCTTCTCCTCGTCCGATGCCCAGGGAAACTTGAGATTCCGAGCCCTGCAGCCGGGCCGCTACTCTCTTTACGTGCGCGTGCCGGGGAGGCCGCCGCTGTCCGTTCCAGGATTGGACGTCCGCGAAGCCGGCGAGGCCACAAATTTCGGAACCCTCCATCTCCCACCGGTGGGCCTCGTCGAGGGACGCGTCGTCGATCTCCAGAATCATCCGATCGCCGGCGCATGGGTCTATAGGGATTCCAGGGATAACGGGAGCCTGGAAATCCGAGCCCGGACGGGAACGGACGGCCGCTTCGTACTGGCTTGTGTTCGCGGCCCGCGATCGGGTCTGACGATCTCCGCGCCAGGCTATGCGAATGGATTTCTCGACGTGGAGGCTCCCATCCGCAGCCCGGCAACGGTCACTCTGAAGCCTTCCGGCCTGAAGCCTGCCCATCGCATCCTCATCTCGCTCCACAACGAGAAGGGAGAGCCCGTCTCGAAAGCAAACCTCCAAGTCCAGACCGAGAGAATGAAGAACATGCCCTTCTCCAGTTTCGACGCAGGGGGCTCCTGGCCTCAGCGCAGCGAGGATGGGCAATTCGAAATGCGGAGCGAGCCGGGCAACAGCATCCTCACGGTCTCCGCGGATGGTTACCTGCCGCGGGAAGTGAAATTCGCGGTGCCCGAGGATGGCGACTCGCAAAACCTGGAGGTCGTACTGCAAACCGGCCCGGCCGCCCTCGTTGGCCAGGTGACCGGACTCGGCGGTGAACCGCTCGCGAACGTCTCCGTTCAGATCTACGCGAAAGACCACGGCTCCAACCGGAGCGTTTATGGGTGGACGGACAGCAACGGACGGTTCCGCGCCGACAGCCTCACCGAAGGCGCCTGGTCGGTCTTCGTCCAGCCGGCCGGCTATCGAAAGGAGAACAAGGAGCTCGAGCTGCACACCGGCGAAAACCGGCTCACCCTCCAACTGGACCGTGGACCGGAAGTGGAAGGCCGGGTCGTGGACTCGGCCGGCCAGCCGGTGCCGAGGGCCTTGCTGAGCTTGAGAGTGGCAGACGGTACCGTGAGCAGCGGCAACAGCGATGACGAAGGCCACTTCCTCCTCCGAGGATTGGAGCCGGGCCTCTATCAATTGCAGGCCTCGCGGCGCGGCTACGTCGCCTCAGCGCCCATCGAGGTTTCCCTGGACCTGGGGCGTTCCGTACGCGGTCTCGAGATCCCTCTGTATCCCGGCGGAATCCTTCACGGCCGGATTCTCGGGCTCACCGCGAAAGAGCTTGCGGAGGTGAAGATTTCCGCCGCAAAACCCCAAGAAGATTCCCGGACGGCGACCGTCGACGCCCACGGGGAATACCAGTTCCGCGGCCTTGCGCCTGGAGAGTGGACAGTCTCCGCCGAGGTCGCCCACCGCCGAGCCGAAGCGAAGGCGATCCTGCCGGAAGGTGACTCCGAGGCGACCCTCGACCTCGAGATTCACCCGGGCGTGACTCTCTCGGGGCAGGTCTTTCGCAAAGGAGAACCCGTAGCTCCGATATCCGTCCGGGTTCTGGACGGTCCGCCAACGGCAGCGGGGGGAAACGTTCTCGGCAATGCCGGCGGTGAGTTTCGGCTCGAAGGCCTCGAGCCTGGCGTCTACCAGCTCCAGATCAGCGACGGCATCCAGTGGACTCTCCTGCATACGCAGCGGGTCGAGCTGTGGCAGGATCAGCAACTCCACATCGAGCTACCGGCGAACCGGGTGACCGTGCGAGTCGTTACAGGCTCCGACTTCCAATCTGTCCCGTGGGCTCATGTTGCCCTGTATCGCGCTTTGGCCGTGGGGGACAGATACCCCGTAAACGTCGCCTCGGCGGGAACGGACGTCCAGGGAAACCTTACTCTTTCGAACCTTCCCGTGGGTTCCTACTCGGTGGAAGTCAAGAAAGAAGGCTATGAGCTCGCGCACACCACACTCCAAGTGGAGGATGGCGGCGAAGCCGAAGCTCAACTGGTTCTCGAAACCGCCGGCGCGAAATCGGTCTGCGTCCCGGGAACGCCGAGCAACTCTCCACGCAACTAGGCCTCGATCACCATCAGCGACCCCTGAAGCATCGACTCTGTACCTGGATCACGAGGCCTCCTTCCTCCGGCTGCGCCTCAGGTTCTACCTGTCGTAGCCGGCACTGGCAAGGCAGAGTGATACGCTTTTCGCCTCTCCGGACGCCGGAGGCACACAGCAAGGAGGAAACATCATGCGTACGATCGTTGAGTTGTTGGCCGCTGAGCTCGAACGGGAGGCCGCCGGAACCCGCCGCGCGCTGGAGCGCGTGCCCGAAGGGCACAATGACTGGAAACCCCACGAGAAGTCGATGCCCCTGGGATACCTGGCCGGGCTCGTCGCCACGATGCCGGGCTGGGCCGCGGCGATGATCGAGCAGGACGAGCTCGACGTCACCGCTCCCGGCGAGAACAAGACGCGGGACTGGAGCACGAACCGCGAGCTCCTGGAGGCCTTCGACAAGGCCCTGGACAAAGCGCGCAAAGCCCTTGCCTCGACCACCGACGAGCACCTGATGACGCGCTGGAAGCTGCTTGCCGGCGGCCACGTCGTCTCCGAGACGACGCGGTACGAGGCGATCCGTGACGGCGTCTTCAACCATCTCTCCCACCACCGCGGCCAGCTCACCGTCTACCTGCGGCTCAACGACGCCCCTGTCCCGGCCCTCTACGGGCCCACGGCGGACGAGAAAGGGTTTTAATCGCTACCCGAGCCATGAGTCTCCGTCTCTACGCGCTCGCGTCGTCTCTCTTCATCGGCGGAGTTGTCGCCTCGGCGTCCTCGCCGACGTGCGAGAGCGTGAAGTCGCAGCCTGAGGCCTGGGTTGCGTCGAGGGTCGATGCGCTCGTCGGGGCCGCCCTCGCGGCCTACGAGGATGACGAGGCGCTGCCGGCGTACCAGAGAGTGCTCGGCGAGATTACCGGCACGATCAGGCGGTGCGGGCTTACGCGCGACAAAGGCTTCGCCAGCCGCTATCGTGAGCTCGTCGAGTACGTCGAAGCGGCGGCGCTCGACCAGGGCCCCGACCATGAGCTCGGCTTCACCGTGCCGGACTGGCAATACTTCGCGGAGACGCGCGGGCTGGTGCAGATTCCCGACTTCCTCACGACCCGGAGCTTCCTTCGCGCGGTGAGCCGCGAAGGAACGCTCGCGCGTGCGAAGTCCTATTTGCGGCAGCTCAACAAGAAGCGGAAGCCTTCGGAGCAACTCGTCTTCTTCAGCTACAAGTCGCGGCACCTGGGCACGCCGGACAGCGACGAAAGTTATGGACGGCTCCTCGTCGTCGTCCCTGGAAACGCCGAGCAGGGCGTCCCCGAGAAGTGGGTTCAGTTCGGCATGCCGGACGCCCGGCGCGCGCGGGTGCGAAATGTGTCGGTCGTGTCGACGATCGCCCGTCCCGACGGCACGTCCAGTGTCTACTTCAAAGACTACTTCCGGACCTATCGGCGGGACGGCTCGATCGGCATCAAGGGGCGATGGGAGCTTGGCTACGGCGACGACAACTGCGTACAGTGCCACAAGAGCGGCATCCTCCCCATTTTCCCCGTCGCGGGTAGCGTGAGCCCGGATGAGCTCCAGGCGGTCGAGGAGGTCAACCGCCGTTTCCGGGGTTACGGCTCTCCCCGCTTCGACAAGTACCTGGACGAGACGAAGCTCGGCCCTGGGCTCGGCTCAGCGACAGTGGCAGACCGCAAGGGCCGCTTCGGGGAAGATTTCGTCAAGTCGCCCGTCGGGCGCGCGATGATCTGCAACTCCTGCCACCAGAGTGAGGATCTTGGGGCGCTCAACTGGCCCATGGATCAGGTCGTCATCAGCTCTTTCGTCAAGGACGGCAAGATGCCCCGCGGCCTGACGCTGAACGATTCGCAACGCGGCGAGCTCTACGAGAAACTGATTCAGGAATACTTCGCCGCCGACAACGCCCACCCCGGCATCCTGAAGTCCTGGCTCCTCGGCAGGTTCCGGTAGCCGCCTGCTACACCTCGATCTTTGAGAAGCGCCACGCTCCCACGTAGAGCAGCGCCACGGCGACCACCGCGAGCACGATCAGATCGGTCGCGATGCCGAAGTGCGTGATTCCGATCAACGCTCCCCGCAGGCCATCGACGCCATACGACAGCGGATCGAGCCTCGTCACAAAAGCCAGGGCCTTGGGCAGATTGTTCAGCGGAAACAAGGCGCCCGAAAGGAAGAAGATCGGCATCACCAGGAAGTTCATGATCAGTTGAAAGCCCTGCATGTCCTGAAGGCTCGAACCGATCGCGACGCCCAGCGCGGCGAAGACGATGGCGATCAGCAGCATGAAAAGGATGGCCAGCGGTACCAGGGTCAGGCTCGTGGGACGGAACCCCGCGATCAGGCAGACGATCACCATCAGCGTCCCCTGGAACATCGACACAGTGGCGCCGCCGAGGGTGCGGCCGATCATCACAAGGATGCGCGGCACCGGCGCCACCATCGTCTCTTTCAGAAAGCCGAACTGGCGGTCCCACAGCAGGGCGATACCGGAGAAGATCGAGGTGAACAGGACCACCATTCCGATCACGCCCGGCGCCACGAACTGCAGGTAGCTGCCGCCTCCCGCCTTCTGGAACACCGGTCCCAGCCCGAATCCCAATACCAGCAGATAGAGCAGCGGTTGCCCCATCGAGGCGACGATCTGCGTCCGCGACCGTGAGTACTTCTTGAGCTCCCTCAACCACAGGATATAGATCGCGCTCATCACCGCTTCCTCCACATCTGAGCCACCTGCCGCATGCGATCGGCCGCGCTGGCGCCTTCGTCACGGATCGAAGTGCCGGTCAAGGCGAGGAACGCCTCCTCCAGCGACTCGGTGCCGGTCTTCTCTTTCAGTTCCTTGGATGATCCCATGGCGACGATCCGCCCGTGATCGATCACCGCGATGCGCTGCGCCACGCGGTCGGCTTCGTCCATGTAGTGAGTGGTCAGAAAGACGGTGACCTTCTCCGAGTCGTTCAGGCTCTTGACGTGGGTCCACAGTTGATTGCGGCTCTGCGGGTCCAGGCCCAGGGTCGGCTCGTCGAGGAACAGGATCTTCGGCGTGTGCAGGAAGCCGCGGGCGATCTCCAGCCGGCGCTTCATGCCGCCGGAGAACTCCTTCACCAGGGCCTTGCGCCGCTCCCAGAGGTCGAACAGCTTGAGCAGCATCTCGGTGCGCTCGCGCCGCACGTCGCGCGGCACGTGGTAGAGCACGCCGTGGAGCTCCATGTTCTCCCAGGCCGTGAGGTCCTGGTCCAGGCTCGGGTCCTGGAACACGATGCCGAACTGCTTGCGGACCTCCTCCTGCTGCACCGCGGGGTTCAGCCCGTTGATCTCCAGCGTGCCGCTCGTTGGCTGGAGCAGCGTCGTCAGCATCTTGATCGTCGTGGTCTTGCCGGCGCCGTTCGGCCCCAGAAAGGCGAAGATCTCCCCGGTCTGCACCTCGAAGGAGATGTCGTCCACGGCGGTGAAATCGCCGAACTTCTTGACTACATGCTGTACCCGGATCACGAGGTCTCCCTTACTGTACACGGCGATCAGCCCCTCGCCGTTCCGCAGAGAAGCCTATCGCAAAGGGCTCGACCTCAGCTCGGCGATCGCCGCTTCGAGGG
>Ga0134121_10001190_pt1 | contig 24973 bp, 47 predicted proteins | sample KB301_FD_96463 | JGI IMG/M metagenome (GOLD analysis project Ga0134121, IMG submission 96463) | Terrestrial soil microbial communities without Nitrogen fertilizer from Kellogg Biological Station, Michigan, USA - KB3-0-1 | ecosystem: Environmental > Terrestrial > Soil > Unclassified ... | reverse complement strand
GCTGGCCCGCAAGACCAGCCTACGGTGATGAAGATCCTCGCCGCTCAAGGCGTCCCAAATGACCAACTCGGGGCGGCCAGCGATTCAGTCGCGCGCCAGCTTGGCGTTGACCCCACGGCGCCGATCGATATCAATGATCCCCAGGTACGCAACGTACTCGCCCCTGCGGTTGCCCAGATCAAGAAAATGGGCCTTGGGCAGGTCCAACCGCCGGCACCGCCGCAACCGCCCCAGGTGGCGCAAGCGCAACCTCCCATGGCTCAGGTGCCACAGCAGGCCCCGCCGCTCGCCCCGCAGGATGATCAGGTTCTCAAGCGCTTGACCCTGCTCGCTGCCAGCCCGGACAAGGCCACGGCTGCCGCGGCGCAAACCCGCCTCAAGAGCTATCTGGCAAGCAAAGAACCCACAACCGAGATGAAGAATGCCGCGGCAAGCGGTCAATCTCTGCCCGAATACCAGTCGTCGCAGGGTGATCTTGCGGCCCAGCAGGCCGGCGCGGTCGAGACGGCTAAGGGCTATGTGGCCAAATATCAGGCGATCGACGATGCCGGGACTCGGGCCATTCAGGAAATCCCCAAGCTGCAAATTGCGCTGAAGCAGATGGAGAGCCCTGATTTCTACTCCGGGATCGGCAACAACTACAATCTGGCCCTGAAGCGGGTGGCGGTCGCGCTCGGTGGCGATCCGGACAAGGCCGCGCCGCAGGAAATAGTTTCTAAGGTCATCGCTGATAGCGTCTTGAACGGCCTCGGCGCGCTCAAGGGGCTCGGGCCAATCCGTGTGGCCGAGATGAAATTGGCCTCAACCGCGGCAATGTCGCCGGACAACACGCCGCAGTCAAACCGCTTCCTGGCCAACGTCGCAATCAGGATCCAGCAGCGCGCCGTCGAAGTGTCTGACATGGCACAGAACTATAAGGATGGCGTGCTCGACGTTGGATTTGACAAAAAAGTCAGGGAGATGGACAAGAAAAATCCGCTGTTCACCCCGGCAGAGGTACAGCGGTTCCAAAACATCATCGGCGGCAAAGAAAAGCAGGCAATCGGTGGAGCTCGAGGCGGTGCCGTACCGCAGTTCTCATCCCCTGGCGATGTTCATGCTGCGGTCGCGGCTGGCAAGCTCAAGAGCGGGGATTCGTTCGTTGATCCGACCGGAAAAACCCGGTACGTGCCATGAGCGACACGTGGGACGCCTTCCCGGATAGTCCAACACGGACCCCGGAAGGTCGCGCACGTGTTCGGATCAGCATGGCCCCTGCTTCTGGAAATGATGGTTCATGGGATGCCTTCCCTGAGAGTCCCTCAGTTGCAAAAGATGTCGTGAAATCAGCCGCTATCGCAGTGCCGCAAGCGCTGATCGGATTGGCTGGGCTGCCGGGGGATGTGTCTAATCTGCTCGCCAAGGGCAGTCAGGCGGCCACGAATTTCATTGCCGACAAAATCGGCATCGACCCCGGCCCGCAAGCAGCCGAAACGATGCTTCCGACCGCGGCGAGCCTGACAAAGCGCGTTGAGGACGTCACCGGGGACTTTTACCAGCCCAAGACGACCCCAGGCCATTACGCCAACACCATGACGCAATTCGGCGTGACGGCGTTGGGCGGCCCCGGCAGCATGGCCCGCAAGATCCTGCTGCAAGGCGCGATCCCAGGTGCGGCCTCAGAGGCGGCCGGACAGGCGACTGAGGGGACGTCACTGGAGCCCTATGCGCGAGCGGCTGTTGGGATAGTTGGCGGGCTCGGTGGCGCGGCCCTGAGCCGCCCCGGCAGCGCCGTGGAGGCGATCCGCAAGCAACTTCCGAATCTGCCGCCCGGTACGATCGATGATGCGCGGTCTCTGATGCAGGTCGCCAAATCCAAGGGTATCGCGTTGACCTGGCCGGAAGCGCTCAGTCAGGTCAGCGGAAAGCCCGTGTTGACCGATACCCAGCGCATTCTTGAGAGCGCGCCGGGATCTCGCACCAGGATGCAGGATTTCTATTCCGACCGGCCGCAACAGTTCGATCAGGCAGCGCTAAACGAGTTCGGACAGGTCGCACCAGGAACGCGCTCCCCGTCCCAGATCGGGCCGCAGGTTGGCGAGGCGGCGCAGGGCGAGATTGGAGACGTTCGGAAGGCGATCAATACTGCGTCTGACCCATATTACAAGGCGGCTGAGGCGGTAACGCTGACGCCGGCCGAAATGACCCACGTCAAGGCTATTCCCGGTTGGACCGAGGCGAGGGACGCGGTCCGAGGTAACCCGCAGATCAATTGGCGAGTCGCGCATCTTCCGGATAACTCTGTGGGTTTCCTCAACCAGGTCAAAAAGTACTTCGATCAAGCCGCTGAGAACGCGGGATCAAAATTTAACCCGCAAAAGAACCATGAGGTTCAGTCCTCCAACGAAATGGCGGCATCAGCCCTGAAGCAGATCGGCGAGGTCAAGTCTCAGGACTATCAAATCGCTCTCGCTATTCAGAAGCAGGCGCGAGATCAATATCTTGATCCGCTCCTGCAAGGTCCGCTCGGACGTCTGGCCAAAAAGGACGTGACGACGCAAAAGGCCATTGACGCGCTGTTCCCGTCAGACCCGCTGCCGAACAGCCATATCGAGATCCATGATGCGGTCACGCGACTGGCGGCCAAGAACCCCGGTGCCGCAGCGCAGCTCGTCCGAGCCCATCTGGAAAGCGTCTGGAATGCTGCCACAAAGAACCTTCAGGGCGGCCCAAATCAGGCTGGCGCTGCCGGGTTTGCCAAGGCGTTGGCTGGGAATATCCAGCAGCGAACGAACCTTGAGGCGGCGATCACTGCGCTCCCGGGAGGGGACAGGATTTGGCAGGGGTTTGATAATTTCCTCGAGGCCGCCGAGGCTACTGGAAAGCGTCAAGCCAAGGGCTCACTCACGGCATTCAATGCGCAAGAACTCGCTTCAATGTCCGGCGGTGGGATGATCGGTGAGGCCGTCTCCACCGGTCTCAGTCCCAAGAAGTGGTGGTCCCTCGTTTCCGACAAGTACGGTCAATGGAAGCTTGGGAGCAACCTTGACGATCTGGCGCGGATCTTCACCGATCCGAAGTCGGCTCCAATCCTTGATCGCATTTCGCGGATGCCGAAAGGGAGCCGGGAGGCTGGCTATCTCGTCTCTCGGCTCATCCTCCAGTCCGAAAATGCGGCGGCGCAACCGCGTGAGGCGAGACGGTAGCGCCTTGACCTCGACCAGGGCTAAGGTGGTTACCGCGGCTGCGAATATAGCGACGACGGCAACGGCCGGACCTGTTGTGTTCCATTCGTAATAGATGCTCGCCCAAGTGATGAAGAGAACGACGGCGATCTGAACGACGTACATCATTCGAACTTCCCCAACCCGCCCTCACTAGGCGGGTTTTTCGTGAAAGAACCGCATGGCCGGCACAATTCCGTTGAGCATGACCCAGCAGCTAGACGAGTTTGGGGCTCCGCTGGCCGGGGGCAAGCTTTACATTATTCAGGCGGGAACGACCAGCACCCCGCAGAACGCATATCAGGACTCAGCGCTGACGCTCCCACTGCCAAATCCCATCATTTTGAGCGCAAGCGGGCGGCTTCCACAGTTTTTCTTGGCTGATGGCAGCATCAAGATACGCCTTACCGACCTAGATGGCGTTGAAAAGTTGGTTGCTGACGGCCTTGTGGTAACTGGCGCCTCATCTGGTGGTGGTGGCGGCTCACCGGTTGACCCGACGACCGTTCTGCAAACTGGCTGGCTGCAGCAGATCTATGGAACAGGCGTCGTATCTGGTTTCGTCAGATGCAATGCGCGCACGATCGGCTCTGCGACCTCCGGGGCGACAGAGCGGGCCAATGCGGACACTAACGCGCTGTTCAGCTTCCTGTGGAACGGCGATCCAAACCTTGTTGTGTCGACAGGCCGCGGCGCTTCGGCTGCCGCTGACTTCTCGGCCAACAAAACGATTGCGCTACCGGATCTTCGCGGGCGTGTGTTGGCGGGCCTTGATGATATGGGCAACACAGCGGCGGGAAGAATCACAGCAGCCAGCGGATTCACCGGGACCACGCTCGGTAATGCGGCTGGTGCCGAAACCCGAACGTTGACGGCTGCTCAGATACCATCGATCACTTCATCTACAAATTTCGGTGGGTTCAATGTCCCCGTTACGGCATCACCTATCACAGATGATATCAATACCTCTTCGGCTGGCCCTCATATTCCAACATCGCCATCGACGTGGGCCGGCATTTCGAGTGCCACTTCCACTTCGACGAATACCGGCGGCCAAGCACACCCGACGATGCCACCTGCCTTGCTCGCAACCATCTATATAAAGCTCTGACGCATGGCATACATCGTCAACTTCGACCAATCGAACAAAGCAGATTGGGCTTTCGATATCACCGCTACGGATGCTGATACTGGTGTTGCCATCGACTTCACAGGTTCTCTGATTACTCTGACAGTTAAGGATGAAGGCGATTGTCAGGTCCTATCGGCCACGGTCGGGAGTGGGATAACTCTGATATTCGGCACGACGATTGAAGTCGTGTTCACGGCCTCTCAGATGGAAACTCTGATTCCAGGCGCTTACAAAGTCGGTGCTGTCTATTCGCTCAATGGAGAGATCAACCAACTGTTTTCAGGGACAGTCTCAGTCTATGACGGAGTTGCTCAGATATGACTGCACCCAGGATCAAGGTCAAAGTCCTTCCGAGATTTCCCGCGAGTGTAACGGCTATAAGTCCCGTTGTGCTCAACCGAACGGGGGGTAACTATGTATTTTCACTCGATATTACCGCTCTATCTGCTTTTGTACTAACTCTTTTCAACTTGACCCAGCGGGTTGTTACGGCTGCTGGCGCCGTGACTATAGTATCGGCGGATTCAGATATCATCATCGTCAACAAGACGGTTGGAGCGCCCACGACCGCGAACCTGCCGACTGCGGCATCTCGTCTTGCTTTGGCCCCATCAGGCAGAACGGCAATACGAGTCGTTGATGGCAAGTACGACGCTGCAACAAACAACATCACGATAGTCCCGAGCGGATCTGAAAAGATCATGGGCGGGTCATCCTATATTATAGACTCAAATGGGGCTTCGATCGCCCTGACACCCCTTTCAGACGGTACCGGCTGGTTCTAATGAAACTGGTAACTTCAACAAAAATGGAACTTGATCAATGAAGTTTCGCGGCATCATCGCATTCGTGTTTGCCTTGGCGTGCTCTCCGGCATTGGCGCAAACCAATCCCGGGACGTCTCCGTTATCGATCGCGAAGGGCGGGACGAACTGCTCGACGCCTTCGATTGTATGCCTGGGAAACATTGTCGGACCGGCCGTCGGCGGCATCGACCAGAATTTATTGAGTTCACACACAGCAAACTATACGTTGTCGACTACTGATTGCGGAAGTACGGTAACGCTAGGCGGAAACGCTTTTTTCACTCTGACGGTTCCAGCGGTTGCTGGCTTCCCAGCAAGCTGTAGTGTCGCTGTAGTTAACATAGATACTTTTGGTTCTGGCAGAGCCAAATTAATATCAGGTGTAACCCTACCGGGGGGAACCGGTTCGGGCATACAAAATTTTCTCTGGCCTACGCAAAATTTCAGCATAAAGATCGAGAATGGTAGTTGGACAGTTTTCTATGCCCCACTGAGAATTAAGCATCAAGGGGCAGCGGTATTCAACACCGATTTTGTGAATGGGAATGATGCTAACGATGGTCTGGCAACAGGAGCAGGGAACGCTTTCAAGACCGTCAGCCAATGCATGCAAAATATCTATACAATATTCGATGATGATGCCGGGCTAAATGGCGTCACGTGCTTAATGGCAGCAGGAACCACAGATTCAACTACTATTCATGTAGCCTCTCACGGAGGGTTTCCAGGTTCTTTTGGTACATCAGGAGTGACTATCGATGGAAATGGTACAGCCACTCTAAGTGGTGGAATTCAGATATATTACGGTACCGTAATCGCTGTGCAGGCAGTGACGCTTACCAACGCAGGCGGAGACTGTGTTCAGGTGCAATTTGGCGGGCACATATCATTTAACGCCGGAGTAACTTTCGGCGCATGTTCTGGAACAGCCATCGACATATTGAACGGAGGCTACGGAGCATTCAACAATAACGTTACATGGAGTGGAAATACTCCAATCTTCCTTCTTCTTCAAAACGGGGCTATTTTTAACGGAAACGGGGTGACTGTTACTCTAGGAGCAAACGCTACTGTCACCGAAACGGTGGCCGCAAACTGGAATTCGCTTGCTAATCTTAACGCAATGACATGGACGCTGGGGGCTTTTACCGTCACTGGTAAAAAATTCTTATGCGCTGGTAATTCCACTATTGTTGGCGCTACGGGTATTCCCGGAACAGTCGCTGGATCTGTATCTGGAGGCTGTAATCTGGATGGCAATCCAACGCAAGTTAGTGCGGGGGGAACGGGTCTTGCGGCAGGGACGCAAGGAGGCATACCCTGGTTTCAATTTTCGACTCAAATGGCAACTTCGGCATTGCTCGCGCAGAATCAACTAATGGCTGGAGGTGGTACGGGAGCTCCTCCTTCTACGTTAGGCTCACTAGGAACGACAACGCAGGTGCTTCACGGCAATGCCGGAGGTCTCCCGACCTGGGCTCAGGTGGGTCTTACTGCTGATGTAACTGGCACGCTACCGGGCGGCAATGGAGGTACGAACAATGCCTTTATGCAGTTCTCAGGCCCAGCAACCTCGACGAAGACATATACGTTGCCAAATGCCTCTGCCAGCATCTTAACCACGAATGGAGCGGTGTTCAGTTCAACTGTAACTAACCCAACTGGTACGACATCGGTCGGCACGCAAAAAATGATGGGTATGGGGGCTACGTGCACAATAACGCCGACGACCAGCACACGGGTTCACTTTCAATTTGTCGGGCAGGTCCTCAACAATACCGTAAATGATGGTGCCTTTGGTCAACTCGCCTATGGAACTGGTACGGCTCCGGTGAACGGCGCGGCGGCAACTGGCACGAATATAGGCAACGGTCCTGTGCTCTCAACAGCTACGGCTGGGACTGGATATCCGTTCAATATGTCAGGCGTCGCGACGAGCCTGACGCCCGGAACGGCGGTTTGGTTTGATCTCAGTCTGTCTGCCCTAGTTGGCGGGACTGCATCGGTCAGCAACGTAACCTGCGTTGCATTCGAGATGTAATCTAATCGAGCGCGACGGCGCGAATAATCATTTCAACAAACTTGAACGTGCCAACGATCGCAGCGGCCATCCAACAGGCTACTGCGATCTTGAGGCATATCTGTGGTGCGCCGTGATCAAGCTCATCTATATCCGTCTTTCCGCCCCAGTCCATCGCAAATTTTCCTCTCATAATTGAGCGGTGGCATTACCACCACAACCCCAGGTTAACAATAGACCGTCGCCATCCCGGCGGTGGGCATCACAAGGATACCCCATGAACATTAACAGCCCGGAAATCCAGCAGTATACGCGTATCGCGCTCTATTGGCTCTTTGGAGCGCTCGGCTCATACGGCTTTTCTGTTCCGGACAGTTCGCGCGCCGTGATCGTCAGCATCGCCGGCAGTCTCGCGACCCTCGCATGGACGGTCTACGGGACCAGGCTGAATGGCCTGCTCGAGCAGGCAAAAGCCAAATCAGGCGTGCAGGGAATATCGGTCAAGGTCGATCCGGTCGTGATCAAGCCGGCGGCGATCACCGATAACACCTCGGCCGGCATCACGGCGCAGGCGGCGTGATGGTCTCGCACAAAATTTCACAAGCTGCGATCGATTTGATCGTCATGGAGGAGGTTTCCTCAAAGGCTTATTATGAGGCTCATTATCAGCATCCCGAGTGGCCCGGAGGGATGTCAGGAGTCACGATCGGAATTGGGTACGATTGCGGGTACTCGACCAGAACCGTGATTCAGGCTGATTGGGGCGACAAGCTTCCAACTGCCATGGTCGAGGCGCTGGAAGACGTGGCGGGCATCCATGGATCGCCAGCGGAATCGCATGCTCATGAACTGCGCCATACCGTTAGAGTGCCATGGAACGCAGCTATGGCAGTCTTCATTCAGCGCGACATGCCGAAGTGGGAGGAGATTGTTGCCAAGGCGCTACCGAATACCGACAAGCTTTCTCCAGACAGTTTCGGCGCTCTGGTCAGTCTTGCCTATAACCGGGGCGCCTCGTTCTCCAATAAGGGGGCGCGCTATGCTGAAATGCGCGCAATCAAGGACCACATGTCGGATAGCCAATTCGATCACATCCCAGATGAAATTCGACACATGAAACGGCTTTGGCCGAATGTGAGCGGCCTACGAGCTCGCCGTGAGCATGAAGCTAATTTATTCGAACGCGGGTTAACTCACGTCTCCAGTCCTGCGGCGGCAGCCACGAAGGTGTCGCCATGAACGGCATGCTGCGGTTTGCGCTCGGTCTGGCCAACATGCCGGACGAGACAGTGGCGGATCTGGAGAAATCCTTGCCGGGTTTCTCCCGATTGGTCGCTTCCGCAAAGCAGCTCCAGCCGGTCATTCAGAAGGCCATGCCGCACGTCGTCGCGCTGGAACCACTCGTGCAGGAGGCGGCCCCTATCATCAAGGCGTCCTATCCCGACCTTGTCGCCGTGATTCCAACAGTTCAAGAACTGATCGTCTTCATTCAAGGCAAAGGAACCAAAACGTCATGATGAAAATTTTGGCTACGGTCGCGGCGCTTGCGTGCATTCCCGTTCTCACCGGCTGCGATCAAGCGTCAATAGCCGCCCAGGAGGCTCAGGTTGGCCAAGTCGTTGCGGCCATCAAGAGGGGGGCTCAGGTCACTACCGATGCGGTGGTGAGTGGAATCAACGTCGCGTGCAGCCGCATGGGGGACGTCAATGCGAACAAGATCGTGGTTCAGTCCGTGATTGCCGGCGCGGCTCGAACGCCCGGGCCGAAGACGGCGCAGAACTTGGCGCGCGTGGATCAAGCCGTCGCTGCGGCCTCTGCGATCTGCTCGCAGTCAACGATGGGGACCGGCAATACCGTGGCGAACCTGCTACTTCTATGGGGCTATTACACGTCGGCATCGAACGCGGTGGCGCTCGCCAAGCAATCGGGCGGGACGACATGAGCGAAAGCCCGACCGGCCGCGGCTACGTGCAGGGCTCCGACTCCTACCGGGCCGATGACGTCGCTCGAATGCTGCGGGAGGACGAACGGCGGGCGTCTCTGAAGCAGGGCTGCACCTGCAGCGGATCTCCGTTCGGCATGGATATCGACCGATGCCCGGTTCATGGGGAGGGCAGCGCGTGAAAACTCTGCAGAAGATCGCCCAGGACATGCGGGATAGCGACATTGATCAGGGCCACGCGGGCGCTGATGCCCAATGGGGACGCTACGAGGTGCTGGCGCGGGTTGCTGTTGAGCGGATGGGCAGGGAAGGAATGATCAGCGCTGCGGTGCTGAACTCGATCTTGGAAGGATCTCGCTGATGCGGCCCTATGATGCATGGACCGATGAGGAGGCGCTGATCTGCGCTTGGGCCATGTTCATCCTCACGATCTCGGGAATATGCTATTTTTACAGCGTCATTGTGGGTGTGGCGTCGGGCGTGGTGTAGCGCGTAATTCAAAGGCGGCCCGAACTGTCGCGCGAACGGCAGTCCGAGCCTGACCACCAAAATCAACCCGTGGAAGGGGTCGACCAATGATGGCTGCGGACAATACAACCACAGGTTATTCAACCCACCATGTTCGAAATTGCACATTTCCCGGTAACATTTGATGTCATCTCATGGGAAATTCTCCCCGGAGAATATGACGGATGTTCAGGAGGCGTTCTGGATAGGAATGACGGATCAGAGGGTTGCAAACCTCTGGGACGCCGCCGAGTTCGTCGCCGATCTCTCGCCAGAGGCAAAGGAGTGGCTCCGTCACGCCAACAAGGCGAAGATCGAAGAACTGGAATCAACCCTTCAATTCATCAACAACGCCAACGTCGTCCGCAAATTCCTCATGATCGCCGGGGCAACAATCTTCGGCGGTCTCATCGCGGTATCGCAGGCTTGGGAGTGGGTCTCGAAATTCTTCCTCGTGAAGGTCAAATAGGTGACCGGCTGGCTGTACTGGCTGGTGGTCTATCCAACGGTGATTGGTCTCATCGCAGCGGCGACATGGTGGGGCGATGGCTGTGACTGGCGCCGGAAATTCGAACGGGTGGACGTTCGATACGCTCTACATCCACGTGATGGAGATATCGAAGGCCGCGAAGGAGGGCGTCAACGCGGCTATGGCCTCAGCGGAGAAGGCCATCCTGAAAGCCGAGACGGCGACTGAAAAGCGCTTCGACTCGGTGAACGAGTTCCGTCAGGCGATGCGTGATCAACAAGAAAGCTTCGCCAGCAAGTCAGAGACTAACATGCGCCTCGACGAGATGGCGAAGCGTCTTGAGCATGTGACATCTGGATTGGAGAAATCGAGCGGAAAATCAGCCGGGCTGGCACTCGCAGCCGCTCTCGCCGGATGGGCTATCACAACCGCAATCGCCGCCGCGATATTCTGGCGGCACTGACATGCAGCTTATCGGAGAATGTTCGTCCTGCACCCGAACCAATGGCCTCCTGAAGGTGTTGTTCACGGTGGTCAACCAACCCACGTCGCATGACGAGTACGTGCTACTCAATCTCTTGAAGTCGCGGGGCGGTTTCAAGTCCGGGAAAACCTACCGCATCACGATCGAGGAGGAATGACCATGCCGATTGGATTGCTGTTTTGGATTCTGATGATCCTATGGATGATCTCGTGGGTAGGCACTCGGTGGGGTGGATACGCCGGCTACGTATATGCCAGCGATTTTCTGTTCTTCGTGCTACTTTTCCTGCTCGGGTGGCATGACTTCGGTTTCATCCTGCAGGGGCGATGACATGCGAATCGACATCTTCCACCACTTCACGCCGGATACTCTGGTCCTGAGCCGGCTGGACGATATCGAAGACAAACTGGACCAGATCATCGAAGGAGAACAAATCATCATGTCCATGGAAACCGACGCCCTAGACCAGGCCGAAGCTGCCGCCGCTGCCAATGCCGCTGCCGATGATTCGGCCGAACAGCTCCTGATCACTCTCTCGAAGATGGTGGCTGACCTGAAGGCCAGCACCACCGACCCGGCGACCGTAGCCCGCATCACGGCGCTGGCCAACGCGATCAGCGGTCGCGCGAAGCAGCTCGGAGATGCCGTTGCCGCCAATACGCCTGCGGCGACCATCTGACCATCCCTCACCCCGCACTCTCTACAGGGCGCGGGGGGTTAGGAGCTATGATGACCCCACTGACCGACCTGGCTCAAGTCGCGCTTGACTTCGGAATCTCGGCCATGGTCATCGGCTTGGCCATCTGGCTCTGCTCCTGCATCCCCGACCGAGATCCACAGCTAGGATCCAACACGGATTAATGGCATGACCAAGGTCGCCGTTACTGTCGCGACGTGGTTCATGATCGTGACCGCGATCTTGCTGTCACCGCTCTATGGGCTGTGGATTGCCGGCGGGGCGATCTGCGATGCGAGGGAGCGGAAGCGGCGGCACCAAGAGGTCTAGGAAGTGGAGACAAACTAGACTTTCTTGGTGCCGCCTATGCACGACGGGGCGTCGAAAACCCTATCGTACAATCTGGCGGCCCCGCTCGGATCATCCCCACCACGAAGGAACGTGGCTAGTCCCCTCGCAGGGCCAAACTTTAATAGCTTACACAGGCTAATGACCAACAATCATCAGGCAGAGAACAAATCCAAAGCCAAATCCGACGATCAGACCTCCTAGAAATGGATGCTGTAGTTTCATGGCTTTATCTCACCGTCACTGCAATTTGCTGGGTGGCGGCAGCAACGGCACCATAGAACCGCGCTCATAAGCATCGGCGATCCGCGGCTTGATGTGGGTAGCAACCGTCTGCCCATCCGGCATAACGATATGCGCCAAGAACTCGTCCTCGAACGCCGTGATGCCGCTCTCGACCGCCTCCAGCTTGGCCTTTATGACTAGCGCCAGAGCCCGCCAGCGCTGGCGGCAGGCCTGTTCCCATGCTGCCAGAGCGGCGTCAGGGGACCGCGGCGTGTCATAGCTGGCGCGACCCAGCTTTACATGGGTGAACTTCCTATCAGTCTCGTTGGGCAGTGGAAGCTCGAACATGATGCGCCGGCCCTTCGCCTCGAAGCAGATCACGGCCCGCCCTGGCGCGCTCATGAACGCCGTATGCGTCGCGCCGTAACGAACGATCAGCCGCTCGATCTCAGCCCGTGACTTCGCAACCGAAACCTCGGTTCCTTCAGCAAACTTCGCCATACCGTCTCCTGCGTTCTGCCGCCGTATCACTGACTGACGCGGACCTTGATTTCGTTCGACGTTCCCGAAACAGGGCGTTAAGATATATCGCGCAGCACAAGCTTTGCCCGTGCGACCGAATCCCAACACTCAGAACGTCCGGGGTTCGGTGCCAGATTGTTGGCCCTCTCATATTCTCCGATATCGCGCAGGACGTCTTCCAGTGCTGCGACAAGCAGCCTCTTCTGACAGTCATTGATTAGGCAATTGTCCATCACTCGCACCCCACACACTGCACGTCCCACCCCTTGCCGGTGCGGTCCTCGTCCTGCTCCTGGTCGGGCCAGCGCGAGACAGCGTACCAACCGGCGTCGAACACCCGGTCGAAGATGCCCGCGCTATTGCCGTCCTTGTCGATCAGCTCATAGCGCGCTTTTCCGTTTTCCAAATCCCGTTTCGTTCTTGGTGTTTCCATGGGTATAAACTCCTGCGTTTTCCAAAGTTTGCAAACAATATCAAGAATGGGATAGCATTCTCAGGGCCCTCCCTTCAGTTCAAAAATCCTTATCTTTCAGTGTTTTGTCTTGGATTTGGAAAACCTGAGCCCTCCCGTTTTCCAAATCTTGTTCTGTTCCTGTACCCATCCGGGCAAAGAACACCTCAATAATTCGGTTCTCCTGCTCGACGTGGCGAGTATAGTGCGCGCCCATGCGCACGTCCCGGTCGCCGAGCGCCGCGGCGACCTGACTATCGTTGGCGCCGGTGATGCGCTTGATCTCCGCCGCGAACGATACGCGCAGGCCATGCAGTGTCAGACCGGCAGCCACGAGGCCCTTGACCTCAAGCTTGGCGATGAAATTGCTGGACTGCTTCTGCAACTGCTCGGCGCTGGCCCACGGCTGGCCATTGTAGCGCAGCGCTATCGGGCCATCGGGAGTCCGAACCTTGAGCGCGGCGAGGAAGCGCTGGAGCTCCGGCGAGGCCGGCAGCCAATGCTGCTCGCTGTTCTTCTTGTGGGTCAGCCGGAAGCATTTGCCGAACCGTGGATCTGGCTGATAGCTCGGCCACTCCACCTTGACGATGCTCTGGCTGCGGTAGCCGAGATGGCGCGCGAGCATATAGGCCGTGCGCAGGTGCAGCGGCGCGCGGGCCATCACCGCTTCCCATTCCGCAGGCAGCCATTCCCGGTTCGCGTTCGGGTCGGACTTCTGTGCGCGGTCCATGCCGGCAGCGGGGTTTGACGGCATCCAGCCGCGCTGCACTGCCTGGCCAAACATGGATGAGAGCGCCGTGATCATCTTGTCGGCGAAGGCCGGCCACTTCTTGGCGATGCAGCGGTCACGGACGCCGTATAGATCGGCCTGAGTGATGTTGGCCAGCGGGAAATCGTACTCCGGCTCGAGGTAGGCCAGCCGGTCGCGGTATTCCTCTCGGGTGGTCTCCCCGAGGGCTGCGAACTTCGGGCACTGCTCGGGATCGGTAAACCATGCCACCAGCCAACCCAGAGAGTGCTCAGGATAGGCCGTGCGCTTGCGGCTGCCGTTGTATGCCCCAATGACGTCGGGCTCGCCCAGACGCTTCAAGAGGGCCGCCTTGTCGCCCTCAAAGCCACGCAGCAGCACGGCTCCGGTCGATCGGCGATAGACGTAATATTTGCCCTTGGCGCGGGCGATCTTCAGCCCTTCAAGCTGCACCTTGACCACCGATTTTCTCCCCGAATTTGCGGGGGAATGGTTGCGCATTTTCTGGGACCAGGGAAGAGGCGTCGATCGGCTTGTCACCGACGATCAAGGTTCCGTCCGCCATGACCCCAAGCACGAACCGGCCGGCCTGCTCAACGCCTTTGATGGCGCGAGCGAGCGAAGCGGCGGTGAATGGGATCTGGCGGGTCATCGTTATCAGTTCGTTACGGCTGAATTGATTTAGGCCAGCGGTCTCCCAGAGCGGCCTCAACCATGTTCTGGGTAACAGATTGCCCGGCGTGTAGCCTCGCGGCGAGTTCGTGCAGTTGATTGATCTTGTCGAGCGCTCGCATGTATTGTCGAGCGAGAACATTGGCCGCACAATCCGGATCACCAGGGACCATGTCGACCAATGCATTCATGCGCTGGTCGAGCCATCGATTTGCAGTGTGCCAAGCTTCTTGACGTTCATCCATGTGCTTTAACCGATGGTTACGGCGATATTTGTTGGGCTTCTGCGAGTACGTCGAAGTGCCGAGTCCCGGCCTTCGGATCGTAATACTCGTAGTCTTCCTGTTCCTCGTTCCAGATCTGCCCCCAAAACTCTCCGACTGATGTTTGTTGCCACGCCAAAGCGTCGTCAGGCGCCAGCTTGGCTGCGCGCAGGATCTCTGCCTGTTCGCCAAGGCTGCTTTCGGGGTGCTCGCGGCCGTATTTGGCGAAGGCCTCGGCGACCGTGGAGGCGTCCTTGCCCCATATGATTGCGTTGTCCATCGTCGAGAGCAGGACGATCCGATCGTGCTCCGGCATGGGATAGTCAAGATTGGCGTTCCAAACCTTCTTGTGTAGCTTTTCGTCGAAACCAAACCCGGACATGCCACAGTAGCGCTTGGCTATATCGTTCCAGACGTACATGGCGCCGCGCCAAGAGTTTCGGCACTCGCCGATCTCTCCCGGTTCGCTGCCGAGTTTATAGACGTTAGTGGTGCTCATGTTGCTTTCCTTTTCAACTCGTTAACGAGGGTTTCGAGCGTTGGCGATCGCTTTTCATCCGCTCATATTCTGCCGCAGCTTCTTCTGCCGTGGAAACGTTGCGGCTATATTGGTGTACAACGTTGTTAGTCGTCGAAGCCTTCGCGCAGAACTTTCGTCATTTGCTCAAGCTGAGCGCGACGGTAACCTTGTCTGAAAGGCCCGACTCCAATCCGAAACCAACCGCGGACCCATTCGACTGCTGGAGGTGACCTTCCGTGCGCCCTCTGAAAAGCCTGCTGCCAGTCACGCGCCACTCGCTCAAGGTATGATGCTGATACCCTCATTCCTGTTTCGTCAGATAAAGCATCTCGCAGAGCCTTCGCGAGTTCATGCTGGTTTTCGGTGCAGCAGCATTCCAAATCGTCTGCCTCGTCCTGTACCGCGCAGAGGTAATAGGCTCTCGCGGCGTCGACGACCTTCCGCGCGCTCGCAAGCTGCTTATCGACCGCAAGCTTGTTGTTCATCACGCGATGCCAGCTTTCCTGGCATGACGCAAAATCTTCTTTTGCGCTCGCAAGCTGGGCGCGGAGGCTGGCGATCTCGTCGGCGGCTTCGTCCATCAAATCGTTCGGAAGTTCTTTCGTTTCTCCGGATGGATATGTGCGGCGAATTTGCGCCGGCAACTCCTCCGCAAGAGCGCGAAGCTGCTCGCATAAATCACTCATTAATCAAACCTCCGACCAGCTTGTCGATTGCCTCGGCCAGCAACGGATAATCCTTTCTGACGTGGATGCGCAGACGGTAGTCCCACATCGAGGCGATGCGTTCGGAGCCGTTGACGCATTGGACGATGAGCGCGGCATTGGCTTCCGCGCGTTGCTTGCGATGGTCGGGCCATTCTTCAGGAAGTCCAGGCATCGACGTGTTTGCGACGTGCTGCCCAGTTTGATTGACGATCGGAACACCGACGACGCTGCTGAATTTTGATGCTGCAATCCACGGCAACGGTGAATGTTTCTCGGTCATTTTCAATCCTTCCCTACCGGGGCAATACGGCGAACCGGCATGTTCTTGGAGCTGAACGTGCAGCTAAATCTAATCCGATCAGCCTCTTGTTCTGGCAGACCTTCGCCCGTGTCGAGTGCCACCATGACGCGGGCGGCCTGCAATGGGTTCTTGCTGCCATTGTCCCGCACGCGTGCGTGATGGTTCCCGGCTGTTGTCTTATGGGGATAGATCACCAGGGAAACGCCGCTGCCTTTGACTTTGGCAATCTCGTACATGGCCTCAGATCGCTCTACCTCACAGCCGAACTGCGAGCAGATCCGCGCCGCCCATTCGATCTCCTGCTGCCATGGAACGATCTTCTTGCGAGGCATGTGCATTATTTCCCAAATAAAGTTAGTCGCCGCTGTCGACCGTCATATCGAGACCGCATTTCGAGCACTTTCCGGGATGCCATCCACGCGAGTGGTTCGCGCCGGGGCCGTCGACCTTGGTGTGCTTGCAGATGGCGAACCGCAGGCCCGTGGCGCCGCTGTCGCGCTTCTCATGGTCCCAGCACGTCCACGCGACGATGCCGGAGCCCTCAAGTTGGCCGCCTTGGCCCTTATCGAGGAAAAAGCTGACGTTCCACTTCTTGGAAGTCTCGCCAGGGAGAAGCACACAGCGCCCGGACTGCATGGAACTGTAGTACAGAATGTGCGCGGCCAGGTTACCTTCGATTGGTTCTGGATTTGGCAGCGGGACTTCGCCCTTCATGATAGGCTCTATATCGCGCTCAATGGTGTAGGTCACAGTCATGATGTTTTCCTTTGTTTCCCATTAGCTAAAACGTTGAACCGGCGGTCGTCCCGCATGGGTGCGCTGGTGTCGGGCGAATCCTCGTGATGGAATCCGTTTCTTCGCGGGCAGTAGACCGTAGGTCCGCTTGAGCACGCGATCAGCCTTCGACATGATGGCGTTGTCGATCTTGTCCTTTGTTCTCTTGCAGACCATGCAATGAACCTTGCCGTTCTCAAGGATGGGCTCGCCGCCCAGACCATCGGCCGTGTCGTGCTCATAGATGAAGCCACCTGGACGCAACACATTGCCGCATCCTTCGCATTGCGGAACGCCTGGGATGTTTTCTACCCCCTCAACAGGGCATTGTAGGCAGCACCTGGCGAAAAGCGCCTTCCGCACTGACTGGGGGAATTCGGTTCGTTTTTGACCGCGGAGACTCATACCAATTCAAGCTCCCGAAACTTCACGCCGCGCTCGGCACCGAAGGCATAGATGAGTTCGATAAGCTCGCTGATTTCTTCCTTGGTCATCTGCGAGGTTCGCATTCCCAGCGGGACGAAGGTCCCGGCGTCGATGCCTGGCACAACGCGCGTGCGGCGCAGGGACGCCGTGAGTACGTCCTTCCAATCCTCGCTGCCGAGCTTTTGGCCGTACCAGTCGACTTGCTTGCTGATCTGCTGCAGGAGCGACCACATCAGCGCGTTCTGATCTAGCGATCGGCGCGGCGCCCGGAACTCCACCGTCGTGTCTTCAGGCACGTTCTGAGCCCATCGCGCGATCAAGTTGCGATCGGCTGCGGTTTTGATCTGTACGACGGCGCGGCTCATGACGCGACCCTTGCGAGCGCGCTGCGCAGCTTTTCCAGCTCGGCGTTGACCGCCAAGGCATCGTCTTTGTGACGAGCCCAGAACCTCTGCAGGCCTTCCCTGTTGCGGGTCTTCATGCTGTCGAGTTCGGCTATCTCGGTGCAGTTACGGGCCGTCATGATGACCTGGTCGCCGTAGCGTCCGGCCGGGATGAAGGTCATAGTCCCCTCGTGGTTGACGAACGGATATTCGTCATCCAGCATGGCAATCGACTTCATGCGGCGTTCCTCGCGCTCGTGCTCGACCATCTCCGAGGCGGTGAGATCGATCGCCTTGGCGCGGTCCATCTCCTCCTCGACATAGAGGCCTGAGAACGTTTCCGGCCAGCCGGCGCGAAGCGCAACCATGTTGGCGCACTTGGCCAGCATGACGCGTGGCATCTTCGCCCAATTGCCCGATGCATCGATGGTCATCTTCCCGGTCGGCTTGCGCTTGTTGCTCTCCGGGTCGTGAGCCCATTCTTCCTTGACTGGGGCGTACTCGTCCCAATAGGCCCAGCCCTTGACCGGATGCCACGCACTGGCGCTGTCCTGCTTCCATAGGGTAACCGTGACCTTCTCGATGCCAAGCGGGTTGGTCGGGCACTTGAGGTCCGGTTGAATGGTAAATTCCGGCTCCGTCTCGGACGGGCGGTAGTCACGGCAGCGGGAGGCCAATACGCGCTGGCCGTCCTGCGTGACGATGATCGTCATCTTGCGCTTTTCGGCGTTGTCCTTGGAATAGACCACGGCGATGATCTGTTTCGAGAACGGGTCAAGCTGCTTCGATCGCGCGTATTCGATGAACAAATCGAACTCGTCGTGATTGGTATCCCGCGCGACCGTGCGCTTGATGGTATCGAGCTGGCGCGAGGTCCACGAGGCGACGCCGGCCGGTTGGATTCGTGAAATCTGGTTCATGTCAGGCTCTCCGAATGGTCAGCGTTACGCCGTCAGTTTCCATGTGGACGCCGGGGACCGCCGGCAACTCATCGTCAATCACGGCCTCCGCTAGCGCGCGATCCCCGATATTTTTGATCCTTGCGACTCCTTCCAACGCCTTTTGTCGCTCGCGAAGGACCTTCGTCAGCCCAGCCTTATCGAGCGTCGGATCGTTGCGTTTCCAAAATTGTGTCGGGATTGCGCTCTCGTCGTCGATCGCCAATCGCGGTGCAGCCCTGCCGAGCACTACGGTTCCAATATCCATCTCCAGGTTCTGCCAGTTCGCCAGCGTCAAGGCCTGCTCGATAAGCCCGCGCGTCGCTTCAATCCGCTTCTCAAACCGCAGCCTTCGCGCCTTCAATTCGGCCTCGCGCGCCTTGATGCCGGTGACGAAAATCTCGTCCTCCTCAATCAGCAGCACGGCGGCGCGTATCTCAGCATCAAGCGTGGTTTCGCCCTCGAACGTGTCGGCCAGCAATTGCTCGTCGCCGCAGCACATGCGGGCTATCTCCAAGCGCAGGCTCTTGGCGGCCTCGATTGCCCTGTGAAGATCACTTTCGTTCATTCGAACCACCCTGCGAATACCGGCGCCACGTGCTGCGCCACAATCATGAACGTAATTCCTGCCGCGATGCAGAACAGCGGCCATGCGAGCGTGCCGGTGAACTTCATCTCTCCTCCTCACCGATGAGGGCGATCGCTGCCGCGCATATGGCGATCACAGAGCACAGGATTGCGATGCTGAGGACGGCGGTAATAACGATGATCGTTGGGCTGATCATGTTGAGGACTCCTTGAGAGAGACGAGGGCGCCTTGAATGAGCGCGATAGCTTCGTCAGCCATGGCTAGAGCTCCCTCCATCGCCTTCCGCATCGCCTCGTTCTCGCGGGTGAGGCGGGCGTGGTTGTTGCAGGCGGAGACGATGAACGCGGCGTTGGCCTCGATCTCTTCAGGAGTAAAACACGCAGTGAATGACGCATGCTCCGAAAGGTTTCCGCTCGCGATAGCGCACATTCTCATTCCATCCGGAAGACCTGGATGTGAGTAGTCCGAGCGGATGGCAAACCCCGCCGCTGGCGCGTCTTTGTTCCACCGCACAAATTCAGCGAACCAAGGCGTCGGCGTGTGCTCACCCATTTGCCACCTCGTGCTTGCGAGCCGGCGTGCGCTCTTTGCGGATAGCAAATTGCGCCATTGGCGAGGTATCGAAATATTCGAGGTCGTGCAGCACTTCGCCCTGCAGATGCTTGCAGAGCCATTCCGAATGGCCGCCGCCGCACCGCGCGATGGCGTCGCTGGTCTCACGGTTCCATCGAGCCTTGAGCGCTGTCACGACAAGAACGCTGTGCACCGAGCTTTCATAGAAGCCTGAAATCAGCTTGAGCCGTTCCTTCGTCAGTGGCCCGGTGTAGTCGAGCCACACCGCGTCCCACCGCTCGGTGGTTTCGCGCATCAGGTCGTCAACATTGGCAAAATGAAAGTTCTGCACGAACTTGGTCTTCAGGGTGCGCTCAGCGTAGCTAGGGGCTGGCGCGATCCGCGTGAGCGCTCGCTTGGTATGGAGACCTGGCGTCGTCGTGCAGGCCGAATAGTAGATGTATCTGTCATTCTCGACGCTGGTGATGGTCGTGCGCGACGGCCCAGCCTTGCGCATCCAGTCGCCCTCTCGTCGGCCGAGTAGCTTCCGCTCAAAGCGCCAATCGAGCCCCGGCATCGTCAAAATCCTGAGTGATCCAGGCCAAGCGTCAAACTTGAACAGATTTAGGATTTCCTGCCTTGCGGCGTCCTTCGCTTCTCGATCAGGGTTGCGAGCAAACAACATGCCGCCGGATGGACGGTTTACCTGCATGGCAGCCAGCTCTTCGATGTTGCACCGAGAGATGGGCTTATAATATGCAACCTGACCGATAGACTTGGACGTCATCACACAGCCTCATGCTTGCGTTCGTCGCGGCGGTGATCGATCTCCGCGAACACTCGATCGAACTTGGACATGATCTGGTCCCGCATCGTCGGCTCGGTGTAGAACCCGGCCTCACGAAGCAGATCATTGGTTACGTCCTCGCACTCGCCGTCATGGCACCAGTGGATGAACGCGATCGCGCCGTACTGCTTGGTGCGGATGTTGTCGACGATGTTGGCGCGGGTCAGCTCTGGATCGGGCTGGGCCTGCCGACCCTTCCGGCCGAAGTCCTCCATGACCACGAAATATTCAGGCGTCGGCGCCGTCTGCTTGATCGGCATGCCGTCGAGGTCGGAGCACACGAGGCGGCGCAGGTGGCTGTGTCGGGCGGCGTTCATGCTGCGATCTCCGTCAGCGCGAGCCACTGGCAGCCCGGTGCCTTCATCTCAATCAGGATTTGCACGACGCCTTCCGCGAAGCTCGCGAGCGATTTATCGCGAGCGTCGGCGGCGGCGGCGGCGTCGGCGGCGTAGGCGGCGGCGGCGTCGGCGGCGTAGGCGGCGGCGTAGGCGGCGGCGGCGTCGGCGGCGTCGGCGGCGGCGTAGGCGGCGTAGGCGGCGGCGGCGTAGGCGGCGGCGGCGGCGGCGGCGGACTTCTTCGCCGCAAGTGCGTTCGCTCTCGTCGGCTCTCGCTCGCATTCGGCCGCAGCAGCACGAAGTGCTGCAACGTGCGTCGGGTCTTTGTGGATGGATGCCGCGGCGCGGAGAGCTTCCGGCACGGACTTGCGAATGGCCAATTCAACGACGCGGCGGGTAAACTCCTTGTCGTCGACATGGTCGCGCGAGCCGAGCTGTGCGAGAGCCAGACGACGAAGGCCCTTCGCGCGCGCCTCGTTCGAAGACCACCGGCTATCGTTCAGCCTGATTTTAAGCGAACGCAGTGCTCGGGAGACACAGGCCGGGTCATCGCCGTGCGGGAGGCCGAGCGCGTAGCAAACGGCGGCCTCGACGCACATCTGACCGGGGATAGGAGTTCCGACGCCATTGACCAATCCGGCGTCGACGACGGTCAGGACCTTGCGGGCGATGTCTTCGGTGATTTCGGTGTTCATGTGGGCTCCATCAGCGATCAGATGGAGGCACCTTAGTTTGCGTCACGCAAATCCGTCAAGAGGAAAGTTTGCGACCTGCAAATTTTATTTTCCGGCGGCCTTGCGCGGTTTTGCGTGCGGCACCTCGGTACCGCGACCGATCTTAGCCATGGTCTGAATTGCGGATTGCTGGAGATCGCCGAAAAACAGCCAGTCGATCGACATGCCCCACTTACTGCGAATGATGCAGGCCGTCTCAAAAGTCAGCGGCCTGGCGCCTGTTTTGTAGAGATTATAGGTGCTTTTGTCGATGCCAAGGGCCTCGGCGAAGGCAACCTGGGTCTTAAATCCAAGTTCCACGCGGAGGTCTTCGAGGCGCTGGCCGATGACATGGGGCTTATCGATCATGAGACCGATTTCACCATTTCCCGCAAGAAATGTCGTTTTGCCAGTTGCAAACACTTGACAGGTTTGCGGGGCGCAAACTATGTTCTCGGCCATGGCCAAATCAGAGATCACGGCAGGCTTTGTCATCGACGCGCTCGGCGGCACCGGCGAAGTGGCATCGGCACTTGAACTCCACCCTTCCACGGTGAGTTGCTGGCGCGAACGAGGGCTCCCGTCGTCGTCTGGGCGCCTTCTGCAACTCGCAAGACTCGCTTCTGAGCGCGGCGTGAGGGGTCTTTCGCTTGAGGCTTTGGCTGAACTCGCGGAGGCCGGCGCGTGAAAGCATCTCGGCCAAATGACATGTCCCACGATGCCTCCCGTGTACGCGCCGCTTATGCAACTTTCGGGCGTGTGACGAAGTTTCGACGAGAGTATGTCGAAACTGAGGCGCGGGACGATGCAACGCAAAATTATGTTCGGTTCCAGACATATCTCGATACCGATATGGGGTGGAACCGACCGGGCGCCGGGGCTGTTGATCGCCCGGCCGGCTCCATTGCGCCCGGGGGCTGGCGCAATTCGAATTCAGTCGTCCCGGTGCAAGGCTCCTCCCGATCACCGGTTCACTACGGCGCGCCAATGCGCCGGATTTTATCCTGGCCAGTGCTTGGCCAATCCCACGATGCCGCCGACGATCATTCCAATCCCCAGCATGATGAAGAACATTTGGATCGTCAGCGACGACCAGCGGATGCGTGGCAGCTTCATCTGCGCCCCCTATTGCTTGGTCTGAGCATAGCACTTGGTGTCTGGCTCGTCTGGCTCCGCTTCTTTGATCTGTTCGAGTTTGAGTAGGACCGCCGCGGTTGCCGCCGCGAGCGTCCGGAAACTGTCGTGTTCGTCTTTGTCGTTGTTGTCGTTGTTGCCTTCCATGTCGAGCATCAAACATGGAGGTAGTCCGGTATGTCGGAAAAGTTGGACGGGAAAATGAGTTCGATCGATTGGCAAACTGAGATTGGCCTGATCGCCGGCCCTTATGACGGAAACCGTAAAGGATGGCTCGCGAGAGCTGCAAGAAAATCGGGAACGACATTCCGTCAGATCAAGTCTCTCTGGTACGGCGAGAACAGCGACCCGAAAGTAAGCGTAGCGATAGACGTGCTTAAAGCCGCGAACAAAGCGCGCCAAGAAGCGATGAACCTAGCGGCTCAATTCGAAGGCCTAGCGGGGGCTCTGAATGCCAAGGACCAGGATTTTCATTGCGAGGATGTTGCTGCGCTTATCTACGCGGCTCGCCGTCTTCGCGGTTTGGATCGCACCGGAAATTAGGGAAGGTCGCGACCGATGATACACCCCGCTCTCGCAAACCCATTCACGACCTCAGCGGTGCAACCCCGGCACACCGCGGAGACGGCCGCCACCGAACCATCCGCAGATCCTAACGCGGTGGCTCCGGTGGCGGCCGGACAATTTCAGAGTTCACCCGCGCTGATACTAGGCTCTCTCAACTCCGGAGAGAGTGAGCCGTCGGTGACGCCGGCTTCTGGCGTGGGTGAAGCCTTCCGCCCGCCCGCCGGCTACGTGCTCGTCCCGATCGCAAAGCTGGAGATCATTTACGAGGCGCTGAAGTGGGAGCGGCTCCAACGCGAGCGGCTGCCGTCATTCCTACGCGCGCCGGACTATCTCAATGCGGTTGAGCGGGGGGCGGCATGAGCAAGCGCACGCCGCGGGAAACGAACCTGCCAGCAAAGCAGTTCTGGCCAACGGTTCCAAAAGCCGCTGCGCCACTGCTGCCGTATCTGCCTGCTCGCACGACATTTGCCGAGCCCTGCGCCGGAAACGGGGCACTGATCGATTTGCTGGAGGCCGCTGGTCACCTGTGCATTTGGGCCACCGACACGTCTCCTGGGCGCTGGGACGTCGTCTGTCAAGACGCGCTAACCCTGCGCAACATCGGCGCGGACATGTTCATCACCAACCCACCATGGAAGCGCGATATCCTGCACCAGATCATCGCTCACCTGTCGGCCATGCTACCGACGTGGCTGCTGTTCGATGCCGATTGGGCGTTCACCAAGCAATCCGCGCCGCTGATCGGGCGATGCTCCCGTATCGTGCCGATCGGCCGGATCAAATGGATCCCCGATTCCAAGTTCTCAGGCATGGATAGCTGCGCCTGGTACGAGTTCCTGCCGGGCCACCGGGAAGGACCGCGACTGATCGGTTATCCCATGGAGGCTGCGGCATGAGCGACTGGCCCGCCACATGGACAACTGCCCTGAGCGAGATCATCGCAAAGGGCTGGTCTGCAAACTTGGCGGCAGCCGAGCTGAGCGCGCAGTTCAACAGGAGGTTCACCCGTTCCGCGGTGATCGGCAAGGCCAAGCGCGCCGGGATCAAACTGACTGCAGGCCATGGCGGACGCCGTGGTCCGAAGGGCGGGCCGAGCCAACGCAAGGTCAGGCCCCGAGCAACATCAGCCCCGCGCCCCGACATGGCCCACAGGAAGGCTGCTGGTGCGCCAAAGCTGGCGACCGTGCCATTCGTGCTCCGGCCAGACGACGTGAAGCCAAATCGCGTCTCATTGCTCGAGCTGACGGATCAAACGTGCCGATGGCCGATCTCGACACCAGGCGCGCCAGATTTCTGCTTCTGCGGCAATCCGCCGGTGGAAGGCCTGCCCTACTGCGGCGGGCATAGCCGGCTTGCCTACCGCCCGCCAGAACCACGGAGACAGCATCGGTGAAGAAGTCATTCCAGCCGATCGGAAAGAGGTTTGGGCGACTTCTGGTCGTGGCCGAATGCGGACGAAAGATCGGACCCACGGGAATTTCTTTCCGCATGTGGCTATGTCAGTGCGATTGCGGAAAGACAACGGTTCTTCCTACCAGTGGCATATCCGGACCGCGCCCCGTTCTCTCATGCGGATGCCTAAAGCCGGATCTGGTCAGACAGAGAAATACTACTCACGGGCTCCTCACCGGTCGAAAAAGAAGCGCGGAATACGTTGCGTGGATGAACATGAGAAAACGCTGCTCTCGGAAAGAAGGGCATCGCGATTATCCGTACTGG
>Ga0134121_10001189_pt1 | contig 25005 bp, 17 predicted proteins | sample KB301_FD_96463 | JGI IMG/M metagenome (GOLD analysis project Ga0134121, IMG submission 96463) | Terrestrial soil microbial communities without Nitrogen fertilizer from Kellogg Biological Station, Michigan, USA - KB3-0-1 | ecosystem: Environmental > Terrestrial > Soil > Unclassified ... | reverse complement strand
TTCGAGAATCCGGAATGACAGTGCAAGGCCCAACACGTGACGGTTGTCGAAAAAAGGACGCATCGATAATAAGGAAAGCATATCGCCCACGTTGATAGCGATCGGCACACCCTCGGTCCTGTGCATCGTTGGCTTTCCGCGCCGCTCTTCGCTCTCGTCCTCGATATCGTCGTGGATGAGCATGGCATTGTGAATAAGCTCGATCGAGGCAGCCGTGCGCAGGGCCACCTCGAGCGGAGCGCCGAACGCACGGGCCGTCGCGATGCAGAGGCTGGGCCGGAATGCGCGCCCGCCGCGCCGTGGATAGTCGGAAACCAGGTCGTAAAGATACCGGCGTGGCTCCGTCGTCGGGAGATATTTGAAGAGGATTGCCCGCGTGGCATCGCCGTACTCCTTCAAGACAGACGACACCAAATCCCCGACGGAGGCACCGATCCCCATTCCGGCGCTATGCCTTCTCTGTGGCGGATTCGGTAATAACTACGGTCAGGTCTCCAACGATGCAGCCGTCCGCCCGGTTTCGGATCGCGCCGCGGTAGGACCCCGCCGGCACATTGGCCCCAACCCTCACGTTCACCCGCATGCGCGCCAACTCTCGGGTGATCGAAACAGTCGACAGCTCGAAAGACGGCGCCTGTGGGCCTTCGCCATGGAGCGCGTCGACAACGAGGTCCATGAGTTCTGCTCCTGGCCTCAAATTCGCAGTGACTTCGGTCGGGCGCGGCGATGACACTTGCACCGAGACGACCGGCGCATTCGGGTTACACGGCCCTGCCGGATTCCATGGCTGCTGCGGCCATCCGCCGGGAACGAACGCCGACCATGCCTCGGTCCAGGTCCGCATCGCCATCATCCATTGCTCGGTAAGCTGCGACATCGGCCCCCAGGGATTTTGCCAGTTGTAGTTCGCTCTGTTCTCGTTCATGTGACCTCGCTTATTTGGATCATTCTGATTGTTGCCCGCCGCCTCGTATCCACGCCGCATGTACTCGTCAATGACTTGATACGCGGTTCGGACGCCGCTTTCCAGAACTTCGCACACCGCCGCGCCGGGGCTGTGCCCGCGCGTTGCTGTGCCGCGCGGACTCTCATCGACAGCAGGGCCACCGGCAGCGCCAGACGCCGGGGGCTTCCCGGCCCCCGGCAACGGATTACGAATCGGCCCCCTCCGTGCAGGAGGCACGCGTTTTTGCCGCGAAGGTGACCGGCTCATGCGTTCCGCCTACGGATGGTCATAACCAACAATATCCTGCAGCGATGGCCTCTGAGAAATGGCGTGTGCGGCCAAAAGTCCTGACATTACTGCGGACTCGATGCAACCCGTGTCGAGACCTGTCGCAGTCCAATCACCGGCAATGGTCAGGTTATCAAAAGTCATGTCGAGGGGAGACACGCGGTACATGATACTCCCCGGCAACGATTGCACATAACGGTCCGTCGGATTGATATTCGCGGTCCAGAACTGAGTATCGAAGCGGCTCTCGGCTGCAGCGTGCCCGCTGGTCCTGGCTGGATCGTCTTCTTCTGCCAGCAGTTCCCATCGAAACCCGCCATCCTCTCGTTTTGCCTGGGGCCACAGAACTCCAATGTTGTTGTCAAGAAAACGGATCGCGTTTCCACGCACGGTCGCCCGTTGCTCCTTCTGGAGCGATTCGGTGACGTCCGCGTCCTGAGATTTGGGGTCGGGCAACACGCTGCAGAAATAGGCGATGGACTTCACCGCGGCGTTCCAACTTTCCTCCGGAATAAGATGGCTCATGTCGGCCCAGGTATCGAATGGATGCACGTACCCGGACAGGCTCGTCGGAGGGTGCGCCCAACCCAGCTCTAGCGGATTCTTCCGCATCCATACCTGGAATGCCTGAGTAGGCACCGTCTTGACGTAGCGGACCATATTGCGCCAACTGGACTCGCGGTCGATCAACTCGCGTGCGACACTGCGCAGGGCTCCGATGCTCACGCCGAGCACAACGAAATCGAAATCGCGGGATACCTGCAGCGTCCTTGTGCCGGAGCGGCGCTGTTCCCATACCGCCTCGAAGGAGCGGCCCTCGCGCTCCAGCGCCTCCCCTCGCACAAGCTGTTCGTACCGGGGACGCGCCGGCCAGCTCGGGACATTGTGGATGTCGACGAGCGGCTGATATTCCCCGCCACCTTTAACGCGGGCCTGGACATCGAATTCCAACTTCTGCACAAACGATGGACCGCCCTCCTCGCGTGGCGACAGCCCTACGTTTTGCAGCCGATGAAAGAACTCGAAACGCACACCTCGCTGTTTCAGCACCTGGTACAACGGTGCGAAAACGATGTCGCCCATACCCGCGCTCATGCGCCAGAAAAGCGAGCCCCGGTAGGTAAAGAACATGCGCATCGCACCGCGTAAAGCCACGCCCGCTGCCAGGCGTGGGCGATTCACATCGCCATCTTCGAACGCGAAGGAGAGATCGTAAATCCCCCGCATGAAGCCCGAATCGAGCGACTGCTCCGACGCGCCATTGCGCCGCAGCCAATCCCGCCAGTCGTAATCGTTGATTGCATCGAAACCGCGAGGATCGAGCGCCAAACCGTCGCGGATCGCGCCCCGGAGAATGGCAAGAATCAGGTCAATGACCTGCCAGACGCGGCGCAGTTCGCGATCTCCGTCGACGAGGAGTTCGATCTGGTGTCGCGCCACGATGTTTAGCGCCTCGATGATCTGCAGAGGCACCGACGCGCCGTCACGAAACATCTGTGGAAAGAACTCGTCGATCGCCTTCCGCAGGATTTCGCTCGCCTCGATCAGGGCGGCGGTGGTGGCCAGCTGGCCGTATCGCAGCAGAGCGCTCAGCGCCGAGGCCAGCCCATCCGGCCCCATGCCGGCAGTGCGGCCCTCTGGTTCCGCCTGGGCGCCCGGCGCGCCTGGCCTGGATTCCATTGCAGCCGCCGACCGCAGCAATTCTCCGATCAACATTACGGACTGGCGAAGATAGGCGAGCACCGTGAAAGGATCGCCGGTGGCGGGATCGCCCGGCTCGCCCTGACCTGGTGGAAAATGCGCCATCCAGAATTCCCATCCGTCCCCCGAGCGGTCCGCGACACCGACGTCCGGAGCGGGTTTGAAGGCATCGCGCCAACAGGCGAAGCGGGAATTCGGAAACGCAGCCTGCCGTTCGGCGTAGCACTCTCTCATCAGCCGAAACGCGTTCTCGTAGAAACCCATCCACAAATGAAGCCCGTGTTCCTCGATACGGTCGGCCACACCGCGCCCCGAGGCGCCCTTGCCTCCAAGCCGCCAGCCCATCTGATAGACAGTGACCTGATAGCGGCCCCTGTGAATGGGACGGCTGAGCTCGAATGCTGTGGTGAGCGCTGCGCAACCGCCGCCAACTATGGCGACGCGGATCGGCTTCTCTGAATTGTTCATTCGGATGCTCTCCATCAATTTGCGAGCTAGGGGGCCGCGGTGGGACAAACAAGCCACGACGGGCAGCGAGTCTCGCATAGACGAGTCCTGGATTCAAGGCCACACCGATCCTTCCGATCCTCCCGATCCTCTTTTCCACCGATATCTGCCCGCCGCCATTTTTGAATCGCCCCAGCCGGGACGTTCCGTGGTAAATAAATCCTCGTTATTCCGTGACCTCACAGGAGACTGTTGATGACACTGCGTTTCGCTCCGGCCTTATTGGCCCTCCTCATACTCCCGGGCATGGCACTCGCCCGCCAGGCCGGTGCTCCTGCGGCCTCCGCTGTAAATCAATCGACCGGCACTATCGAGGGCACGGTTACGTCTGCGGAGGACTATGGCATCGGAGGTGTGATTGTCACGCTGGAGCCCTTGCGCTGGGTGGAGTACACGGATCAGAACGGCGCCTTTGCCTTCCGCGGTGTGCCTGCCGGCGCTTTCGTTTTACGCATGAACATCGGCGCGCTCGAGACCAGCGAGGTTAACGTCGATGTAGCCGCCGGGCAGACGGTGAGCATGAACAAGATCTTGCAGCGTGACTTCCGGTTATCGATGACCACAACGGTCAGCGCGGCTTCCAGGGTGCAGGAGCAGCAACTCGAAGCGCCGGCAGCTATCAGCGTCATTGACGAAAAGACCATTGCTCTCGAAGGAGGAGCGGACCAGATTCCATCGGTCCTGCAATCGCTTCCTGGAGCCGAGTACACGCAAAGCGGTCTCTACGACATTCAGTTCAACTCACGCGGTTTCAACGCCACGCTCTCGCGCCGCGTGCAGGTGCTGCTCGACGGCCGCGATCTCGCCGCGCCGGAAAACAAGAACCAGGAGTGGATCAGCGTCGGGTTTCTCGAGCCGGAGCTCGAGAGCATCGAATTCGTGCGCGGGCCTGCGGCGGCTCTGTACGGGGCCAACAGCATCAATGGCGTTGTCGCGATGACGTCCAAGTCACCGCGCGGCAGCCCTGGCGGCCGTGCAAGCATCACGACTGGAGAGTTAGGCACGTTCATTGGCGACCTTCGCTGGGCCGGCCCTATCGGTCACGACTGGTACACCAAGCTCGTGGTGAATCACACCCGCAGCGGCAGCTTTTCCCGGTCGCGCACGGAGTCGGTCGAATATCCAGGTCCACCGCTTGACGTGGTTCCGGCGCTCGTCAACACCGAGGCCAACGGATTTGATGGGCGCTTCGATAAGTACTTCGCTACCGGCCGCCAACTGGTTCTGGAAAGCGGGTTCTCCCAGAGTGACGGTGGCACCTATCTCTCTCAGGCGGGACGGTACAGCGTGGTGGATTCGAAGCGATCCTGGAGCCGTGTCCAACTCAACTCGACGCGTTGGACCGCTCAGGCTTATGTCAACACGCGCAACGGTGAGTGGAAGGGCCTCTTTGCGCCTTCCCGGTACCCCACATCAGGAGTGCAATTCAAGGGCGAGGTGCAAGGGAACCGGCGCTTCGCACACGCCAGAGGACGCGTTGTTTTCGGCGCTTCCTATCTGCACGAGCACGTCGACAGCGCCGACAGTTCCGGAATGCAAACACTGTTCCAGCGTGCTGTTACGACGAAAGAGCCCGCACTGTTCAGCCAGCTCGATTACAACATCTCATCTCAAATCAAGGTTGTCACAGCATTGCGATGGGATGAGAGCACGCTTCACACGGCGCAGTGGTCCCCAAAAGTTGCGCTGGTTTACCAGCCATTGCCTAATCACGGCCTGCACGTCAGCTACAGCCGCGGCTTTCAAGTAGGTAATTACAACGAGCTCTTCGTGGGGATACCGTTGGCACCCCCGCTCGATCTGTCGGCAATCGAGTCGGCGTTTGCTCCCTCTCTGGGCGGGACGTCCCTGGGCTTTAATTCTGTTCCCGTCTTCGCCTATGGAAACCCGAAACTGGATGTCGAGAAGATCAAAAGCTATGAGGTCGGCTACGTCGGCAAGTTCGGGTCGCGCGCGCGAATCGGTCTCGACCTCTACCGGAACAACATGCGCGACTTCATCACGGATATTGTTCCTGGCGTTAATCCGGCGTACCCCGCGTACCGGGCACCTGCGACATTGCCCGCATCGCTCCGCGCGGTCATCGAGCAAACCGTGAATTCCGCGCTTCCTGGTTTGACCAATCTCCCTAACGGAGGTCCACAAATCGTCTACTCCCTGGGCAACGTCGGTCTTGTGACCAGCCGAGGCGTGGAAGCCGAAAGCGCCTTCAGGCTCTGGCAGGGATGGTCGGTCGACGCAAGCTACACGCTGTTCGACTTCACATTGGTCAAGTCGACCCCCGGGCTTGAACCGAAGCCGAACGCGCCCAGGAATCACGCGGCGTTCGGTGTCACCTATGTGCGCCCGCGACTCACGGCGTCGTTTCGTCATCGCTGGGTTGATACTTTTAAGTGGGCGTCCGGGCTATTAGTGGGCCAGGTCCCAAGCTACAACGTGTCAGATTTGAATGCGTCGTACACCCTGACGGAGCGCTGGAAGTTGGGCCTGAACGTGAGCAACGTCTTCGACAGGCGTCATTATGAGATGTTTGGTGGCGACATCCTCCGTCGACGGGCACTCACCAGTCTGACGTTCACCTGGTAGGAACACGCAAAAATCAAAAGGAGGCAAAACGAATGAGTAGAGTTAAGTCGGCCGGGGAGAAACGGTGGTTCACGCCTGTCGCGGACCCTTCGAAGGCACTGAAAATTGCGGGAATACATACCCAGGATGCGAATCCCTTCTTCACCACGCGTCCCTATAAAGGTGTGATTGATTTCGGGAAGGGCAAAGCGATTACCTGGCCTTTTCGCGCGCAGAGCATAGATGCCACAATGTTTTGGGGGACAGCTGACGCCGACGCCGTGACCAGGGAACTGGCAGGCACTGGAATGAATCCAGTTGCCGTGAAAGGATCGGATGGAGTTGTCAAGCCCCTGATGCAGGCCTGGTACCTGCACTACAACGACACATCACTGTCGACCGAGAACGACCCGAAGCGCCAATACAAGGAGTTCCTGGCCTTCTTGACGGTCGCCAATCAGCCAACCAATCCCCTTCCCTATACGAACGGCTTCTCTACCACGCTTGGCGTCACGGTTCCCGGCGCAAAAGTGTTCCAGTTATCGTTACTCCTTGACAACAAGTTGGCGACGCAAGCCGGACGTGACACGGCAGGGATGGATAAGCAGTTCGCTCCGCAGATTACAGAAGCAAACACGAAGGCAGGAACGGGCAACCAACTGAAGGTGCGCATACTCGATGCTGCCGGCGATCGACTGGTCAACATCGCCGCCAACGTCGATCCGGCGAAAATGAACGCAGAAATAGAGGACATTTTAAAGGCGTATGGATTCACCGACCCATCACAACTGGCATCGCTCCCCAAGGAATCCGCATTTGAAATCGTCAACAAAGACGTACGTGGAGGAAAAGCGCTGGTTCAGTGGAACATGGCGTCCAGTACCGTCGTCGGTGGAATGGTGATGCACTCGGCGGGAACTGCCGACCGGATCCAGGTCGTCGGCAAGTCCGATCTCGGACTCCAACTAAAGCAGCTCAAATTCACGCCCCAAATCGTCGGCGCGACATCGGGCATGATGGGGTCCTACGAAGTGCAAGGGCTCGACCAATTGGCGGCGAAACTCGCAGCTGAGTCCAGCGGGCGCTAATCGCTTGAGCGGGCACCCCGGGTCAGGGAGGCTTTGCACAAGAAGTCTGTCAAGCGGTCGGATGAGGTCTGTAGGCGAGCCCTCACCCGGCCTTCGGCCACCCTCTCCCGGTGGGAGAGGGCGCGCTCGAAAACCTCTATCCACGATACGATTTTGACGCGCTCATTTCTTCAGCGATTCGATCATGGCGCGCGCGTCGCGGAGGTCGGGACTCTCGAATCCTTCGGTGAACGAATTGTAGACGTCCGCCAGCGCTTCGCGATCCTGCGAGAGTTCGCCCAGCTCTCGCCGCACCCGACAAAGGCTCACGAGCGAACGCAGTTCGAGCATCTTTGCGTCCTGACGCCGTGCAAAATCAAGCGACCCGCGGATGCAACTTTCAGCCTGAGCGAGCATGGTGGCGCGGTCTTCACTCGACAAGGCCTTCGGCGGACCAGCCGCACCGGTCGCCTGAGCGAAGAGGAATTCGCCTTTCAGACGGTACAACTCCGGCTCGAAGACGCCCTCACCGTTCTGCCTCGCCAGTGTCATGGCGCTCTCAAGTGTATTGAATGCGTCGTTCCACTGGCCGGCCTTCCACAGCGCGTCCGCCAGAATGACGTGAAACAGAATCTGTTCAACGCCATTTCCCGCAGCGCGATACCGCTCGATCGCGCTACGAATCACCCCAATGCCTTCCTGCTGCTGTCGAAGTTCAGACAATGCCCAACCTCGGAACACCGCGATCATCGGTTCCCAGAATCCCAGCCGCTCTTCACGAGCCACACGAAGCGCTTCGTCGCTGGCGTGGAGCGTGCGGCCGGCGTCGCCCTGCAAGTAGCAGGATGCGGTTCCCGCCATGAGCGCAATTCCTATTGAAGGCGGGTGGCCAAGCTCCCTTGCCAGGGCCACGCAGCGGTCGCCGACTTTCACGGCGCGATCTGGAAAACCCAACATCCAGAAATCGAAGACCTCGTACGCCAGCACTCCAACGCAGGAGGAAAGACCGAGCATCCGTCCGAGGACGCGTTCTCTGTCGACGTCCAGGGTAGCCAGCGCGGCTTCCGCGTGCTCCACGGACAGATGAAAGTCGCCGTGATAACAATGGGCAACGGAACAATTCTGGCGCCCGATGGTGATTACAAGTGGATCGCCGATCCTGATGGCCAGATCGAGGAGCTCTTTGGCGAGCTCAAGTGACTGCGCCACGCGACCTGCGACAAAGTGATACAACATCGTGCCGGCCAGCACGGTGAACCGGTGCGGAGTGTCGCCCAGCAGATCCACTAATTCCGCGGCTCGTCGATAAACCCGTTCGAGTTCGATCGATGCCCAGCCTTCGGATGCGATTAACGCGGGAATCAGAGTGATCAGGAACTCCATCTCCTGCCGCAGGCGCACGGGCTCTGGCAGTTCGCCTGCCAGCATCAGTCCGCGGTTCAAGTGGGTTATTGCTTCGTGGTTGGCCGCCCGGCCCACGGCGAGCTGCCCCGCGCGCAGCCAGAAGTTCACGGCCTGATCCGCGCGTCCCGCCGCGCTGAAATGCTCGGCGACGAGCTCAGGGTGTTGTTTGGCGATGTCGGGAAAACGGTTCGCGAGAGCTTCAGCGATACGTTCGTGCAGCGCCCGGCGCGACTTCTTGAGCAGCGAGGTATAGGCGGCATCCCTCACGAGCGCGTGCTTGAAGAGATATGTCTCCTCTGGCGAGTCTCCGCGCCGGTAAACCAGTTCGGCGCTGGTGAGTCGATTGAGAGCTCGTCTCAGTTTGGCCTCGCTCTCCTCGGCGACGACACTCAACAAGGCATAGCTGAATTCACGCCCGATCGTGGCGGCAACTTGAGCAATCCCCTTCGCGGGCCCGAGACGATCGAGGCGGGCGTTCAGCGAACCCTGCACCGTCGACGGAATCAGATCGGGCGGCAAGGGCCCTGAGATCTCGAAGCGATCCTCTCGTTCGACCAGCACACCCAGCTCCAGCACGGCCTTGGTGACTTCTTCGACGAACAGCGGTATGCCCTCGGTGCGTGCGACGATCTGGCTCAACACGTCGGGGGGTATTGCCTTGCCGTGCGCGACGCGCACCGCCATCGAGCTCGTTTCACCAGCCGCCAAACGGCTCAAAATCATCGAGGACACGTGACCGTTTTCGCGCCACGGTGCTGCGAAGTCCGGCCGGAACGTCAGAATCACCAACAAGGGTGCCGCCGACAAAGCGTCGATCACTGAGCTCACGAACTGGAGGGTGGTGGGATCCACCCAGTGGAGATCCTCCACCACCCACAGCGTTGGCCCGTCTTTGGTCACCGCCAACAGCCACGCCAGCAGTGTCTCGAGAGTCCGTTCACGCTGCTTCTGGGGCGAATAATTCACGAGCGGATCTCCGTCGGTGGGCGGAATTGTGAGCAGGCCCGCCATGAGGCTCAACGTCTCTTCGGTGAGGATGCCGCGTCGCGCCAGCCGTTGCGCAATCGCAGCACGCTTGTCCGCGTCCGTGGTTTCACGTGTGAACCCGAGAACGCGCTCGACCAGTCCGACAATGGGAAACAACGGCGCGTTCTGCGCGTACGGTGTGCAGACGCACTCCAACACCGTCCCCGATTGATGCAGAACGTGGGCCCGAAGTGAATCCACTATGCGGGACTTTCCAATCCCGGCTTCGCCCTGCACCAGCACTGCGTGCCCACCCGAAGTTGACACGTTGCTCCACATTCCGTTAAGAGAGGCGAGCTCCTCGTCGCGTCCGGTCAACGGAGTCAGGCCGGTGCGGCGTTCGACGTCGAGGCGGCTATCCGCACCGCTCTCTCTCAGGACACGGTGCAGCGTGACCACCTCCGAGAGCCCCTTGATCTCATGCGCGCCGAGGGAATGGACTTCAAAAAAACCACGCACAATCCGGTGCGTATCCTCGCTCACGACCACGGTGCCCGGTGCAGCGATGTTCTGGATGCGCGCCGCCAGATTCGGCGTCTTGCCCAGGGCGAGTTGTTCTCGTCGCTCACCGCCTCCAACGTCGCCTACGACGACAGGCCCGGTATGGATTCCCAGGCGTGCGTTCAGACTGATGTTGCGCTCCTTCTGGAGCCGCGCGGACAACTCCGAAAGATCGCCAAGAATCTCCAGCGCGGCGCGCACGGCACGCCGCGCATCATCTTCATGCGCGACGGGATAGCCGAAGTACACCAGCACGCCATCGCCGAGGTATTGAGCAATGTGTCCGTCATGACGCCGAATCGCAGCCTCACACACGGCGTGGTACGTGCCGGTGAGTTCGCGCAAGTCTTCCGGATCGAGAGATTCGGCGAGCGCCGTCGACCCAACGAGGTCGCAAAAAAGTACTGTCAACTGCCGTAGTTCGGCCGCGGCCTCGGCGGGACCGGCGCGCAGCGGCGCGCCACAGTGCCCGCAGAATCTCGTTCCTTCAGGATTGTCTTCCCTGCAGTTCGCACACTGCATGTTCAACTCTCCTCCACCGCTGTGTCCGATGCACGAGACATCGATGTCGATTCAGGGTAGCTGAGCGTGACTGGCAATCCCGACACCACGAAAGCGCCCCAGGGATCCTGGTGTCTTATCGCGTTAAGGTCTGCGGTAAAGCCGCGCAACCCAGGGAGGAACGCGTCACCCGATTCCAATCGTACCGCCGCCGGTACCACTCGCACCGCGTGGTGCTCAAACGACCGATCCATGAACGACACCATGAACTGGTCTGTAGACAGCATGCCGAGCAGCGGAAGTGACAGCGAAGCATAGACGCCGGCACCGATGGAACGTACGGTGGCTGCGGGGATGGGCGGTAACTCCAGACGGCTGACCACCCTGAAAGGAATACCGGATGAGCCAACCCTCACTTCAAGAGCGCCGTCTCTCGTACGCCCGCCTAAGGCCTTCGATTTCCGGTAACCCCAGCCGACGAGCCATTCGCCAAGCATGGAAGCGACACTGTCGGTGTATGTGCCGAGCACGAACGCGAAGTCGCGGGCGAGGCCGCCAGGCTGCTCACGCCGGCAAGGAACCGTTACGATGATCTCGTTATAGGTGCCGATAACGCGTGAGTTGGTCTCGCTCGTCCTGTGGCCGGCTTCCGCCGCCCAACGCGCGCCACGCATGGCGCCCGTCGTTGCCATCATCGCCGCGCCCGCGGCAGCGCCTGCGGCAGCGCCCGTGGCAGCGCCCCACAACCATCCCAGCGGACCCAGCCACATCCCGAGCGCGCCACCGTTCGCCGCGCCGGCCGCGCCGCCAATCCCCGCGCCGATCGCCGCCCCTGAGCTTCCGCCGAATCCAAGGCCGGCAACGCCCCCCGCCAGCTCCCACAATTTGTGCGCCGTAACTCCACCAACCTCGATGGTGCCGTCCTGCACGCGCCAGATTTCGACAATGATGGGATGTTTTCCAGCAGGAACCTGCGGGAAGCGAGGCAACGACAGCCCGGCTGCCTTCGGCAAGCAGGCTTGAAGTTCCCGGGAGTCGACCAGCACGGGACAGACCATCGAGTCCAGCCGCGCGGTGCTGTAAGTAGGCGGCCGCGGCACCCCCTTCACAGATCCTCCCGTGAGACGCCATGGAAAGATAGCGCGAAGTCCGGTCCATACGCCTGAGAAGGAGTCTGAAAGCCCGGCTTCCATTCAGCCGCGAGCGTCTTTTCGGCTATGCCAACGGCGCTGAGTGCCGTGAACGAGTACACATCAGTGGTGTGCAATCTTGAACGCACAGACCGCCCACGTGCGTCTGTTGCGTCGGCGACCAGAGTGGCCCAGCCTTCGCCTCTCGCCCGAGGAGAGGGCCCAGGAGCCAACCAGTCCGTCTGCACCTTGAGAAATGCCTGCCAGGGCGGCGTGGCCAGCAACCATCCCCAATGCTGGGTGACAGTGACCGCGCTCCACACCGGGAGCGTTGCACGCATGTAGGTCTCGACATTCGGAATGCCAGTGCTGAAGAAGGCCGAGGAAACGTCTCCCAGACCCACGGCGAGGCTGTTCTGCATCCCATGCCCAAAATCGAAATCGTGCGTGAGGGAACCCGGAGAGAGAGAGATGAGCTTTCCGTCGCGACGCACAAGGACGCCCTGACTCATCAGGTCCAGACTTGTTTTCAGAGATCCGCGCGACGTGGGTGGCGGCCCGTCGTATCCAAGCTTCAGCGCGGTGGCGCCGGGCAGCCGTCGTGCAACGTGAGCCGCAAGGCAATCGGACGCCACAACTTCAAACCCGACCGCGGGCATCAGCATCACTCCCCGATGCACGGCAGCGTCATGCCATCGCTGTGTTGCCTCGATGATTCGCGGTTCGCCTGTGATGTCCAGATAGTGCGTTCCTGTTGCGATGCAGGCGTCAATCAGCGGAGCGGATGTCGCGGCGAACGGTCCTGCCGCATTCAGGAGTACCGAGGCCGAAGCCGTCATCGAGCGCAGCGATGCCGGCTCATCCACGCGGGCGGTTCTCGACTCCAGGCCGCACGCTGCGGCCATCGATGCGATCGCGTGTTGATCGCGCCCGGCGAGGACGGGTCTCAAGCCCCGGGCAAGCGCTCTTTCCACAATCAGCCGGCCGGAATACCCCGTGGCGCCGTAAATCAGCAGTCTCGGTAACGTCACGACGGTTGTTCATTGTCTAGGATGCCCATACTGTCGTCACACCCTCAAGTGAGAAGTCCGCCTCAATGGAGTAGGGACTAAGTGACACGACGTGCCCAAAAGCGTCCGACCTGATGCCAAGTGTCGCTTGGATGTCGAGGCGGACAATCGGCGTGAGGGCGACCCTCGCCGGGGGCAGGAAGCTCAATCCACTAGCGTTAGTCGCGTAGACGCAACGCATGATCGACCGAAACGAATCCGTTGCAGTGGACTGGGGATTGATCAAGACCCGCGTCGAAAAACCGAACATCGAACTCGTGTTCGGCAACGTGGGCAAGGTCAGTGGCGCAATGGTGTTGATCGTCGAAATCTTCACAAGATCGGCCATTCGGACCGGTCCGCCGCTCCTCCGTTCCTGGAAGCGTATCCTGATCGGCTGGGATACCGGAAAGTTTCGGTCGAGAGTGAAGCCGGCCAACAGCTTGGGGAGCCCGACTACCTCGCGCCCGGTGAAAGAGGAAGCCTGGTCGTCGACGAAGATATAGGGGATGAAGATGCCTTCCTCAACCAGCACGCCTCCTTGTTTCCTCAGGACCGGAAAGGAAAAGAGCAGTTCCTTCTGCGGGACTTCGCCGAAATCATCCCACGGCGGCGTCGGCACTCTGAGCGACTTGTAGTCAATCGCCTCGATCACCAGGTTGCAGGTGTTTGGCGCGCTCAATTTCGGTTCGAACGTGATGCCCGCAGTCAGGGGAGCGATGTTGAGGAACTGGTTGCACAGGTTCTGGAGTGGCACAGCGTCCGCCAGGAGCGGAAACGCGAAAACTTTGACGCCGGTACATGCGTACGGCGGCAGGGCCTGCGTCCCCGCGATACTCGGTTCGTAGGGGTTGTGAGCCATTGAGACCTCCTGTCGATGCGCCGGCGTGGAACGGGCTAACCAGGTTCTGTCGCGAAACCCACCGCGAAGGGGGAGCCACGGGTTAAGCGTAGCGCAACCTCTGGATCTCCGCGGTGCAGCAGACGATCAAAGGAACTGAGTTTCGTGACAGGAACTAACTGCTTCATTCCGGCTCAAACTCCTTGTTCTCACCAAATATCTCGACCTGTATATCATTGCCAGCATACCAATCGGGATCCCATGACGCTGAGAGCGGCAAAAGGCGGTCGGCATCGAGACCTACCGAATCTCGCCGGATGCAGAAATCCGGTTTCTGATAGGCCCGAGACAGCTTGTTGAAGAGGGCATTGCGCTGCACATTGCATTTCCTGGTTGCGAGATGTACGGCCTCGCGGTACTGCTCCATGAATCGAACGGCGTGCGCTGCCGGCTCCTGGTCGGGCAAAGCCTTGTTTTTTGGACTCCTGGCGCCGGGATAAGACCGGGAGGATGTCCGGAGAGCTTTCTCGAGAACACCCAGGAGCCCACCCAACCGGTGCATATCCGCCCCAATCTGGGTATCGATATTGTTATGGGGCGACGGTTCTCCTACCACGTCAAGACTATTGATAGCCTGCATAGCTTTAAGCAGAGATCGACTGACCTTGGCAAGTTCGGCTGGCGATATGGGATCCGAGGCTCCCAGCATTCGCGATATGCTCCACGCCGACAGAAGGCTGAAGTGATCCTCCATCTCAAGGCGAGCCTTCGTGTACCGTTTCATGTTCTCGATCATGGGCTCGACTGCCAAACGCACGGATCGCCGTCCTGAAGTGTGAGGCTTCGGGTCGACGAGATCTCTGTACAACTGTTCCTCACAATCGGCGAACATCTCGCGGCCGGCGTCAGTCGCGCGCTGGATTTTGGCCTGAATCTCCCGGACATCGGCCTCTAAAGGCTGGGATGCATTTATAAAGCGACTTACCGCTCCGCGGATGGCATCCGGATCCTTGAGCTTGAGCGCCGCGAATGCAGACCCTTCGCTGGAGAGTGTGAGTTTGCGGACTCTTGTCACTTCCTCGCGGCCGCGGCGCCAGCGGGCGTGCTCATCGAAGTTGCCCCACTCCCGCGAGAGGACCGACTCGATCACCATCTGCGGGTCAATCAGGAGCAGCGCAGCCCTTGCCGCCTCCTTCGTTACTGCATTGGGGGCGTCCCGGCGGCGTTGAAGGGATTGGTACATCAGCGAACCCATCCGGCAGGGGTCGCCCTGGTCTTGCATCTTCAGGGCCTTGGGGTCCACGGTGAACGTGTCTTTCCCTTGATCACCCAGAAGCCCTTTGAAGGCCGTGTCGCCAAACTTCCATTCGGGTCCCCCGGTCCGCCACAGGATTCGCTCGCCGAGTTCCTCTCTGATGGTCGCCTGAATGTAAAAAGGGCGGATCGCCTGCGTTTCATAAGTCAAACCGGTTTCATCAGGGACGGTATTCGCTATGATTCCCAGCGTCTCCACCAACGCAAGGGATGGATAATCGTGAATGCGTATCCGCAGGGTTTCCTCGATTTCCCGAAGGTCGAAAATTTCATCAAATACCCGCGATACCCGCACCAGTGCCTGATAGCACGCTTTACCCGGATCGGCGACATCCGGAAGCTGTTTCAACGTGTAGAAGGCCACAGGTACTCGATGGCCGAGGATCTCGAGGGCCAGCGAGCGCGCAAGGTTGTATTCGTCGTGGTGGACGGCCGCAGAGCCATTTTTCGTGCCTAGTTCTAATCGCAGCATCTCGGCCCAGTTGGCCGGGTTCGTTTGCGATTCCCATTCGCCGGTACCGGTACCGTCGTCTTTCGATCGGATTTCCAGCAGTGGCAGTATGGAGGCCGGCTGCCCGACATGGAACGCCGTGAAGACTTCGGCATCCACCCGGAGCACGGTCTGCCTCGCGCCGAAGTTCGCTTCTCCTTCTTGCAGCCAAACGCTCTCGGGCCTCATGAAATTGGCACGGAGCGTCGGAATGCCCAGCACCTCGGTACGCGAGTTGGCGGCCGTGCTGTCATCGACGAAACTGTACGCCGGCACGAGGCCTACTCCCTGAATTTCCCACTCTCCGCCCTCTGCCTTGCACTCAAACTTCACTGGAATCAGAAACGACAACTCGTACTTTGCCCAATCGCCAATGTCATTGGTCTTGGAGGTCACCCCGCCGAAGCTCGACGCGGTCACATACACGTAGGCATGGTCACCGCCAATCGGGCCGCCCTTATTGACCTGTGCAGCGGGGCGCGACCATAACGACAACCTGAAGTATTTCTTTTCACCGTACTTGGAGACCGCCGCATCGCTAAGTTGGTCGTTGATGTAGGTCCTGGCCAGAAACTCCTCCAACTTCCGGCGTTTCGCGAGCAATGGGAGCACGCGGACGGTTGTGCCGGTGAACTGGAATGGACCTGTGACGGCATCATCGACGGCGGAAGCCACCGTGGTGTTGAACAGAGTCGAATCGTCCATCTCGTCATTCTCCGGATCGTCATCGAGCGGCTTCTGGGACAAATCCAGCCGGCTGCCGTTCCCGCCATGCCAGATGCCGTCGGCGGTCCGCCATGCCAGGTTTGTGCCTGCCAGGTACTTCACATTGAGGTTTGCCCAGAACGGCATCACGGGAAGAAGTGTGATTTCATCCACACCATTTCCCGGACGCCGGTGAGAGACCTCGAGCCCCAGTGTCCGTGCAATGGGAAGAGAGGAATAATCCTGCAGTTTGACTTTGTAGCCGCCAGTCGAATCTCCGAGAGCGGTGCGTTCCTCCCCCAACAGGCCGCCGCCATTGAACGCCGTCGTTTCCATGCCCCCGTTAGTCAGGGCCTGATAGCAGAAGTGGAAGGGATGGCCGGCATTCCGAAACTGCTTGAGGTTCAGGGAATTCAAAACAAAGCCCTTCCCCGACGGCATTAAGGCGGGCAGCATTCGATTCATCATCTCAGGGCCGAAAGCCGGGTGAGTGCCCGGGTTCGGTTCGAAAATCCGCATGGACTGCGCGATCCTCATTGCGTCCCGCCCGAAGCCAGCCATCGCCTGCGCGAAATTACCTGCGACCATCCACGGCATGATCGGGCTCGTCGGATCGGGAGGCACGCGGAAGTTGGCCATCGGCGCCGCGCGTTCGACTTCGAGAACGACGCGAGACTCCAGGCGCTTTCCTTTATACAACTCGGGAAAAACTCGAGTCTCGACGCGGGCAAGGGTAACGGGCGCCACGGGGTCCCGCATCCACGCGCTCTCTGTTTTCGTCACACGTGCCAGGGTCTTTGGAAATCCAAACACCGAACGGCCCAGCGGCGCCGAAAAATCATCGTCCACGAAGATGAAAGGAGTGATCACTGCCCAGTCGTGGAACACCCACCTTCCACGAATCAGCTTGTACCACTCGATCGGTATTCCGAAGTACACCTCTGCTTGAGCGAACCAGCCGATACTGTCCACTGCCTCGGAGATCTGGCCGTAATCGAGGATCGACAGCATGACGTACGGCATCACGGCGCGAAAACGGCCAACCTCGGGCGGCACGAAGTTCAGATAGCTGTCACACACTTGCTGCAGCGCATCGAGGCTCGCCCGCAACGGGAATACTCGCACCGACATATTCTTGAATACGAATGGAGGTTTGGTGCGCGCCGGGTCGTTGGCAAAGGGCGGGAGCTGATTCGTGAATTCTTCTGGCGTCATTGGGCCGTCTCCATAATTGGTTCCGTTCTAAGGGCCAGGGACAGAGCTTCAATCAAACGCTTGTCCACGAGAGTCTGGATGCGCCGGTAGTATAGGCGTTTCAAGCCATGTCCCCAAGCAACTGGATGTGGCGGTCTTCTAATTGCCTCGGCGAGACAGCCTGCATCGCGGGGAGGGAAGGAATCGCTTTGCGAATAATGAGCGCGCCGTATCATACTCTGACGCGCATTTCACGAAAGGGAGGTTTCATGAGGCGAGGACTTGTCTTGGGATTGCTCGTGGCTGTGGGCTGCCTTTCGCTGGTCGCGACGGGCGCGCAGACCACATCGAGCGCGCCAACCGCGGCTCAGCTTGCGGCGTTGAAAACCGAAAAAGTGAAGGAAAACCTGTACATCATCACAGGCTCGGACGCAGAGAATCAGAATACCTTTAGCGGTGGCAACACGGCGGTCTTCATCACGGATGCAGGAGTTGTTCTCGTCGACACAAAGCTTGCAGGATTTGGTCCGGGCATCATGGATCGCGTGAAGACTTTAACCAAGAAGCCCATCGTGACGATTATCAACACGCACACGCACGGCGATCACACAGGCGGCAACGAGTCCTTCGGCACCGCTGTCGACACCGTGGTTCAGGAAAACACCAAGGCCAACATGGCAAAGATGGACGAATTCAAAGGCGCCAAGGCCAAGTTCCTTCCGAAGCGCACGTACAAAAACACACTGACCATCGGCAAAGGCAAAGACGAAGTCGACCTCTACTACTTCGGGCCGGCGCACACCAACGGCGACACCTTTGTCGTCTTTCCTGCTCTGCGCACGATGCACGTTGGGGACGTATTCGCATGGAAGGCGCTGCCTTACACCGATGCAGACAACGGCGGCAGCCCGCTCCAGCATGCTGCGACGCTCGCGAAGGTTTTGGCGAACGTCAAGAATGTCGATACGATTATTAACGGACACATTCCCGTCTCGACGTGGGCCGATCTGAAGGAATACGCGGACTTCAGTCAGGACTTCGTGACCTGGGGCCAGAACCAGATGAAAGCGGGCAAGACTGTGGCGGCCGCTGCGAAGGAATATAAAGTTCCTGCGAGGTTCAAGGGCTACAAAGTCTCGGTAGATCCACGGTGGGGCAGCCCGGAAGCGAATCTTAAGATCCTCTACGATGAGCTAAAGAAGAAATGACGGTCCGCGATTTCCGGCGTGACACGGCGATGCGCGCTGTGCAGCCTGAAAGATAAAACGACCCGCGGAAATTTGACGGAATGCCTCCTATGAGAGCCGCGACGCGTCGAATCGCTTTCAGAATTGAGCGGAAACTCGTCCTACTTGGCGCACCTCGCTTCAAACGCCTAACCCCCCAACGTTACTCCCGTGCCCACCATGCGCGGCCGGCGGTGAGGAATGAACGCAATTCAATGCCCTCCGCGTCCAGCGTACTTCTAACGCGGGGATCGCACAGCGCCCGCAGTTCCTTTTCTCGCTCGGCGCAATAAACTGGATCTCCGATGTTATGACCGAGCGCGGGGTGACATCCGAGTTCGGTGATTCCACTGGGCAGCGAAGCGAGGATTTCCATCAGTCTTTCCGGGCGGATCGCATCGTGAAGTTCCTGCCCCGTGTCGGTCTGACCGTAGAAGCTGCCTTCATACTTGAGGCCAGGAGTTAAGCTGCGCAGCGGGATATTCAAACTCCGCGCGGCATCGAGGACAATCCTACGGGCCGGACCACGCAGATGGACATGCTGATGGGAATCCAAGTGCGTCGGATCGGCACCGACAAGATGCCTGAATCGTTCCAACTGTCGCGCAACTTCGACAGCGACGGCGTCGGCATCCTCCAGATTCACCACATGGTAGACCTGCGGCCATTCTCCGTCGCGGTACATCCAGCAGCCCAGGTCGATATGGAGTCCCAGGCTCAGCACCGAATGTAATTTTGCATAAGCCGCGGCATTCTCCGCCGCTGCTCCCTCCGTCATCAGGCTGGCACTGGATAAGATTCCATTTTCGTAGGCTATCGCGATGCCGCGATTGACGTCTTCGCTGAGCCCGAAGTCATCTCCGTTGACGATGACCACTCGGCCCTTCTGTTCGTCACGGACTTCGGTGGATTCCATGAGTTGGCGGGGTCAGCCGGGAAGCTGACACTTTCGGCACACGCCGTAGATCTGCAGCTTGTGGTCGAGCACCTTGAATCCCAATTGCTCGGATGCCGCATCCTGCACGGATTCGATTTCCGCGTTCAGGAACTCGATCGACGTGCCGCATTCCACACAGATCATGTGGTCGTGATGCTCGTGATTGAATAGGTGTTCGTAGCGCGTTATCCCATCGGCCAGATCGATCTCGCGGGCCAGTCCGCACTCCGCCAGCAGCTTCATCGTGCGATAGACCGTGGTGTAGCCGACTCGAGGGTCTTCCTGCCGAACGGTTCGATAAATGTCTTCGACACTGCGGTGGCCTTCATGATTCAGAAAAGTTTCGAGGATGAGTTCGCGGTGGGGAGTGACTTTTAGCTTGTTGTCGCGCAGGTAATCGAGGAGGACCTGCATCTCGGGCCTCAGTAGTTTCACGGCCCGGGTTGCCCGGAAGGAAGCATCTTGACGACATCGTTATAGAGGACAAAAACCATAACGGTGAGCAGAAACACAAAGCTTACCTGAATGACGCGTTCCTTGAAAGCAAGGCTCAGATCATGCCCCATAAGGCCTTCCACGATCAGAAGCAGCATGACGCCGCCGTCGAGAATGGGAATCGGTAGCAGGTTCATCAGTCCGAGATTGAGACTGATCATTGCCATAAGCATGAGCAATGGGCCAAAACCGGCATCGTAGAACTGACTGGTGGCGCGCATGATGCCGATGGGGCCATCGACGGACTTCATTGAAGTCTCGCGCTTTACGAGTTTGCCGAGCACCTGGAAGATCAACGTTCCATATTCGACGTTCTTGTCGATCGCTCTATTGAATGCTCCGGAGAAACCCTCTTTCACCATAATCGTCGGCAGCACGAAGCCGATCCCGATCATGCGGCGTCCATCTTGAATGTTGGGAGTCACCTGGATTTGCTGCGTTTCCCCGTTACGGGCAATCGTCAAAGGAAAAGTCTTGTCCGGGAGGGTTTGAATGATCTCCGAAACCCCACGCCCCGAGGTCTTCAAATCGATACCGTTCACGGCAGTAATCTCATCGCCGGGCTTCAGTCCGGAACCCTCGGCCGGCGATCCCGCCACGATGCTGCCAATGACATTCGTGACTCGAACTTTGGGCTGCAGACCGGCATATCCCGTCTCGTACTTCCCTTGTTTTACCGGAGTCATGAAACTTTCGATCGTTTTGCCGTTGCGGTTCACAACAACGGGCAGGGTCTGACCGGCGTTGGTGACGATGCGTGCCTCAACTTCTTCCCAGTTCGGGCTGGCCTTCCCCGCGATGGAAACGATGCGATCTCCCGTCTGAAGACCGGCGGCTTCCGCAGCGGATCCCTTCTCAACACCACCCACAATCGCGTCGCCTTCCGAAAACTCCGGAACTTCCGTGCCGTACATGAAAAGACCGGTCAACAATCCCACCGCCAGAACGACGTTCATCGCCGGGCCTGCCGAAGCAACAAGGAATCGCTGCCATTTGGGCTTGGAGAGAAATTCGTGCGGTTCCCCGGTTACCGAATCTCCGACGGTCTCGCCGGCCATCTTGACGTATCCGCCAAGCGGGAAGGCGCTAATGCGGTAATCGGTGTCGCCATGACGGTATCCGATGAGGCGGGGACCGAAACCGACTGAGAACGTTTCGACCTTTATTTTGAAGAACTTAGCAACGAGGAAGTGGCCCAACTCGTGGATGACGATAATGATCCCGAGAACGATGAGAGCAATGCTGACATCCTTGATAAAACCGGCAATCATCACGAAACCATTCTAACATGGCCGACCCGTTCGCCGGCGAATTGTCGCGCCCAGGCGTCCGCCGCCATGACGTTTTCATAAGTGACTTCCATACTACCCTTGTGCGCGTCCAGGGCGGCTTCGATCGTCCGCGGGATGTCGATGAACCGGATCCGCCCTTCGAGAAACGCCTGCACCGCGATTTCATCAGCGGCATTCAAAACAGCCGGAGCCGTGCCACCAGCCCTTATGGCACCGTACGCCAGGCCGAGACAAGGAAACTTCTCCATATCCGGAGGCATGAACTCCAGGCGGGCGGCAGCGGTCCAATCGAGAGGCGGGACGCAGGATGCAAAGCGTTCCGGCCAGGTGAGCGCATATTGAATGGGCTGGCGCATATCTGTCGTGCCGAGCTGGGCGATCACGGAACCATCGGTGAACTCGACCATGGAATGCACTATCGATTGCGGGTGCACCATGATGTCGACACGATCCTCGGGAACCGCAAACAACCACCGCGCCTCAATAACTTCCAGTCCCTTGTTCATCATCGTGGCGGAGTCGATGGTGATTCGCTTTCCCATCCGCCAGGTGGGGTGATTCAGAGCATCTTCAACGCTGACGTGCTCCAACTGCCCGGCAGGGGTGTTACGAAAGGGGCCGCCAGATGCGGTCAGAATCAAGCGCTTCACCTCATGACGCTGTCCGGACCGCAGACACTGATCGACCGCGCTGTGCTCGCTATCGATCGGAATGATGCTCGCCCCCGTCCGTGACGCCGTTGTGCTCAGCAGTTCGCCGGCGATGACCATGGACTCCTTATTCGCAAGAGCCACAGTTTTGCCTGCCTTTACTGCGCTCCATGTCGGCAGAAGACCCGCGGCGCCCACGGCGCCGGAGACAACGATATCGACTTCGGGGGCGGAAGAAATAGCGGTGAGGCCTTCTTCGCCAACGAGTGTTTCCGGCGTCCGGATTCCCCGCTGCCTGCAGGATCGGTTGAAATCATCCAACCTGCTTTTGTCGGTCAAGGTCACCACTCGTGGCCCAAAGGCTTCCACCTGTTCGGCGAGCAAATCCACGGCACTATGCGCGGCCAGGGCGAACACGCCAAACCGGCCGGCCATGTGTTGCACGACCTTCAGGGTGTTTTGTCCTATAGATCCGGTAGAGCCAATGATCGTTAGCTGCTTCATGAATGAAAGAACCAGTAGTATACGGGCGCCGCGAAGAGCAAACTATCCATCCTGTCGAGCATGCCTCCGTGTCCTGGAAGAAGTGAAGAGGAATCCTTGACCCCGGCGCTCCGCTTCAACGCGGACTCCGCGAGATCCCCCAATTGCCCGGCACAAGCCGCAAGGAATGGAGCGATCAACAGGGTTCCCGAAGCTTTTTCATTCGCCACCCAGGCTCCGAGGAGGACTCCAGCCACAATGCTGCCGAGCAATCCGGCGAAGGCGCCTTCGACTGTCTTCTTAGGGCTGATGCTCCTGGCAAGAAGATGACGTCCCATAAGGCGTCCGCCATAGAAGGCGGCAGCGTCCCCAATCCACACAATGCCCAACAGCACAATGACGATCTGAGGACGCATCAATACAAGAAAACCGGGCAGGAAACAGCAATAGATGACGCCCAGGATTGCGAGCGCCGCTTTGGGAAGAGCCTGCTCGAGCGGGACGCTCAACGTCGTGACGGCTGCTGTCACCAGCATGGCCACGGTTACGGCTGCAAGCATCCACGACGGTCCCCACGCGAACGAAGCCGTAACTCCGGCACCCAGCAAAAGAACCCATCGACCCGGCCGCGTGCCCAAACGCGAGGCGCCGAGAACCAGCAATTCTTCAAAACATGCCGCTGCAGCAGCGGCAATCACCAGGGCAAAAACTTTGTTCGGGAGATAAAGAGTGAGCAGCACCGTCGCGGGAACGCCGACGAGAGCCGTAAGAAGCCGCTTCATTGCCTTGACGGCTGCGCGCCTCTCTTAGTCATTTCTTCGCTGCAGAAAGCGCCGGGGTCTCCACAAGACCGCCGTAACGCCGTTCCCGCTTCTGATAGGAAATGATGGCCTCGCAGAGATCCTTCTTGTTGAAGTCGGGCCAGAGCGTATCGGTTACGTACATTTCCGCGTACGCGATCTGCCACAGTAGAAAATTACTGACGCGCATTTCACCGCTCGTGCGTATCAGCAGATCGGGATCGGGAAGACCCGCAGTGTAGAGGTTTTGGCTGAGATCCGCTTCAGTCACAGGTCCCTGCTTCGTGGCAATGATCCGGTTCACGGCATCTACGATTTCAGCGCGGCCGCCATAGTTCAGGGCGACGACGAAAATCATCCCGGTATTGTTCTGAGTTCGCGCAATGGCCTTATCGATTTCATGCCTCACAGAAGAGTCCAGCCCGTCAATACGGCCAATCACTCGAAAGCGGATATTGTTGCGATGCAGGTTTTCGATTTCCCGGTTGAGATACTCTTTCAGGAGCATCATCAAGGTTCGGACTTCGGCTGCGGGCCTTTTCCAGTTCTCAACGGAGAAGGCGTAAAGCGTAAGGACGGGAATGCCGATTTCCGCGGAGCCTTCAACAACCTCGCGAACAGCGTTAATTCCGGAGCGGTGGCCGGCAACTCGCGGCAATCCTCTTTTGCGCGCCCATCGCCCGTTCCCATCCATGATGACTGCGATGTGCGCCGGAAGTGTGGAGCGGTTGATCTGTTCCAGTAGATAACTTCCAGTCCCTGGCATCCGCGCGATCTTATCATGCAAACGATTGGCGAATCCGACTTAAATTTGTAATACAAAGTTCTTTTAGTAGTCCACTTGAAGCAGATGAAGACCGCTCGGCGGAACGCAGGGTCCGGCCAGGCGCCGGTCGCGGGCATCGAAGATTCGGGGAATGTCGGACGACTTCAGCTTGCCGGTTCCCACGTAGAGCAGCGTTCCCACAATGGTGCGCACCATGTACTGCAGAAACCCGCTGCCGCGGATTCTGAATACCCATTCGTCCGCGTCTTTTTGCCATTCCGTTTCAAAGACCGTCCGGACGCGATCTTCCACTTCGGCGGACGTCGCGGAAAACGACGTAAAGTCATGGGTGCCGACGAAACATCGGCTTGCCTCGTCCACTGCAGCCTCGTTCATCGTGTAAGGAAAGCGATAGACATACCGGCAATGGAATGGGCTGACGACATACTGACGCCAGACGTGGTACGCGTAGGTCTTCGATTTCGCGGAGTGCCGTGAGTGGAATTCCGGCGCAACCTCTTCGACCTGCCAGACGCGAATCTGCCGGGGCAGAAGCGCGTTCGCCCCTCGGAGTACGGCATCCGTATCCATGGACCGGAGGGTCTCGACGTTCGCGACCTGACCGTGCGCATGAACGCCAGCGTCGGTTCGCCCCGAGCCCGTAACCTTGACCTCATGATTGAAGAGCTTTTTGAGGGCTTCCTGCAACGTGCCCTGCACGGTAACGAGGTTCGGCTGGACCTGCCAGCCGTGGAACTCGGTGCCGTCGTATGCAAGGGTCAGCTTGAGGTTCCGCATCGGTTTCGGTTATAGCATACCGGTGGGCAACGCGGTTTCCATCACTGGCACCATCATCACCCACAACGAAGAGGGCCGCATCGCCGAAGCCATATCCAGTTTGTCTTGCTGCGATGAAGTTCTGGTTGTGGACTCCGGAAGTACGGATCGAACTCGCGAAATTGCGGAACGATGCGGAGCTCGCGTCCTGACACGCGAGTGGGACGGCTATTCCCGTCAGAAGAATTTCGCGGCCGCCGCAGCGCAGCACGACTGGGTTCTGAGCATTGATTCGGACGAACGCGTCAGCGCGGAGCTTGCCGGCGAGATTGCCCAATGGAAGCACTCAG
>Ga0134121_10001188_pt1 | contig 25011 bp, 22 predicted proteins | sample KB301_FD_96463 | JGI IMG/M metagenome (GOLD analysis project Ga0134121, IMG submission 96463) | Terrestrial soil microbial communities without Nitrogen fertilizer from Kellogg Biological Station, Michigan, USA - KB3-0-1 | ecosystem: Environmental > Terrestrial > Soil > Unclassified ... | reverse complement strand
GTTCTTCATCGTAATCATCCTTTGTTAGGAGAATCTGGAATAAACCGCGGCTCACGACCCTTAGGCAGTGCTTTGCCTGCTTGCCCCAATTATGAGCAAGGCAATACCTCCCACCACTGCCACACCGCTCAGAATGGGCGCCAACGGCACAGCGTGCTGCCGGTCGGCTTGCACTTCAATAGGTCCTACCCTGGCCACCGTTTCGCGTGTCGTGTAGTAGGCCACGCCCTGATATCCGAAGGCCAAGACGCCCAGAAGGATGAGAACAAGCCCGACCGCCATGAGAGGTTTCATCTGCTGCTCCTTTCCAAAGTTGGTCACTTACATGGCGGGAAATAAGCAACTGGCGTGCCAAACAAAAAGGGGCCGGGAAGGCGGATCGGCGTTCAACTCATCGCGCCCAAAGACCTTGCGGAATTTGGTGATGATCTACGGCCGTTTGACACCAACGAAACATTGACCTACGCTTGCCTTGACTTGTGGAGATATTCCGCGCTCGCTGCCATGCGCTGATCGGTAACTTTGCTCCATTGAAGATTGAGGGTGGTGGGATGTCGATCGCCAAAGGGAAACCTGCAATGTACCTGGCCGGCGCCTTGATGACGCTGGGCACTGCCATTGCGGCCTTCGGTCAAGAGCCGCAGGAAATGCTGGTCGGGGACAAGACTGCTGACCAGTGGGCGCAAAATCTCAGGGCAGACTCCCTGACACTGCGCTTGCAAGCGGCCATGATGCTGGGCGATTTCGGCCCACAAGGAAAAAACGTGGTCCCAGATTTGATCGTGGCGCTGCGCGATGATCATTACCTGGTCCGCGGCCATGCGGCTCAGGCCCTTGGCAAGATTGGGCCTTCAGCCAGGGAGGCAGTTGGTGATTTGATTGCTGCGCTGAACGACAAGGAAAAATATGTAATTACGCGGTCGATGCTGGCGCTGGGCCGGATCGGACCGGACGCCAAGCCCGCGGTGCCGCAACTGAGTCAGAGTCTCAGCGACCAGGACAAATCCATTCGTGCCACCGCCGCTGCTGCCCTGGGATTGATTGGTCCCGACGCGAATCAGGCCATTCCGGCCTTGTGCGACCTGCTGAACAACACGTCGCCCGAGGTGCGTCTCCAAGCAGCCCAGGCCCTGGCCTTGGTGGACCCAGGCAACAAGGAAGCGGTGGCAACCTTGATCGATTTCGTGCAAGGTCCGAATAAGCACCTTCGCCTGCAAGCAGTGCAAGCCTTGGCCGTGGTCGGACCAAGTGCCAAGGACGCCCTCCCGGCCTTGCGCTCCTTGCTGGAAGATCCGGACCAAGCCGTGCGAGATACTGCGGCCGTTTCGATTCGCGCCATCGAAGCCAAGAATTCGTCAAACGGCTCAGACAAACAGCAAGCTTAGCATTGCGCCAGAACACGGGGCCGTCTGGTGGTCACGACCATAGCCAGTTGAGGATGCACTTACCGCATACGCTGAAAGGAAATCACATGGCACTGTTAGTGGTGAACTCAAGTGAAAGGGCTTCTGGGAAGGTGCGGCCGCGCCATGCGCGGCGGGGAGCACATGCCGTCGAGTTCGCCTTTGTCGGCATCTTGATGTTCGTGTTCGTGCTGGGTTTGGTCGAAGTAGGCAGGGCCTTGATGGTCCAGCACTTACTGATCAACGCGGCCCGCCAAGGTTGTCGCGTCGGCGTCATTGCCGGCAAAAGCAACTCCGACATTACCACGACAGCGACCAACGCTTTGACCGCACAAGGCGTTAGCGGTGAAACCGCCACCGTGCAGGTCAATGACGGCTCGACCGATGCCGTGAACGCCAAAACTGGCGACGAAATCACGGTCATCGTCAGCGTGCCGGCGTCACGGATAACCTGGGTGCCTGGCGTGCGTTTCCTCACCGGCAACATTTCGGGGCAATACACCTTGCGGCGCGAGTAGCGAGCGATGCAATTCCCGTGCGTGGGCCCATCGCGGCAATGAGAGGATCAAATGATGCTTTACATATCGGCGAATACCCAAGCGACGCCTTGCCGGAGCGGCAGCACCAAATTAGCCAGGTTTTCTCGGCGCGCTGCAGCCACCGTCGAGTTTGCAGTCATTGCGCCAGTTTTTGTGGCGCTGTTCCTTGGCGCCTTCGAGATAAGTCGCGGCCTCTGGGCCAAGGAGATCCTGAGCGATGCCGCTCGGCGTGCCTGCCGGACTGGCTGCCAACCAGACACCAGCAACGCCACCATCATCCAAGATGTCAAGGACATTCTCAGGGACAACAACATTGACCAGACCAGCGCCACCATCACCATATTGGTAAACGATGTAGCCGTGGACGCCAGCACTGCCAAGCAAGACGACAAGATCTCGGTCAAAGTGTCCGTGCCGGTGTCCAAGATCATGATCGTCACGGCGATCTTCTTGAAAAGCACTCAGATCGAATCGGCAACGGTGGTAATGATGCGCTATAATTAGCAATTTTACAGTGCCGCCAGGCCGGCCCAGCGCGGTGTCAAAGGGGAGAGTCATGATTTTCAAGTTTTCTTGCAACCGTCGTCAGCGCCGTGGCGCCGTGGCCCCCATGGCCGCGCTTTTGGCTGCCTTCATGATCGGCATGGTCGCCTTCGCGGTGGACCTTGGCTGGATGGTGTTGGTAAAGTCCGACCTGCAAAACGCCGCGGACTCGGCAGCGTTGGCCGGTGTCAAACCGCTCATGGACGGCTATGTCCAGTATCAACTCACCGTGTTGCCGTCGGCGAAGGTCACCGTGCTCAACACGGCCCTGGCCAACGCCCGAACCTATGCCAAGAGATACGCCGGCTACAACGCCGCCGGCGGCGTGAATTCGCTGACCCTCAATGACAGCGATATCGAATTCGGTGTGACCGATGCATCCGGCGCCTACACCGCCATCTCAGGCACTTCGACTTTCCCCAACACCATCAAGGTGATCCTACGCCGTGACAGCTCCTCCAATGGGGCATTGGGGCTTTATTTTGCTCCTATTTTCGGCATAACGACCGTCAGCCTCAACGCCAGCGCCGCCGCCTGCATGTACGGCGGCACTGCGAATAGCTTTGTCAGCAACCCGACCGCCAACGTCTCAGTATTGCCCATCACCTACGACAAAGACAGCTGGCAGATCTTCACGCTGACTGGCCTGGATCCCGATGGCCGCTTGACAACCTACAACGGCTACCCGGCCCTGCAAATCTATCCGAGCATCAAGGCGCCGGGCAACTTTGGCCAGCTTAGCCTGGACGCCAGCCACGTCGGCGCCAGTGTTGAAATCGATTGGGTGAACAACGGCGTTGCCTCTTCGGACATCAGCGGCTTGAAAAATGCCAATTTGATTCCGCTGTCCAGCCACGACACCACGAAGTGGGACTGGCAGGGCGACACCGGCTTGAAGCAAAGTTTGATTTCGGCGATCAACGCCAAGGCAGGACAACAATTCGTATTGCCGTTGTTTAACCCCTACAGCGACAGCCCAACCTATACCGCGCCTTCCTATTCGGCCGGCACCGGCCAAGGCAGCAACTACTTCTTTCAAATCACTCAGTTCGTGGGTATCGTCATTGTACCCAGCAACGGCAACGTGATAGTTCAACCGGTTGCCATGGTCGATGCCAATATTACTTACACAGGCGGCAGTCCCGTGCCGGTGGGCACCGGCGGCGCAACTGGTTTGGTCACCACGTTCGCAGCCCCCAAGCTGACGCAATAATCAACACCACAAAACAGCTCGGCGCAGACTCACGCCGCCCGCCGCCGCTCGCGCAATTCCAGGTTCAGCACCGTCCGCACACTGTAAGACGGCTTGCCCTGGCTTTCGAAATAGGTCCGCGTCAGCATTTCACCCAGCAATCCCTGAGATATGAACTGCACGCCGATCAGCCCCAGCATGGCGCTGAGCAGAAGGAACGGATTGCCGGTCATGTAGGTGCCGTATTGCCATTTCATCACAATGGTTGTCAATAAACTGACGAAGCCAAGGCCGATGGAGACCATGCCCGCGAACCCCATGGCGTGCATGGGCCGCGTGACGTAGGTGTGCAGGAACTTGACAGTGATAAGGTCGAGCACGACGCGGAAGGTGCGCGTAATGTTGTACTTGGTTTTGCCAGCCCGCCGTGGATGGTGCTTCACCGGCACTTGAAGCATCCGCGCCCCCGCCTGCTGAGCCAGGACGGGAATGAAGCGATGCATTTCGCCGTAGATCGTCAAACATTCGGCCAGGTCTCGCCGCATGACGCGTAACGTGCAGCCCATGTCCTTGACGGTGACGCCGGTGACGTAACGGATCAGCCAGTTGCCACAATAGCTGGGGATTTTGCGAATCAGGAAGCCGTCCTGGCGCTTGGCCCGTTCGCCGAAGACGGCGTCATAACCTTCATTGAGACGGTCCAGCAGCATGGGAATGTCTTCGGGATCGTTTTGCAAGTCGCCGTCCATGGTGGCAATCACATCGCCGGTGCCGTGGTCGATGCCGGCCTGCATGGCGGCCGATTGGCCGAAGTTCCGGCGCAGACGCACCACGCGGACGCGCGGATCGATGTGGGCCAGCCGTTCCATCTCCGCGAAGCTGCCGTCAATGCTGCCGTCGTCCACCAGGATCAGCTCGTAATCAAGCCTTGTGCAGTCCAGGCTTTGCCGCACGCGGTCATGCAACGGAATGATGTTGTCGCGTTCGTCCTTGATCGGCACGATGATCGACAGATCCATGATCGACCTCCGTAAAGTCCGGCGCCAGCGCCGGATCGTCCACTCTCGGAAAGTTGCCAAAAAGATAAACCGCGCCTCCCATCAGACTCCCTGCAAGGAAGACGGCGAACCACAAAAGGGACAATGTCACGGCCGTGTCCTTGGCGATGCCCAGAGGAGCGAGGAACAAGACGGTGGCGTTTTCGCGCACGCCCCAGCCATTGATGCTGACCGGGAGCATTGTCAAAAGGGACACCATCGGCACCATGATCCAGTAGTAGCCCGCAGGCACATCAGCACTGATGGACTGGCCAACCAGCCACACAAGGATGACATTGCCGGCTTGCACGCCCAGCGACAAGGCCGTGCTGCCGAGCAAAAGGTCTGGGGCACGCAGTTTTTCGAGACCGGCGCGCACTTTGTGCAGCGAATTGGCAATCCGGGCCCCGCGGCGAGTCAACCACGGAGTGACCGCGATGGCCACCGCTGCGCAGGCCGTGGTTGTCCACACAAACCACCCAATCCACGCCGGCAATTCCAGCGGCGTCAGCAATAACCCGATGCACGCCAGGCACAACAACACAACCAGGCCGCTAAAACGATCCAGGAAGACCGCCCCTAACGCGGCGAGCCGACGCCCTGTGCCGCCGTCGAGATACCAGGCCCTGACCACATCGCCGCCGACTGAGGTGGGCAGCAGCAAGTTGAAGTACATGCCGACGAAATAATAACTGGCCATCTGCCTGATCTTACGCTCGAAGCCAAAGGGACGGGCCAGCGCTTGCCAGCGCCAGGCGCTGATAAGCTGTGTCGTCACGAGCATCGCAACCGCAGCCAGCCACCATTCCACGCGCATTTGACGGAAGGCGTTTGAAACATTGGCCCAGTCGGTGTCCAGCGCCACCCAGGTCAGAAGGCCGGCCGTGACCGCCAGCCGCACGTATTTGTGGAACCAGATGCGTTTATTCACGGACGATCAACTCCCATTCCAGGGGTTGCGAGCCGGTCTGGAAAAACCAGCACTGCCGCTCGTCCAGCATGTCGATTTGCAAACGATAACGCCCTGGTCGGTACAGTGCGGGGATCGACAGCGTGAAATCAATCGATTCACCCGGTTTGACCACGGCGTCGCGCAGACCGGCCTTGACCACGTCGATCAACTGGTCCTGTTCATCAAATACGTGACAGCCAAGATGCACGCCAGCGGTCCACTGCGGCGTAAACGTCCACGACAGCATGCTGGCATTACAAACGCGCAAATGCAATGCCGCCGGCTGGCCGCTGGCAACATGGGACGGCGGCGGCTGGTTGAAAGCAATTTCCGCCCAGCAGGCTCCGGGACAATAGTGGTTGAGCGCCCATTGCCGAAACAACTCCTTGGAGTGCATTTTTCCCTGGGCAGTCAGCCATTTCTTGTAAAACGCAAAAAACTGATCGAGCTGGCCGGGCCGGCCAAGGGCAATGTGCCCGTAACGCAATCCCAGCTGGGTGCATGCATCCTCCAATGACACATCGGCGGTCAGCAACACCGCGATGGTCGCCGCCAGCCCAGTGCGATCGGCGCCGCGGCGGCAGTGCACCACAATGGGGTAAGCTGTGTGATCCAGGACTTCAATCAAACGGCGCACTTCCGCGACGGGCGGCAATCGCCCGGCGGAAAAGGAAATGTCTTCCAGGCATACATTGTGGTCGTGCGCGATGCGTGCTTCGTCGAGATACCATTCGAAGCTGTCGCACGGGCCGCGCAGGTTGACGATGGTGCGAACGCCCTGGTCGGCGATCAGTCGTTCCAACTGCTCGGGCGACGGCTGGCAGCAACGATAAATGCGGCCGGGCACCACGGTGTGAAAATTGAAGCCAAACATCACGTGACCGGCTTCGTAAGCGAAGGGCGCCAAGGCGAGGACGATGACCAGCAATGCCAGCCGGCGCGGCGTCAAACGCCAGCGAGCGGGAGCGGCAGTAGGCGAGTCCAGGACCGAAGCGGACATTGGAGTTCATCCTTGACGATCGATTTGCGATTCTCTCGGCGGGAGCGTTGTAACAAAATCCCGGCGCGGCTGAACAGGCGGGTTTGCTGCGGCTGGAAAGGTGGATAAACTGGCGAGCTTTGTTAACCAGTTTCCGGCTTGCTTCATAAATTGCCGTTAATAATCGCCCGCAATTGCGGTTGTTGCTTCACAGCATCCACACACTTGCAAAGGAGATGCACTCGTGCTCGTCGAACAAGCAAGAGCTCCCTTGTTGTCTGAGAATGTCGCGACGCCACCGGGGCCGTGGCACTGGGCGCAAACCTGGCGCGACGTTTTCTTCGCCCACTGGCAGGTGCCCGCCCAGGCGCTCAAGCCGCATCTGCCCGCGGGTTTGGAAGTCGACGCCTGGCAAGGGGGCGGCTGGATTAGCGCGGTCGCTTTTTATTTGGATGTGCAGCACCGCCGGCTGCCGTCGTTTGGGCTAACCAGCGGTTTCGTGGAATTGAATCTGCGCACGTATGTGCGCTGGCGCGATCAGCCGGGCATCTATTTTTTGTCGATCCACGCCGGCAGCCGCATCGCCGTTGGCCTGGCGCGCTTATTGACACCGTTGCCGTATGTATACGCGCCGCTCTCTTATCGGCGAAATGGGAATCAATGGCGGCTTAGATGCCAACAATCAAATGTGTCGTTGTTGGACGCGGAGTTTTCGACGGCGAATGACGCTGCAACGTGTGCCGCGGATTCGTTGGATACTTGGCTGGTGGAGCGCTATCGTCTCTTCGCTCCCGCACGCCACGGCCAGGTGCAACGGTTGATTGTGCGGCATCCGCCCTGGGAAATGCGAGCCGTGTCAGGTCAAGTCAGCGCTGAACATCTTGGCAAGCCGTGGGGCGCGGACTTGAGCCGACAGCCGGACGAAATGCACTTCGCTAACCAAATTCCGGCCAGGTTGTGGCCGTTTGAGGCTATCCATTAGCAGCACAGGTTGCAAACACCAACGCGAACAAGGCGGGTGAGCGCGGAGTGATTCGGTGCTCCATGGTGAAGCAGTTGTCACTTTTTTGGGATTACGTAGCTGATGTCAATTGATTGTGCAATCGTTTCCACGCTTCCGGTCCAAAACGGAGCTCCACCTTCCTCAACTTGAACGTAATTGCTATAGTCAAAAGTCAAATGAAAAGTCCCGGGCTTGAAATCCGCAAGAGCAATTCTCCGCACAGCGAATGGGTCTTGCCACGTAAACCCTAGTTTGTCCAAGCCGGTTGTCCCGACAAGCACGTGGTGCACCACGGTATAACATTGGTTTTGCGACAAAGGGGGCGATATAGGATCCCCAGCACCTGCCTGTGCTCGCTCCGTTGTGTTTTCAAAAACGTGTTGGCCTTTTGCGTCCTTTAAACGAAGCCAAACCTTTCCCTCAAGTGCAAGGCGACAAGGCTTGTCCATGGTGTTGGTGATTTCCAGCTTAACCGAAAAGGTCGTTGTGTCATTCCAAATGGCAATCCATTCTTTGCCCGTGACCACCTTGAAAACCAAGCCATTGACTTCGATTGCGTTTAATTTCTTGATTATGCTTTTGGCGCGTAATTGCGTTTCAAGGTCGCCTTTTTTGGCTGCCACTTGCAATGCGCCCAACGCCGGCAAACCAATTTCGGTTAACCTCGCCATCGCGCTCTCACGTGCTTTGAAAATCTTATCCCCAAGTGCGTTGATAAGCTTTTTGATTTCGGCTTGGGAAGGTTGCTTGATTTTGACATCTTGTTTATCCTGGAGTTTTGGGGCGTGGGTCAACCTGTCAGACGTTACCCAGGCGGAATTCGGTAATACGTGAGCGCATGCTGGCATAATTCGCCTATGCTCGCACGCAGCAATAGCTACACCCAACGAGACTGCAAAGACCTTGAGCAGCGTGATCCTAAACATGTCTCTCCGCACCTTCCAATCCAAGGGCTTCACGACGGTTTAGCGTAATCCACCATGCCGCTGATGTCGATGACAACCACCGGCTCATTACCCACCACCCAAGCATCATGCCCTGGCGGCAACAGCGACACTTCGCCGGGCCCAAACTCCGCCTGACTGCCGTCATCCATGCGCACAGCGAGTTTGCCGGAGATGTGATATTGCAAATGCGGTGCTTCGCAGCTCTTGGTGTTGACCAGCGGCTTGACGCAGGTGGACCATTTCCAGCCCGGCTGCAACGTCGCCAGGCCAAAGTTGACGCCGCCGAGCTTGACGAGATCCACGCGGCCCTTGTCAAAAGTTCGCGTTTCGTCCGGTTGGGTGAAGGCTTTCTTTTGCATGGCGGACATGGGAAGCGCTCCTTTCGTGATGTTTTGGCAGTTGACAAATACCTACGCTGGACGCCATGATTCGTCCATGAAACTCGAAGACATTCTCGGCTATCTGCAACAAATCGCCCCGCTCGACCTCGCCGCCGATTGGGACAACGTCGGCCTGTTGCTTGGCGATGCGGGCGCCGACACCAAACGCATCATTACGTGTCTGACGGTGACGCCCGCCGTGGTCGCTGAGGCCGTGGACGACAAGGTGAATTTGATCATCACGCACCATCCCATTCTATTCCGCGCCACGAAAAAGCTGACAGCGGCCACCACCGAGGGCCGTATGCTGCTCGACCTTGCTCGCGCCGGCATCGCGGTTTACAGCGCCCACACTGCGTTTGACAATGCCGCCGGCGGCATCAACGACATGATTGCCGAGCGCTTGCAACTGACGGAAGTGCGACCATTGCGACGGCGTAGTGTCCAGCAATTCAAAATCGTCGTCTTCACGCCGGAGGGCGATCTCGCCAAGGTTTCGGATGCCATGTTCGCCGCTGGGGCGGGGGGGATTGGACAGTACAACGAATGCAGCTTCCGCATTCCCGGCACCGGAACATTCTTCGGCACCGAATCCACCAATCCCGCTGTTGGCCAAAAAGGAAGGCGGGAAGAAGTTGCCGAAATCCGATTGGAAGTGATTTGCACGGCCGAATGCCTTGATACGGTGGTGGCGGCGATGCGTCGCGCACACTCCTACGAGGAGCCTGCCTATGACATTTATCCGCTGAAGCCCACGCCGGCTGCCGTCGGCGAAGGCCGCTTTGGGCGCTTGGCCAAACCCATGCCGCTCGGCAAACTCGCCAAGTCGGTGCAAAAGGCCCTGGCAGCCAATAGCGTGCAGGTGGTCGGCGACGACAAGCGACTGGTGCAGAGCATCGCCATTGTCTGCGGTGCCGGCGGCGAAATGCTGCGCGATGCCCAGTCAGCCAAGTCGGACATGTTTCTGACGGGAGAAATGCGGTTTCACGACTGCCTTGCGGCAGAGGCGAGCGGATTAAGTGTGCTGCTGCCAGGACATTACGCAACGGAGCGGTTTGGCATGGAGGAGATGGCCGGGCGATTGCAAGCGCAGTTTCCGGCATTGAAAGTATGGCCGAGTTCACGGGAACATGACCCCGTCAGCTAGCTTGCTCCGGAGATCCTGAAACCCATGCCCCGCATTCTCTACTTCAACCACGATAATCCCAATCCGTCCGGCGGCGTGCGCACCATCTACACCCATGTCCGTCACCTCGTCCGCAACGGCTTGCCGGCGTTTGTGGTACATGGCTATCCCCAAATTAGCCCGCGCTGGTTCAACGAGGATGTGCCCAGGCTCTACTTGCAGAGCGGGCTAAAAGTGAAGCCGGATGACGTGGTGATTATTCCGGAAGATCTCTCCAGCGCGCTCGAGAGCCTCAAATCGATTCCTGCCAAAAAAGTCGTGTTCTGCCAAAACCACTTCGGCATCTTTGCAGGATTGGGCCAGCATCCATCCTGGCAGGAGCTAGGCATCCACAAGGTCTTTTGCTGCTCCGATGTCGTCGCCGACTTTCTCCGGACAAACTTGGGTTGGCAGGATGTTCCTGTCGTGCACTGTGCCATCGACCATTCTTTGTTTCGGCCTGCGTCCAAGCTGCTGCAAATCGCCTGCATGCCGCACAAACGCCGCCTGGAAGCCGATTTTGTTTTGAAGCTCACACACCGTCTTCTGGGAAATCCGGCCGACATTGGTTGGGCGTGGCTCGACGGCGCCAGCGAAAAGGACGTGGCCAGGGTTTTGGCGGAATCGGCGATTTACTTGTCTATGAGCCATTTGGAGGGCCTCGGTTTACCGCCGCTGGAAGCCATGGCCAGTGGGTGCGTCGTGGTGGGCTTCCATGGCTACGGCGGGCTGGAATATGCCACGCCCCAAAACGGCTTGTGGTGCGAGGAAGGCAACCCTGTTGCCTGTGCCCACATGCTCAAGCGTGCAGTGGACCTGGTTCGGCAGCGAAGCCACGAAATGCAGCAGTTGGTGGATAATGGGCTGCGCACGGCTTCGTGTTACACATTGCAGCGCCAGGAACAGGAGTTGTTACGATTCATGCGGACGATGCTTGACAGTGGTTGAGGCCACTTGACAGTTGTGTTCACGACATCCATTTTATTAGCGTTTCCGTGCGTTTCCCATACGGCGGGTTGAGCATGCCCACCGCATTGCAGCGGGATTGCAGGAACACGCCCTTGCGTTTGGAAAACGTCAGAAACCCGTCTTCGCCGTGGTATTGCCCCATGCCGCTGGGGCCGACGCCGCCGAACGGCAAATCCTCCTGCGCAAAATGTAACATGGTGTCGTTGATGGTCACACCGCCCGCGGGCGTGGATTCCAGAATGCGCTGAATGCGGCGGCGGTCATCGTCGAAATAATAGAGCGCCAGGGGCCGTGGCCGCGCAGTCACGTAACGCAACGCTTCGTCGAGATCGCCGTAGGGCACGAGTGGCAACAGCGGGCCAAAGATCTCGTCTTGCATGACGAGCATGTCGTCATTGACATTTTGGAGAATGGTCGGCGGGAATTTCCGGGCCGATTCGGATTGGCCCTCCATCAATGGCATTGGGCTTGCCCCCTTCGCGACTGCGTCAGCCAGGCAACTCGTTAGCCGTTGGTAATGTCGAGCATGGATGATCGAACTGTAATCCGGGCCGGATGCGCCGGCTGGATAAAAACGTCTCACTTGTTCCTGGGCAGCCGCGGTGAACGCTGCCTCTTTGCCGCCCGGCAGCAAGACGTAGTCAGGTGCAATGCAGCTTTGTCCGGCATTGAGGCATTTGCCCCAGAGAATGCGCTGTGCCGCCAAATCCACAGGATAATGCGGGCCGACAATCGCCGGCGATTTGCCGCCGAGTTCCAAGGTGACCGGGGTGAGATTAGCCGCCGCTGCCTTCATCAACTCTCGGCCGACCGCGCCGCCTCCGGTGAACAGCAAATGATCAAACGGCTTGGCGGCGAAAGCCCTGGCCACGTCGACCCCGCCATTGACCACGGCGATTTGATCGCTGGAAAAACTGCCGGCAATCAGCTCGGCGAATAGCTGCCCAAACGTCGGAGTGAATTCAGAAATCTTGAGCATGGCCCTGTTGCCCGCGGCCACTGCTGCGACCAATGGCCCAACCGCCAACAGCAACGGATAATTCCAGGGCACAATGATCCCCACGACTCCCAGCGGTTGCCTGAACACACGAGCCCGGCCGAATTTGAACCACACCGACACGGGTTTGCGTTCGGGCCGCATCCATCGGGCAACATTGGCTCGGGCATGCCTGGCCCCGCGGACGGCTGGCATCAACTCGAGAAACTGAGTTTCGTGATAGGAACGATGACCAAAATCAGCACTGATCGCGCCGGCGATGGCATCGCGGTTGCTCAGCAGCAGACGGCACAGGGCGTCTAGTTGCGCCCGCCTGTCGCGAGTGGAGGGATAGGGATTGCGCTGGAAGGCTAGGCGTTGGTTTTGGAAGACGGTGTCCAAATCGGCGATGGCGGAAGTTGGAGGCTGAGTCATGATTATCCTTGGGCGTGAGTATCCATGGGTGAGGAGGCACCATGAATTTCTGTCATTGCCTGACAGAAATTCATGGTATGACAATCACTTCTTGAGCACGCCGAAAAGCAATTTCTGGCAGGTGTGTGTCGCCCAACTGCGAATTGGGCGGAAGCGTTTGAGGCCCTCATTTCAAACCCAACTTCTTCACATCAGCGTCCGACAATGGCCGCATTAGAGCGTCCTCGATGCTCTGGCCTGCGTGGACACCGTAAAACTGCTCGCCGATCAACAAGTAACCTTTGCCCCCTTCGACTTTCAGTAGTTTGCCGTCCTGCAACTCCTTGGCCAATTTGTCGGCGTCAACAATTACAAATCCTTTGTTGGTGCGTTTAATCGCAAGTCGCTGATACTCAAGCCGTGCCATGCAGGCAATGATTGCTTCAGCCAGCGTTTGCTCCTTTGGTTTGCCATCGACGACAGGCGTGCGACATGTAATCGACCCCGTAGGAGGTTCCTCGCTCGCCACTTCTATTGGCAAACCTGTTTGCTCGCGGATCCATTTGAATACCAGCGAGCATGGCGTGACATGAAAGTCCAATACCACAAGCTTGTCAAGCACTCCCGGCGCTTCATCTTTTTTTGCCAATCCCTTTACGCGCTTGCCGTCCTTGGTAATTAACTTGCGTTCTAATGCGTCAGCGGGAGTAAGCGGGTTCCGAAGCGAACCGCCAAGTGCTTCGCCCACGGAAATGGCAAAGATAAGCGGACCCACCTGCGCGTACATTTCTTTGTCGCCAACCGCAAGAATCGTGGCGTCGTGCAACAGGTGCTTTACGTCGGTGTCTTTGCCCAAAAGGTAGGCATCGGGGCGACGAAGCAAGAACATTTGTGCCTCTGCCAACACAGCGTTGAACAGCTCCCGCAAATCTGCTTCCGAATACTTGCGCACGCCCTTGTCGGTGCGCGGAGAAAACAGCGTCATGCCTCCTGGCATGGAACCATCAATTACCACTCGGACGCCGCTACAATCGCTTAGTAAATCGAACACACCCTCCCACATGCAATGGCGCATCTCAAGGCCGTATTTTTGGTCCGTCAAACCACCTTCGAACGGCATGGCGCGTGCAAGCTTGCGAGCATCCAGGCGTTGCATGCAATAATACCAACCGCAATCCACCAGCTTGAGTTTTTGCGTCGCCAGCGCCTTGTTCAAAACTTCAACGATTTCCGCCAGTTTCAACTCCGGCGGTTTGCCGTCGCCCGGTGCGGGAAAAGTGAGTGTGCCACCCGGCAGCTGGCTAGACACCACGGGTTTGCCACTGGAATCTGTCAGCCACTCCAGAACTTGAGACCAGGGCTTTTCCTGGAGATTCAAGGAGGCTTTGTCGAATTTCGTCCCCAAGGGTTTGTCCAATGGCAACTTGGCCAATTCTCTGTCTGTCATGCCACCCAAGATTGCATCTTCAATCCGCTGATTTAAATGGACGACGAAGTATTTTTCATCTCGCCCAAGCACCATGTCGCGTGCTTCGATTCGGAACACCTTGAAACGGGGGCCGTTTTCGAGATCAGGCAATGTCTTGAAGCCGGGTCCGGTTCCTAGACGATGTCGTCGCGTGTAACTGGTAGGGTTAGCCGTGAGCATGGCTTCCCAGCGGTCTCCATCTTGGAGAATGAAAGTCAATCTCCAATCGGGCTTGTTGGCGGCTTTTTGGGCAGGCGCAGGGGTCGCGGTGAAGCACCAAACAGCAACGCTGGCGCTTGCTACCAACATCAATCCGCAATAAGCCCGGAATCTCATAGCGGCCACGTCCTTTCACTCCAACTACTTGGTCGGAATCACCCGGCCGCTCAATTGCCCCGAAGGGGCCAAACATATCAGCCCAGGGCAACGCCCTGGGAAAAGGTGGCGGGTAGATTCTTGCCCCGAAAGGGCGAAACAATTTGCCGGCAACACGTTTGTTTCGCCCTTTCAGGGCTTGGTGCCAATTTTGGCCTGAAACCCAGGGCGTTGCCCTGGGCTTTGATGTTGAAGCCTTTCAGGCTAAAGAGCAAGTTGCAGGTAAGGCTCGATCACTTCGCCTTCCCACTCCCACTCGCCGTCATATAGCGCTGCATCAGCGCATACTGTGCCGCCATCGAGTGAGCCACTTCGCGCGTCCAGTACGCGCTATTATGCGCCCCTGGCGATTGACCAAACGTAAACGTGATCTTGTTGTCCATCATTAGCTTGGCCAGATCTTTGTTGGCCTGAATAAGTCCGTCCTCGGTGCCGCAATCGAAATAGATGTGCGGCATCTTGTCCTTGGCGACCTTGAGGACCAGCTTGAACGGGTCGTTGTTGTCACATTCCTCGACGGTCGTGAACATGGTGCCCTTGGGCGTGCGTTCGGCCGGGCTGCTGAAGCCTTCGATGCCGATCTTGGGATTGATTTTGGTGTCAGGCGCCTTGGCGGTCTTGGCGGCCTTGCCGGATTTGATGGCGTCGGCCCGCTGCTTGGCGTAAGCGACGGCGCCGGAGTGGCTGCCGATGGAGCAGAACAGATCGGGATTGCGGAGGCCGACGGTGAGGCCGCCGAAGCCGCCCATGGATAGGCCGTTAATGGCCCGGCCTTCGCGCTTGGCGATGGTGCGATAGGTCTTGTCGACGTGCTGCACGAGATCCTTGGCGATGCAATCTTCCCAGTTGTTCTTCTGGCCGTCTTCGCTTTTGGCCCAGTTGACGTACCAGGCGTTGCCGCCGTCGGGCATGACGACGATCATGTCGTAGTTGCGGGCGTAGGTGGGCACGCCCATGCCGGCCCAGTTGGTGTAGTTGCCGGACAGGCCATGCAAAAGGTAGAGCACGGGATAGCGCTGCGTGCCCTGCTCGTACTTGGCAGGCAGGACGATGTTGTACTTGAGCTTGCGGCCAACGGCGGGGCTGTCAAAATCGACTGTCTTGACCGGCAGCGGCTGGGCGAAGACGGTCGTGGGCAGCAGCAGCCAAATGGCTATGCAGGCCAGGAGGGAACAGAGTCTGCGTATCATGGATGTCACCTGGAAAGGAAAGTGAGAAGGCAACGCGCCTTGGGGACGGAGCGCAGTTATAACCGCCGGATGGATGGGAAGCAAGCAGCCGCAGTGAAATTCAGCGCGGGGTGGTTAAGTCGATGGCGGTGTAGGTTCCGCCCGTAGTGCGAGCCAGCACCTGCATGGGCATGCCAGGCGAACCACAATGGATGCGGGTAAGCTCGATGGTATGAAAGACGGCGTGGGTGGTATTGAGCCGGGTGATTGTGATTTGTTCCGCCTCGGTCAGGTCGTCAGCGTCGGTCAAGAAGTAAATCACATCAGGCCGCATTCGCAGGGCCACGGTCAACGCCGGCAGGTGTTTGGTGCCGCCGACTGGTTCCAAATCCCGGAGCGCCTCCGCCGCGCAGCCGACATTTTCAGGCGTTGCCGGCACCAGTTCGTCCGCATGGCCAACGAGGATGTCGTCCATGCTGTTGTAAACGATAACCTGAAAACTCGCGTCGGCTGGGAGTTGGCGCAGACTTGACAACAACTCTTGCTTGGCGGCGTCGAGCCTGCCTTTTTCGCCCATGCTGCCGGAACGGTCCAGGACGTAGACGACCTTCGCGCTGCGCGTGGCCACGCCGAAGAAGGAAGTGGTGAAGCCATCCCCGTTAGCGCCATTGCCGCCTTCACCGGAACCGGCGACGGCTGGTGGGCCAGATGTTGAGCCAGCATTGCCGGGCACGCCACCAATGGCTGGGCCGAGTTGGGCAGAGCCAATCGAAGTGACAGGAATTGGTATCTCAACCCCAGACGGAGTGAACAATCCCGTCGAAGTTGATGAAGGGTGTTGACCTGCAAGCAATTTATCCGGCCCGCCGCCGGTCGCGAGTGGTCCGCTGAGGACAAAACAGGTTGGCGCGCACTGGGGCGGCGCCGCTTCAGCGCCGCGGCAAGGCAAACGCGTCAGCGCCAGGCCTATGCCGGCGTGCAACAGCAGCGACGCCAGCACGGCAACCATGATGCGCGGCCTGCTTGGCATTCGGCATTACCTTTTGGTTTGTCGATCAAGCTCCGTGAAGACCTGCACGCTGGTCTGCTGGTCCTTGCGGTTGTCGAGCCACTCCATCGACACATGCGTTTGCTCGCGGCCATCGGCGGCGCGCTGACTCTTGAGCATGAGGGCAAATTGCAATCCCGACTTGGATTTGCTTTGCACCACAACCGTTGCTCCGTCAGGAACGACGGTGGCTTCCAACCCGGCTTTCTTCAATGTCGCTTGCAGCGTCAGGGCCACATCGGCCGGCTTGCCGTCCACGACGCGCACCTCGCCGGCGGCCTCGGCGGCTGGCAGCCCCATGTCCAATCCCAGGTCGAGCGCTGTGCACCCGGCCAGTCCCAGCAAAAAGCCGCCCACGGCGCAAAGCGCCAGGCTTGCCCGGTTCATGGCGTTCTCCTTTGTTTTCCGTTAACGGATCTTGAGCGGCGAGGCTTATAGCGATTAGCGGGCAATCGTGGAAGATCATTTTGCCACGAAGGTCATAAACGGCGCCTTCCGACGCCACGGAGAAGTCGCTAAGATAGGTGGTGCGATAGCCCGTAACACAATTGAACGGAGAAACAATTATGCCTGCCGTTGCCGTCAGAAGAAAGGCCCGCGTCAGAATCCAACAATTTGGGCCGCGAACCGCTGGCATGCTGATGACGCTGGGCGAGTTCGATCGCGCCGAGCGAGTCGCCGAGTTTGTGGACGGGTACAGATATGAACTCATCAACGGAGTATTAATCGTGTCGCCGAGTCCATTGCCCCAAGAGCGCGGTGCGAACGATGTTTTGGGGCGCTGGCTGTTGAACTATCAAGAAGATAACCCTCAAGGCAGTGCTCTAAACGGAACCCTGCCCGAGCAAACTATTCACACGCCCATGAATCGCCGCATCGCGGACCGCGTTATATGGGCGGGCCTTGGCCGTAAGCCAAAATGGATGACTGAAACTCCCACCGCCATCGCTGAATTCGTCTCGTCCGGCAAACGCAATTACTTGCGCGACTACGAAGAAAAACGCGATGAATACATGGCGATGAAAGTCAGCGAATACTGGGTTATCGATCGCTTTCAACGCACAATGACGGTTTTCACCTCCGTCGCCGGCAAGTTAAAAACACGCGTTGTCCGCGAAAAACAAACTTACACCACACCACTCTTGCCAGGATTTGAACTGCCGCTGGCTAAACTGTTGGAAGTGGCCGATGCTTACGCCGGCGAAGGTGACGATGACGATCTCGAATGATCGGCGTAGCCATTTCCGCCTTCCGCCTTGCGACTCTCTGAAATATGGGTATCCTTGAAGTGCGGACAGAAGAGCGGCCCGCAATTTGCAACTCGCAATTCTCCAAGGGGGACGCACGATGATCGGCGCCTATTACCGCTGGATGTGTTCCTTGGCCTTCATTTGGCTGGCCCTGACAGCGCAGCAGGCCGCCGCCCAGCCGCACAATGACACGATTGCGACGCCAAACCCCGCCGATGTCAAAGCACTTGAAATATACCCTTCCAAGGTCATGCTGCGCGGCCTGGATGATTCGCAACAGCTCATCCTTTCCGCCGTCTTGTCGAATCGGCAACAGGATTTGACTGCCGATGTGAAATACGAAGTCGCCAACGCTGCGATTGTTCGCGTCACGAGTACAGGCCGCGTTTTGCCGCTTACCAACGGCGCTACCGAAATAAAGGCGATTTTTGGCGACAAAGCCGTGACAATTCCCGTCGCAACCGCGGATTGCGACCTCAATCTGCCGGTCAACTTCGGCAACCAAGTCGTGCCGATCTTCACCAAACTCGGCTGCAACGCCGGCGGCTGTCATGGCAAATTGGGCGGGCAGAACGGCTTCGCCTTGTCGCTGTTGGGTTTCGACGCGCCGTTTGACTTCAACGCCATCGTCAAGGAAGCCCGCGGCCGCCGCGTGCTGCTCACCTCACCAGAACATAGTTTGTTGCTGCTGAAAGCCTCGGGCCAGATCGCTCACGGCGGCGGCAAACGCTTTGACGTGGACTCCGACGAGTACAAGATCATCAAACGTTGGATAGCAGCCGGCACGCCGACGGGAAACGCCAAAGATCCGGTCGTCACCAAGATCAGCGTTTTTCCCGAGCATCGTGTGCTGGCACGCAAGGGCCGGCAGCAGCTCACCGTGCTCGCCCATTTCTCCGACGGCACCATCGCTGACGTGACGCACCGTGCCCAGTATGTGAGCAATGAAGAGGACATTGCCATTGTGGACGGGGCGGCCCTGGTCCGCACTCTCGACCGCAGCGGCGAGGCGGGCATCATGGCCCGCTATCAAGGCCATGTTGCCGTGTTCCGCGCTACCGTGCCACTAGGCGTCAAGATTCCCGAATATCAATTCCAGCACAAGACTATTGTTGACCAGCACACACACGCCAAGTGGAAAGAGCTTGGCATCGTCCCGTCCGAGATGTGTAGCGATGAGCATTTCCTGCGGCGGGTGTCGCTTGACTTGACCGGCACTTTGCCGACGCCGGACCAGGTCAAGGCGTTCATGGCCGACAAGAACCCCAGCAAACGCGATGTGTTGATCGACAAGCTGCTGGAAACGCCGGAATATGCTTACTTTTTCGCGAGCAAATGGGCCGATTTGCTCCGCGTTAAACGCCGCAACCAACCCGGGCGAGCCTTTGGCACCTTCGCGTTCCACGACTGGATTCGCGAATCCATTGAATCGGACAAGCCGTATAGCCAGTTCACCCGAGAAATCCTTGCTGCCACAGGCGGCGAAGCCGAGTGCCCGCCCACGGTTTGGTACAAGGAGATCAACACGCCCGAGCAATTCGCAGACGACGTGGCTCAGGTCTTTCTCGGCTTGCGTGTGGCCTGTGCCCAATGCCACCATCACCCGTATGAGAAGTGGGGCCAGGACGATTACTGGGGTCTGGCCGCGTTCTATGGCCGCGTCGGCCGCAAGAACACGCAGCTTCAGGGCGGCTTCCAGAATCAGCAAACCGTGATGACGACGATCTTCACCAAGCCCAACGGCGCCACCATCAACAAACGCACCAATCAGCCCGCTCAGTTCTTGCCGCTCGATTTCGGCAAACCGCTGACAGTGGCCGCTTACGACGATCCTCGGCAACTTTTGGCGGACTGGATGGTGGATGAGAAAAACCCCTATTTCGCCAAGGCCGTGGCCAATCGCTACTGGGCCCATTTCTTCGGCCGCGGCATCGTCGATCCACTGGACGACATGCGCGTGACCAATCCGCCCAGCAATCCCGAATTGCTCGACGCCCTGGCCAAGGAATTGATCGACCACAAATACAGCTTGAAGCATCTCATCAAAGCCATCGTCAAAAGCCGGACCTATCAGCTCAGCGCGGTGCCGAATGAATTCAACAAGCACGACAAGCAGAGTTTCGCCCGCTTTTATCCGCGGCTGATGAAAGCCGAGGTGCTTTACGACGCGGTCAACCAGGTGACCAACGCTCCGCCTGCTTTCGGTGGGTTGCCGAAGGACAAGCTGGGGGTGAAGCGTGCCATCATGCTGCCGGATGAGAGCTTTCCGTCCTATTTCCTCGATGTTTTCGGCCGGCCGCAGCGCATCAGCGCCTGCGAATGCGAACGCGTCACCGAGGCCAACATGGGGCAAGCTCTTCATCTACTCAACAGCAACGAGGTCCAGGGCAAGCTAACCCGCCAGGGCGGCCGCGCCGATATGCTCGCCAAGGACAAAAGGCCCGACACCGAGAAAATCGATGAGCTGTTCCTGTGGGCGTTTGGGCGGTTGCCGTCGCTTGAGCATCGGCAGATTGCGATGGCCCAGATTGAACGCAACTCGAAAGACAAACGCGTGGCGTATCAGAATATCATCTGGGCGTTGATTAATACGAAGGAATTTGCGTTTAATCAGTAATGCGACCAGCAACTGCCTCAAGAATGAATCCGATAATCGTGTCTATTTTAAGCGGTTAAGCGAGGCCTGAGCGCTTGTTGTAACCAGCGCCCTCGGCGCGCCCGCCGCCAACGCTTCCAACAGTTGCCTGGCTTGGGGCGTGCCAATGCGTTCCAGGATTTCCACGGTCCGAAACACGCGCAACCGCTCACCTTGCAGCACCATGCCGGTCAATTTGCCGCGCACTTCCTCCAATCGCTTTTTCGCTTCCGCCGACGGCGTGCCTGCCAGCTCTTTTTCGATGATGGGCACGATCTGGTCGCCGATCTTGAGCAACTCGAGCGTTGCCTTTTCCCGGACCTTGAATTGGTTGTGGTCCAGTTGCTCGAGCAACTCGTCGACGCGCTTCTGATCGAGGGGCGCGGCGGGCTCGAGTTTTTGCTTGATAAACGCCACGGTGTCCTTGGGTGCGTCGGCGAAATTTTGGAGCGCGTCAAACGCCTTGCCGGCGTCGCTGTCGGACAGGGCTTGCCACAATTTGTCGGCGTCTTCAGGTTTCAACGCTTTGGCGCCAGGTGCAGGCTGCTTCACGGCGGTCATGTCCCAAATCAGGGCGGTTGTGTCGCCACTGGCCGATGCAAGTCTTTTGCCGTTGGGGGCGAACGCCAGGGCGTAAAGGGGCGCGCTGTGGCCCTTGAAGGCGGCTCGTTCGTCGCCGGTCAACAAATCCCAGACGTGCAACACACGGTCGGCGCCGGCGTGAGCCAGCAGCTTACCGTCAGGCGAGAAGGCACACAGTGCGGATCTCGCCACGCCGATGAAGCCGCCCGGGCCCATGAAGCCGCCCACCCCGACAAAGCCGCCGGGTCCCCCGAAACCGCCTTGATCGGACGGCGGCGCCTTTTTGCCATAGCTGCGGCGGTGCTGTCCGCTCGCCAACTCCAATACTGTCAGCGTGCCGTCGCTCATTTCCAGCGCCAGGCAACGGCCGTCCGGCGAGAAGGCGCTAAGCGTGGTTGACACGTTGTTCACCATGCCTGGGAATGAGCCGAGGCGTTTGCCAGTGGCCACGTCCAGAAAGATGATCGTGGCTGCCCCATCGCCCGCGTGCAGTGCCAGCAGCTTGCCGTCGGGCGAAAACAGCATTTTGGACATGACGTTAAGCCCTGCGGGGCCGGCGACCGCGAATCCGCCTTTTCCCTTGAGCACTCTCACGGCTTCCGGCAAGGAATCAGAACCACGTAGCAATTTGCCTGTGGGAACCTCGTAAAAGTTGACTTTGGGCTCACCGCTGGTCGCGGTAACGGCCAGCGTTTTGCCGTCGGGCGCGAAGATCATGGTGCCGGTGCCGGCGCCGGGGGCCAGCGTGATCTTGCCAAGTTCCTTGCCGTCAGCGGTGTCAAACAACACAAGGACGGTGTCTCTCGCCTTGAAAACCGCCTTGGGGGCGAACATGGCCAGGCCAATGCCGCCGCCCACAGCGGCAACGAGGGCGTCGCTCTGCTTGCCGCCTTTGATGGGGATGGCGCCGCCAAAACCGCCTGGGCCGCCGAAGCCGCCGAGGGCCCCAAGAGGGTCCGCAAATTGATTGTCCGCTGGCAGCGCCACGCCGATTTTGCCATCGGGGCTAATGGCCCTGGCATTGCTCATTTTGGGCGGCACCGTGATCGCTCCCAGTTCCTTGCTGGTGACCGCGTCCCATCGCTGCGCCGAGTTTGCGGTCTGGGTTAGCAGTTGCTTGCCGTCGGACGTGAAGGCGATCGATGTTAATGGTGAAACATGGCCCATGTCGGGGCCGATTTTCTTGCCGGTGGTGGTGTCCACGAATTGGAGCAGGGCGGAAGTTCCATAGAGCATTAAGGTTTTGCCGTCGGGGGAGTAGATGGGGTAGCCAAAAGGATCGCCGTAATAGCCGAGACTTATTGGAGCAACTCCCACGGTGGGCGTTTTTGCGAGCTGTTTGGCATTAGCCCAGTCCCAGATGCGGATGAAGTTGTCGCGGTTCATGGTACCAAAGTCGGGGTCATTGCCGCTGTGCCAGGCGGTCAAGCGTGTACCATCGGGCGAGAATGCCAGAGCGGTGACTCCCTCGGCATCCCCTTTCAGCACTTTGAGTTCCTTGCCGCTGGCAAGGTCGTGAAGTTTGATGACGCCCAACTCGGTGGGGGGTTCCTTGCCAGGGGGATTGCCGCCGAACCTCAAGGATACGCCGAAGCTGGTGGCGAGGACCTTGCCATCGGGTGATATGGCGGCTGCGTTCAAGAAGCTTCTATTGGGGCCAAACGCCAAATTATTGGGATCGGCCGGCGGGTTCTTGCTTGGGTAGGCGTCGATGCGATGGATTGGTTTTCCCGACGGGAACTCCCAGACGCATATGACGCCGTCCTCGCCCACGGAAACGACGGCCTTGCCGTTGTTCACAAAGGCGGCGAAAGCGATGTTGGCATTGTGGCGGAACCGGAGCGTGCCCAGACGAGCCACGGCCCCAGTCGGCAGCGGATCGCCTTGAAGATCTTTGCCGGCGGTTTGACCTTGCCCTTTTTCGGAAGTGATTGCCAAGGCCAACAGCGAGCACGCGAGAAGGACAAAAAGATGGCGCATAGCGAAGTTCCTTGGGGCACACTGAGATTTGGGCCAAGGAGATGATAAGCGAAGGGAGTGTGAAAAGCAGCAAAAAAGCGTAGCCACGAGGAGGTGTTTGTGGGCCGGCCTTCCTAGGCCGGCCTGGGAAGGCCGGCCCACATTTATGCAGCAATTCGGACAGACGGCAGGGTCAAGAATAAATCCGATAATCAATACTCGGAAAGATATTATGCCGCCGCTCGATCTCGCTGAGCCACGGCTCGTCGATGTCGCCGCGTTTGATCTGCTCATACAGGTGGTTGAAGTTCAAGACATGCACGCGGGTGCGGTTGCAGGCGTATTCCACCATCGTGCCGGTCTTCATGATGAACGCCCAGTCGCTGGACTGGGCCAAAAGCAGTTCGCGGGCGGCCTGATTGAGTGCCCGTTGCCGAAGCGGACTACCGGGATCGGGATTGAGCTGGGCCAACTCGACCATGCGGTCGGCGTCTTCGTGCAGGTGGCGGTAAATCCAATCGTTGCTGCCTTCGAGCCATACTTCGCAGTAGCCCTTGTGGCCCCAGCTCGACATCGACGGCTGGGCAACTTGAATCTTCGGGAACTTGTCGAGATACTCGGGCACCGTGATCGTTTTTACCGTCTGTTGATCCCAGTGCAGCTTGCGCAACAGGTAGTTGATCCAGTCAGGGCCTTCGAACCACCAGTGGCCAAAAAGCTCGGCGTCGTAGGGCGCCACGATCAGCGACGGGCGGCCATCCATGGAGCCGGACAGCCACTCCACTTGCTTTTCGCGATTGAACATGAAGTTGCCGGCGTGGTCTGCGGCCTTGTCCATGGCGGCGCGCGGGTTGTACACCTCTTTTTGATCACCGCGGCCGGTGATCTTGTAATACTTCATGCCCAGATGGCTGCGGATGCCGTTTTCGTGCAAGTGCGGCTTGAGATACTCGAAATACAGGTCAAAGCCGACATCGCGGTAGAACTCGCGATACTGGTAATCGCCGGGATAGCCCTCCACTGCCGACCACACTTGCTTGGACGATTCGCTGTCGCGGCCGAGCACGGCCACACCGCTCTTGGGGCAAATGATCGGAGCGTAAATGCCGAACTTGGGCCGCGGCTCGGCGTAGAGTACGCCGTGGGTGTCGGTGAAGAAATAGCGGATGCCGGAGTCGCGCAGCAGTTCGTCAACGCCGTCGATGTAACCGCATTCGGGTAGCCAGATTCCTTGCGGCCGTTTGCCGAAGTGGCGCTCGTACTCGCGGGCCCCGAGCTCGATCTGAGCGTGCATCGCTTTCTTGTTGTGCTGCATCAGCGGCAAAAAGCCGTGCGTCGCGCCGCAGGTGATGATCTCCAGCTTGCCCGCCTCAAAGAAACGGCGGAAGCCGTTGACCAGGTTGTTGTCGTATTGTTTGACGAACACATCGCGGCAGCGCTGGAAGCGGTCGTGATACATGTGGGCCAGATGATTGAACTCCGGCTGCCAGCGGGTGCGTTCGATTTCCTTGCTCGAAAGGGCAATGAGGTTGTCGATGTGGCGAACGTAGCGATATTGCAAGAGCGGATCGCTGAGCATGGCGGCCAGCGTCGGCGTAACCGACATGGTCATGCGCCAATCGCACTTGTCGCGCTCCAGGCCGTCGAAAACGTCGAGCAGCGGGATGTAGGTCTCGGTGATGGCCTCGTAGAGCCAATCTTCTTCGAGAAAATCGTTGTACTCAGGATGGCGGACGAAGGGCAAATGGGCGTGCAGTGTCAAACACAAATAACCGAGGGGCATGCCAAAAGCTCCTTCCCGCCGAGCCGGGGGAGGCCAGGCGTTGGCGAATGAACGGACGGTGAACGATATTCTTGGTTGTGATACGCCGGGCGGGGGCGCAATTCAAGACGGCGAACGCGAACTGGCGTCGGTGCGGCAGTCGGAGGTCAGCGGCAAGCCGAAGGCCGCCAAGGCCGCCAACATCTCACGATTTTCTCGATGGCGTTCTTGAACATTTTTGCGGACTCGCCGTTTTCAAACCTT
>Ga0134121_10001186_pt1 | contig 25034 bp, 24 predicted proteins | sample KB301_FD_96463 | JGI IMG/M metagenome (GOLD analysis project Ga0134121, IMG submission 96463) | Terrestrial soil microbial communities without Nitrogen fertilizer from Kellogg Biological Station, Michigan, USA - KB3-0-1 | ecosystem: Environmental > Terrestrial > Soil > Unclassified ... | reverse complement strand
CACCGGAAACTCTTCCAGCGACCCTTGTCCTGAGTGGCGGAGGGGACAGGACTCGAACCTGCATAGCCTTTCGGCCGGCGGTTTTCAAGACCGCTGCACTACCATTATGCGACCCCTCCGCGGGGTGGGCTCGTTGAATATAGCGTATGCCCGGTTGTCCGAACAAATGGTGAACTGGAATTGATTTGATGACGCGGATCGTGCAGGATCTCAACCAACCACATGCGCGTTACCATCGGCCAGATTAATACCATCAACGGCGACTTCGAAAATAATACTGCCAGCATCATCCACGCGATCGAGCAGGCTAAGCGCGAGAACTCAGACCTCGTGGTGCTGCCTGAAACCAGCATCCAGGGATATACGTCGCTAGACTGGTTCCTCGACCGCGAGGTGCAACGCTGCGCGCTCGAACCGTTACCGAAGATCATAGAGGCGACAAAAGGGATTACGGCAATCGTTGGTACGGTGCGTCCCTCGGGATTAGCAACGGGCCGGCGTCTGTTCAACTCCGCCGCTGTCATTCGCAACCAGGAGCTGCTCGGGTTTGCGGATAAGACGCTCCTCCCTGAATACGATGTTTTCGACGATCCGCGCTACTTCCAGCCGAGCACGGAACGTCATCTGTTCCTACTTCCCGAAACGAAACTCGGCGTCGCGGTCTGCGAGGATTTTTGGAACGATAAGACCTTCTGGCGCGAAAGACTATATGCACACGACCCCGCCGACGAATTGATCGAGCTCGGCGCCGAGGTCCTCGTGTCGATAAACGCGTCGCCTTTCAACAAAGGCAAGATGGGCCAACGCTGCGCGATGGTCTCGCATCGTGCGATGACCGCAAAGATTCCAATCGTGTTCGTTAATCTCGTCGGCGGCAACGACGGCATCATCTTCGACGGCGCCAGTATCGTCGCAGACGCGCAAGGCAAGATCATTTTGCAAGCGCCGCCGTTCGAAGAGTTCATCGGCACTGTCGATCTCGATTCCGACGTCGCGGACAAGCGCTGCCTGCCAGGCGACGATGTGGAGACGATTCATGACGCGCTCGTACTCGGCATTCGCGACTACGCGCGCAAGAACGGATTCAAGCGCGCGGTGCTCGGCTTGTCAGGTGGCATCGATTCAGCGGTCGTGGCCACTCTCGCGTGCAAAGCGATCGGCGCCGAAAACGTTTTGAGTGTCACAATGCCTTCACCTTATTCGTCGCGTTCGAGTGTTGACGACTCGATCGAGCTCGGCCGCCGGCTCGGCATGCCTGTCATCGAGCACCCAATCACCGACGCGTATGAAGTGCTACTCAAGCAAATGAACCTGCCGGCGCCTTCAGTTGAGAACCGCTCCACCGCCGCGGAAAACCTCCAGTCGCGTCTCAGAGGTAACATGCTGATGACGATCTCGAATTCCGAAGGTCGCTTGCTGCTGTCAACCGGCAACAAATCCGAACTCGCGCTCGGCTACTGCACACTCTACGGCGACACAAACGGCGGGCTCGCAGTCATCGGCGACGTTTTGAAAACCGAAGTCTACGCACTCGCTAATTACCTGAACAAAGACGGCGAAGTGATTCCGCAATCGATCATCGACAAGCGTCCTTCGGCCGAGCTCGCGCCGGGCCAATTTGACGATCAATCGTTGCCGCCATACGACCAGCTCGATCGCGTGTTGCGTCTGTACTTCGAGCAGAAGGCGACGCCTAACGAAATCGTCGAGACAGGTTTCGAGCCTGGCTTCGTCCGTGATATTCTCAACCGCGTCGAATCGCCGGCCAATGAATTCAAGCGCCGGCAGTTGCCGCCCACGCTGATCATCTCCCGAAATGCGATTGGAATCGGCCGACGACGCCCGGTGACGCATCATTACCGGCGCGAGCGTTTGAACTGTTAGACCGCCACTAGACCACAAACCCAACTTTATTTGGTCTTAACTTGACGAATCAGCGTGTAACAGCGAATAATTCGCGCGCGCTCACTAACGCCAACCCCTGTACGAGGTACTCTAAAATGAAATACACAAAAAGACTCTCCCTTCTTTTGGTGCTGACTGTCCTGAGCATCCCCTTTCTGGTTGCGTATGCGGCAGGTGGCCGTATCGAGGGAAAGATTACTGACCCGAAAGGCGCTGCTATCCCCAACGCCGCTGTGACTGTCACTAACGACGTGACAAAACAGGAATTCAACGCGACGAGCGACTCGCAAGGTCGATACAAAGTCGAAGGTCTGCCCGCCGGAATCTATACCGTGAGAGTCGCAGTCAAAGGCTTCAACGAGGGTCAGCGCGCTGAGGTGAAGGTTGCAGACGATTCGGCCGCCACGGTCGATGTGCGCCTGGAAATCGCGCCCATCGAAGCGCAAGTTAAAGTACCTGCGGGCCAGAAGGCTAACCAGGATCCGATCTACGTGTCGCTCAGGCAGCTCGGCAAAGGCGACGATTTCGCGGGCAATTACGCGGTTGTGAACAATCTGAAACTCAAGCGAGACGCCGCCAACTTCACACTCAAATCCGGAGAGCTGTATTTTGTCACGCCCATTGAAGAGAAAGTTACGGCCGCGGTATTCATCGGCGACGGCGAGATGTCTTTAACTCCGCCGACCGACGTCGAGAAGCGCAGTCTCAGCATTTTCACGGGCGAAGGCGCCATCACTGAGCAGTTCTCCAAGCTCGTGCTGCGCTTCACCGACAAAACGTTTGACGAAATCAAATCCTCACCAAACGCGACCATGAAAACTGGTGGTCCCAACGCAAGCTCGGCACGCGCAGCGTACCGCGATAACCAGGACCTGCTGCGCAAACGGCTGCGCGACAATCGCGACCTGCGCACCTTGTACGACATTTACAATCGCGCGGGCGAAGGATTTTTCACCGCGTTCATCGATGGCAAGCGCTTCAACAAGCTGGTCTATATTTTCGAGCCGCTTGGTGTGCCAAACGCCACTCCCGAAGAAGTCGCGTTGTTAAGCTACGGCGAAACTGACGGCGGCATCTGGGTCGCATTTCACCGTGAAGAGGAATGGGCAAAAGGCACCGCCTCGAGCTCTGAAGACAATCGCCTGATCGACATCACGCACCACGATATCGACGCCGCGATCAAAGGCACGCACCTCGCTGCCACGGATCGTTTGACGTTCAAAAACATGCGCGCAGGCACGCGCGTCGTGCCTTTCGAGCTCTACGGACCACTGCGAGTCAAAAGTGTACAGGACAGCACTGGAACTGAGCTGAGTTACGTGCAGGAAGACAAAAACGAGGACTCGGATTTCGCTGTCATCATGCCGAAGGCACTTGAACCAGGGCAGACGGTCCAGTTGGCGATTCAATACGAAGGCGACGAGGCACTGCGTGACTCCGGCGGCGGCAATTTCATCCTGATTCCGCGCTCCACGTGGTATCCCGCTAACGCGAACGTGTTGTTTGCCGAAGATCGCGCAACGTTCGAGATGACTTTCCGCTTCCCGAAGAGCCTTACATTTGTCGGCACCGGTGCGCCGACTGCGCCTGACGTGAAGGAAGGTGATATCTCGGTGGCCAAGTGGTCCAGTGGTCAAACGGAGCTCGCTGTCGCCGGTTTCAACTATGGCCGGTTCAAAAAGAAAGTGGTCAACGATAAGGATTCCGGATACGACGTTGAGTTTTACGCAAACACCGAAGTGCCGGACGAGATAAAAGAGATCCAGCAGGCAATCGATCAGATCGAGTCACGTGGCGGAAAAACGATGACCACGCTCGGCTCGATCTCAACCACGGGAATTGGCGATGCTGCGCTTGCGGATGCTCAGAACGCGGTTCGTATCTATAACGCTTATTATGGAAAGCTGCCTTACGGTCGCATCGCGATGACGCAACAGCCTGCTGCCACCTTTGGACAGGCATGGCCCACGCTCGTCTTCATGCCTTATATGGCTTTTATCGACTCGACGCAGCGCACTCAACTGCTGGGAACGCGCGGCGGAACTGACAATTTCTGGCGCTACGTCGCACCACACGAAGTCGCGCACCAGTGGTGGGGACACATCATCGGTTGGGATAGTTATCACGACCAGTGGATGAGCGAAGGTTTTGCCGAGTTCTCAGCTTCGCTTTACGTGCAGTTCATCCGGGGCAACGACAAGTTTATCGAGTTCTGGGAAGATTTGCGTAAACAGATCGTCGAGGCTTCGCCGGCAACAAAAGATCGCAAGCCCTACACGGTTGGACCAGTAACGCAAGGGTATCGACTAAACAATGGAAAGACTGGCGGCGTCGCGCGCTACCTGATCTATCCGAAAGGCGCTTACATCCTTCACATGTTGCGGATGATGATGTACTCGCAGCAAAAAGGTGGCGACCAGCGCTTCCAGGAGATGATGAAAGACTTCGTCAAGACACACTTCAATCAGGATGTGTCTACGGAGGATTTCAAAGCGATCGTCGAGAAGCATATGACGCCGGAGATGAACGTCCGTGGCAACGGCAAGATGGACTGGTATTTCGACCAGTGGGTTTACGGGACGCAGGTTCCGGCCTACAAACTCGAGTACAAGGTGGCGTCGGATGGAACAATTAATGGGAAAGTGACGCAGTCGGGCGTGTCGGATGATTTCGTCATGCTCGTGCCGCTTTATGTCGATATGGGTAAGGGCTGGGCGAAGCTCGGTGCAGCCCGGATGACGGGTAATACAACGATTGACATTAAGGATCTTAAGTTGCCGGCAGTGCCGAAGCGAGTTGCGGTTTGCGCAATGAACGACGTGCTGGCGACGAGCATTGAGAACAGCAAGTAGGAATTTAGCCACGGATTACACGGATTGGAAATCCGATCCAATCCGTGTAAATCTGTGGCTAAATTTTCGTTCAGGCGTAACTGGCGTAGACCGATTTCACTTTATCGAGAAACTCGCGGCGGTCGACGATGTAGTAGAGTTTCAACTGCCCGGATCCCGCAACCTCATCAAGCAGCTTTTCGAAGATCTCAAACTGGTCCGTCGCTTCAATATTGTGCGTGGCGAGGTAGCCGCCTTTGCGCATCCGCCGGATCAGCTCCGTTAACGTGAGCCGGCCTTCGAGTGTGCGACCGCCGTGCTCGTGCGAACGACTCACGAGATATTGGACCAGCAAACTCTCGTTATAAAGCGGCGGCGCGAGAAACAATCTCGATCCGTCACGCTCCCAACCTTCTTCCAAACGCGACGACGGACGCACCGCACGCAATCCTTCGAACACTTCCGTCCACTTTTCTTTCGGCGCGATGCGTTCGAGGTAAGCCTTCGTCGCCTCCAGTAACCACGCCGGATCGTTGAGATCGATCGTGATGCGCAACGTGTCGAGCCAATCGAAGAACGCCTGGCGACGATTCGATTTGAGCTCGATCACTGCAAACTGGTCCTTTTTCTTCTCGAGCGTTTTGACGAGCTTACGTCGCGGCGTGTCGGTGGTCTTGCCGCCTTCGATGCAATGCGTGTCGAGTCGTGCGTGCCAACGTTTCGCAGCGTTGCAGTACGGGCAGCGCGGATGTTTCTCGTCGCTGTCGAAGAACGGGCGAACTGCTTTTGGCGACGTTAGCTCTTCGACAGTTGGACTGTATCGTTTGATCTCGGTGTAAGCCGAACGCGGCGCGAGTCCGATCTGTTTTGTGAAGATGTCGAAGATGCAGGCGAGACAGACGAGCGTTGTGTATTCAGTGACCGTGCCGGGCGGGAACTCAGTTAAATCTAATTCCTTCATTGCAGCGTCACTAACGCCGGACGCAGATCCGTGTCGGTGTGGCCGAGGGCGAGATCGAGTTCGGCTTCGATGTCGCCGGTTGTGGTGCCGAGTGACTTGAAATCGAAAAGCTCGTGATCCAGGAGATGCGACGGAGTGGTGTTACCAAGCGCATTCAGCATCGACGCGCGGACGTGCGGAATCTCCTTTTCCAAATCGGAGATCAGGTTTTTGATTCGCACGCGCTTCAGATTGCTCTGCGATCCACAAAGGTCACACGGAATGATCGGAAACTGTCGCTCCGCGGCATACTCGCTGATGTCTTTTTCAGAACAGTAGGCCAGCGGGCGAATCACTGTGTTGCGCCCGTCATTCGAACGCAGCTTTGGTGGCATCGCTTTCAGTGATCCCACGTAAAAAAGATTCAAAAGGAGCGTGGTGATGATGTCGTCAGCGTGATGACCGAGCGCGATCTTGTTGCAGCCTTCCTCGACCGCGACGTTGTAAAGAATGCCGCGACGCAGCCGCGAACAGACCGAACAATAGGTTTTGCCCTCAGGAACGAGTCGTTTGACTATCGAATACGTGTCGCGCTCGACAATTCGAAACGGGACATCGAGCGTGCTGAGATACGCCGGCAGCACTTCAGCCGGGAATCCGGGCTGTTTCTGGTCGAGATTCACCGCCAACAGGTCGAAATGCACAGGCGCGCGGCGCCGCATGTCGATTAACAGATCCAACAGCGTGTGACTGTCTTTGCCGCCGGAAACGCAGACCATCACCCGGTCGCCGTCCTCGATCATGCCGAAATCGGCGATTGCTTCGCCCATTCCCCGTAACAATTTCACTTGAACTTTGCTTTCCGTAATCATCCGCGACTCAGAATGCCATGCGGTCCGGGATTTTTTCAAACGCGGGAATTGTAATTTAATTACAAAGCTAGACACGGAAGGCGGAGTTTGTCTATGATGGGGAGCCCGCTTTTGCGCGGCGTTTCATCGTTGTCTAGCATTCAAGCTAGGAATCCACTAACAAAAGGCAAGCGCGTCTGTTTCGTTGCATAAAGGTTCCGACGGCCGGTGACCAAACTTCCGCGCCCCCATATTTACGGAGGTAAAAATGCTCAGGATAGGAAAGAATGCCCAAGATCAGGAAAAGAATGACAACTCCAGACCGGAGGTTCCTGATTACACTGCCAAGACGTACCCCTCGTACCAGTCAACGGCGAGCGTGGAGTCAAAACCAGCAGTTGAGCCAACATCCAGCGGCAGCACTCGTGGTGCAATGACGGAGAGCGAGACGCTGGCCCGAGATATCAAGGAGGGGACGCTCAGTGGTTTCGTAGGCGGTGGAACGGTCGTCACCGGCGAAGCTAATTTCAAGGCCATGATGAGAGTTGACGGTCACCTTTCGGGCCGTGTCAGCTCATCGAGCGGTACGCTCATCGTGGGGGCAAATGGCAAAGTTGACGCGAATATTGAAGTCGCCGTGGCCGTGATCCATGGAACCATTAACGGCGACATCATCGCCACGCAGCGGTTGGAACTGGGCCGCGCCGCGAAGGTACATGGCAACATTCAGACGCCGTCGTTGATCATCGAACAGGGCGCGATCTTCGAAGGTAGCTGCAAAATGTTGCAAATGAGCCAGGCGGCCGACAAGGCGAAGAGCCAGATGAAGAAGGAAGAGCCGCTCGACACGTCGCGGATGAAGCCGATTCCGACGGACGCCGCAGCGAAGCCGGCCGACATTCCGGCGGCGACCAGCGTCGTGAACTAAAAACGATTCTGAAGATAACTTTTACCGGGGTGGTCCTCACTGGGCCACCCCTTTTTCTTGTAAATCCTGTTAATCCTGTAATCCTGTCTAATGTATGATTCGTCTCCTATGGCCAATAAGATAATTTACGCGCTGCTGATCGCGATCGCTCTGTCTCCCTCCCTATCTGCGCAAAAACGTTCAGTTCCACCGCCTACACTTCTACAAATCGTCAAAGCAGAAGACGAGCGACGCTGGGACGACGGGCTGCGCAATCTCCTCTCGAGTCCAAATCCAGCAATCCGCAAACGTGCCGCACTCGCTGCCGGACGTATCGGCAACGAAGATGCAGTCAACGCGCTCACACCGCTGCTCGAGAAAGACAAGGATGTGAGCGTGCGTGCCATGGCCGCCTTCGCTCTCGGCGAGATCGAATCAGAAACAGCAGCGAACGCGCTGATAGCAGTTTTGAAAAACAAAGCCACGCCGGTTGAGGTTCGCGCACGCACAATCGAAGCACTCGGCAAAATTGCCGGTGCACTGCCACGCGAACAGGAACCACGACAACGCGAGCTCGGCGCGGCGATCATCGAAGGTCTAAATTCGACGGATCAGTCGACAATTCTGTTGGGCGTGACTGCCGCTTTACGATCACGACCCGCCAACGCCGGTCCAGCCATCGCTAAATTTTTAACCCACCGAAATGCACGCGTCCGCGCTGACGCGGCAAACGCACTCGCACGCTTGCGATTGAAAGAAGGTAACGATCAGTTAAGAAAATTAGTCGCCTCAGATACGGATCCGATCGTGCGTGCCAATGCCGCTCGCGTGCTCGGCGTCACTGAAGACAAACAATCGTTTGACGCGCTCCTAGGCCGCGCAACTGGCGATAGCGATTCGCGGGTGAGAGTCAGCGCAATTCGCGCTCTCGCTTCGTTGAAAGATCCTCGTGCCGCCACACCATTGCTCAAACGCGGTGAGACTCTTGCAGAGCAAAACGAGATTCTTGAGATTGCGACCACGCTGGGACGAGTGTTGGCCCAAAAGGACGATCAGAGTGCAATAGCCTGGCTGCGTAAAATCAACGGACAGCTCAATCATATGGCGCCCGAAGTTGAACTCGCCGTTGTTCGCATCTCACCTATGACTTACGTCATGCAGTTCGGAGTCGGCCCGGAAGCGATAAAGAACGTGCAGACGGCGATTCTGGTTAACTGGCGCGCGGCTGCAGGAATCGCCGCCGGTCTCGGCGAGATTGCAGCTCTGCCTGACTCAACTCCAAACAAAGCCGAGCTCGCCAAAATGGCGCAGTTGCTTCTGCGCGCAATGCTCGACTATCGAAACTCCGGCTTGACCATCAATACACTCGTCGCCGTCCATTCTGAATACGCGATTCCGGACGTGCTGCGCGCGCTTGCTGCCTTCAAGCCACCGGATCTCGCGTCTGTTGCTATCGGGCAACTGAAAGAGACCGACGTCATCATCCGCGGCACAGCGGCCGATCTGCTCGGTGATCTGCCACCGTCAGAAGAGATCACTCGCGCACTCGCAGCCGCATGGCCACAGGCTGCAAACGACACCCTGAACGACGCGGCGCTCTCGATCCTGGACTCGCTCGGCAAACAGAAGTCGCCAGCCGCCAACGATCTCATTAAAGAAGCTTTGAAATCGGGCGATCCATTGATCCGTCGCAGGGCTGTCACGTTGTTGAAAACTAACGGCGCCGGCGACTTTTCGTCGCAAATCGGCACGGTTCAAACGCGAAACACTGACGCCGATTACAAGCGCGCCCTTGCTCGCATCGGCAAGTCGACGCGCGCCGTCGTGACTACCAGCAAGGGTTCGTTTACTATTGACCTGCTCCCCGATGTGGCCCCCCTTACCGTAGACAACTTCGTTCAGCTTGCCCAGCGGGACTATTTTCGAAACGTCACCATTCACCGGGTCGTGCCAAATTTTGTGATTCAGGACGGCGATCCGAGAGGCGATGGAAACGGCGGGCCGGGTTACCAGATTCGTTGCGAGATCAATCAAGTGCCTTACGACCGCGCGGCAGTCGGGATGGCGCTCTCGGGCAAGGACACAGGCGGGTCGCAATGGTTTGTGACACATTCGCCGCAACCGCACCTCGACGGCGGTTACACGGTTTTTGGTCGAGTCGTGACGGGAATGGATGTAGTGGACAGTATCGTGCGCGGCGATGTGATTCAATCGGTGGTAATTAAGTAAATGTTTCTCACGCAGCGGCGCAACGGCGCAAAGAAAACCTTTAGAGACGCGGCAGCGCTTTGCGCCGTTGCGCCGCTGCGTGAGAAATCTGCTTTGTACGTTGTCATCATTTTCCTGTGCTGTTCAGCTCAGGGACTGAACGCGCAAACGCCGCAACAGCAGGCGGACAGACATTCATACAAGATCGATCTGAAGATCGATTTCGATCGTCTCACTTTCACCGGCACAGAGCGAGTTCGCTGGATCAATCGCGGTGAGAAGCCAACTTCGATCATCTACTTTCATCTTTATCCGAATCTGCGCACAGGTGAGCAGCAGTCGGTTCCGGACACCGATGAACCACGCATCGACATTCTCGAAGTGCGTGCCGGATCTGACGACACACTGCTCTTCTCTTCACTCGACGATCAGGGCACGACTTTGCGCATCAACCTGCGCGAGCAGGTAGCGCCTGAAGCGACCGCTGAAGTCGTCATCAAGTTCAAGGGATCAGTTCCGGAAATCGATCGCGACGAGACGACTTTGACGACGCACGTCGTGAAGCAAGTCAGCGCCGCGCTGCGCAGCGATCGCGAAATGCGTCGCGCGCGCGACATCAACTTTTACTGCCGTGGCGTGATGCTGCTCGGTTCTGCCTTTCCGGTGCTAACCGTGCACGAAGGCGACGAGTGGCGACGCAAGCTCGAGCCATCAGTCGGTGATTTTGTCTTCAACGAAGTCGCGGATTACGAAGTTAACGTCTCAACAAACCAGAACGTCGACGTGTTCACTTCCGGTATTGAAGCCGGCCCGCGCAACGACAAGACCGGACAAACATTCACTGGCTCCGCCCTGCGCGACTTCGCGATTCTCGCCGGACGCGGTCTCAAGAGCGAACACACGGAAGTACAAGGCGTCAACATCCGGTCCATCTATCTCGCTGAGCATGAACGAGTCGGCAAACGCGCGTTGACTGTCGCTGCTAACTCGCTGCGTGTGTTCACGTCGCTGTTTGGACCACTGCCGTTCAAGCAAGTCAGTATCGCTGAAGCGCCGCTCGTCGCAGGACTAGGTAGTTGCGAGTTCTCTGGTTTCAATATCATAGCCAGCGCCTTCTACGTCGATTTCGACTCTGCCGCCGTGCGCAATCTGCCCGAGATCATTCGCGAACAGAGACCGTCAGTCGAGGAGAGTCTCGAATGGGCCGTCGCACATCTCGTCGCGCACCAATGGTGGGGCGCTGCTGTCGGCAACGATCCCGCACGCGAGCCACTGCTCGATGAGGCGCTCTCAGGCTGGTCGGCACTGCTCTACTACAAAAACGTCTACGGCGAAGAGAAAGCGACCGCTGTACTCAACGATCAAGTCAAAGGTGTCTATCGTCTCTATCGTACGTTTGGCGGCGACGACATGGACGCCAATCGTCCCTCGCGCGACTATCGCAACACGTTCCAGTACGCTGCCATCGTCAGCGCCAAGGGCGCGCTGATGTTTGTTGACCTGCAAAAGACGCTTGGTGAGGAAAAGATTTTCGCGGCCCTCCGCAACTACTACCAGGCAAACCTCTACGAGATTGCCCAGCTCGAAGACCTGCGCATCGCGCTTGTCGCCGAAGCTCCGAATGAACAAAGGCGGATGATTGGTCGTACATTCACCCGCTGGCTAACCGCGAAGCGTGGCGACGAAGATATCGCGCCGCCGGATCAGGAGTTGGCCGCAACGCTCGGACTCCCCACGAAACAAAATCCCCCGAAATCGGGTGGTGATAAAAACGCTTTCAACGCGCTTGCGAAGGTGGGGAAATTCTTTTGGCAGCAAGTAACACGCATTCGTTAACAATCGATAAAAAAACCGAACGTTTAGGATGGCTCCTGGATGATTTATTCAGAGTGCCGATCCTTGGCTGGCGCTTTGGGCTCGATGCATTGATTGGTCTGATTCCCGGAATCGGAGACACGAGCACCGCGCTGGCTTCGTTTTATATTCTCGCTTCCGCAGTACGGCATGGCGTTCCGAAGATCACGCTACTGCGAATGGGGATGAATATCGGTTTCGATTATCTGCTGGGATCGCTGCCGATCGTTGGCGATATTGCGGATGTATGGTGGAAGTCGAATCAGATGAACATCGCGTTGCTGCGAAAGCGGGCGACTGTTTCGGCGGAAGAAGCGCGTGCTGGGAACTTAAGTGACTGGATCTTTGTGGGTGGGATAATTGTCTTGTTGGCGGCACTGGGGATTGCTAGTGCTGTTGTGAGTATTTATTTGCTGAGTAAGCTGTTGACAGGATTTACTTAACCACGGATAACACGGATTAGATCCCGATTAAAAATCCGTGTTATCCGTGGCTCTGGTTTACCCAGTTACTCTCTCTAACGCAGTCTTCAACATATCCAACCCGCGTTCACCTGCGGCGAAGCTTCTCAACTTCCCTTCGGCGTCAAATAGGTAATACGCAGGCACAAACCCCTGGTCATTTCCAAATGCATCTTTCAATTTGTGTTCGTTATCGACCGCCACTGGCTCGCTGATGCCATACTTCGAGATCAGATCGCGTACGGTTTCGACGTCAGTATCAGCCTCGTAGCGCGGCATGTGAATACCGATCACACGTAATCCTTGTTCTCTTTTTTCATCCCGCCATTGCCCAACGCGCGGCAGGTTGTCTTTACATATCCCGCAGCTCGCCGACCAGAAGTGAACGAGGGTCGGATGGCCCGTCGCTTCTGACTCAGCATGAGCCTGCGTGCCACCAAACCACTCCGTTGCGCCTTCGAGTTTGGGCAACTGTGTTCCAATCTTCATCGCCATTGCTGTGTTCTCTATTAAATAGGTCCTATAGGACATATAGGACCTATCAGGTTTCAGTTAAATTAGTTCAACGTTTTCTGGCCGGGCTTCCACTCAGCCTGGCAAAGACCACCGGTCTGCAACGCCTGAATCACGCGGAGCGTTTCTTCAGCCGAGCGACCAACGTTCAGATCGTGCACGACTTTGTAGCGAAGAATGCCTTCCGGATCGATCACGAACAAACCACGAAGCGCGATGCCGCGGTCTTCGATCAAAACGCCGTAATCGCTCGCCACTTTCTTCGTCGCATCGGCCGCCAACGGGTATTTCAGACCGGCAACTCCGCCCTTGTCGCGGTCCGTGTTTAGCCACGCGCGGTGCGAGAAAACCGAGTCGGTAGAAATGCCGATGATGTCAGCGCCAATGTCTTCGAAGTCCTGGTAACGATCGCTGAAGGTCGTCAACTCCGTCGGACAAACAAACGTGAAATCGAGTGGATAGAAAACCATCACGAGCCACTTGCCACGATAATCGGCAAGCCTCACCGGCTCGTTTAGTTTCTCAATGTTCTTCGTCGAGGCCATTTCGAAATCCGGCGCCGGCTGGCCCACCATCGCCTTCTCTGCTGCTACTGCTGTTGCTGCTGTCATGTATCCTCCCAAGTAATTTGAATTGCTTTAATCGTGTGAACCTGCGCAGCAGTCGGGGCAACGTCCTCTCAACGTCAGGTGAACCGACTGCGGTTTAAAATGTGATTTTCGAGCGGCGGCGTTCATAAGCTTTGCGGCGTCCGGCAAATCGAAATCGACCAGCTTTCCACAATCGTTACAAATCGCATGATCGTGACGATCGATTTCGCGATCGTAGCGGCTGGCACTGTCACCAAAATTTATCTCCAGAACCAGCCCGGCTTCTTTCAGGTAACGCAGGGAGTTGTAAACAGTTGCGTAGCTGATGCCGGGCAGACGCTGGCGGGCCGCTTCGAAGATGTCGCTGGCAGTCGGGTGGTCGTCGCGTTCCTGGATCACCTGAAAGACAGCTTCTCGCTGCGGCGTCAGCTTCGGTTTTGACTTGGCTTCCTTCACGATGGATTTAGACTAATTCTAAATCGAGGATTTGTCAAGCGGCGGATGACGCGGATCAAAGCCGCGGATTTTGTTTTGCGAATTCGATGATCTGATCGACGTAGGTTTCGAAGGGTGGGCAGGTTATGCCGTGAGGACTGAGTAGTTGTTGAGCCTGGGTAGTGTCGTAGAGTTGTTTGACGAAGAAGTAAGGGACGGCGTGGTGTGGGAGGCCGGTGATTCGTGGAGAGGGTGGGAGCATCAGGAAAAAACGTACCAACTTCGCCGGCGCTGTGATCTTCGACTTGTGCCCGTCAATTGACTTCGCGATAGCGTTGAATAACTGGTTCGTCGTGAGCGGCGCTGGATCGGCGAGTTGCAGAGTCTTGCCGATCGCTCGTTCGTCGAACGCCAGCGCAGCCATTGCATCGACCACGAAATCCACCGGCACGAGATTCAAGCTCACCTTGTGGTTTCCGATATTGATCGTCGAAAGCACGCTGGGCCAACGAAGAAGATAATGAATCAAGTAGTAAACACCATCGTACTTTCCTGTCTCACCTGTTTTCGAATCACCACACACTACTGCCGGACGATGGATCGTCACCGGCAAGTCGCTCTTTGCTGACTCGACTTCCAGCTCCGCGAGATACTTCGATTCCTCGTAATAGTTTCGATAACCCGCGTCGTGACGAAGCTCTGTTTCGAGAATGACTCCTTCGCGCTTACCGGCGACATAGCAAGTCGAGACGTGATGAAACTGACGCAGGCGCGGGAGTTTGCGGGCCAGCTCAACGACGTTGCGTGTACCACCAGCATTTACCCGCATGGCTAACGGTTCAGGGACGGCGAGATCATAAACCGCCGCGAGATGAAACACGCGCGTCGTCTGTTGTTGGACCAAATCGAGATCCGCAGCACTCAACGCCAGGCGAGGCTCGCTGATATCTCCCTCGACAAACGTAAACTGATCCACATCTCTGCCGCTGAGCGGCGCGATGCGGGCAATCTCCGCGCGCGCGCGACCGAGTAGTGCCGGCTGTACCAGCAGGATGAAATCGCAGTCCTGCCGCGCGAGTCGTTCGAGGAGCCGGTTCGCGATGAAGCCCGGAAATCCAGTTATGAAGAATGTCTCTCTATCCGCCATTGAATACCCTGAGTATAATTCACCGCTCAAGTCCACCACGATTCGAGGTCAAACCGCATGAACCCCCATTTGATGTTTGCGCGCCGCAGAGCGCTGGCTCTGGTCCTGTTCATCGCCGCGTTCTTTACCGTTGCGGCGCAGGAGAAAAGCCAGTGTAACGTCAAAGTCACGCTCCTGCAGGTTAACGACGTCTACCAGTTTGCGCCTGTCGATCAAGGCAAGGCGGGCGGGCTGGGACGAATTCTGACGCTCAAAAAATCGATCCAGCAGGAAAATCCAAACACACTATTGCTGATGGCCGGCGACACCATCTCACCCTCAGTCGAGTCGATCACTTACAAGGGCGCGCAGATGATCGAGGCTTGGAATGCGATCGGTCTCGACTACGCGACGTACGGGAATCACGAGTTCGACTTTGGGCCAGACGTGCTGGTGCAGCGTGTTACGGAATCAAAGTTTGGCTGGATCGCGGCGAATGTGATCGACAAACGAACGGGCCAGCCGTTCGGCGGCGCCAAGCGTTTCGTCGTGCGAGAGTTTGGCGGTGTGAAAGTTGGGCTCTTCGGCCTCGTCCTGCCGGAAACGAAAATCACGTCGCGTCCCGGTGATAACGTCGAGTTTCGCAGTCCATGTGAGACGGCGAAGGAAGTTGTCTCGGAGCTGCACGGCCAGGGCGTGAAAGTGGTTGTCGCTGTGACTCACCTGTCGATGCGTGAAGACAAGGAAGTCGCTCGTTGCGCGGGCGTCAACCTGATCGTCGGCGGACACGAGCACACGCTACTCGAATCACATGCTGGCATGGCGCCGATATTCAAGATGACTTCAGACGCGCGCGAACTCGGGCGCATCGATCTCAATATCACGCCGTCCGGAGATCTCGACAGTATCGATTGGAAAGTGATTCCGGTAGACAGCACGACAAAAGAAGCGCCTGAGTTCGCGGCGCTCTATCGCAAGTATGCAAACCTGCTGACTGAGCTGGCGAAGCCGGTTGGCCGCACAAGCGTTGCGCTCGACGCGCGCAGTAAAGAAAATCGTACGCGCGAAACGAATGCCGGCAACTTCATCGCCGATGCATTTCGGAAAGCGACGGCGGCTGATATCGGTTTCACGAACGGCGGCTCTGTTCGTGCTGACGCTGTTATCGGTCCGGGAAGATTGACACAACGAGATCTCTTGTCGATCCTTCCATTCAAGAACAAACTGGTTAAGATCGAGATCACGGGAGCGACATTGCGTGCGGCGCTCGAACACGGCGTCAGCCGCAGTGCCGAGGATTCGGAGCCAGGTGGATTTCCGCAGGTTTCGGGTGTGAAATTTTCGTTTGACGCGACTCGCAAACCTGGCGCGCGGCTCGTCGATGTGACGGTAAACGGTTTGCCGCTCGACGACACCAAAAAATATACGTTGACGACAACGACGTTCATCGGGCTCGACGGTGGCGACGGCTACTCGATGTTCAAAGGCGCGACAGTGATCATTCCCCCAGATCGAGCGCCGGTCGACGTCGACGCCGTGCGGAAAGCGCTTGGAACGCGCGCGATTGCTCCGAAGGTCGAGGGACGCATCAAGCGTCTGGACTCAGTGCAGAAGTCTGGCGCAAACTGCCCTTGAAACACGTTTGAGGGTGAGCTGTAATGGACACCTACGACGACACAACAGCAGCGAAACGCTACGAAGCCAACCAGCTCTTTAACGAGGCTTACGAAGCCCAGCTCGCGCACGATTACGAGCGTGCGATCGAGCTCTACAAACGTTCGATCGAGACGTATCCGACTGCCGAGGCGCACACGTATCTTGGCTGGGTCTACAGTTTTCAGAATCGATATGACGAGGCGATTGAGGAGTGTCTCGAGGCGATTCGAGTAGACGAGACGTTAGGCAATCCTTACAACGACATCGGCAGCTACATGCTTGCGAAGGGCGATCCTTACGGATCGGTGCGCTGGTTCAAACGGGCATTGCTGGCGCCGCGATATGATTCGTACGCGTTTCCGCATTTCAATCTCGGAAGGGTTTATGAAACGCGGCGCCGGTTTCTCGAGGCGGCGAGGCATTACGGTCTCGCGCTCGAGCAGAAGCCTGATTTCACGGAAGCCGCGATCGCGTTGAGAAAAATGCAGGCAAGACTAAATTGAGCCACAAAAAGGCACAAAAGCACAAAATGTTTATGGCTGCACGATTTGTATTTTTTCGCCGTGCTCGTCAACCGCGACGTAAATCACCTCAGCTTCAGTGACGCGCACGCGTTCTTCCTTTCCGAGTCGCTCAACCTCCACGATCACACGCACCGTTATTGACGTCGTGCCAACGCGCACTGTCTCCGCGTAGAAACTCACCAGGTCGCCGACGAATACCGGCTTGTGAAAGATCACTTCCTTCATCGCGACCGTCACAAACCGCTCCATGTGCGTGTGACGATGCGCTTCGATGGCGCCCGCGGTGTCGATATAACTCAGGATGACGCCACCGAAAATGGTGCCGCGTGAATTCGTGTCGCGCGGCAGAAGTGTGATGCGTATCGCAGGGTCTGTGTATTCGTGCATGAGCGCTATCCTAAAGCGGAACAAACAATCAGACAACGGTGTCTAAGCTGCCACTCCCCGTCCGAAAACAGACCTCCCAGAAAGGTCGTGAGAAGATGCTGTTAATGACACTGCTTCAGGAAAACACAGCGACGAGTAGCTTTGACGATCTTGGTAAGTTGTTGCTGTACGGCGTGGCGGCGGCGATTGTAGTGGCGGTTGGATTCACGGTCGTGCGGTTCCGCATGCAAGACAAGAAACCACCAACGTCAAAATTCATCAGTATCACGGATAAAGATCCGTCTTCATCCGTATAAATCCGCGGCCCAGTTTGTGATTACGCGTTTAAGCTCGTCGAGTTGAGTGTCGAAGAAGTGTCCGGCGCCCGGTATAACGACTAGCTTCACTGGCACACTTGGCTCGAGCTCGGCAACCAACTCGCGTAATCGCTCGACGTCACCAAACTCATCGTGCTCGCCATGGACCAGCAGTAGCGGCTTGCGACACTGCGCGAGAAAACTGAAGTCATACTTTTCGAGCGGCGTGCCTATCCCGATGAGAAACGCCACGCGCGGATCCTGAATAGCGACTTCCAACCCAACTCTGGACCCAAACGAAAAACCACACACCGTGATCCGCAAACCCGGATATTGCTGCGACAGGTAATCCAATCCAGCGCGAACGTCGTCACGCTCACCACGCCCTTCGTCGTGTTGCCCGGTGCTCCGGCCTACGCCGCGAAAGTTGATACGGAGAACGGTGAGGCCCGCGTCGTTTAACGCCGCAGCGGCACGAAACACAACTTTATTGTGCATCGTGCCGCCACCGAGTGGATGCGGATGTAGGACCAGGGCCACGCCCTTCGCTGCGCCCGGGCGAGGCTCTTTCAGAATTGCTTCTAACTGGCCGTGCGCTACAGGAATGAAAAGATTGCCGGCTGGATACATCAGCGCCGCACTTACTGCTCCGTGTCTTCTTCGCTGGCAGCGGCTTCAGACTCAGTACCCGCGCCCTCGTCGCTCGTCGAGTCAGTCAACATGTTATCTGGGACATCTGACTGCGCGACAGTTGGCGGCGGCGGAGCGACGGCTGCTGAAGACTTCCTGGACCGCTTCTTCGTACCTTTTTTAGACCCACCTTTCTTTGTAGCCTTCTTGCCGGCTTTCTTCGTGGATTTCTTTGCCGCTTTCTTTGTGCCTTTCTTACCGGCTCCGCCCTTCTTCGTCGATTTCTTGGCTGCCTTCTTGGCTGACTTCTTAGCGCCTTTTCGGGACTTCTTTGACGCGCTCTTCTTGGTACCTTTCTTGCCGCCTTTGCGCGCGCCTCTGGACTTCTTGGTTCCTTTTTTGGCTGCCATTTACTTCGCTCCTTATGTGTATTTTGAGTTTGGCTCAACGTAGCAAAATAATTAAAGACTGTCCACGATGTTTTTCTCTCTGCGTAACCTCTGCGTCCTCTGCGTCTCTGCGGTTTAATGGACAACTTCACCGCAGAGACGCAGAGGACGCGGAGGTTACGCAGAGAAGAAAAATAGACACTACTAAAAGCAAGACTTGTGTAGACACCATCGACCGTTTCAGCTACATTAAACCTTGCTCTCCAACCACACGCGGTCAGATTAAAAACCTGCGGAAAGGCTGTCTCGATGCGAGATTATTACTCATCGTGCGTTAGTACTGATCATCAGCCCTCCCTTTACTATCTCGCCCAGTATTTATCGAATCAATCAAATCATTCTACTGATCTGGCGCCAGACGCCGAGGTCCTCGGAGCTGAACCACGCGCACGCAGAACAGCGCTGGTCGTAGACGACGTCGCAGATGTAACCGAGATGCTGGCCGTGGTGTTGACTCACGCTGGTTATTCCGTCGTGACGGCCGCCTCTGCACCCGCGGCATTGAAGGCCGCACGCGAGCGCCAGTTTGACGTGATCATTTCTGACATCGGCATGCCCGAGATGAATGGTTACCAATTGGCCCGGGAAATGAGGACGATGCCTGGTTACGAGACCGTTCCGATGGTGGCCGTCACCGGTTATTCGATGTTTGACGACAAGGAACGATCGACCAACGCCGGCTTCAATGCTCACATGACTAAGCCGATCGATCCGCGAGCACTACTCGAACTGATCGACCAACTGTGAGTTAAAAACTAGTTGAGCGATTGATGAGGAACTCCTCCGGCACATCCTCCCAGTTTAAATCCAGGTCTCCCATACAAATCGCTGAGCTTGTATCCAGCGCCCTTATCGTCGGCTTCTTTTTCTGGAGGCTTCAGTTCTCCACCTCCGCAATCTGCTGCGGCGATTTCGACGGTTACTACCACATCAAATGGACGCAAACGCTCTGGGAGGCGCTCAAGAGCGGTCATTTTCCGCAGTTTCCCTGGCTTCCGCTCACAACGCTCAACCCGAAAGACTATGTGGACCATCACCTGCTGTTCCACATATTTCAGATTCCGTTTGCAACGTCTCCAGACCCACGCCTCGGCGCTAAGATCTCGGCAATAATCTTCGGTAGCCTGGCAGTGCTTTCGTGTTACTGGCTGTTGCTGCGCTATCGAATTCGTTATTCGTTCGTCTGGCAAATTGCCCTGCTTGGCTGTTCGGCGCCGTTTTTGTTTCGGATGAACATGGCGAAGGCGCCGCCATTTGCGATCATCTACCTCGTCATCGCGATTCACCTGTTTTTCAAACGGAAATACTGGCCGTTGCTGCCACTCGCGCTGGTGTTTACGTGGACGTACGATTTGTTTGTGCTGTTGATCATGGCCGCAGTCTTCTGGTCGGCTGCGATTGCGATCACCGAGCACCGGTTTGAATGGCGCCCGCTGGTTTACGTAATCGCGGGATGCGTCCTCGGGCTCATCATCAATCCTTATTTCCCACACAATCTGCAACTGCTCGTCGAGCACATGAAGATCAAGCTCACGGCGTCAGACTTCGACACGAAAGTCGGTTCTGAGTGGTATCCGTACGACTCGTGGGAGTTTCTGGGCAACTCGGCGGTTGCGTGTATCGCGATGGTTGTCGGTTATCTTTTCTTTGAGCCTACGGAACGCAGGCGCGGTCAGTATCCGATTTTCTTCCTGCTGCTCTCGACGGCGCTGATGATCATGACGGCGCGCTGGAAACGGATTGCGGAGTACTGGCCACCGTTTGCAGTGTTATTCGCTGGTTTTTCATTGCGACCGTGGCTGGCAGGTTATCGTCCGTATCTGACGCGACTGCCAGATGACGTTCAGGAAGAACTCAAACCATTTCTCGATCGTGAAGTGCCGCCGCCGGAAGATGACGAGGGCAGTACCTGGCGTGATGTGATTCGAGTGGTGGCTGTTACCACGGTGGCGGTCGTGTTGAGCATCTTTACTTTATTCAACGTCTACGCGACGAAACAGGAAATTAACCAGAGTGAGCCTCACGATTTCTACCGGAACGGCGCTGAATGGATGCGCACGCATGTGCCGCCGGGACAGTTGATCTTCAACACTGATTGGGATGACTTTCCACGTCTCTTCTACTTCGATCCGGCGCATACTTACGTCTCCGGCCTCGATCCGAGTTATCTCTACGACAAGAATTCGGAACTATCGCGTCTCTACGAAAGCATCACACTCGGGCACGAAGAGGATCCAGGGCCGTTGATTCGCGACCGCTTCGGCGCGCGCTGGGTGTTTTCAGACAACACGCATCACGACTTTTTCGAGCATGCGCGGAATAGCGGGTGGTTTGATATCGTTTACGAGGACGCAGACTGCACGATAATGTACATTAGGGATCAGAAACTCGAGGAAGGATTGGAAGCGCCTTGAAACCTATTTTGATTTTGATTCTTGGCATGTTGGTCGTGAGCTGCGGAGGTAATATTTCCACGAGCGCTCCGAATAACAACTCAACACCTCCACCGCCCGCTGCTTCTCCAACCGCATCGCTCACCCGGTTCGAACAAGATCTCCAGTACATTCGCAACGGGCAATACACTTACGTCTGGGTCTTCTCACGTAAAGACGGTAAGCCGCTGGACTCAACCGACAGCACCTTCCTCCGCACGAACGCGCCACAGGTTGTCGATTGGGTGACTACCGATGGAGGCAAGAAAGTGATCGCCGGAACGAACTTCAATCTCGAAGAGGGAAATTTAGAAGCTTTGAAGAAACGCTACGTCGCCGAAGACTATTCAAACAAATAATCCGCGTTTATCCGCGTAAATCCGCGGCTAAAATAACCTTCCCAAACTGAGCCCGATCCTCGATCAACTCGTGTGCCTGCCGCGCCTCGCTGAGTGGTAACACCCGATCGACAACACCACGAATCTTTCCCTGTATGACGAACTTCATCGCCTCCAGCAACTCAGCTTTCGAACCCATGAACGACCCGAGCAGCGTCAAATGACGGTAGAACACCTGCCGCAGATCCGTCCGCGCATCGAAACCACTCGTCGCACCACACGTCACGAGCCGTCCATTGTTTTTGAGCGACGCGATCGATCCGGGCCACGTCGCGGCACCAGTGTGCTCGACAACAACGTCAACGCCTTTGCGCCCGGTCAGTCGCTTCACTTCCTTCGGCCAGTCGTCACGCGAGTAGTTGATCGTCTCATCGGCCCCGAGCGCCCGCGCTTTCGCTAGTTTCTCGTCTGAGCTCGCCGTCGTGATCACGCGCGCGCCACGCAGCTTCGCGATCTGAATCGCGACTGAACCGACACCGCTGCCAGCCGCATGAACAAGCACGTCTTCACCCGGCTGCACGTTCGCGCGCGTCACAAGCATATGCCAGGCGGTGACAGTCACGAGCGGCAATGCCGCAGCTTCGGCCCAGCTCAATTCTGCCGGTTTGGGAATAATGTTCACGCCCGGAACCGCGATCAATTCCGCATAACCACCATCACGACGATAGCCGATCATGTCGTACTCACGACACAGATTGTCCTGCCCGCTGAGACACGCCTCGCAATGCCCACACGAAACGCCGGGCTGGACCATCACTTCATCGCCCGCCTTGACCCACGTCACGAGCTCGCCGGCTTCCCGCACGACTCCAGCCACATCGCAACCGAGAATGTGCGGGAGCGGAATCTCAATTCCCGGCAAACCGTGGCGAACAAAAATGTCGAGGTGATTCAACGCGCACGCCTTCACCTCGACCAGCACTTCGTTCGCGCGAATCTGCGGCTCGGGCACGTCCGTGTACTCGAGCACTTCCGGTCCCCCATGCTGTCTGAAAATCGAGGCTTTCATTTCGCGGCTTGCTCGCGTGCGTGATACGAGGAACGCGTGAGCGGACTTGATTCAACGTGGTGAAATCCGAGCGACATGCCGATCTCGCGCCACTTCGCAAACTCTTCCGGCGTCACGTAACGTTCGACTGGCAAACGACGCGCGTGTGGCTGTAGATACTGGCCAATCGTCATGATGTCGCACGAAACTGAACGTAAGTCGCGCATTAGCTCGACGACCTCTTCGAACGTTTCGCCGAGTCCGACCATGATTCCGCTCTTCGTCAACATGCCGCGGTTTTCGCGATCGCGTCGTGTCGCCGCGCGCTGCAATAGAGTCAACGACTGCTGGTAAACCGCGTCGGGCCTGACTCGTCGATACAGCCGCGCAATCGTCTCCGTGTTGTGATTGAGCACGTCCGGCTCGGCGTCGAGCACGGTGTTGAGCGCTGCTTCGTCACCGTTGAAATCAGGAATCAGAACCTCGACTTTGCAATCGGGATTCATGGCGCGCACCTCGCGAATTGTTTCGGCCCAGTGCGCGGCGCCGCCGTCCGGCAGATCGTCGCGATTAACTGATGTGATCACAGCGTGAGCGAGATTCAGATGACCCACAGCTTCGGCGACGTGACGTGGCTCTTCCGGATCGAGCCCGCCCGGCTGCCCCTTGCCCACCGCGCAGAAGCCGCAATGACGCGTGCAGATGTCGCCACCAAGCATGAACGTCGCGGTACGATCGGACCAACACTCGAAAATGTTAGGACAACGTGCTTCCTGGCAGACGGTGTGCAGGTTGAGACCTTCGATCAGTTCCAGTACCTGGTTCTGGTTGGCTGGGTCGCCCAGGCGGATGCGCAGCCATTCGGGTTTGGGTTGACGGACCTTTTGATTGTTGCTGATTACTCGGAGTTCGCGGGCCAATTGTTTACCTCTGGAGGGATTTTACAGTATAAGGTGCGAAGTTCAGAATTCAGCCGCGGTTAGATCTATCCTCCAAAGGAGCGCGCTAATGAAATCCCTTCTCGTCGCTTGTTCCCTTCTTCTGTTGTTCGCATTTTCAACCAACGCCGACGTCGCGAAACCGAAATCGCCCGAGAAGTCGGCAAAACAGGTCTTGCATACGGGCCTCGAGATCGTGCCGGACTCGAAGCTTTACGAAGCCAAACTACAGATCTCGCAGTCTAGCCTTAACAACTTACGCGCGGCCCTCGATGGAGGCGCGGGCAGTTCGCCGGTCGTTGGCGACATTGCGTTTAGCGCACCGCGAACGATTGTCGCCGGACTGCTGATGTTCATGGCTGTGTCTGTTGCAGGCGTGCTGATTGCGCGTTCCTCGAGCGTTGGCCGCGCTCAGAAAACGATTGGAGCGGCGCTCCTCGTGGCCGTTCTGCTCGGCGCGGCGGCGATCATCACGCGCGGCAATGCGGGCCCGCCGGGATCGTGGCGCTGGCGAAACCTGCCGCAGGCCCTTGCGGAAGGAAAATCAACCGCGGGCGGCGTTGACATCGAGATCGTTCCTGACGACCAGATGGATGGCCGCACGATGCGGCTCATAATTCCTCTCAAGAAACAATAAATGCAGAACGCAACTGTAGGGGTGGCCCTCCGTGGCCACCCGTCGCCTGAGATCATCAACGCGTGGATTCCGTTTAGCGCGATCATTGTGTTATCGGTCATCGCGGCGGCGGCGTTCGCGAGCTGGTTGCCGCTGCAAGTGTCGATCGTGACGCTGTTCCTCTTCGCCGGACCGCACAACTGGTTTGAGCTGCGCTACTTCCTCATGCGACTGCCGGTGCGTTTCGGCAGATCGCGCAATTTCTTTTTGACAGCGTTTGCCGGTTTGGGTGTGCTGACACTCACGTACGTCTCGCTTCCTTTTCTTTACAACGCGGCGCTGTGGAGCCCGGAAGCGTGGTCCGGGGTTATTGCTTCGTGGAACACCGCGCTACTGGTTTGGCTGGCGTTGCTGGTGTGGTTGCGGAGTAAACAAAAGCCACGCGCGAACTGGAAGTGGACGATTCCAGTCGCGCTCGCGCTGTGTTCGTTGAACTGGCTTGGGCCAGACTTGTTTAGTCTCGCGATCGTTTACGTCCATCCGCTGGTCGCGCTCTGGTTTCTCGATCGGCATATTCGTCGCACGCGGCCCGAATGGTTACGCGCTTACCGGCGTTGTCTCTGGTTCGTGCCGGTCGTGCTGGCGGTGATGATCTGGCAGTTATCGCTGGCCACGCCGCTCGCTGACAACAACGGTCTCTTCTGGCGTATCACGCAGCACTCGGGCGCGGAGGTGTTGCCGCAAGTCTCAAGTCACATGCTGGTTTCAGTGCACCTGTTTCTCGAGATGCTGCACTACGGTGTTTGGATCATCGCTTTGCCGCTGATCGGACGGATGGCGAGCACGCGCTTTTGGGAGGTGCGTAGCGTGCCGATCGCACGCCATCCGAAAGGATTTCCGCGGATTGTTGCCGGGATGCTGATCGTTGGCCTGCTGGCTGTTGGTGTGCTGTGGTTTGGGTTTTCAGTCGATTACGCCACTACGCGAGATATCTATTTCACTGTGGCAATTGCGCACGTGCTCGCAGAAGCGCCGTTTCTGCTGAGGATGCTTTAGTGTCTCCGTTCGATCTCTGGCAGTTCCTGCCGGTTGGTTACCT
>Ga0134121_10001184_pt1 | contig 25055 bp, 16 predicted proteins | sample KB301_FD_96463 | JGI IMG/M metagenome (GOLD analysis project Ga0134121, IMG submission 96463) | Terrestrial soil microbial communities without Nitrogen fertilizer from Kellogg Biological Station, Michigan, USA - KB3-0-1 | ecosystem: Environmental > Terrestrial > Soil > Unclassified ... | reverse complement strand
GATTTCAGTTACGGCCTGGCAAACCAGCTCGCCAATCTCGCTCGTCGTCGCCAAATAACCATTCGTGCCAGTCGCGATGTCGGGTGTGCGGTAGCCGGCTTCGAGAACGTGCTCGATCGCGAGCTCGATGTCAGCCGCTTCCTGCTCGAGGTTGGCCGAGTAGCGCAACATCATCGCCGCTGACGCGATCGCGCCACAAGGATTCGCCGCGTTCTGCCCGGCGATATCGGGCGCCGAGCCATGTACCGGCTCGTAAAGCCCGACTTCGCCGCCAATCGATGCCGACGCGAGCATGCCCAACGATCCGGTAATCACCGCCGCCTCGTCAGAAAGAATGTCGCCAAAGAGATTCTCAGTTAACAACACGTCGAACCGTCGCGGGTTCGCGATCAAGTGCATCGCACACGCATCGACGTAAAGATGTTCGAGCGTCACGTCAGGATAATCCTGCGAGACGCGAATCACAGTCTGTCGCCAGAGTTGTGAAGTCTCGAGCACGTTTGCTTTGTCGACGGAAGTAACTTTGCCACGACGTTTGCGCGCGGCATCAAATGCAACCCGCGCGACGCGCTCGATCTCCTCGACCGAATAGCGCATCGTGTTCGTCGCGACATCAGAATTGATACCGCGCGGCTCGCCGAAATAGAGACCACCGAGCAACTCGCGCACTATGAGAATATCGGTGCCGCAAGCGACTTCGGTTCGCACGGGCGAACAAGCGGCGATTGACGAGTATGCGATTGCTGGCCGCAGGTTCGCATACCCGCCAAGCGCGCTTCGCAGCAACAACAGACCTGCTTCGGGCCGTTGATTCGGCGGCACGCGATCGAATTCCGGCGCGCCAACTGCGCCGAGCAACACGGCGTCTGACGCGAGCGCTGCGTCGAGCGTGGTTCGCGGGAGTGGCGAGCCAAAGCTCTTGATCGCAACGCCGCCGATGGCGTGTTCTTCAAACTCGAATCGGTAATTTTGAATGGCTGCGATGGTTTGCAGCACTCTGACTGCTTCCACCGTGACTTCTGGTCCAATCCCATCCCCGGGAAGAATCGTAATTCTTGCGCGCATAAATCTTCTTTCTAAGCTGCTACAACGTTGTGGGTGTTGCCTATCAATGAAATCAAATCCTGATCGTAGATGTTCTTCTTGCGGTCCGCGAGGTTTGTAAACCGCATGTATGCCGCATCAAGCTCTGCGGCGGTGACGTCATAACCGAGCTCGGCAAAGCGCAGCGACAACGCGTGTCGACCGGAATGTTTGCCGAGCACGAGCGAGTTCGCCGGCACGCCGACCGATTCCGGCGTCATGATCTCATAACAAAGCGGGTTATTGATCACGCCGTGCTGGTGAATCCCGGCCTCGTGCGCGAAAGCATTGCGACCGACGATTGCTTTATTCGGTTGCACGTCAAACCCGACGATGCTCGAAAGCAATTGGCTCGTCGGATAAAGCTCCACCGTCTTGATGTTTGTCTCAAACGGCAGACGATCGGCGCGTACGTGCAGCGCCATCACGATCTCTTCGAGCGACGCATTGCCCGCGCGCTCGCCGATACCGTTGATCGTACACTCGACCTGTCGCGCTCCGGCTTCGATTGCCGCGAGACTGTTTGCGACTGCGAGTCCGAGATCGTTGTGACAGTGAACACTGATGATCACGTCGTCTCGATCTCTGACGACGCGCTCGCGCACTTGTTGGACCAGACGCGTGTATTCGTTCGGTGTCGTGTATCCAACCGTGTCCGGCACGTTCAGCACTGACGCGCCAGCATCAACCGCAGCGTCGAGCACTTCGCACAGATAATCGATATCGCTGCGCGTAGCATCTTCCGCTGAAAACTCGACGTCATCGGCGTAGGTGCGTGCCTGTCGCACAGCGGCTCGCGTCATCGCGATCACTTCAGCGCGCGTCTTTTTCAACTTGTGTTCGAGATGGATGTCAGACGTGGCGCAGAAGGTGTGAATACGCGGACGAGCAGCATACTTCAGCGCCTCGGCAGCGCGCGCGACGTCCTGTTCGGCGGTGCGGCAGAGCGCGGCCACCTTCACGTGCCGGCACTGGGCGGCGATGGCTTTGACGGCGGCGAAGTCACCATCGGAGGCGATCGGAAAGCCGGCTTCGATGATGTCGACTCCGAGGTCCTGGAGTTTATTGGCCATCCGGACCTTCTCTGTCAGGTTCATCGAGCAGCCGGGCGACTGTTCGCCGTCACGCAAAGTTGTATCGAAGATGCTGACTCGGTTTTGTGGCATGGGGTTCCCTCCTGTGGGCAAGCGAGGATGCTACGGAGGGTTGGGCCAAGAGTCAAAGCTATAATCTTTATAGGAAGATAAAAACTATTTAATCTGTGTCGTCCGTGGTTAATTAGCTGGGACTTCAGAAATACGACGGGAATATTCCTCGAATTGACCTGTGTAATAGAGCCGGGTCAATTCTTTTTCGAGTGGCGTATTACGAATGCGCTTTCGAATTTCCCGGAAGATCTTTTCTTTCAGCCAGTAACCGTGATCGTAGCGCTCTCCAATCGCCGACGCCGACGCGAGCTTGTCGATCTCGGGCGTCGTCAATCCGCGCCGCCACGCCGCGCGATAGACTATCAATCCTTCCTGGAATGACTGGCTCGCGATCTGTCCGAACTTCTCGTTAAGCCCTTTCCAGCCTTCCTTGTGCGTATCGATCAGCGGCACAACGTCCGGGTGCGGATTGCTCGGAGTGCGATAGTCGAGCAGCGACACACGCAGATCGACCGTTCGATCACCGTCATAGTCATATTCAATCGTGTCTAAAAATCCGTTGTTATCCGTATCCGTGTACCTAACGAGCTCCTCAACACGCGGCGCGATCGGATTCGGCGAAGGCGTCTTGCTGCCGCCGTGATACTCGGCATTCTTGTCGACAGTCCACGCGCCCCACTCCGCTCCCGCCAGATGCAACTTGCGATCAAACACCCCAACGTAAAGCTTACCGCCGCCGGAATTGTCTTCATCAAACTCGCCACGGTCGCCAAGCGAATCAGCCTGCGGATGTCCCGAGAGCCCGGGCTTTTCATCCGGTCCGGCCATAGCGAGCTCCGCGTAGTTGCCACGACGCCACTTCTTCGTCGAATACAGATCGATATCCCTTGGACCACCAAAGCCGTGCATCGGGTAATACATCTCAACCCGTTCCCAGCGATGATCGTCGTCGTCCTCATCAAACACGAAATACATCGTGGCCCAACGCGCGTTGAAGAACTCGTCGTAACTCTTCTCGTGCGGCATGTACATCAGCTCATCGATCTGCCTCCAGTTGTTCCACTGAAAGCAGCCATCGAACTTCGGATTGCCCTTCAGCGCCGGATACTTGTGCGTAAACTGCCGGTACGGAATACCTGGACCGCCCGCGCCGCGCAGCGACATGTCGTAATCAGTCTCGTTGCCTTTAGTCGAATCATTGTCGAGATCGAACGTTGCAAACGCTTCGCTCAGCACGCCGGAAAGTTTGGTCACGTCTTTATCGAGCGGTGGCACCGGATCGAGCCAGCGAATCGCCATCTCGCTCGCGCCGTCGCCATCGAAGTCGAAGAAAGCAAAAGGGTTTTCCCAGTTGAGACGCGGGTCGGGAAGCGACTGCGGCGGGCGATGAACTTTCAGAAAAACAGCGTTGCCGTTGTAATCCGGAAGCCAGTCTGTCGTGCCGGTGTAGCCCCAGTTGTCGTTACCGAAATCGTACTTTGTCCAATCGACCCAGCCGAGCACGCCGTCTTTCTCGACGTCGATGAAAACCATCCAGTGTGACTCGCCGGGATCGAATTTGCCGTTGGACCATGCGCGCCCCTGCGTAACGAATGCCTGGAGATCGGCGCGGCCGTCGCCGTCGTTGTCGGCCCACTTGATGTTGATGTCTGTTTCGCTGTCGTAAATGCCGTCGCCGTTTTTGTCGATCTGCATCACGTCGCCGACCTGATCGCCGCGCGTGTCGGTCGGAAGCATGTCGCCGTTTTCATCGAGCCAGCGGACACGCTTGCCGTTCCACCAACGCTCGAGAATGTCAGGCTTGCCGTCATGATTGATGTCGAGCCGAACGATCTCGTCTGACGGAGTGGTTGATTTGAGTGCAGACTTGCGGAGATCGATGTTGCCGTTTTGGAAAAGAAGAATAAATACAATTGACAGGTATGCGTTCATAGGGCCTTATTTAACCACGGATTTAAACAGATGAAATCCGGATTTTTATCCGTATAATCCGTGGCTCAAAAATGAAACGTCTCAGTCGACGAGCTTTCTTACAAACAGCATCAACAGCAATCGTGGCGGGCACTCTGCTCGGCAAGCCCGCTTCTTACTTCGGCGACACGAGCGCAAAATTCGTTCATTCAGAGCGAATCACGGGGTGGGAATACCGGCGCGGCGGCCTCGGTGGACCCTGGGAAGCGTGGCGGAAAGCTAATGACGACGCGAACGTTTGGACAAAAGTGGAAGTGCCTCATTGCTTCAACGCGATGGATGCCGTCGATCCGGACGTGCCTTATTACCAGGGTCCCGGCTGGTATCGAACGAGGCTGTCGGTAAAGAATATTTTTCCGGCGGGGCGCACGCTCCTGCACTTTGAAGGCGCAGGACAAAAGACCGAGGTGTTCATTCATACCGACAAGGTTGGCTCACACGTGGGAGGCTACGATGAATTCACCATCGATATCACCGACCAGGTGAACAGCCGCCCGAAGATTCTCGAACAGACCGAGATACCCATTGCCGTGATGTGCGACAACTCGCGCGACCTCGAGATGATTCCATCCAATCTCAGCGATTTCAATCTTTACGGCGGACTCTACCGTTATGTGAATCTGGTTTACGTGCCGGCGCTTTCCGTCGAGCGTATGCACGTCGTACCAGAGCTGCTGCCCAACGGAAAGGCGAAGGTCACTGTTCGCGCCCGGCTTTACAATCCTACGGGCATCAAGGACGAGGTCGAGCTGGAGGTCAAAGTTACTAGCCCGGATAAAGAGGTTATCCATTACGAAACGTCCAGGCTGAACCCGTGGACAGGCACACGCGACCTGACCACGTTTGTCATCGACTCGCCGTCGCTGTGGTCGCCAAAGAAGCCCTCGCTCTATCTCTGTTTTGTAACTGTCGCAAAAGAGCCGGGAATATCAAAAGCCGCCACGCACTTTGGCGTGCGCTCGTTTGAGTTCGTCAAAAACGGACCATTCAAACTCAATGGCGAGCGTCTGTTGATTCGCGGCACGCAGCGTCACGAAGATCACGCCGGCGTCGGCGCTGCGATGACCGAGGATCTCATGCGCAAAGAGATGCAGTTGATCAAAGACCTCGGCGCAAACTTCATCCGTCTCGGACACTTTCAACAGTCACGCACGATTCTCGATCTGTGCGACGAGCTTGGGCTGCTCGTGTGGGAAGAGATTCCGTGGTGTCGCGGCGGGCTCGGCGGCGAGCGCTACAAGGAACAGGCGCGGCGCATGTTGCGCAACATGATCGATCAGCATCGCAATCACCCGTCGGTCATTATCTGGGGGCTCGGCAACGAGAACGATTGGCCCGGCGACTTCGAAACGTTTGATAAAGACAAGATCCGCGCGTTCATGATCGAGCTCAACACGCTTGCGCATGCGCTCGATCCATCGCGCAAGACTGCGATTCGGCGTTGTGATTTCTGCAAAGACGTCGTGGATGTTTACTCGCCGTCGATCTGGTCTGGCTGGTACCAGGGAAAATACACCGAATACAAAACGCGCGTGCAGACGGAGATGAAGAAAGTCGATCACTTTCTGCACATGGAGTGGGGCGGTGATAGTCATGCACGCCGTCATTCCGAAATCGAACAGGTTTTCGCGCGCGCGCCGCAGGATGGCGATTGGTCTGAGACGTACATCTGCGATCTGTTTGACTGGCATTTGAAAGAGCAGGAGACGATGCCTGAGCTGACGGGCAGTGCGCAGTGGATCTTCAAAGACTTCGCGACGACGTTGCGGCCCGGCAATCCGGTGCCGCGCGTCAATCAGAAGGGACTTGTCGAGCGCGATCTCACGTTGAAGGAAGGTTATTTCGTGTTTCAGTCGTATTGGGCTGAGAAGCCAATGGTCCATATCTACGGGCACACGTGGCCGGTGCGCTGGGGCGAGCCCGACGAAGCGAAGCTGGTGAAGGTTTATTCAAATTGCGAGAAGGTTGAGTTGTTTGTGAATGGTGTTTCGGCGGGTGTTAAGAAGCGGAATAGTCAGGACTTTCCGGCAGCCGGGCTGCGCTGGCTGGTGAAGTTCAAACCGTGGGAGAACGTTGTGCGCGCCGTTGGCAAGAACGTATCCGATGAGATCCGGTTCGTGTATCAGACGGAGAAGTGGGGAAAGCCGGCGAAGCTCGTGCTGAAAGTTTCAAACTCGGTGGTTGAAGCTCAGCTTGTGGATGCGAAGGGAGTGCTATGTCTTGACGCTCGAAACGTTGTGAGATTTGGAATAGCAGGTGACGGGCGCCTGATCGACAACCTCGGCACATCAACCACTTCTCGCAAAGTCGAGCTCTATAACGGGCGGGCGGAGATTAGTGTGGAGAGTAAAGGAAAGTTCGTTCTGAGTGTTTCCGCAGACGCCCTTCCCACTGCATTTCTAAACCACGGATAACACAGATAGAATCCGGATTTTTATCCGTGTTATCCGTGGCTAATATTTGTTAGAGAGAAAAGGTGCCGTAGAACGCGCTGTTCTCACCCGATCGCGACCACGGCTCGCCGACAACCTTACCGGAGTAGAGTGCCTTCGAGGTATAACCAACCTTCCGATTCTCGAGCCCGACGAGCGGTGCGTACCAGACGAGGTTCGGCATCTTGCAGCAGAGATCGTTCGGCATCCCCTCAACATTGATCGCCGCTTCATTCGTCACGACCGTATACTCACGACCGTTGCGCGCGAAGCTGATCGGCGCACTACGCACTTCGACCACATTACCGAGCGACGCAGCGTACTTTTCTTTCAGCGCATTGACCATCGCGAGGGCCTGCGTACGCGACGCATTCGAGTCGATGATGATCTCCGATTGACGCGCCGCATTAGTTTCGCCGAGATTCGCGTCGGCACTGACGATCGCCATCACGCGCACGCCGCTGAGATCCACGCCCTGCCATTTTCCAGAGGTCACATTCCACGCCATCATCGCATCGCGCCCGGTGGTGACCACTTCGCCGTTGTAATGACAGGCACCGGCAAACACGCTCGCCGTGCGCACCTCAACGTAATCCCCACGAAGACTGACACTCTCAGCCTGCGAGCTGAAAACAAGCGCGCTCACTGCTACGAGCATCGCTGCGACTGCCAATAATCCTTTTCGCATCTTGGTAAACCCCCGGATTTCATTATACGGATTTGAGTGCGGATGTGTAGCACGCGCGGCCCGGACCGCAGCGCTCGGGATCGACGCTAGAGTTGTCGGGCCCGATCACTTCCTGCGTTTCGCAGCACCACACGTGGTTCGTCGCATCGAGATACTCATCGGCGTTCGTGGCGAGTCGATCGAGCATGTAGTACTTCTTCGAACGCAACGAGCCGCAGAACGGTGATTGCACTGGTTCGACTAATTCGTTTGCCATAACAACATCTCCCTACAATTAGGCCGCGGCCTTTGCTAATGCACGGCGGACGAGCGTTTGGGCGAGCGGGACTTTGTACGCGTTCTTCTCGAGCGGGCGCGCCTCGGCGAGCGCGATCTTCGCCGTCTCGGCGAGCACGGCCGGCGTCAGGCTTTTTCCGATTACAAACTTCTCCGCTGCCGGAACCCGCCACGGAATCGGCGCTACGCCGCCCAGCACTATTCGTGCATCCTTCACTTCTCGATTAGCACCGAGCTGCACGGCAACTGCGGCAGACGCGAGCGCAAAATCGAGCGACTCGCGCTCTTTGAATTTCAAGTAAGTCGAATGAGCGGCCACCGGAGACGACGGAACTACGATCTCCGTAATGATCTCTTCGTTCTTCAAAACGTTCTCGCGTCGAATATTTCCGTCAGACGGCAACGTGAAAAACTTATCCAACGGAATCGACCGCTTGCCCTTCGCGCCAACAACAGTCACGGAAGCACCAAGCGCAAGCAGCATCGGCGCGAGGTCTGACGGATGCACGATGTACGACGGACCACCGCCGATGATCGCGTTGTACTTGTTCTCGCCATTCGCGGCGTAACACTCCGAGCCGCCCTTCTTCAAACAGTTCACTTCCTCGAGCCGGAAGTACCAGCAACGCGGACGCTGGCAGAGATTTCCACCGACCGTGCCGAGATTTCGAATCTGTGGCGTCGCGATCGAGTGCGCCGCTTCAGCGAGCCCGGGAAAACTCTTGCGTACATCCGGGTGCTCTTCAAGCTCACTCAACGTAACGAGCGCGCCGATCGTGAGCCCACGCGCACTGACTGCTATCTTATTAAGTCCGCGAATGTTTTTAAGATTCACGACGCGCACCGGACGCGACGTGTAATCCTTCATCGTCGTCAGCAAGTCCTGGCCACCCGCAATCGGCCGCGGCGCCTCATCAATATCGCCGGACGTGGAGACAGTGAGCATCTTCACCGCTTCACCAACACTTGCTGGATTCGTCCACTCAAAAGATTTCATCTTTTTATCCTCGGCTCAGCACAGTCGAATTCATTAACCCCATCAAAATCTTGTCAGGCGTGATCGGCGTCTCGCGCACGCGCACGCCGGTCGCATTGAAAACCGCATTCGCAAGCGCGCCGACCGCCGGAATAATGCAGCCTTCCGCGATCCCGATCACCGCCTCGCGTTTATCTTCGTCATCGATAATCGGCACCATCTCCGGCATCTCCAGGCTGCCCGGCAACTTGTAATCGCCCATCCCCGGATTGAGCATCATGCCGAGCTGCGCATCCATCACGCGGCCCTCCCAAAGCGCCATGCCGAGCGACTGGATCATCCCGCCGTTGATCTGGCTCTCCATCGTCAAACGGTTCAACGGCAATCCACCATCCTGAATGTGGACCATTTTGATCGGTTTGACGTGACCTGTTTCAACGTCAACTTCCACTTCGGCAAAGCACACGCCGTGAATGCCACGCGCCTGCAAGTCCGCACGCCACTCACCATGCGACGTAATGCCCGCCGCGGGCAGCGCCGCCACCGCCTGTTGCCACGACAACGATTTTCCATTTGCAGAGACTTTGCCATCAGCAAACAGCACTTCTTCAGGCTTCGGATTGCCAAGCAGCGGCGCGACGCGCTCGGCCATCAACAGGCGCGCTTTGATCGCCGCGTCTTTCACTGACGGCGACAACGAGGGCGCTGTCGTCGATCCACCAGACGGATTTGCCGCGCCGAGTTTCGAGTTGCCGATGCGCTCTTGCACGTCCTTGATCCCCAGACCGAACTCTTCCGCGACAATCGCTCTCGTGTACGTGCGTGTGCCAGTGCCGAGATCCTGCGTGCCAACTGCGACGAGCACCGATCCATCACGCGAGATCGTTACATCAACCTTGCACTGGTTGTTTCCGCCGCCGCCCCACGTGCCGACAGCGCAACCCATCCCACGCTTCAACGGACCAGCATTTCCACCCGCAACCGGATTCCTTCTGGACCAGCCAATCTCGCGAGCGCCGCGTTCCAACTGCCGGTGATAAACCTCATCGCGCAGATTCTTCTTGCGAAACTCGACCGGGTCCATCTTGATCTTGTAAGCGAGCTCGTCGACGAGTGTCTCAACCGCGAACGACGCCTGCGGATGACCCGGCGCGCGCATCGCAATCGACGAATCCTCATTCGTGTGCAGCGCGTAAATCTCGCGATACGTATCACCCATGCGATAGATGTACGGCTGACCAGCCTGCGAGCCCTGGCCGATACCGCCGAGTCGATACTGGCGCGCCTGTAGCGCGACAATCGTGCCGTCGTTCTTCACGCCCGCCTTCAACTTCTGCCACGATCCCGAGCGATTACCCGCCATCACAAACTCGTCGTAACGCGTGAACATCAACTTCACCGGCGCCTTTGTTTGTTTCGAGAGCCGGCACGCGAGCATGCCTTCGAGATTGAGTCCAAACTTCGAGCCGAAACCGCCGCCCATGTGCTCGACCGTCGTCGTCACGGCATTAATAGCGAGTCCCAACTCTTTGGCAGCGTCTTCGTGGATAGTGAATGTTCCCTGCGTTGATGCGTAGATGGTGGCGGAGTCGCCGCCGCGATAGTCGACAACCATGCCGTGCGTTTCGAGACACACGTGATGAATGCGCGAGGTGATGTATTCGCCTTCGACGATTGCATCCGCAGTCGCAAATGCAGCCTCGGCTTTCTGCGCGTCGCCGTTCTTCGCTTTTTCCGCGAGATTATTTTCATCGGCGAGAACTTTAGGCGCGTCAGGCCGAATCGCGTGATGCGCGTGGACCACGTGCGGCAGCACTTCATATGTGACTTTGATCGCGCGCAATGCATCGCCAGCGATCTCGGGTGTTGTCGCAGCGACTGCAGCAACCGGAGCGCCCGCGAAGCGAACTTCAGCAAGCGGCGCGGGGATGATCGCTTTCACGCCCGGGATCTTCGACGCGGCGTCGGTGTCGATTTTGGTGACGCGCGCGTGTGCGTGTGGGCTGCGAAGCACGCGTGCGTAAAGCATCCCGGGCAGACGTTGATCGTATGTGTACTTCGCGACACCGGTGGCTTTCAGTGGACCATCAACACGCGTGATGCGCTGATTGAGCAGCTTGTGTTTGTCGTTTGGTCCCCAGCCTGGGCCTGAGTCTGCGTCGACTTCGATCTCGACCATCTGCTCGACGCCATTGACGACGCGCGGCACGCGAATCTTTTTCTTTGGTTTGGGAGATGGTGACGGTTGTGCTTGTGGTTGTTGTTGCATGAGTGCTTCCTGTTAAGCCTGAGATCCTTTCGCTGCCGCGAGAGCCGCTTCGAAAACGCGCGGATACGTGCCGCAGCGACAAAAGTTGCCCTTGCACGCTTCACGGACTTCGGCCATCGACGGGTTCGGGTTCTTCTTCAGATACGCCGAGATCGTGGTGACGAAGCCGGGCGTGCAGAAGCCACACATCAATGCGTCGTTCTCGACAAATGCTGACTGCACGGCGTTCGGTTTTTCCGGCGTGCCCAGACCTTCGACGGTCGTGATCTTTTTGTTCGTCGCATCAACAGCGAGAACGAGGCACGAGTAAACAGGCTTGTCGTCGAGCAGGACGGTACACGCGCCACACGTTCCGACGTCGCAAACGAGTTTTGGACCAGTCACGGCGGGTTCGAGATGATTGCGAAGTGTGTTGAGGAGCGTCGTGCGCGGCTCGACCTGCGCTTCGCGCTTTTGTCCGTTCACGTCGAGAACAACTTTCACTGTTCCCGAAAGTGATGCCGGAGTGGCAGAACTTTCTGCGGCTTCTGCTTCGACCCACAAGTGGTCGGCGATAGCAGCGCCCGCGCCGGCGATACCGACGCCTTTCAGAAACTTGCGCCTGCCTGGATCGTGGTCGTCACGATTATCACGAGACTTGGTCATTGCTTCTCTCCCGCGGTTTGTGTTATTGGTCAAACCATTTCCATATTGATTTTGGACTGTAATCGGTCCGCATAAATTAGCACAACGAGGACAACCAATGAAGCTGATCGTAGTAATCGCGCTGTTGCTAGTCCCATTCACCGTCAACGCCAACACAGATTGGTCCGTCGCCACGGTCGAATCGACGATGAAACGCTACCCCACCGCGAAAGACCTTGGCTCGTGGGGCTACGCTAAATCGCTTTACCTCTACGGCCAGTATCTCGTCTACAAACGCACGCACGATCCTCGTTATCTGAAGTACATAAAGGATTGGGTCGACATGCACGTGGACGAACAGGGCGTCGTCCGCAGCGCGAACGCGCAGGGCGAGGTCCGCGAGATCACGTTTGACAACCTCGACAGCATGTTGCCCGGCAATCTCCTCCTGCTGCTTTACCAGGAAACAAAGGATCAAAAATACAAGCTTGCCGCCGATCGCATTCGCAAGCGCTTCGACACTTACCCGCGCACCAAAGACGACGGCTTCTGGCACGCCACCGGTAAGAGTCGCGAGTGGCAGTTGTGGGGCGACGGCGTGTTCATGTCGATGCCGTTTCTGGTGCGCTACGGAAACATGTTTGGCGACAGTAAATACGCAAATGACGAGGCCGTTCTTCAATTACTGACCTACTGGCTCCATTTGAACGATCTTTACACCGGCCTGATGTTTCACGCTTACGACGAGAGCGGGCAATCCGCGTGGGCGGACAAGGAAACGAAGCACTCCGCGGAGAAGTGGTGCCGTGCGATGGGCTGGTTTGGTATGACGCTCATCGAGGTGCTCGAGTTATTGCCGCGCGATCATCCGCAGCGGCCGTTGTTGATTGGTCATCTCAAACTGCTCGTGAAAGCGTGGGCGCGTTATCAGGATGAAAAGACCGGGCTATGGTATCAGGTTGTCGATAAGGGCAACGATCCCGCGAATTGGCTCGAGACGTCGAGTTCCAGCATGTACACGTACGTGACTGCGATGGCCGTCGATCGGGGTTACGTCGAGAAGAAACTCATTTCCAATGTGAACCGAGGTTATGCCGGCGTGCTCACGAAGATCTCGCTCGACAAGGACGGCCAAACAAACCTCACGGACATCTGCGAAGGCACAAACGTCGCAGACCTCGCTTACTACTTCGCCCGCAAGCGCAATACGAATGACTTCCACGGTCTCGGCGCATTTCTGATCATGAACGAAAAATTCATGAACAAGACGCTCAACGGCAGCAGCAAATCTCTCTTTCAGCCACAAAAAAGCACAAGGAGCAGCTAATCAAACAGCGGGGGCAAGCCCCTCTTCCTGACTTGTTCTATTTTCTGGTTCGTCACTCTTCCTTGGTCAGGTCACCAAGTGGAATGAACAAGTCAGGAAGAGGGGCTTGCCCCCGCTGTTCGAATTTTTCCTGAAAACTCTTGACCGTAATTCAAATTGGTATTATAAGTTTCGCGCCCGGCTCAAAATTGTTATGACCAATTCGACGGCTCCGAAGTTGAAAGTTGTTCAGCCGGTGCGTTCCGCGCCGACGACGGAACAGGTCGTGGCGCGCGTGTACGAGTTGATTAAGCGCCAGGATTTGCAGCCTGGAGAACGCCTGCCGCCCGAGCGTGAGCTGTCAAAACAACTGGGAATCAGCCGTCCCGCTTTGCGCGCCGGCCTGAGCTCTCTGATCTCGATGGGCGTGCTCCAGTCGCGACAGGGCGCAGGTACTTTCATCTGCGATGGTCCTCCAGCTCTCGACAGTGAACCCCTGCGCCTGCTCGCACAGCTTCACGGTTTCAGCTACGAGCACATGTTTGAAACGCGATCGGTGCTGGAGGTCGGCGCTGCGGGACTGGCTGCGGAACGAGCTACCGGGGAGCAACTGGCGACGATGTCGGAACAGATTGCCGACATGTTTGCATCGTTGAAGGATCCGCAGCAGTTTCTCGTCCACGACGTCGCATTCCATCGCGCAGTGGCCGCCGCGTCAAACAATCCGACGCTGGCGACACTCGTTGAGATGGTCTCAGCGATCCTTTACGAGCGTCGCCGCGAGACGATCGAGCGCGCCCACGACTTCAACGAAGCACTCGAGCTCCATCGCAGAATTTATCGCGCCATTCGCACCCGCAACCCGGAAGAAGCCCGCGAAGCGATGAGCGAGCATATTGTCAGAGCCCAAAAAGCGTTTGCGCTCGAGGAAGCGCAGCAAAAGAACAAGCCATAACCGGAAAACCAGTTCGCAATTTTTGATTTGGGTAGTCCCCTCGTCTTTTTATTCAAATTGTCCCAACTAGGGACAAAAAGACTTGCCAACTCGAAGGAGGAGTCCCATGTTCAGTCTTCTGCGTAGCAAGGTCGCTATCCTGGCGGTCGTCGTCGTATTGTTGGCGTTCGCATCGCTCACAATCGCGCAAACGATTACCGGCTCAATCTCAGGCGCAGTCATGGACCAGACGGGCGGAATGATTCCCGGCGCCACCGTCACGCTAACCAGCGAGAAGACCGGACAAGCACGCGGCTCCACTTCTGACAGTGAGGGCCGCTTTAATTTTGCGGCCCTCCAGCCAGGCGCCTACGCCGTGAAAATTGAACGTACGGGTTTTCAAACACTCGAACAGCGCGGCGTGATCCTCAGCGCTAACGAGAATCTCGCCCTCGGCGATCTAAAACTCCAGCCCGGACAGGTGAGTGAAACAGTCAGCGTGATGAGCGAAGGCACGATTGTCGAACGTGAAAGCAGTGACCTGACAGCGCGTCTCACCGCCGACCAGATCAACCTGATCTCGACCAAAGGCCGTGACGTTACTTCGCTCCTGCGCCTCCTGCCCGGCACTTCAAACAACGACGACATCGAAGGTGCGGGCGACGGTTTCGGCACCGACCTCCCAAATATCTCGGGCCAGCGTGGTCGATCGACTGTGCCGACGATCGATGGCTTGTTCGCCGGCGAGCCCAGCGGCTCCAACAAGCTGAGCATGACGATCAACCAGGACGCCGTCGCGGAAGTGAAAGTGCTGCGCAACAATTACGGCGCTGAATATGGCAACAACGGCGGCGCGATCATCAACATCGTTTCCAAAGGCGGCGGCAAAGACTTCACCGGATCGGTTTACTACTTCCTGCGCAATGAGTCGCTCAACGCCACACCGTTTTTCAACAACAAAGCCGGTTTGAGGAAACCGCTATATCGTCACCTCTATCCGGGCGGCAACGTTGGTGGTCCAATGTGGCTGCCGAAGTTTGGCGAAGGCGGCAATTTCTGGCTAAAAGACAAAGCGTTCTTCTTCTTCGCGTACGAGAAACCGCACCAGATCACGCCCCAGGATCCGCGCTTCGTGACGATGCCGACAGCGCTCGAGCGCAACGGCGACTTCTCCCAGTCGATCAACTCGGCGAACCAGAAAGTGTTTGTGAAAGATCCACTGCTCCCGGGCGGTTGCGCTGCATCTGACACGAGCGGCTGCTTCCGCGATCCCTCGCGCGCCACGGCGTCGAACCCGCTCGGGCTCAACATCATTCCGCAGACGCGCTTCAACGCGAGTGGCTTCGCGTTGCTCAATTATTTCCCATTACCCAATACTTTCGGTGGCTCGGGTGGCTCTGCGTTCAATTACGTCTCGCAAAGCCCACAGGACGTTCCCAAGCGCAGCCAGGTGCTTCGCTTCGACATCAAGCCGTCAAACAACGACACGATTTACTGGAAGTATCAGTGGTGGACGTCTGACAATCTCGGCACCGGCACTTCCGGTTGGCCCGGCAATGACAACAATCGTTGGGGAATCAATTCACATTACCTCTACAAAGACGATGGCTGGTCCGCTAACTGGGTACGCGTCATCAGTGCAAGCTTCGTCAACGAATTCAACTTCGGCATGCGTCACGATTCCGAAGGCTTTGTTCCCGGCGACGGCGAGGTCGAGCGCGTGCAACGAGGCGCCTTGAACTACACCGCGCCGCAGCTCTTCCCACAAAACAATCACCTCGGCACGATTCCCAGAGTTACAAACTGGGGCGGCGTTCGTGGTCCAACCAACGGAGTCGCCAATATCAACTGGCTCGATCGCTGGGGTGAAACCGGAAACGACTACATCAAACCGTCATTCGCCGACAACCTCTCGATCACGCACGGCGATCACGCCTTGAAGTTTGGTGTGTACTTCGAGCGACTGCTCAACGGCGAAGCACCGGGTGGACAATGGTCGGGCGTGTTCAACTTCGCCGGCAACGACAGTAACTACACCGCCGCGCTTGGCAACACCAGTTACGCTTACGCGAATGCTTTGATCGGCAACTTCAGAAACTATCAGGAATCAACCGCGCGCCCGTTCACGAATCTGAGACTGACGCAGGTGCAGTGGTACGCTGCGGACCAGTGGAAGATTCACCGGCGTCTCACGCTCAACTATGGCCTGCGTTTTGGCTATCACTCGCCGTTTGAGCAGATCGACGGGCAGGGTTCCAACTTTGTTCCTGATTTATTCAACCGCGCGCGTGCAGTAGCGTTATATGAGAGCGCGTGCGCAGTGTCGTTTACTCCGCCGGCGACTTGCCCGGCAGCGCAACGCCGAGCGCGCAACCCGGTCACGGGCGAGCTGATCCCGTTGGTTGGTGCGAATGCGGGTCTCGTCGGCGCGATTGTGCCGAACAGCGGTGACGCCAATAACGGTCTCGCTCTCGGCATCGATCCAAACACGACGCCCGGATACAGACACACGAAGGCGATCGACTACGAGCCGCGTTTTGGTCTCGCGTGGGACGTTTTCGGTTCTGGTAAATCAGTGCTTCGTTTTCAGGGAGGCGTTTATCACGCGCCGCGCGTGGGCGGTGGTACAACCGGCGGCAACCTCGTCAACAATCAACCTGCGAATCGAACGTTCAGCATCGACTTCGGCAACATCAACAACCTCGCCAGCCTGACCGGAACTGCGTTGACAAGGCCGTCTGCGCTGAACGCGGTGGAAATGGAATCACACACGCCGGCGATCTATAACTTCACGTTTGGAATTCAGCAGGACATCGGCTTCCAGACGGTGATGGAAGTCAGTTATGTCGGATCGTTTGCTCGTCACCTCGGCCAACGCATCAACATCAACGGTGTGCCTGATGGCGCCAGACTCGGCACGAACAACATCGATCCCGTAACCGGTCAGCGAATCGGTAACGACTTTCTGCGTCCGTATCGCGGTTATGCCGACATCAACATGGTCGTGTGGGGTGGCACTTCAAACTACAACTCGCTCCAGGCGCAGATCACGCGCCGTTACACGAAAGGCTTCCAGTACGGTTTGGCTTACACTTACTCGAAGTCGTTTGACTATGCGAACGATGATTCGTCGGATGTGTTCTTTAATCGTCCTTACAAGGACTTCAACTATGCGCCGTCAGACTTCGATCAGACGCATATCCTGACGATCAACTACATCTACGACATTCCGAATTTGAGCCGTAAGTTCAACAACGGATTCGTGAAAGCGATCTTCGATCAATGGCAGCTTACGGGCACCTCTTCTTATGCGAGCGGCAAGCCGAAGAACATCTCGGTGACGTACAACGGCGGCATCACGGACATAACCGGCGGCCAGGACAACGCGCGGCCGAATACGATTTGCGATCCGATGCGCAACATCAGTGGTTCTGATCCCACGGGCACGCCGTACGTCGTGAACGTCACCTGTTTCGCACGGCCGACGCGGCTTGGCGACATCGGCAACACGCCGCGAAATTCGTTGCGTATGCCGTCGATCTTCAACAACGACATCGCGCTGTTCAAGAATATTCCGATGGGTGAGAGTCGTGCGCTGCAACTGCGTTGGGAGGTTTACAACGTTTTCAATCATACAAACTTCAGGGACATCGATGCGGGGCTGGTGTTTGATGCGGCCGGCAATCAGACCAACACACGCTTCGGCGCTCCCATTGCTGCTCGCACGCCACGTGTGATGCAGGCTGCGATCAAATTCAGTTTTTAGCCACAAAAAGGCACAAAAGGCACAAAGATATGAAGGAGATAAAATCTATTCTTTTGTGCTTTTTGTGCCTTTTCGCTGCCCAAACGGTTTGCGCTCAAACGATTCCAGCCCGCGTCCGTGACGGCGCGAACAAAGATCTGATGGTGATGACGCTCGGCGACGTCTCGACACCGATCGCCGACGGCGTGTTCGATCCAGCAAAAGACGAGTTGCGCCTGAAAGACGGCGCCGTTATCAAAAACTACTTTCGCGACACACTCAAAATTAAATACTTCCAACCGATCGACAAGACGCGCTTTCCCCTGCCGCCTTCGGGTTGGTGTTCCTGGTACTTCTTCTACCAGGAAATCAACGAAGACGAGATCAAGCTGAACGCGAAGTGGCTCGCGGACAACCTCAAAGACTTCGGCGTCCAATACGTCCAGATCGACGACGGCTGGCAGGGCACGGGTCACGGCCTCGGTGAAAATCGCGACTGGACCACCATCAACAAACGCTTCCCGAGCGGCATGGACGGTCTCGCCGCGTACATCAAGTCTCTTGGTCTGAAGCCCGGTATCTGGCTCGCGCCACACGGCCAGAGCAGCGAATCAGTCGTGAAGAATCACGTAGGCGTCTTCATGTTGAAGCCTGACGGCACGACTGCGTCGAACACGTGGGAAGGAACGTTTCTCGTCGATCCGTCAGCGCCGGAGTCGCAGAAGTATTTGAGAGACTTGTTTGCGAAGCTTTCGCGTTGGGGTTACGAGTACTTCAAGATCGACGGCCAGCCGATCGTCGTGCGCGAGTATCGCAACAAGAAGAGCTTCATGAAGAACGCAGGCGAAGACACGGACGCGCTCTATCGCGAGACGTTGAAGGGCATTCGCGCGGGTATTGGTCCGAACAGTTATCTACTCGGCTGCTGGGTCGTACCGCTGGAAGGCATCGGGCTGATGAACGGCTCGCGAATCGGTGCTGATGTGTTGCCGAATTGGGACGGATTCAAGTTCGCGATGCGCGCGACGATGCAATATTACTTTTTGCACAACGTCGCGTGGTACACGGATCCGGACGTGTTCATCGTGCGCGCGCCGCTGCCACTCGAACAGGCGCGTGCGTGGGCCACGTTGCAGGGATTGACGGGTCAGGCTGCGTTGATGAGCGATCGTCTTGTCGATCTCTCGGCGGATCGTGTCGAGCTGATCAAGCGCGTGTATCCGGCAGTGGATATTCGTCCCCTCGATCTGTTTTCGTCTGATCGTAACAAGCGCATCTGGGACCTGAAGATCAATCATCTCGGTCGTGCGTACGATGTGGTCGGAGTCTTCAACTTCGACGAGAGCAAGCCAGGCTCGTCTTACGTCTCGTGGAAAGACCTGGGATTACAGGAAGATCGGCCCGTGCACGTTTTTGATTTTTGGAACAAGGAATATCTCGGCGCCTTTGCGAAGGGTATCTCGATCGACGTTGGACCAGCGAGCACGCGTGTGTTATCGCTTGTTCCGGTGACGGATCAAATTCAACTCGTCTCGACGAGCCGTCACATCACGCAAGGCTGGGTCGATTTAATCTCGCAAAACATCAGCGGAAATCGTTACACGGGCAAAAGCAGACTAATCCGCAACGATCCGTATAATCTGCGGTTTGCTTTTCCTCAGGGTAAAAACTACGTGATTAAAAGCGCGACCGCGAGTGGCCTGCCGGTGCGTTTTATGAATCACCAGGGCTGGGCTGAAGTGGAGATCACTTCACCGCAGACGAGAGATGTTAACTGGGAAGTTCGCTTCGAACCGGCAGCCTTCTATCACTTTCCGGTGAAAGAGCCGCAGCACCTTTGGGCCGAGCGTTACGGTGTCGATGGTGCAAATCTGCGTTGGGTGATCCCGGCCCAGCCAACATTTGCTTATCAAGTCTCACTGAACGGAACAGTTCTGGGCTACACGACTTCGCAAACGTTCGCGTTGCGTGGGCTCGATCCAAATACTAACTACACCCCCGAAGTGAGAAGCGTCTGGCAGGACGGGACATTGAGTGAGAAGAAGGCGCAGCTATCGTTCACGCTCAGGAAGATCCAGCCGCCGGAAATGTTTCTTTCCGATCTCGATCCGGTGCGTTTGACACCGGGTTGGCGGCAGCCCGAGCTGAATCGCAACGATAACAGCATCAGCATGCCGACCAATTCCGAGATCGAGTTTGAGTTGAATGGGACGTACGACAGCTTCGTAGCGCAGGTGGGAATAGATGATGAGGTCAATAACAACAAGGCGAAGGTGGAGTTTTCTGTGATTGGGGATGGGAAGGAATTGTGGAAGAGCGATACCTCGCAATCACCAAAGATCGATGTGAAGAATGTGAAGCGACTTACGTTGCGTGTGCGACGGGTTGGGGAAGGTGGGCGTGTTTATGCTGACTGGGTGGACGCGCGGTTGCTGAAGTAGTATGAAGAGACTTTTCACGCAAAGGCGCAAAGATCGCAAAGACGCAAAGGCGCGCCCGAAGCATTTGAACTGCCTTTGCGTCTTTGCGATCTTTGCGCCTTTGCGTGAAAAATGATCTCTAGACGAAAAATCCTTCAACTGGCTCTTGTCGCTCCGATTGTGGCCGCGTTGCCGCGTCTGCAAAAGTCTTTCCGTGATGCCCCGAGTAGCATCATCCCATCAATCGAGGGCACCGATGTTTCGCGGATCAAGATCGATCGTCGCTGGAGTGGATCTATCTGCGAGACGCAGATCAAAAATCACGGGCGCGACGCGGTGAAGATCAAGGAGATCGTGTTATTCGATCTCAAGTTATCGCTGCCTGCCTCGACGCGTCTTTACGGCGAAGGTTTCCAAATGCTTTCGCAAACCGGCGGCACGTTGGCCCAACCAACAGACCTCGGCAACTACACCGACGCCAAACACTACAAACTCCCCGCGCCGCCCAACACGAAGGCTTTTTACGGCATGATGATGCTCTCGCCCTCCGCTCGCGATCATCAACTGTTTGCCTTCACCTCGTGTCGCCGCTTTATGGGCCAGTTTTATCTCAACTATCCATCACTGCAAGTTGTCCTCGACAGCGAAGGCCGCGAGCTTCGTCCCGGTGAGGAATGGCAACTCGAATCGTTCACCTACCAATCCGGCAGCGATCGCGAACAATTATTCGATCATCTTGCGACGCAACTCACCGCCAATCATCCACCGCTGCGCTTTCCATCACCGCCGACCGGCTGGTGCTCGTGGTATTGCTTCGGCCCGCGTGTCACGGCCCAGCAAGTCCTGGACAATCTCGACTTCATCGCAAAGCACACACCCGGTTTGCGTTACGTGCAGATCGACGACGGTTACCAGCCTGCGATGGGCGACTGGCTCGAGACCGGCGCGGCATTCGGCGGAAAAGTGCAGGGCGTGTTGAAGGAGATCCGCGCGCGCGGGTTCGAACCCGCGATCTGGGTGGCGCCCTTTGTCGCTGAGGAAAAGTCGCAAGTGTTGCAACAGCATCCGGATTGGTTTGTTAAAGACACAGATGGCGCGCCGCTCCGATCCGACCGCGTCACGTTCGGCGGCTGGCGTCGTGGTCCATGGTACGTACTCGACGGCACACACCCCGAAGTGCAGCAGCACTTTGAAAGGTTCTTTCGCACGATGAGGCGCGAATGGGGCTGCACTTACTTCAAGCTCGACGCAAACTTCTGGGGCGCGATTCAAGGCGGCCTCTTTCACGATCCACGCGCCACACGCATCGAGGCTTATCGTTCCGGAATGCACGCGATACTGCGCGGCGCGGAAAATAGTTTCATCCTGGGTTGCAATCACCCGATCTGGCCGTCGCTCGGACTGATTCACGGCTCGCGCAGCTCCAACGACATCAAGCGCACGTGGGAACGCATCGAAACGACTGCGCGACAAAACCTCAGTCGTAACTGGCAAAACGGCCGTTTGTGGTGGAACGATTCCGACGCGATCGTGTTGACAGGCGATTTGCCGGACAACGAGTTTCAGTTTCATGCGACCGCGATTTACGCATCCGGCGGAATGCTTTTGTCAGGCGACGATCTCACGAAGATCAGCGCGGAGAAGCTCGCGATGTTGCGCAAGCTGCAACCGCCGACCGGCGTCGCCGCGCGTTTTGACGACGACTCATTTCGGGTTGGAAGAGTTCAGTTAAAGGAGCGCGAAGTGGTGGCGGTGCTGAACTGGGACGACGCACCGCAAGACGTTTCGATTCGCTTGAAGCGACGCTGCCGCATCACGGATTTTTGGAGCGAGGCTGCTTTAGGGATACACTCCGAGAAATTTGAGATCAGAAACATGCCCGCACGCTCAGGACGGTTGCTGATCTGCTAATAACCATGAAACCAAGCACGCTTCGCAAGAAACTTTCCGGCGTGATCGCGTTTCCGGTGACGCCTTTCAAAGAAGATCTGTCACTCGATCTACCCGGACTGCACGAGAACCTCACGAAGTTACTCGAGCACCCGATCGCCGCAATCGTCGTAGCGGGCGGCACTGGCGAGTTGTACTCGTTGACACCTGCTGAATACACGCGCCTAGTTGAACTGACTGCGCTCGCGATCGAGGATCGTGTGCCCGTGATCGCTGGCGTCGGCTTCGGGCAACGTCTCGCGGTTGAGATGGCGCAAACGGCAGAGAAGGCGGGCGCCGACGGCATCCTCGCTTTTCCACCTTATTACCTGCAAGCCGAAGACGAAGGACTCTTCGAGTATTACCGCGCGATTGGTAAAGCCACGCGCCTCGGAATGTTGATCTACACCCGCGACTGGGCCAGTTTCAGCCCCTCGCTGGTCGAGCGCCTGACTGCCATACCGACTCTGATTGGTTGGAAAGACGGTCAGGGCGACATTCGTCGCTTGCAGATGATCATGAATCACGTTGGCGATCGCCTGCACTGGATCGGTGGCGCCGGCGACGACATGGTTGCCGCTTACTTCAGCATCGGTGTAACGACATTCACTTCGAGCATCGCGACCGTTGCCCCTCAACTATCGTTGAAACTCTGGGAACTCGCGGATGCCGGCGATTCCGAAATGCTCAGAGACTTGCTCGAGCGCTGCGTTGTCCCACTCTACGCATTCCGCGCCCGTCGCAAGGGTTACGAAGTTTCAGCAATGAAAGCGATGATGGACATGGTCGGTCTGAATGGTGGTCCAGTTCGGCCACCGCTCGTCAACGTCAAGCCCGAGGAAGAAGACGAGCTCAGAACGATACTCGCGAGTTGGGAAAAGTTTTTATAAATCAACATCTTCGAATCCAGGAGACAACGTGATGAACAGGCGAAACTACCTGGCCCTGATGGGCGCAGCCGCAAGTGGTCTAGCAACTTCCGGGCTCGTTTCCGCACAGGAACCCAAGCCCGCCGATCCGGGCGCCCCGACAACCTCCACGATCGAGGATCGCGCGCGCCGTATGAAGTGGTGGCATGAAGCGAAGTTCGGCATGTTCATTCACTGGGGTCTTTACAGCACGCTGGGCCGGCACGAGTGGGTGATGGAAAATGAAGGCATCCCCGCGAAGGAATACGAGCAGTACGCCAACAACTTCAAACCAAAACCGAATTTCGCGGAGGCCTGGGCGAAGCTGGCCAGGCGCGCGGGCATGAAATACATGGTGATGACCACCAAGCATCACGAAGGCTTCTGCAATTTCGACTCGAAGCTCACAAACTACTGCGCGACGAAGAAAGCACCCGGCCGCGATCTCGTGAAAGAGTACGTCGAGGCAGCGCGTGCTGAAGGCTTGCGATTTGGTTTCTATTATTCATTGATGGACTGGCACCATCCGGACGGCGCGCGTTGCCTGAAGGATGAAGCCGCGCGGCGTCGCTTCGTCGACTACATTCACGGCCAGGTGCACGAGTTGATGACGAACTACGGCAAGGTCGACATTCTCTGGTACGACGTGCCGTGGCCGCTCGACGCGAAAGGCTGGGAGTCCGTCGAGATGAACACCACAGTGCGCAAGCTCCAGCCTGACATCATCATCAACAATCGCTCCAAGATTCCCGAAGACTTCGACACGCCCGAACAGCGAATCGAAGCGTCAGTCAACCGGCCGTGGGAGTCGTGCATGACCTTGAACGATAGCTGGGGCTATCACATTTCCGATCGCAACTGGAAAACGCCGACCACGGTCATTCGCAATCTGATCACGTGTGCGCGGGATGGTGGGAATTATCTTTTGAACATTGGTCCAACTGAGGACGGCTCGATTCCGCTCGAATCGGTGCAGGTTCTATCAACTGTCGGCGACTGGATGGCAAAGCACGGCGACACGATTCGTCTTTCTGATCCTTGCCAGCCGCGTCGCGGCAATTATCTGAGCTACACCCGCCGCGGCAACACGCTCTACGCACACGTTCACTACTGGCCCGGTGAAACCGTCGTAATTGCAAACCTGCTCAATAAAGTCAGTGCGGTCACAATGCACGGCACCAACACCCCCGTAAAATTTGAACAAGATGATTACCGGATCCGCCTAATCGGCCTCCCCAAACGCGCCCCCGAACTCGTAACAACCTTCGCTCTCGAGTGCGACAGCGAACCGCGCCAAAGCCACGAAGGCAAGCGCGCCGAAAAACCGCGCGACGTATCCGCGTAAATCCGGTTTTCATCCGTAATCCGCGTTCCAATGATAGATGCCCATCAACATTTCTGGCAGCTTGGTCGTTTCGACTACCCGTGGATGTCCAAGGATCTTGGTGTGCTCTATCGCGATTACCTCCCCGACGATCTTGCGCCGATTTTGCAACAGAATCGTATCGAGAAAACGGTCCTCGTCCAGGCGAGCAACAGCCTCGCCGAATCGCGTTGGCTATTAGATCTCGCTGAATCAAACAACTTCATCGCAGGCATTGTGGGCTGGGTCGATCTCACGCAACTCGATGAATTATCTGCCCACCCGAAATTCAAAGGCGTCCGCCATCTCGTCGAGAGCGAGCCAAGCGACGACTGGCTTGTGCAACCTGCAGTCATTTCGGGTTTACAAAAACTGTCCGCGCGCGGACTCACCTACGATCTGCTGGTGCACACCCGTCATTTGAAACACGTCCCCGTCGTTGCTGAAAGCTGCGCCGATCTGAAACTCGTGATCGATCATCTCGCGAAACCACCAATTGCACACAACGAGATCGATGAATGGTCACGCGCACTTAAGCCTTTGGCGAATTACCCAAACATTCATTGCAAACTTTCAGGCCTGGTCACAGAAGCAAACTGGCATTCATGGCAGACTGAAGATCTCCGCCCGTACGTCGATTGCGCACTCGAGTTCTTCGGCGTGGATCGCATGATGTTTGGCAGCGACTATCCCGTTTGCCTGCTCGCAGCTTCTTACGATCGCGTGCTTGGCTCGTTTCAGGAGATCTTAAAGGATCTTTCCGGCGCAGATCGTGAGAAGATATTCGCCAACAACGCAGCAAAGTTTTATCGTCTCGACTAATGCCTGAAACCTATTTCATCACTGGCGCGCAGGGCTGCATCGGCTCCTGGATCGTGAAGGCGCTCACCGAGCGTGGCGACACAGCCGTGGTTTTCGATCGCAGCGCAGACTCGCGTCGACTCAGCGCAATTATGCACAACGACGATCTCGCGCGAGTACGT
>Ga0134121_10001182_pt1 | contig 25060 bp, 19 predicted proteins | sample KB301_FD_96463 | JGI IMG/M metagenome (GOLD analysis project Ga0134121, IMG submission 96463) | Terrestrial soil microbial communities without Nitrogen fertilizer from Kellogg Biological Station, Michigan, USA - KB3-0-1 | ecosystem: Environmental > Terrestrial > Soil > Unclassified ... | reverse complement strand
GCGAGGTAATAGCCGATCGCGACCGCGAGCGCCGCCGGCAGCCAGCGCGGCAGCCTGAGCCGCAGCGCTGCGACTACATTTGCGGCGGCTGGGTGAGCGTCCATGCGCGCACGAGCTCGGCGAGGGAATCCACCTGCATCTTGCGCATCATGCGTGCGCGGTGCACCTTGATCGTCTTCTCGGCGGTGCCGAGCTCGGCGGCGATCTGCTTGTTGAGCTTCCCGTCGACGACCCGGGACAGCACCTGGCGCTCACGCAGCGTGAGCGTGGCGAGCCGGCCGATGATCGAGGCATGTTCCGCGCGCCGCTGCTGGCTGGCGCGATCCTTCTGCAGCGCCGCCTGCACGGCGCCGATCAGCTTCTCCTCGTCGAGCGGCTTGGTGAGGAAGTCGAGCGCGCCGGCCTTCATCGCCTCGACGCTGCTCGGCACGCTGCCGCGACCGCTGATGAACACCACCGGCCGCGAATCCTGCGCTTCCGTGAGCACCTGCTGCAGCTCGAGGCCGCTCAGTCCCGGCATCGAGAGATCCATCAGGATGCAGCCCGGCACCGCGCGCTCGCTCCGCTCGAGGAAGTCCTGGGCCGAGGAAAAGGTCTGGACCGCGAAGCCGCGCGATTCGAGCAGGCGGCCGAGCGACCTCAGGACCAGCGCGTCGTCGTCGACGACGGTGACACAACCCTGCTGCATCCCCATGGCGAGCTCCATTGAGAACTCGACCCCCCTTCTTATGATTTGAGCGTACACCGTATCGGGGATGGTTGATATAAGGGTTTTGGCAAATCCGCCACACTTGTTTCGTCGTGCCGCTACTATCCTGCCGCTGTAACACGGGAGACATACGCAAGATGCACCCAATTTGCATCAAAGGCTTTCTCTGCGCCTTGCTGCTCGCGGCCGCCGCCGCGCCGGCGCAGGCGGTCGACATCGATAACCTCGTCAACATTTCGCAGAGCGACTTCCGCAAGCTGTCGGAGGACGCCGGCGCCGCGTTCAGCTACCACCCGCAGACGCCGACCGAGCCGCTCGGCGTCACCGGCTTTGACGTCGGGCTTTCGCTGACCCTGTCCACGCTCGCCAACAAGGATGCCTGGACGCGCGCGAGCTCGAGCACGGTGCCCGATTTCGTGCCGATCCCGACCTTGCGCGCGAACAAAGGCTTGCCGATGGGCATCGACGTCGGGCTGATGTACGCCATGATCCCCGAGAGCAATGTGAAGCTCTGGGGCGGCGAGGCGCGCTGGGCGTTCATCCAGGGCGGCATCGCGGAGCCGGCGGTCGGCGTGCGCGGCAGCTTTACCAGGCTGCAGGGCGTGAACCAGCTCGACATGACGACCAAGGGGCTCGATGTCTCCGCGTCCAAGGGCTTCGCGATGCTCACGCCTTACATCGGCATCGGCCGCGTCTGGGTGTCGAGCGACCCGCACGTGCTCAACCTGAGCCGGGAAGACTTCGGGCTGAACCGGGTCTTTTTCGGCGCCGGCTTCAACCTGCTCACGTTCAACCTGAACGCAGAATTCGACCGCACCGGCGGGAGCACGGCCTACAGCCTCAAGGCGGGAATCCGCTTCTAGCTATTTCAGGAGATGCGCGCAGCCCGCGCGCTGCGCCCAGTATTGCCAGGCGCGCTGCGTCTCGGGCGATTGCGGCTTGTAGCCCGGCCCTGCCGAGCGCGCCTGGATCTCGCCTGCGGAAAGCGGCTTCATGTCGCCGAGCTGGATCGCCTTGAACTGCACGCGCGCGTTGCGCGGCAGGTAGACCGACATGCGCACCACGTCGATCAGCGAGCGCGCTGCCGCAGCGAAGCCATGGCCCCGCATCAGCGCGACGTTGTTGCCGCCGAGGCGCTTCGCCAGGTCGCGCCCCTGCGCCATGTCGGTGACCAGGAGGTTCGTGCGCTCGCCGAACTGCTCGGCGATGTCCCAGACGGGCACTTCGGCGCCGATGAACGCGCCGGAGTGGATCACCGGCCGCAGCGCCGCCCGGGTGATGGTGAAGGGCAGCACGTCTTCCGCGTGCGCATGGACGACCGCCATGACTTCCGGCCGCGCCTCGTAGATCGCGGCATGGATGAACCGTTCCAGGTAGAGCGGCCGCTTCTCCCGCTTCGCCGCCTGCCCGTCGAGCGAGTGCTCGACGATGTCGTCGGCCTCGACAAGCGCCGGGCTCTTCGAATGCGCCAGGAAAAACCGCTCCGGCGCGTCGGGATTGCGGATGCTGACGTGCCCATAGGCGTCGACTACGTCTTCATTCGCCAATATGCGATTGGCGATGACAAGCTCGGTGATGAGGTTCATTCGGATATCCTAAGCCAGGTCGTCGCAAGAGAACGGGAGGTTTCTTGGCCGCTGGTCCGGCCTTTCGCATGCTCATGATCGCCGCGCTGGTGAGCGTCTCGGCGTGCGGCGGAGGAGGTGGTGGTGGCGGCGGCGGTACCGCCACCACCGCCGTCGGATGGACGCCAGGCATATTTCAACCGGCGGCGAACTTCGCCGGTCAATGCTCGGCCTTGAGCGAGAACAACTGGCTGCGCTCCTGGACCAACGACCTTTACCTCTGGTACGACGAGGTGGTCGATCGCGATCCGGCGCTCTTTACCACTCCCGCGTACTTCGACCTGCTGAAGACGACGGCGACGACGGCATCGGGCAATCCCAAGGACAAGTTTCACTTCACCTACGACACGGCTGCCTGGCAGGCTTTATCGCAGTCGGGCGTGGAGGCGGGCTACGGCGTCGAGTGGGCAGTGGTTGCTCGGTTTGTGCCGCGGCGAGTCGTCGTCGCCTACACTGAACCGGGCTCGCCGGCGATCGCGGCGGGCGCGAACCTCGCCCGCGGCGCCGAGGTGCTGACGGTCGATGGCGTCGACGTGGTCAACGACAACACTGGCAGCGGCGTCGACGCGATCAACGCGGGACTGTTTCCGGCGGCGAGCGGCGAGACGCACACGTTCGCCGTGCGCGATCTCGGCGCTGCGACGCCGCGCACGTTCACGCTGCGATCTGCCAACGTCACGCTGAGCCCGGTACAAGGCGTCACGACGATTCCGACCCCATCGGGCCCGGTGGGCTACCTGTTTTTCACCGATCACATCGCCACCGCCGAGTCCGCACTGGTGAGCGCGGTAAGCGCGCTCAAGGCAGCCAACATCACGGACCTGGTGCTCGACATCCGCTACAACGGCGGCGGCTATCTCGACATCGCCAGCGAGCTCGCTTTCATGATCGCCGGCAGCGCGCGCACCGCCGGGCGGACGTTCGAGCAGATCGTCTTCAACGCGAAGCACGGCGCCGAGCCGCCATTTGCATTCGCGGGCACGACTGAGGGATTCTCGCTCGCGGCCGGCCAAGCGCTGCCGACCCTCGATCTGCCGCGCGTCTTCGTCCTCACCGGCAACGGCACCTGCTCGGCGAGCGAATCGATCATCAACAGCCTGCGCGGCGTCGGCGTGCAGGTGATCCAGGTCGGCTCGAGCACCTGCGGCAAGCCCTACGGCTTCACCCCGCAGGACAACTGCGGCACGACCTATTTCTCGATCCAGTTCAAGGGAGTGAACGCGATCGGGTTCGGCGACTACACGGACGGGTTTTCGCCTGCGAACGCGAGCGGTGCCGCCGGGACGCCGCTGCCCGGATGCTCGGTCGCCGACGACCTTGGCCACGCGCTCGGCGATCCCGCCGAGGGCAGGCTCGCGGCCGCGCTCATGTATCGCACGAGCTCGACCTGTCCCGCGCCGTCGGGATTCGCGCCGCCGGGCGGGCTCTCCGGAATCCACGCGCAGGCCGCCCCTGCAAGCGGCGGCCTGAGGACCAAGTCGCCGTGGCGTGAGAACCGGATCCTCAGGTGAGGTGGGTGCTGCTCCTGCTAGCGGCGTGCGTGTCCGCGCAGGCCGACGTGCCCGCGATCATCGACCAGCCGACTCAAGAGAGCCGCGCCGAGCTCGCCCGCGCGGTGAGCCGCGCGCTGGACGGCGCTCGGGTCGCCCTCGCCGACGATGCGCTCACCCACGACAGCCTCCTCGTGATCGAGAAGGCGCAACTGCTCGGCCGTGACCTCGACAGGCCGGAACGCTTCCGCCTGGTCAGGACCGGCACGCAATGCGCGCTGGTGCACGAGCGCACCGGCCGGCGCACGACGCTCGCTTCAGCGACCTGCCTGCCACTGGTTCCATAGGCGGCGCGCGCCGTCGGTGAGCTCGCTCGCGGTCATGCCGACCGGGCCGACGCCGCTCTTCGCGAGCTCGTCGGCCGCGAGGCCGTGCAGGTGCGTGCCGAGCACAAGCGCGGTCTCGCCGCTGTAGCGCTGCGCGAGCAGGGCGCCGAGCAGCCCGGCGAGCACGTCGCCCATGCCGGCGCTCGCCATGCCGGCGTTCCCGCTCGTATTGACGAACCAGTGCCCATCGCGCGCCGCGAGGATGCTGCCATTGCCCTTCAGCACCACATGCGCCTTGAGGTTCTCGCACAGCATGCGCGCCGCCTTTACCCGATCGGCCTGCACGGCTGCGGTGTTCTCGGCGAGCAGGCGCGCCGCCTCCGCCGGGTGCGGCGTCACGATCGTCTCGGCCTGCCGCCGCGCGCACGCATGGCGCAGGTCTTCGCTCTCGGCGATGAGATTCAGCGCATCGGCATCGAGCAGGCAGGGCAGCTCGCTCGCCAGCGCTGCGCCGACAAGGGTCTCGGCGCGCTCGCTCTGGCCCAGGCCGGGGCCCACCACCAGCGCATTGAGATCCTGGCCGAGCGCATCGTCCGCGTGGCGCAGCATCAGTTCCGGCGCCACCGGGTCCACCGGCAGCGTGGTGTCCAGCATCCCGACATATACGCGCCCGGCGCCGAGCTTGAGCGCCGCGCGCCCGGCGAGAAGCGCCGCGCCGCTCATGCCGGTCGCGCCGCCGAGGATGCCGAGCGAGCCGGCCATGCCCTTGTGGAAGTTGCGCGGCCGGGACCTGAGCACGTTCTGGAAAAGCCGTGGCGAGGCAACCCATGCGGTCTCGCGCTGCGCGGGAACCCCGAGGTCGGCGACGACGATTTCGCCGCAGTGATCCGGCCCATCGAGCGTGAGCAGGCCCGGCTTGAGGCCGATGAAGGTGATGGTGTGCGTCGCGCGCACGGCCCGGCCCATGACCCGCCCCGTGTCGCAGTGCAGCCCGCTCGGCACATCGAGGGCCAGCACCGGGCAGCGCTGGCGATTCACGTGCTCGACGAGGCGCACGTAATCGCCCTCCAGGTCGCGCGCGAGGCCAATGCCGAAGAGGCCGTCGACGATGAGAGCCCACGGCTTGTCATCGGGTACCTGCGGCTGGTCGACCAGCGTGACGCGGAAGAAGCGCTCGCGCAGCCGTTCCGCGACGATCTTCGCGTCGGCGCCGTTGTTGCCCGGTCCCGCGAGGATCAGGACGTCCTTCTGCCGGTCGGAGGCGAGCCGGGCGGCGAGTTCGGCGGCGGCGGCGCCAGCGCGCTCCATGAGCGGCGGCTTGGCGTCGGCCGCTTCGCGTTCGATGCGCCGGATATCGTGCGTTAGGTAGATCGGACTAGACACGCTCGCATTCTAAGTGCAGGCGCAGTGAAAAAATGCGGTGTGCTCGGGCTCCAGCACGATCGGATTCTCATGTACCACGGCACGCCGCGCCGCGATGCCGACGCGCTCGAGCGGCAGCTGCGCCTCGTGCGCCTCGCGTTTCCCGTGGTGCCGCTCGGCGAGCTCGCCGAGCGCGGCAATGGCCGCGCGCGCGTCGCGCTCACGTTCGACGACGGCCTGCGCAACAACGTCGACGTCGCCTACCCGATCCTGCGCAAGCTCGGCCTCACCGCCACGTTTTTCGTCTGCCCCGGATTGATCGAGGCCGAGGCTTGGCTATGGAACCATGAGGCGCGCGAACGCCTGCGCTCGCTCGACGCGCACGGGCGGGTCGAGCTCGCGGCGCGCACGGGCGCGCCGACAGACGGCGTCGAGCCGGTCGTGGAATGGATGAAGACGCTGAAGATCGCGCGCCGCAGGCGCGTGGAGCAGGCGATCCGCGAAGCCACGCCGAACTTCAGGCCGAGCGGGGAGCTGCGCGCCGAGTTCGACCTCGCGGGCTGGGAAGAGCTGCGCCAGCTCGATCCGAAGACCGTCACCATCGGCTCGCACACGATGACGCATCCGATCCTGACCTCGCTCGACGACGAGGAGACCGAGGCCGAGACCCGCGACAGCCGCTTCGCGCTCGAGCAGCGCCTCGATCGCGAGGTGTCGACCTTCTGTTATCCGAACGGCGACCTGAACAACGCCGCGGTGGCGAATGCACGGCGCTACTACCGCTCGGCCGTGACCACCGAGGCCGGCCGGCTGGCAGGCACCCGCGATCCGCATCGGCTGCCGCGGTTCTCGGCGCACGCGCAATGGACGCGGCGCCTCGCGCGGCGAATGGTGTTCGGCTAGCGTTTCGCGACGCCGAGCAGCACGTCGGGCAGCCACGTGCAGAGGCTCGGGAAGATGGTGATCAGCACCACGCAGAGCACCATCATGAAGAAGAAGGGAAGCGATGCCCACGCCACGTAGTTCGAGTCGCGACCGGTCATCGTCTGCAGCACGAAGATATTGAAGCCAAGCGGCGGCGTGAGCTCGGCGATCTCGACGAGCAGCACGATGAAGATCGAGAACCAGATGAGGTCGAAGCCCGCCTTTTCCACCATCGGGATGACCACCGACGTAGTGAGCACGATCATCGACACGCCATCCAGCGCCGTGCCCAGCACGATGTAGATGAACGCGAGGATCGCAATCAGGCCATAGGGATTGGGGTTGAGCGACCCGACCCATTCCGCGAGGACGCGTGGGATGCCGGTGAAGGCCATGCAGGAAGAGAGGAAGCTCGCGCCGGCGAGGATGAAAAGGATCATGCACGAGAGGCGCGTCGCGCCCATCAGGCTCGCCGAGAAAGAGGCGCGGTTGAGACCGCCCGACCACCACGCGATGATCAGCGCGCCGAGCACGCCGTACGCGGCCGCCTCCGTCGCCGTGGCCCAGCCGATCACCATCACCCAGACGATGAAGACGATGAGGAGCGTGCAGGGCACGAGGAGCCGGCTGCGGTAGAGCTTCTCGCGCAGCGTGTACTTGGCGTCGGCCTTGGGCGTCTTCTCGGGGTTGAGCAGCGCCCAGATCACGATGTAGCCGGAGAAGAGAGCCGTCAGCACCACGCCGGGGATGCAACCGGCGAGGAACACCTTGATGATCGAGACCTCCGCGGCCACCGCGTACACCACCATGATGATCGAGGGCGGCAGCAGGATGCCAAGGGTGCCGGCCGCGGCGAGCGAGCCGAGGCAGGTCTTCTCGTCATAGCCGCGCTTCTTCAGCTCCGGCAGGGCGACCTTGGCGATCGTCGCGCAGGTGGCGGCGGAGGAGCCCGACACCGTGCCGAAGATGGCGCAGCCGAGGATGTTCACGTGCATCAGCCGTCCCGGCAGCCAGCCGAGCCAGGGCGAGAGGCCCTCGAACATCTCCTCGGAGAGCTTGGTGCGATAGAGGATCTCGCCCATCCACACGAAGAGCGGCAGTGCGGCGAGCGTCCACGAGGCGCTCGAGCCCCAGAACGCCTGGAAAAGATTCACGTCGGGCGGCGTGCTGGTGAAGAAGTGCAGGCCGAACCACGCTACTGCCGCGAGCGAGATGCCGATCCACACGCCGCCCGTCAGCAGCACGAGCAGGATGACGAGCAGTACGGAGGCCGACTCGAGCGGTGTCACAGCTTCTCCGAGAAATCGCCGGCGGCGGCGCGCGCTTGCTCTGCACGCTGGTAGCTGGGCGTCTCCTTGCGCAGCACGGTGACGAGCTCATCGATGACGGCGATCAGGAAGATTGCGATGCCGAGCACGAGCGAGAGCTGCGGGATCCAGATCGGCGCGCGGATCAGGCCCTGTGCCACTTCGCCGAAGGCGTAGCTGTCGTGCACGAACCGCGTGCACGCCCAGAGCATGTACACGGCGAAGATTGCGGTGAAGCCGAGCGCCGCGATCTCGGCGTACCAGCGCACGCGGCCGGAGAGGTGATCCAGGAAGACGCCGACGCGGACGAGGTCGCCGTTGCGGAAGGTGTGCGCAAGCGCGAGGAACGCGCACGCTGCGCAAAGCCACGCCACGATGTCGTCGGCGCCCGGAATCGACATGCCGAGCGAGCGGCCTGCGGCCTGCGCGAGCATGATCACGCAGATCGCGGCCATCGCGACGGCGGCCGCAACACCGGCGCCGTCGTAGAGGCAGTCGAGAGACCGCCTCACGCGTTACTTGGCTTTGTATGCCTTGAGGATCGCCTGGCCGTCGGCGCCGGCCGATTTTTCCCATTCGGAGGCCATCTGCTGGCCGATCTTGGCAAGCGCCCTGCGCAGCTCGGGGCTCGCGTCGTTCACGGCCACGCCGTTCTTCGCGAGCGTCTCGTCGCCTTCCTTCTCGCGCGCCTTGGACATGGCCCAGCCGCGCGGCTCGGCGGCAGCAGCAGCCTTCAGGAGGCCGCCCTGCACATTCTTCGGCAGGCCGCTGAAGGCACGCTGGTTGACGACGACGACGTTCTTCGGATTCCAGGCGTTCGTCTTGTAGTAGTTCTTCACGAATTCCCACGCCTTGGTTGACGTGCCGGTGGCGGAGGAAGTCACCATCGTCGTCATCGCGCCGGTGGCGAACATCTGCGGCACATCGGTCACCTGTACCTGAACGCTGGTTGCGCCGAGGAGCTCGGCGAGCCTGGAGGTTAGGGGGCTATAGGTACGCATCTTGGCACCCTTCAAATCCGCAACCGTCTTCAGCGGCTCCTTGGTATAGAACCCCTGGCCGGGCCACGCCACGGCATAAAGGAGCTTGAGCCCGCGGCCTTGCAGCTTCTTCTCGAGCACCGGCTTCTGCGCCTGGTAGAACTTCCAGGCGCTGTCGTATCCCGGCGCGACGAAAGGCACGTTGTCGGCGGCAAAGACAGGATCTTCGTTCGCGAACTGGCCGAGCAGGAATTCGGCGATGTTCACCTGGCCGGTCGACGCGGCGCGCAGCACATCGGCGTGCTTGATGAGCGACTGGTTCGAATGCACAGTGATGTCGAGCGCGCCGTTGGTGTTCTTCTTCACGTCCTCGGCGAATTGGCGCACGTTGCGCGTGTGGAATTCGCCGTCGGAATAGGGCGTCGGCATGTCCCACTTGGTCTGCGCCGAGACGCCACTGGAAATGGCGAGCGCGGCAATGGCAACGATGGTCTTGTTCATATCTCCTCCCTGAGTGCGGCAAATCTTAGCCTAGTTCCTCGCGCACCTGCCGCGCGAGGGCAAGGCTCGCCGTGAGTCCGGGCGACTCGATGCCGAAGAGGTGCACGAGCCCGGGCACGCCATGCTTGCGCGGTCCCTGGATCTCGAAGTCGGGCGCGGGATCCTTGGGTCCCGCGGTCTTCGGCCGGATGCCGGCATAGCCGGGAGAAAGCGAATCGTCGGGCAGCCCGGGCCAATAGCGCCGGATCGCGGCATAGAAGCGCTCGGCGCGGCGCGGATCGACGTCATAGTCGATGCGATCGATCCATTCGACGTCCGGCCCGAAACGCGCCTGTCCGGCAAGGTCGAGCGTCACGTGCACGCCAAGGCCGCCGGGCTCCGGCACGGGGTAGATCAAGCGCCGGAACGGGTTCTTCCGGTTGAGCGAGTAGTAGTTTCCCTTGGCGTAGAACTCGCCGGGGATGAGCTTGCCGTCGAATCCTTCGAGGGTCTTCGCCACCGACGGTGCGCGCAGGCCGGCGCTATTCACGAGGATCGACGTCTTCAGCGTCATCTCGCTCGTGTGGACGACGATATCGCCGCTCGTGATTTCGCCGCCCATGAGCGGCGTCTTTAGCGCGAGCATCGCGCCACGGTCCTCGGCGTCGCCGAGGTAGGCGAGCATCAATGCGTGGCTGTCGATGATGCCGGTCGACGGCGAGTGGAGCGCGCCCATGCAGAAAAGCTCCGGCTCGATGCGCGTGACCTCGTCCTTCGCGATCCAGTCGACGTCGGCGACGCCGTTCGCGTGCGCCTTCGCCCGGATCCCGTCCAGCTCCTTCAGCTGGGCTTCGGTCGTGGCGACGATCAGTTTTCCACAGCGCCGATGCGGAACTCCGTGCGACGCGCAGTACTCGTACAGGCGCTGCTTGCCCTCGACGCAGGCGCGCGCCTTGAGCGAGCCTTTGGGGTAATAGATGCCGGCATGGATCACTTCGGAATTGCGCGAGCTCGTATGCGTGCCGATCGCGTCCTCGGACTCGAGGATCACCACTTCGCGGCCGGAGATCGCGAGCTCGCGCGCGATGGCGAGGCCGATGACCCCCGCGCCGATCACGACCGCGTCAACGCGATCCACGCCGGTTTCCGCTTTTATTCACGCTAGCATTCGATTGTAATGATCCGGCAAGTGACGCTTGCGAACTGGCGGGCCGCGCCATTCAACCGCTGGGGCTTCCAGCATGTGCGCGAGCTCATTCCCAGCGCCGACATCGCGAACGAGCCGCGCCGCGTACGCGAGCTGGCGGCGGGGGAGCGCAAGGTCGAGATTCGGGTCGAGCCCGACGCCGGCGAGCCGCTCACGCTCGAGCGCTTCCTCGTGGAGACCGACACCGACGGCCTCGTGATCCTGCACCGCGGGCGTGTCGTCGCCGAGCGCTACGCGAACGGCATGGCGCCGGAAACGCCGCACATCCTGATGTCGGTGTCGAAATCGATGATGGGCCTCCTTTTCGGCTCGCTCGGCATCGATGCGGAGCGTCCGGTGACCGATTTCGTGCCGGAAGTCCGCACCACCGCCTACGCCGGCGCGAGTGTCCGGAACCTGCTGGATATGCGCGCCGGGGTGAAGTTCGACGAGGACTACCTCGCGACCAGCGGGCCGATCGTCGAATACCGAAAATCCACCGGCTGGAACGCACTCGGCCCGGGCGAATCGGCCGGCGACCTCCACTCGTTTTATGCCCAGCTGACGGAGCGGGACGGCCCGCACGGCGGCCGCTTCCACTACATCTCCACCAACAGCGACTTGCTCGGCTGGGTGATCGAGCGTGCCATGGGCCGCCGCTACGCCGATCTCGCGAGCGAGCACCTGTGGAAGCCGGTCGGCGCGGAGCGCAGCGCCTACATAACGGTCGACCGCCTCGGCGCACCGCGCTGCGCCGGCGGCATGTGCGTGACGGTGCGCGACCTCGCGCGCGCAGGTCTTTGGATGATCGAGCACCCCTCGGCCTGGATCGAGGACATCGAGGAGAACGGCGATCGCACGGCCTGGGACAAGGGCAGCTTCGTCCCGTACTTCCCCGGGCTGCCGATCCATTACCGCAGCCAGTGGTATGTGCTCCACGGCGCGGCACCGCTCGTGTTCGCTGTCGGCATCCATGGCCAGAACCTGTTCATCGACCGCAAGAATCAATTGGTGATCGCAAAAGTCTCGTCCCAGGCGATGCCGCTCGATGCGCCGCGCATCGCGCTGACCCTGCGCGCGGTCTCCGAGATCAGGAAATGCCTGGCATGAGCGGCTGGCAGTTCTGGATCGACCGCGGCGGCACGTTCACCGACGTGGTGGCGCGGCGGCCGGACGGCGCGATCGTGACGCACAAGCTGCTCTCGGAGAACCCGGAGCGCTATCGCGACGCGGCGCTCGCGGGCATCCGACACCTCCTCGGTGTCGCGGAGGGCGCGCCGATCCCGGGTCGCGAGATCGAAGCGGTGAAGATGGGCACGACGGTCGCCACGAATGCGCTCCTCGAGCGCAAGGGCGAGCGCACGGTGCTCTTCATCACGCGAGGCTTCCGCGACGCGCTGCGCATCGCCTACCAGAACCGGCCGCGCCTGTTCGATCGCCACATCGTCCTGCCCGAGATGCTCTATGCCAAGGTCGTGGAGGTGGAGGAGCGAGTCGGCGCGCGCGGCGAAATGGTACTGCCGCTCGACGTCGACAAAGCGCGGGCCGACTTGCGGGCGGCGTTCGCCGAGGGGTACCGGTCGATCGCGATCGTGTTCATGCATGGCTATCGCTTCACCGACCACGAAGCGCGCGTGGCGGAGCTCGCGAAGGAAGCCGGCTTCACGCAGATCTCGGTGTCGCACCGCGTGAGCCCGCTGATGAAGCTGGTGGGCCGTGGCGACACCACGGTGGTCGATGCGTACCTCTCGCCGATCCTCGGACGCTACGTGAGCCAGGTCGCCTCCGAGCTCGACGGCGTGCGGCTTTTCTTCATGCAGTCGAACGGCGGCCTGACCGATGCGCGGCGCTTCCAGGGCAAGGACGCGATCCTCTCCGGCCCGGCGGGCGGCATCGTCGGCGCCGCGCGCACCTCGTCGAGGGCGGGCTTCGAGCGGATCATCGGCTTCGACATGGGCGGCACGTCGACCGACGTGTCGCACTACGCCGGCGTGTTCGAGCGCGAGTTCGAGACGCTGGTCGCGGGCGTCCGCATGCGCGCGCCGATGATGTCGATCCACACGGTGGCCGCGGGCGGCGGCTCGATCCTGCATTTCGATGGCGCGCGCTACCGCGTCGGACCCGATTCGGCGGGCGCCAATCCGGGCCCGGCGAGCTACCGGCGCGGCGGGCCGCTCACGGTGACCGACGCTAACGTGATGCTCGGCAAGATCCAGCCCGGCTTCTTCCCGCACGTCTTCGGGCGGGACGGCGACCAGGCGCTCGACGCGGACGTCGTGCGGAAGAAATTTCGCGAGCTCACCGGGCAGATAAGGGACGGCAGGAGCGAGGAGCAGATCGCCGAAGGGTTCGTGCAGATCGCGGTGGGCAACATGGCGAACGCGATCAAGCACATCTCGGTGCAGCGCGGGCACGACGTCACGCGCTACACGCTCTGCTGCTTCGGCGGCGCCGCCGGACAGCACGCGTGCCTCGTCGCCGACGCGCTCGGCATGACGCGCGTCTTCATCCATCCGCATGCGGGCGTGCTGTCCGCGTACGGCATGGGGCTTGCCGACCAGACTGCGATGCGCGAGCGCGCGGTCGAGGTGAAGCTCGACGATGCGCGCACGCTGCAGGCGGCGGCCGACGAGCTTGCGGCCGCCGCGCGGAGCGAACTGGTCGCGCAAGGCGTGCCGGTCGAGCGCATTCGCGTGGAAGAGCGCGCGCATCTCAAGTACGACGGCACCGACACCGCGCTGCCGGTGAAGCTCGCCGAGCGGGCGCAGATGGTGGCCGAGTTCGAGGCGGCTTATCGCAAGCAGTTCTCCTTCCTCATGCCGGGACGCGCGCTGGTAGCCGAGGCGATCTCGGTGGAAGCCATCGCGCCGGGCGATGCGCCGAGGGAGCTGCCGGCCGGGCGCCGCAAGGCCGGGGCGCCGGTAGGGAAGGTGCGCATGTTCACTGCAGGCAAATGGTGCGAAGCGCCGCTTTATCGGCGCGAGGAGCTGGGTGCCGGGCAACGCATCGAGGGCCCGGCGATCATCGCCGAGGCGAATGCCACGACGGTCGTCGAGCCGCAGTGGCGCGCGAGCGTCACCGAGCTCGATCACCTGGTGCTCGAGCGCACCCAACCGCGCGTATCGGCGGCGGCGATCGGCACCCAGGTCGATCCGGTGAGGCTGGAAATCTTCAACAACCTGTTCATGTCGATCGCCGAGCAGATGGGCCTGCGGCTGCAGAACACCGCCTATTCGGTGAACATCAAGGAGCGGCTCGACTTCTCCTGCGCGATCTTCGACGGCGCGGGGAATCTCATCGCCAACGCGCCGCACATGCCCGTGCACCTGGGCTCGATGAGCGAATCGATCAAGACGGTGATCCGCGAGAACGCGGGACGCATCAAGCCGGGCAACGTATATGTGCTCAACGCACCCTACAACGGCGGCACCCATTTGCCCGACGTGACGGTGATCACCCCGGTCTTCAGGGGCAGCGATATCCTTTTCTACGTCGGCTCGCGCGGCCACCACGCCGACATCGGCGGCATCACCCCGGGCTCGATGCCGGCGTATTCCCGGGTGGTCGAGGAGGAGGGCGTGCTGATCGACAACTTCCTCATGGTCGAGGAAGGGCGTTTCCGCGAGAGGGAAACGGTCGCCCTGCTCAAGTCCGGCCGCCACCCGGTGAGAAACGTCGAGCAGAACGTCGCCGACCTGCGGGCGCAGATCGCGGCGAACGAGAAGGGGGTGCAGGAGCTCAATCGAATGGTGGAGGAGTTCGGCCTTGGCGTGGTGCAGGCGTACATGGGGCATGTGCAGGACAACGCCGAGGAATCCGTGCGGCGCGTGATCGGGGTACTCAAGGACGGCCAATTCGACCTGCCGATGGACAACGGTGCGCACCTCAGGGTGAAGATCACCATCGGCGCGGAGCGCCGCAGCGCAACGATCGATTTCACGGGCACCTCGGCGCAGCTGACGAACAACTTCAACGCGCCCTCAGCGGTGTGCATGGCGGCCGTGCTTTATGTGTTCCGGACGCTGGTCGATGCGGACATCCCGCTCAACTCGGGGTGCCTCAAGCCGCTCAACGTGGTCATTCCCGAGGGCTCGATGCTCAAGCCGCAGTATCCGGCGGCGGTCGTCGCGGGTAACGTGGAGACGTCGCAGTGCCTGACCGAGACACTGTACGGAGCGCTCGCCGTGATGGCCTCGGCGCAGGGGACGATGAACAACTTCACCTATGGCAACCAGCGCTACCAGTACTACGAGACCGTGGGCGGCGGCTCGGGCGCGGGGCCCGGCTTCGACGGCGCCGACGTCGTGCAGACGCACATGACCAACTCGCGCCTGACCGATCCCGAGGTGCTGGAATGGCGCTTTCCGGTGCGGCTCGAGAGCTTCGAGATCCGGCACGGCTCGGGCGGGAAAGGGCGCTGGCGCGGCGGCTCGGGCGCCATACGCCGCGTGCGCTTCCTCGAGCCGATGACCGCGGCAATTCTCTCCGGCCATCGGCTGGTGAAGCCGCATGGCATGGCGGGCGGTGCGCCGGGCGAGCCGGGTCGCAACTATGTGCTGCGCGCGAGCGGAGAGCGCACCGAGCTCGGGCCTTTCGATCAGACGGAAATGGCCGCGGGCGACGTCTTCGTGGTGGAGAGTCCGGGCGGCGGCGGGTATGGCGCCCCCCCACTAATATAATTACCGCGAAATAATGAATCCGACCGCCATCTACTCGAAGTCGGGCAAGGGAGTGCAGGAAGCCGCCGGGAAAACGAGCCTCCTCCAGCGGGCGGACCGCGCGGTGCTCTCCGCCATCGACGGGCGCGCGACGCTCGCCGACGTCGCACAGAAGGTCGGCAAGCCCTTCGACGCCGCATTCGAGGCGCTGATCGCCAAGCTCGACAAGGACGGCTTCGTCCGCGAGGTCTCCGCCGGTGCCGCGCCCGCGGCGCCCAAGCCGGCGCCGAAGCCCGCCGCGAAGCCGGCCGCGAAGCCCGCGTCGGGCGGAGGAGGCGGCGACCTTGATTTCAGCTCGTTCAGCGCGCCGCCGCCGAAACCCGCGGCCGCCGCGCCCAAGCCCGCGCCGAAGCCGGCCGCGTCGGCGGGCGACACGCTCGATTTCAGCTCGATCGCGCCGCCGTCGAAGCCCGCGGCGGCCGCGCCGTCGCAGGCGGCGCTCAACAAGGCGCGCGAGGAAGCGGAGGCCAAGGCGCAGGCGGAACGCGAGCGCCTGAAGAAGGAGGCCGAAGCCAAGACGCGGGCCGAAATGGAAGCGAAGCTGCGCGCCGAGGCCGAGAAGAAGGCGAAGGACGACGCCGAAGCGAAGGCCAAGGCGGCCGCCGAGTCGCAGAAGGCCGCGGAGGCCGCGGCCAAGGTAGCCGAGGCGTTGAAGGCCGAAGCGGCCGCCAACGAGGCCAAGGTCAAGGCCGCGCGCGACGCGGCGCTCAAGGCGGCCGAAGCCAAGGTCAAGGCCGAGCAGGAAGCGAAGGCCAAGATCGAAGCCGAGCGCAAGGCGCGCGAAGAGACCGAGAAGCGGCTCGAGGCCGAGCGCAAGGCGCGCGAGGAAGCCGAGAAGCGGGCGAAGGAAGAGGCCGAGCGCATACGCAAGGAAGCCGATGCGCGGGTCGAGGCCGAGCGCAAGGCGCGCGAGGAAGCGGAGAAGAAGGCGAAAGAAGAGGCCGAGCGCGCGCGCAAGGAACTGGAGGAGGAAAGGAAGCGCCTCGAAGCGGAGCGCAAGAAGGAGGAGGAGGAGCGCGCCGCGCGCCGCAAGCGCGAGGAGGAGGAGGCCGCGGCGCGCCGCAAGCAGAAGGAGGAAGAAGAGCGCAAGCACGAGGAGGAGCGCGCCGCCAAGCGCAAGCAGAAGGAGGAAGAGGAGCGCAGGCACGAGGAGGAGCGCGCCGCCAAGAAAAAGCAGCGCGAGGAAGAGGAAGCCGCCCGCGAGCGCGAGGAAGAGGCGAAGCGCGAGGCCGAGCGCGCGGCGAAAAAGAAGCAGCGCGAGGAAGAGGAGGCCGCGCGCGAGGCCGCCGACGAAGCCGAGCGCTCGAGCGCGCGCAAGAAGCGCGAAGAGGAAAGGGCGAAGGCCGAGGCGCAGGAAGAAGCCGCACGGGCGGCTGCCGCGGCGGCGGCCAAGGCCGCGCCGAAACAGGCGGCGAAGCCCGCGGCCAAGAAGGACGATTTCGCCGATTCATTGCTCGCCGATCTCGACAGCTTCGGTAAGCAGGAGGAGGAAGAAGCCAAGGCGAGGGAAGAGGCCGAGCGCAAGGCCAAGGCCGAGGCGGAGCGGCGCGCGCGCGAGGAGGCCGAGCGCGAGGCGAAGGAAGAAGCCGAGCGCCAGCGCCGCGAGGAGGAAGAGGCGCGCCGCCGGGAAGCGGACGCGCGCCGCGCGCGCGAAGAGGAAGAGCGGCGCGAGCAGGAAGAGGAGCGCCGCAAGCGCGAGGCCGACGAGATTCGTCGCAAGGCCGAGGCCGCCACCGCGGCGGCGATGGCGAAGGAAGGCAAGAAGGCGCCGGCCAGGGCGGCCGACGATGACATCCCGGTGGACGACGACGACCTCGACATGGACGAGGTCAAGACGGAAGCGGCGGCCATCGCCAAGGGCAAGCCGAAGGAAAAGCCGGAGAAGGAGAAGAAAAAGAAGAAGGAAAAGGTCGTCGAGGCCGAGGAGTCGCTGCCCAAGGTGCGGCGGCCGAGCAAGCTCGGCAAGCCGATCGCCGTGGGCCTCGTCGCGCTGCTGGTCATCGGCATCGGCGCGGCGCACGTCGTGCCGCTCGGCACCGCCGACTACGAGCGTGCCGCGACCGAGGCGCTGGGGCGCCCGGTGAAAATCGGCTCGGCGAACCTGTGGCTGCTGACCGGCGTGCAGGTGCGCTTCAGCAATGTGAGCGTGGGCGACGCGAAGATCGCGCACGTCAACGGCTCCATCGGCCTGGGCTCGGTGTTCGGCCCGAAGAAGGAGTTCAGCAAGATCGAGCTCGACGGGCTGACGCTGCCGCAGCAGGCGATCGGCGATGCGCTCTTCGCCACCGTGAAGAGCGATTCGTTCAGCGTTTCCGAGATCGTGGTGAAGAGCCTGGAAGTGCCCGGACCGGCGACGCTGCCGAAAAGCCTGCAGGCCGATGCCTCGTTGAACGCGAAAGGCTCGCTGCAGGCGGCGACGGTGCGCGGACCCGACGGCCTGGTGGCGAAGCTCGCGCCGCAGGACGGCGGCGTGAGCTTCGACGTCACCGCCGCGGGCTTCACCGTGCCGATCGCGCCGCAGATCACGCTGAGCAATTTCTCGATGCGGGGCGCGGCCACGCCGCGCGGCATGAACATCGCCCAGTGGGGCGGCTCGATGTTCGGCGGCGCCATGAGCGGGACCGCGAGCCTGGGCTGGAGCGGAAACTGGACGGTGAGCGGCGTGATCACCGCGCGCGGCATCAATGCCGCCGTGTTTGCGCCGACGCTCATCTCGGCGGGCACCGGCGAGGGCACCGGCAAGTTCTCGATGAGCGCCCCGGACCCCGCCGGGCTCGGCCAGGCGATGCGCCTCGACGGCAACTTCACCATCTCGAACGGCACGCTCGGCAGCTTCGACCTGGCGCAGGCGATCCAGACGAGCGGCAAGAACTATCGCGGCAGCACGCAGTTCGTCGAGCTCACCGGCCAGGGCAGCTATGACCGCGGCGCGGTGGCGCTGCGCAACATCAACATCGGCGCGGGCGCGCTCAACGCCGGCGCGAGCGCCGACATCTCGCAGAGCGGCGCGCTCTCGGGGCGCATCGTCGCCGACGTCAAGACCTCGCAGCGTGCGCTCAGCGCCACGCTGCTCCTCGGGGGCACCGTGAAGGAGCCGCAGGTCCGCAACTAGTGGCACAAATCCTCCAGCTCCGCGGGCCGCGCGCGGCTTCGGAGTTCCGCCTCGCCAAGCTCGTCGCCGCACTGCAGACCATCGACCCGGCCGTCCGCGCCGTAGGCGCCGAGTTCTGGCATTTCGTCGAGACCGAAGGCGAGCTCGCCGCCGCCGAGCGCACGCTCCTCGAGCGGCTGCTCGACTATGGGCCGCGGGCACCGAGCGCCTCGGGCACGGTGTATCTCGTCGTGCCGCGGCTCGGCACGATCTCGCCGTGGTCGTCGAAGGCGACCGACATCGCGCGCAACTGCGGCCTCAAGGCCGTGCGGCGCATCGAGCGGGGCACCGCCTACACCCTCGATTCGGCCAATGCGCGCGTCGCGGCGCTGATCCACGACCGCATGACGGAGACCGTGCTCGCCTCCTTCGGCGAGGCGGCGAAGCTCTTCGAGCACGTGCCGCCGCGGCCGCTGGAATGGATTTCCATCGGTCAGCTAAAGGCGGCCAACGCGCGGCTCGGCCTCGCGCTGAGCGAGGACGAGATCGAATACCTCGAGCATGCCTACCAGGCGATCGGCCGCGATCCGACCGACGCCGAGCTCACCATGTTCGCGCAGGCGAACTCGGAGCATTGCCGCCACAAGATCTTCAACGCGGAGTGGATCGTCGACGGCGAGAAGAAACCGCAGTCGCTCTTCTCGATGATCCGCCACACCCATGCCGTGACGCCGGCGGGCACGGTGCTCGCCTATGCGGACAACGCCGCGATCATGGAGGCGGGGGCCGCGCAGCGCTTTCATCCGCGCGCGGACGGTGTCTACGCGCGGCACGCCACCACGGTGCACACGGTGATGAAGGTGGAAACGCATAACCATCCGACGGCCATCTCGCCGTTCCCGGGGGCGTCGACCGGCGCGGGCGGCGAGATCCGCGACGAGGGCGCGACCGGCCGCGGCGCAAAGCCGAAGGCGGGGCTCGTCGGCTACTCGGTTTCCAATCTGCGCATTCCGGGACACGAGCAGCTCTGGGAAGGCCCCTCGCCCGGCAAGCCGGGACGCATCGCCTCCGCGCTCGACATCATGCTCGAGGGACCGATCGGCGCGGCTTCGTTCAACAATGAGTTCGGCCGGCCGAATCTCTGCGGCTACTTCCGCACTTTCGAGGCCGAGGTGGGCGGCGTCCTGCGCGGGTACCACAAGCCGATCATGCTCGCCGGCGGCATCGGCGGCATCGACGCCGCGCATTGCGCGAAGCGCGCTTTCCCGGCCGGCACGCTGCTGATCCAGCTCGGCGGTCCCGGCCTTCTCATCGGCATGGGCGGCGGCGCCGCGTCTTCGATGGGCGCCGGCGCCAACGTCGCCGAGCTCGACTTCGACTCCGTGCAGCGGGGCAACGCCGAGATCCAGCGCCGCGCGCAGGAGGTGCTCGACCGCTGCTGGCAGCTGGGCGCCGCGAACCCGATCCTCTCGATCCACGACGTCGGCGCGGGCGGCCTGTCGAACGCGGTGCCCGAGCTCGCCTGGTCGGCGAAGAAAGGCGCACAGCTCGAGCTGCGCAAGATCCCGAGCGAGGACACCGGCATGTCGCCGCGCGAGATCTGGTGCAACGAGGCGCAGGAGCGCTACGTGCTCGCCATCGCCCCGGCTTCCTTGCCGGCATTCGAGCAAATCTGCCAGCGCGAGCGCTGCCCCTTCGCGGTCCTCGGCAGCGCGACCGAGGACGGCAGGCTGCAGGTGGCCGACAGCACGCTCGGCGGCGCGCCGATCGACATCGAGCTCGCCGTGGTGCTCGGCAAGCCGCCGAAGATGCTGCGCGAGGTGGAGCACGTCGAGCGGCCGCGGACGGCGATGGCGATCGACAAGATCACGCTCGACGCCGCCGCGCACCGCGTGATGCGGCATCCGGCGGTCTCGGCGAAACACTTCCTCGTCTCGATCGGCGACCGCACGGTCGGCGGCCTTTGCGCACGCGATCCGTTCGTCGGCCCGTGGCAGGTGCCGGTAGCCGACTGCGCCGTCACGCTGCGCGACTATGAGGGCTATGCGGGCGAGGCGATGGCGATCGGCGAGCGCACGCCGCTCGCGCTGATCGATGCGCCGGCTTCCGGCCGCATGGCGGTGGGCGAGGCGATCACCAATATCGCTGCCGCGCGCATCCGCTCGCTGTCGGACGTGAAGCTCTCGGCCAACTGGATGGCGGCCGCCGGCTATCCCGGCGAAGACGCGGCGCTCTACGACACCGTGCATGCGGTCGCCATGGAGCTCTGCCCGGCGCTCGGCGTTGCCATCCCGGTCGGCAAGGATTCGCTGTCGATGCAGACGAAATGGGACGGGAAGGAGGTGGTGGCGCCGCTCTCCCTGATCGTGTCCGCGTTCGCCCCGGTGGAGGACGCGCGCGACACGCTCACACCCGAGCTGCGCACCGACGCGGGCGACACGGAGCTGCTGCTCATCGACCTCGGGCGCGGCAAGAACCGGCTCGGCGGCTCGATCGTCGCGCAGACTCACCAGGGCGGCCTCGGCGAGACCTGCCCGGACGTCGACGACCCGGCGCTCCTGAAGGGCTTCTTTGCCTCGATGCAGGCGCTGCGCCCGCTGCTCCTCGCCTACCACGACCGCTCCGACGGCGGGCTCTTCGCCACCGTCTGCGAGATGGCGTTCGCCGCCCATTGCGGCGTGACGATCAACCTCGATGCGCTCACCTTCGACGCCGCCGCGGACGACATCGATGCCTTCAAGCGGAACGCCGAGGAGCAGCTCGCCGGCCGCGCGCGCGAACTGGTCGTCGCCGCGCTCTTCAACGAGGAACTCGGTGCGGTGATCCAGATCCGCAACCGCGACCGCACGGGCGTGATGCAGGTGCTGCGCGAGGCGGGGCTCGGCGAGTGCGCGCACGTCGTCGGACAGCTGAACAGCAGGGACGAGATCCGCTTCGTCCGCAATGGCCGCGCGGTCTATCACAACAAGCGCGACCACACGCAGCGTATCTGGAGCGAGATCACCTACCGCATGCAGGCGCTGCGCGACCACCCGCAGTCCGCGCGCGAGGAGTTCGATCGCATCATCGATCCGCACGATCCCGGCTTGTCGCTGCACCTCACCTTCACGCCCAGCGCGCCGGCCGTGTCGAGCGGCGCTCGCCCGAAGATCGCCATCCTGCGCGAGCAGGGCGTGAACGGCCAGGTGGAGATGGCCGCCGCGTTCGACCGCGCCGGTTTCGAGGCGGTCGACGTGCACATGACCGATCTCCTCGCCGGGCGGCGCACGCTCGCCGGCTTCAAGGCCTTCGCCGCCGGCGGCGGCTTCGCCTACGGCGACGTGCTCGGCGCCGGGCGCGGCTGGGCGAGCACCATCCTTTTCAATGCGCGCGTGCGGGCCGAGTTCGCGAACTTCTTCGCGCGCAGCGACACCTTCGCGCTCGGCGCCTGCAACGGCTGCCAGATGATGGCCGCGCTGAAGGAGCTCGTGCCCGGCGCCGGGCACTGGCCGGCCTACGTGCGCAACCGCTCGGAGCAGTTCGAAGGCCGCCTCGTCATGGTCGAGATCGTCGAGAGCCCGTCGATCCTGTTCGCCGGGATGGCCGGCAGCCGCATTCCCGTGGTCACGGCGCACGGCGAGGGCCGCGCAGACTTTGCCGACGGCAAACCGTCCCTGGTGTGCATGCGCTACATGCACAACCGCGGTGAGCCGACCGAGGTCTATCCGTACAACCCGAGCGGCAGCCCGGAGGGCATCACCGGCTTGACTACCGCCGACGGGCGCTTCACGGTCTTCATGCCGCATCCCGAGCGCTGCTTTCGCAGCGTGCAATATTCCTGGCGCCCGGCGGGCCTCGGCGAAGACTCGCCGTGGATGCAAATGTTCCGCAACGCGAGGCGCTGGGTCGGATAAATGAGCCCGTTCGTCCTCGCTGCCATCGGCTTCGCCGGCTTCGGCCTGATCCTCGTCATCGCCGGCCTTACGGCGCTATTCCGCTGGCGGCCGATGAGCTTCATGCTGCGCACGCTGCTCGGGTTGTTGCTCGTCTCGCTCGGCGCGCTGTCGAGCGCCATCGCGCTCGGCATGCAGGGCTACCAGGCGCTGACGAAGGAGGAGCTCGCCGCGCGCATCACGGTGACGCCGGGCGCGCCGCAGCGCTTTTCGGCCCTCGTGCGCCAGGCCGACGGCCGCAGCCAGCAATTCGACCTCGCCGGCGACGAGCTCTACGTCGATGCGCACATCCTCAAGTGGAAGCCGATCGCCAACCTGATCGGGCTGCACACCGCGTATGAGCTCGATCGCGTCGGCGGCCGCTACCAGGCGATCGAGCAGGAGCGCACGGCGCCGCGCACGATCTACCTGCTGCGCGACGAGCGGCCGGTCGAGCTGTTCCAGTTGCGCCAGCGCTACGCGTTCCTCGCGCCGCTCTACGACGCGCAATATGGATCTGCGACCTTCGTGCAGGTGAAGGAGCCCGCCGAGCTCGAGGTGCGCGTCTCGACCAGTGGCCTGCTGGTGCGTGGCGCAAATCCGCGCTAGCTATTTCTCGGACTTCTTCTTGTCCGGGTGGGTGACCCAGATCTTGTTGTCGTTCATCCACTTGCCGACCGAGGCCTCGGCCTTCTGGGCGGCGTTCTTGTCGGACTTGGCGGCCGGTTTCGCCTTCTTCTCGGCCTTCTTGTCCGATTTCTTCGCGTCGTCGGCGAAGCCGGCGGCCATGGTCAGCGCGAGCAGCAGCGCGAGGATCGTTCTCATGGGTCTTTGACTCGCATTGGGCTTAAAGGCATAAGTTAGCCCGAGGTAGGCTGCAATGTCGAACGCTAACTATCCCACGCGAGCAAAGGAGCGCAGATGAGCATCACGCGGCACGATTCGAGCAGCATCCTGTCCCAGGCCGTCGAGTACGGCGATACGGTCTATCTGGCCGGCGTCGTGGCGAAGGGACTCGATAAGGACATCAAGGGCCAGACGAAGGAAGTGCTGGACGAGATCGACCGCCTCCTCGCGAAGAGCGGCTCGAGCAAGTCGAGGGTGCTGCAGGCGCAGATCTGGGTCACCGACATCCGCAATCGCGCGCCGATGAACGAGGTCTGGACCGCCTGGACCGATCCGAGGAACCTGCCGGCGCGCGCCTGCGTCGAGGCGAAGCTCGCCGATCCGCGCGCGCTCGTGGAAATCATGGTGATCGCGGCGAAGTAACTACTCGAAGAGATTCAGTACCGCGTCCAGCCCGCCCCAGTTGATGGCGCAGGTCGCGTGCTCGCGAACCACGGGCTTCGCGTGAAAGGCGATCGACGTCCCGGCGAGCGCCATCATCTCCAGGTCGTTCGCGCCGTCGCCGATGGCGAGCGTTGCCGCGCGCTCGGCGCCCAATTGCGTCGCCACCGCGGTGAATTTCGTCGCCTTGGCGCCGGCGTCGACGATCGCGCCCTCGAGCTCTCCGGTCAGCCGACCGTCGCGCGTCGCGAGGACGTTGGAGATCGTGTAGTCGACGCCGAGGCGTTGCCGCAACCGCTCGGTGAAGAACGTAAAGCCGCCGGAGACGAGCAGCAGCTTCACGCCGTTCTTCTTGCACGCCGCGACGAGCTGCTCGGCGCCCGGCGTGAGGCGCAGGCGCTCCTCATAGACGCGCGTCAGGGCCGATTCGGACAATCCCTTGAGCAGGCTCACGCGTTTGCGCAGGCTCTGCGGATAGTCGAGCTCGCCGCGCATCGCCTGCGCGGTGATGGAAGCGATCTCGCTCCTGCACCCCGCGATGTCGCCCAGCTCGTCGATGCACTCGATGGTGATGAGGGTCGAGTCCATGTCCAGCGCGAGCAGCCGCAGATCGGCGAAGCGCCGCCCTTCGGGCATGAATGCGAAGTCGACCTGCGCGTTTTCGCAATACGGCGCGATGTCGTCCGACGGCGCCGCCTTGCGGATGCGCCACGCGCGTGGCGTGATTTGCGCGACGCTGGAGGAGCCGCCGAGGCGCGCGAGCTCAAGCGCCTGCGCCGCCGTCATCGCCGGGCCCTGGACGATGAGGTTCACGCGGCGAGCTGGAGCAGGATGTCCTTCGCGGCCTGGGCGCGCTCTTGCCAGAGCGGCAGCTTGGCGTCGACGCGCAGGCGGTCGGGGCCGGCGAGGCGGGCAGCTTTGCCTTTCTTCTGCACGAAGGCGATGACCTTGCCGCCGTCGATCGGCGGATTCTTCATGAATTGCAGCTGCACCGCCTCGTGCGTCACGTCGACGCGCGTCACGCCGAGCGCTCGCGCGGCGAGGCGCACTTCGTGGCACTGGATGAGCGCGCGCGCCGGATCGGGCAGCTCGCCGAAGCGGTCGACGAGCTCCTCGGCGAGCGCTTCGAGCTCTTCGCGCGTGCCGGCATCCGCGAGGCGCTTGTAAAGGGAGAGGCGCTCGTGCACGTCGTTGCAGTAGGTCTCGGGCAGGAGCGCCGGCACGTGCAGGTTCACCTCGGTGGAGATGTCGACCGCATCGTCGAGGTCGAGCGCCTTGCCCGCCTTCAGCCGCCGCACCGCGCGGTCCAGCATCCGGGTATAGAGCGAGAAGCCGACTTCCTGGATCTCCCCCGATTGCTCGTCGCCGAGGATCTCGCCCGCGCCCCGGATCTCGAGGTCGTGCATCGCGAGGTAGAAGCCCGATCCGAGCTCCTCCATGGTCTGGATCGCCTCGAGCCGCTTGAGGGCATTCCTGTTCAGCGCATCTTCGGGCGGCGTGAGCAGGTAGGCATAGGCCTGATGGTGCGAGCGGCCGACGCGGCCGCGCAGCTGGTGCAGCTGGGCGAGGCCGAACTTGTCGGCGCGGTTGATGACGATGGTGTTGGCGTGCGGGTTGTCGATGCCGGTCTCGATGATCGTCGAGCAGAGGAGCACGTTCGCCCG
>Ga0134121_10001181_pt1 | contig 25070 bp, 19 predicted proteins | sample KB301_FD_96463 | JGI IMG/M metagenome (GOLD analysis project Ga0134121, IMG submission 96463) | Terrestrial soil microbial communities without Nitrogen fertilizer from Kellogg Biological Station, Michigan, USA - KB3-0-1 | ecosystem: Environmental > Terrestrial > Soil > Unclassified ... | reverse complement strand
TTGGAAAATGTATCAGTGACGCTGAACAGCCTGATGAAAGCGATCCGGCGACCGTCCGGCGACCAGCGTGGCAACACGTCCCGATCAACGCTCGGCGAGAGGAATCTGAAACTGCTTGTTCGCTTGTCATAGACGACAATGAATCCATGATCGCCACGTGACGACGCGAAAGCCAACTGCGATCCGTCAGGCGACCACTGGGGCGCACTATTCACTACGCCGCGAATCTCGAACAGCTTGCTTTCTTTACCGCCCAGGACAGGAGCAGTCCAGATGCCGCCACTGCGAAGATATTCGACCTGATCACCGGCGGGAGAAAAAATCGGCGTGTTGCCCAGGCCTATTCGCGTCACACGCGCGGTGCGAACATCAACCACCCAGGTCTCCTGCTTTGCCCCTTCCGGGTCACTCGTGGGATTCGGAACCTCGCCGGCCTGGTTGGCGTCTCCGCCGCGAACGTAAGCGATAGTATTGCCGTTCGGCGAAAAAAGCAGATCAGTCAGCTCCTGACCATCGTCATTGTTGTAATGCGTCAATTGCCGCGCAGCGAAGGCCGGGCCTTCCGCAATCCAGATGTTACGTTTTCCTTCCGCGTCGAACGCCCAGGCGATTTTGTCTCCGCGTTTTGAGACGGTGAGCTCGGAAGGAAATGGTGAGCTCATTACCTGTTCGAGTGTGAAATTTTGTGCGTTTACGCTCAGGGCTCCGAAAACAGGAGCACAAATCAGAAACGCCAACACAATTATCAGATGTCGTCTCAATTGATCATTCATCTTCTGGAGGTCCCTTATGAAATGCAGGCGCTTAAAAACAAGACAGATTCTAACACCGAGGCACGAGCCGCGTTAACGCAGGACCTCTGACTCGTGCCTATCGAGGTTCGGTTAAAGGCGGTTCGCCGTTTGCTCCAACTATCTAATCTGCTAACCTTGAGTGAAGTTTGGTTCAGCTTTGCTGATTGATCCAGGAAATCGGCGCCCGCAGTGCAGGCAATGTCTCAAGTAGAAGTTCAAATTGGTTTGCCGGAGGGTCGCGGCCATGCTCATCGTCACAGCCCCGCGCATGGCAGCCGCCGGCGGTTGTCAATCGTTCTCGTACTAACCGCAGTCTATATGATCGCAGAGTTGCTCGGCGGTCTATGGACGGGTTCGCTCGCCTTGCTGGCTGATGCCGGGCACATGCTGGCCGACGTGGCGGCGTTGGTCCTGGCGTTGATGGCTGTCTGGTTCGGCGCGCGACCGGCCACGCCGCGCAAGACTTTTGGTTATTACCGTCTGGAGATTCTGGCCGCGCTGATCAATGGCGTGGGGCTGGTGCTGATCTCATTCTTTATTTTCTATGAAGCTTATCAGCGTTGGTTTGCCCGACCCGATATTCGCAGTGGCGCCATGATCGTAGTAGCAGTCGGCGGCCTGGTCGTAAACTTGTTTTGTGCGCGTTTACTGCATCGCGACCGAGACCAGGACCTTAATGTCCGGGGCGCCTGGCTGCATGTCCTTGGCGATGCGCTGGGGTCTACCGGAGCAATTATCGCGGGCGCATTGATCATGCTGTTTGGGTGGACGGGCGCCGATTCACTCATCAGCGTCTTTATCGGTGTCTTAATCGTCTGGAGTTCGTGGCATCTGATTCGGGATGCGACCAATGTTCTACTTGAAGGAACGCCGGCGCATATCAATCTCGCCGCGGTCGAGCAGGCAATCCTGGAAACAGAGGGAGTGTCAAACGTTCACGATCTTCATGTCTGGACTATTACTTCCGGACGCGAGGCTTTGAGCGCTCATGTGATTCACGCTTACTCGATTTCACAACCGAACCTGCTCAAGGAACTGCGAGTGAAACTGCTCGATCGTTTTGGGGTGGATCACCTGACTATTCAAATGGAAACGCCCGATGTTGAAGACGAGGCAATTCATTTTTGTAACGCGGGCACGGCCTGTTTTCGATCCGGACGGGAATGAGCGGGTTCAGAGTTCAACCTTTAGCTTGTTCAATTCATGCGCGCTCAACCCGAAGGTTGAACTCTAAACGATATGCCAGTCATAGAGCTCGCTTACGGACACTCCGCCATAAAGCTCGAGTACGACACCCGGCGTTTCGAAGTCCTTGCTCCTCTCGCAGCCGCTTCGCATCCTTTATCAGAGGTTGAGATCGGAGCAGCTCTCGACGCCCCCATCGATTCACTTCCGCTCGATGACTTAATCGGCGCCGGCGATGGCGTGTTAATTGTAGTGTCTGACGCCACGCGCGCGACCGGCTGCGCGCAAATTGTTAACCTGCTGGTGCGCCGGCTTATTCAAAACGGTATCCAACCCAGCGAAATAGCGATCATCTTTGCGACCGGCATTCATCGGGCGGTGCGGGCCGAGGAAAAGGCGGAGCTACTCACGCCATTCATTGCCCAACGGATTCGCACGATTGATCACGACGCTTACGATGCGACCCAACTTGTTCAGATCGGAATGATAGAGCGTGGTACGCCGATCGAGGTCAACCGCGCCCTCAAGGAATTCAGTAAAGTAATTATCACCGGAGCTGTTGGCTTTCATTACTTCGCGGGCTTTACCGGCGGGCGCAAATCGATCTGTCCGGGACTGGCTGGGGCGCCTACTATCGAAGCCACGCACATGCTCGCGCTTGATTTCGAGCGCGGCGGCCGGCGCCTCGGCGTCGGGACGGGGCTGCTTGACGGGAATGCGGTGAACGAAGAATGCGAACGCATCTCGGCGATGATTGATCCCGCGTTCTCGATCAACGCGATCGTGGACAATCATGGACGCGCCGAAGGAATTTTTGCGGGCCACTGGCAGAAGGCGCATCGCCGCGCTTGCGAGAGCTACCAGTCAGGGCACTCCCTGGAAATTCAGGAGAAGCGTGAAGTCGTGGTTGTCAGTGCGGGCGGCTCACCATATGACCTCAATTTGATTCAGGCGCATAAGGCCCTGGACATGGCCGCGCACGCTTGTGTCGATGGCGGGACTATCATCTTATTAGCTGAATGCGGGGACGGTTTGGGTCGGGAAGATTTTCTGAAGTGGTTCGTCTCCGCTGATTCAAGCGCGTTGGAAACCCGGCTCAGAAAGGCATACGAAGTGAATGGCCAGACAGCCTGGGCCCTTTGGACCAAAACCGAGCGCTTTCATGTCCATATCGTCACTAAACTCAACGAGGATGACGTGCGACGCATGGGCATGAATCCCGCCCGATCGATCGAAGAGACGCTTTCTGCCATAGAAAACGGCAAGGGCTACATTATGCCGCGCGGGGCAGCACTCTTGCCGGTCGCCTCACCGGTACCCTAGTTATGGCGCAATTTGTTAATAACCCTAAAGAACCGGCGCAATTTGTGAAGATCGGCAACGCAATCGCCAATCAATTTTCGGAGTAAGGACAAACGGAATGCAGGGAGTTACCGCAGGATCTCGCAAATCATAAGCAGTACCAACCAGCTCGATTTGGTAGCAGCGAAAGCGTCCTGCCCAGTCGATTCTGGTTATCTCATCATCCTTGATTCTGGTTCCGCAACGAACTTTACATTGACGAAAAGGAAAATCTGGGTACAATGGCCTCAACTAGGGCGTTGCCGCTGTGGGGTGAGGACACATCGGCGTCGAGGCTGAACGTCTCCGCCCAATAAACACAGCCCCAAAAGCTGTGAGGAAAAGGCTAGGCTTGTGGGAGGGCCCGGCCTTTTCTATTTCTACTGGTAAATAATCGAGTTGAATCTCTTGATTGGTGTAATTTCGTGGATTATCTTCCGCGGACAAAAACCCGATCCACGAAATCACACGAAGCCGCACAAAAAGACTTTAAATTGACTTAGAACAGCAGAGAAGGGGGTCACACGTTTCCGTGCGACCCCCTCATTAGTGTTTGCATTTCAATCGGCCGGCACCACCGCATGTCTAAGGCGTCGGTTCTGAGTCGGCCGGGCAGCAACGATATTCCTGTGCCTTGTCGAGCAGTTCGATCTGACGCTCGAGCAGCTTGTTCTTGAGTTCCTGCTCCTTGAGCTCAAGCTGGATTTTCTGGTGCAGCTCTGGCTCGCATACATCACAGGTATCCAGGCAGCCCTTCACTATCAGTCCGGGCGTCGGGATGCATGATTCTACTGTAACCTCAAATATCTTCTGCGCTTTCGGATCAACCGCGCCTGCCGGAGTCAGGAGACCTTCAGCGACCAGGTTTGCATCCACTTGTTTGAGTGCCGCCTTGCGCAGCGCATCCGGCAGCGGATCTGAAGCTACCTGGAATGCGGCAGTGTCAAACGTAGGGGACCCAACTCCCGCCGAACGGCTGGCAACAAAAGCTGTGCGCTCCTTCGCGGCAACGCTGTCGCGTCCGATTTGTTCGACCGCGACGCGGTCTTTTTGCGTGGCCAGCACGCTGTTAGGCACCACGGAGATCTGACCGCGAGAAAGCGGCGGGTTAAGCGAAACCCGAGTGGGCGCCGCAGCGTCGTCAATGCGCCGCTCGATTGCTTCAAGCGTGATCTTGACGATTTGCTTCTTGTTCAGCCGGTAAAAGAAATAAGTCACCGCGTGGCAGCGATTGGCGTTCGCGAACTCGCGAGACGAAGATTCGAAGTGATCCTCGGATTCAGTCTGCACGTGTGTCCGCGAAGACACTTCTCCGATTGAGAGAGAGGCCGCGGCGTGTGTGGCTTGCACCGCCTGATTTGCAGAAGCCGTGGAATGGGTGTGAAGCTGGCGCAGAAAGTCCGCCGTCGACGATGCGCTGTGGGAACCGCGGGCGTTGGTATCAGCGCTGGCGGAAAAGAAGCCCAGCGAGCCGCTGGCGTCTCCATGAAAATCCCATTTTCCGCTTTCTGAATTCGAGCTATGACCAGAATCCGTCACTGAAAGATCAGACATGGAGTTCTGCATTGCCGCCATAAAATAACGCTCTTCGGAAAGCTGCTCGCTTCGATAGCTGACATTGGTTGAGCTGTCGAGCGTAAAGCGGGAGCGCCGATCGCTGGTGAACATCTTCACCTTTTCGCCGGGGAACAAGGTGATGGTGTGAACCGGATCTCCGAGCGACAGCGGCCCCGGACAACGGGTAAGCCTGAGGTGCAGGATCACTTCAACGGTGACGGCAGCTTTTTGTCCTGCCTCGTTGACCGACACGCGGTGCGGCAGCCGGTACCGAAAATCCAAGATATCGCAGCAGGGCTCTTTCGCCAGGGTTGGACAACACCCCGGATCCGGAATCATAGCGTCATCAGTTTTCGTTTCTTTCACTTTAGTTTCCTCCTCGTGGGACCAGGTTGAATTTTGGTGAGAACTTGGTGTGACATTCCGCGGGGATTGGGAGAAATGCTTATTGCCAAGCTTCGTGTTGAATTATTGGGGAGGAGGCTCAAGCAAGCAAGACAATTCTATTGGCGGAATTTGCTGTTTTTTAGCCTGACTTGCTGCCAGCCATCCTCGGCGATGATTCCTTATTGGAAGATCCTGAAAAAGCTTTGCCGGTATCTGGTCGGAGATAGTCCGTAGGTAGTTTTGAAGTCTCTGACAAAGTGGCTGCCGTCTCTGACTCCGACTTCCGTCATTATCTCCTTCACACTTAGAAAGGTGGTTTCGAGAAGGACCTTCGCCTGTTGCATTCTGAGCGTGCGCAGGTATTGCAGTGGAGGCGTGCGGGTTTCAGACTTGAAGATGTGAGACAGCCGCCAGGGAGAAAGATTAACCGACCGCGCCAAATCACTAAGCGAGAGAGGCCGGTCAAGATAGACCTCCATGAATTTGATTACGATTTGTACTCTGCGATCCATGTCGGAGGGAATCTGCGGGGACATTGTTTTTCCACCACCGCGGATGCCGGTGACAGCAATGTCCTGCAGGGATAAACGATTCATTTCCCCACCTCATTTGGAAACCTACCGCGGGGAGGTTTCATTTTATCTGGAGGCTAACCGTGGTGCGGTCCAGCAATTTCTGCCAGACAACGCCGGTGAGTACCCGAGACCAAGGGGCAAGTATGCGGGCGGCCGCAAGCTCAGGGAGTCAGTCCTTCTTCCTTCAACCAAACTGGGAGCGGGCCGGACAATAATCCGCGAACCCACCCGGTGTCAATAGCAACACTCGCAGCAAGCATATATTAATGCTTAAAAGTCAAAAGGCATTACAAGAGAATGCGGTTGTGGAGGCTCGCCCTGTGGAGCGATTGTTTTAATCGAACTGCGACTCGATATTCGCTCTCAGTAAGAGATCCGCGATTCTGTGCGATTTCGCCCCAGGACCGGGAATTGTTCTACACAACCCTCGTCTTCCATCTTCCGCGACGAAAGAATAGCGCGCTCACGAGCGCCAGCGTGGAAAACGCTATCGTAATCGCCAGAAAGACACCACGAGGTCCCCAGCCAAAAACGATCGCCAGTACATAAGCCAATGGCAGTTCCCAAAGCCAGAATACGAACAGATTGATCACAGTAGGAGTCCAGGTGTCTCCGGCGCCGTTGAAAGATTGGGTCAACACCATGCCGTAGGCGTAGAAGAGAAAACCGCCGGACACGATGCGCAAGCAATCTACCCCGTAGGGAACCACCGCCGGATCGCTGGTAAACAACCAGATGATTTGCCTGGCAAAAACAACAAAGACTATTCCGACTGAGCCGAGGAAGACAACGTTATAGAACCCCGCCCTCCACACCGCGCGCTCGGCGCGGTCAGGCTTCCCGGCGCCCAGCGCCTGGCCCACCATCGTGGCCGCGGCGTTACTCATTCCGAACGACGGCAGCAGGGCGAAAATAATTACGCGGATGCCAACGATGTAACCCGCCAGTGCGTCCGTGCCAAAACTCGAGATCGTGCGTACGAGGCCAATCCAGCTCGCCATGCCCACGAACACCTGGAAAGTCCCCATGGCCGAAAGGCGGAGCAGACGCGACATGATTGACGGTTCTAACCGGAAGTGCCGGCGTTTAATTTCAAATCGCCCGCCTTTACCGACCAGCCGGCTGAACGCGTAAATCGCTCCAGTTCCACGACCGATGTTTGTCGCCACCGCTGCGCCGGCGATGCCCAGACGAGGAAAGGGACCGAGTCCAAATATAAAGCACGGGCCCAGGACGATATTAATAGCGTTTGCCAACCATAAGACGCGCATCGCGATTGCCGCATCGCCGGCGCCGCGAAAGATAGCATTGATCATAAAGAGCATCACGACGGTCACGTTGCCGGCCAGCATGATGCGAGTAAACCAGACGCCTTTTTGCACAACCGACGGTGACGCGCCCATTAGCGTTAGTAACTTCGGCGCGAGTGGAGCACCCACGAGCGCCAATACGATGGCCACTATCAAGCCCAAAGCCACAGCCTGCACTGCGGCTCGTGCGGCTCCTTCCGGATTGTGCTCGCCGATCCGCCGGGCCACCATCGCAGTTGCGCCGATACTCAGGCCAATCGCAATCGCATAGATCAAAGTCAGCATCGACTCGGTCAAGCCGACGGTCGCCATCGCGTCAGCGCCCAGATAAGAAACCCACTTGATATCGACAACCGCGAAGATGCTCTCCATGCACATCTCGAGCACCATCGGGATGGCGAGCAGAATGATTGAGCGGCCGATTGGTCCTGTGGTGTAGTCCTGTCGACTGCCGCGCAGTGATTCGCGGATCGCGGACCAAAAGCTAGTGGGCCGGGTTGCGTACTCGGAATCTACGTCGCTGGCGTCCGGGGATTGTTTGCCGGGCGCAATCTCGGAATTTGGCATTATTCTTTTCAGCGATGGTTGATTAGCGCGCGATGTGGGGGCGCGGAATGTTTGGTTTGGAAATGCCGAGAAAAACTATTTTGTATTGGTGCTGGTGAATCTTCGGCAGACTAACAACGGTTTGCCCTGGGAACGCGTACGTCTCGTCCGCATCCGGTCCGAGGTGCGAAACGTCTTTCATTCCGAAACTAACCCCTAATCACCGGGATAAAGCCATGGTGCTAATGAGAAAAAACGGAATTCAAACTGCCAAACCGATCTCGATTTCGGCCATCAAGCTAAGGCACCGGTCGCAGCACAACCTTCCGGTTCCGGTTGCCTAGTTTCAGCACGATTGGGTTACCGACCTGAATCGGGTGCTGCTCGCCGTCAATACTGATGATGAAGTTTACGGGGGCGGGTTTTTCCGGAGCAGGCTCGGCCAAAGGCGGCGCAGCTACCACCTCTTTCGCCGCATCGGCGGTGCGCGTCAACAAATTGGTCGCCACGATGCGCCAACTTGCCGGCGTACAACGTAGTCGCAAACCCGGCGTGTCGGTTGCCGATGATTCACCCGGCGCCAACGCGTCGATCTTGAACAAGCCTTCACCGCAACGTACTGCGCCCGAGTCATAGAAAGTCGCCCAACCCGTCACGTAATTGTAAAAGTTAGCGCCGGTATTCTTCACCACCAGACGCACGTTGGTCACCGGCGAGTCGTCTGATCCATTTAGTACCGTCGTCGACAGACGGGCTTCGATCGCCGGCGCGCCTTTGGCATCAGAAGCCGCGGCTGCTTCGCTCAATGGCGCGCGCTGTTCGACGGCTTGCTGGGCCGCAAGGGTGACAGCGCATGCGGTCATCAAAATCATTGCGTTTAGTAATGACGGTAATCTCACGATGGAATCTCCTTTAGATGAACCATGCGATGGGAGCCTTCCCAGCAGGCTCAGATTCGTTTCAGAATTTGTTGCGCCAGGGTCTTTGACTTTTTCAGCTTGGCCTTTTCATCGCCGGCGCCGCCGACGCTAAGGCGAAAAAAGACATCCTTCTTCAATACGTATAACGCTCCGCCGACACGACTGGCAATCCAAAACGCTTCGTCGCCAAGGCCGTTGATTTTTTCTGGTGCGGCGTCAGACTCTTCTTCCTCGCCCCCTGCTTTCGGTTTGTCCTTCTTTGCCTTGTCGCGTTCCTTCTCGCGCTCGCGTTCTTTCTCTCTACCGCTGTCTTTTCCTTCATCCCGTCCGAAGGTGTCTTCCCAAAATTTCCTGGGATTACCCGCGCTCTGGCCTTCGTTTGCAGTGGTAACGTTCAGCACTACTGAGTTCGAAGTCGTGGGCAACGCATAATAGCATTGCGCCACAATGAAGTCTCCGTCACGGCGATCGGATCTTTGGGCTTCTTTCACCGGCTCGCCTTGAACACTTTTAAGATCGTCGCTGGTGAGCAGAGCACAGGCATCAACCCTGGCTTTCACAGCCGAGGTCGCGGGACTGGAAGACGACGTCACCGTCGGGCTTGTCATTACCGCCGGACTGGAAGCGTTAGCGCTCGGGACATTCGGCGGTGCGCTGCCGTCGCTTGATCTACACCCGGCAGTGACCAACAACAGCCCGAAAATTAAGATTCCCAAAATGCTCAAGTAAGCTCGTACTGGCATCTCGCCGTTTCCTCCTGGTGAATGATGAGCGCGAACATCGCTATTGGCCTGCTTTCGTGCCGCTCTCAAGTCTGGGCGGCAGCCGCAACACTTCAGCTGTGTTGGGCCGGTAGGCGCAGACCCGATTGCGGCCGTTGCGTTTGGCCCGGTAGAGCGCCGAGTCGGCCAACTCCACCAGCTGAATCGGATCGCGCCCATCGTCAGGAAAGGAAGCGACCCCAACGCTGATCGTGATGTTATGCGTGCGTGGGGGGTCCGGACTCCCACGGCGCACTGCGGAAAAATCGTGGGCCTCGATCGCGGAACGCACCCGCTCAGCGGCGACCAGGCCCTGCTGGTATTCCGCATCGAGCAGGAACGCCGCAAACTCCTCGCCGCCGAACCGGGCGCCCACATCGCCGGCCCGCAGTGTGCGCTTGATTACTTCTCCGACCTCTTCCAGGGTTTCGCTCCCCACCAGATGGCCATAGGTGTCGTTCACTTCCTTGAAATAGTCGATGTCCAACATCAGCACACAAAACGGCATCGACTCGGCCTCGGCGCGCGCCGCTTCGCGCCGCAACTCGGAAAAAAAAGATTTGCTGGTCAGCAGCCCCGTCAACTCATCATGGACCAGCAGGCGATGGATCTGTTGCTGAAACTCACGGTCAATCTCATCGAGCATTTCGAAGCGGATCAGTTGATCGCCAATTTCGAACTTGTCGCCATCCTGAAGCATGGCCTGATCGATCGCTTTGCCGTTAAGAATGGTTCCATTGGTCGAGTTGAGATCCTTCAGTCGATACCGCACCACACCGGTGGCGGCGTCGGACTCAGTGATAACTTGAGCGTGCAAGCGCGAGGCGCGCGAGTCATTGATCCGTATATCTGCATCAAGCGCCCGCCCCAAAGTTACTTCTGCTCGCTCCAGAGGAATCTGCACCGCCAGCAATTCGCCGCGCAGGAAGACGAGCGCCGGCCGGCGTTCCCCCGCCCGCTGATATTGGCCAGAGTACGTGTCGATTTCCGCCGGCTCTTTGACCACCGAAATTTCTTCCGAATCATTGGCCATCAGGTTTTGATCTCTGCCGCCCTTGACCGCGAAGCCGGCACATGACTTGAGCTTAGGGCGTATCTTAGCGCGGGCTGCACGCCGCGGCAATGGTCAGCAGCACTTGGTGGCCTTCCCAAAGTTGTAGTCCTGAGACCAGGGCGCACAACATGCGAACTGGCCTGGCGAGATCATGCAGAAATGCAAGTCGCGCGATGGTCCACTTGTCGATGTGCCAGCCTGCACCTATAATTTCGCTGGATTCTTTATTCGCCGCGACAATTTTCATCTTGTTGCCCGCATGCCGTTCGCCGTTTTTCGGAAGGCGAACCTTTTAAGGAGTTTTAGATGGGATGCAATGTTAACCAGGCGCCGGTTGAACCTCTCGTTTGTCCTAATTCTCCGCAGAACTTATCTGTCGAACGCGTCGCTAAGGCCAAACTGCCTACAGAATGGGGCGATTTTCAAATAGCAGGCTATCGCTCCCTGACCAGCACTGAAGAATTTGTGGTGCTTTACAAGGGCGAGATGCGGCCGGACATACCGACGTTGGTGCGTATACACTCGCAGTGCCTGACGGGCGATGTCTTCGGATCGAAAAAGTGCGATTGCGGCGATCAACTTCATCGCACCCTGCAGATGATTGACGAAGAAGGCCGGGGCGCTATTGTTTACCAGCAACAGGAAGGGCGCGGCATCGGCATAATCAACAAGATCAGAGCTTATGCTTTGCAGGACGAAGGCGCCGACACTGTCGAAGCGAATGAGCGTCTCGGGCTGGCGGTTGATTCGCGCGAGTACCGGCAATGTGCAGAGGTGCTGTTTGATCTGGGATTGTGCAAGGTAAGAGTAATCTCAAACAATCCCGGCAAGCTGCGAGCCCTTGAAGAGGCCGGTCTGGAGATTGCTGAACGAATTTCTATAGAAGTTCCCTCTTCCGCTCCGGCCGCGAGATATATGCAGACAAAGAAAGAGAAGATGGGGCACCTGCTGGATCTGCATCGTTAGTGAGCTGAAATATTCGGGACCTCGATCCACTGCATAGCACTCCCAATCTTGCCACTCTTCAGATCGCGGACACCGACGCGAACCTGATAAAGCCCGGCCGGCAACCAGGCGTAGAAGCTGTAGATAGATTTCGTCTGAGACGAACTTTCGGGCAGCGGAAAGATCTTGAGGCGGCCCACAAAACTGTTTACCGGCTTACCCTTGCTGTCATAGAAAATTCCACCGAGGTCGAGATCAGCGACTTGTTTACCGTCGTTGAGATCGAATGTCAGCGCATCGCGTTTGATCTGAATCGCGGCGCTAACCCTTGTTCCCACAGAGGGCATTTGGGTGACGCTGAGGGAAAGCTCAGTCGGTATTTGCCGCTGGGAAACCGGAGCGTCGATCACCAGGCGCATATCGTCATCCCGCGCCTTCGTGGGATCTTTCTCCGCTTTCCTTTTGGTCGTCAAGACCGGCAAGGGCGCCGTCTTGAAATAGCTGCCGCGGAAACGAACGGTCAGATCCGGACGGCCGATCACGCTCGCTTCAATGTGATTGAACTTCCCTCTCTTTTGCTCGTCGCTATCGGGCCGCCAGGCAAGCAGGTAATACTGCGAAGTCTCGTCCAGCACTTTGCCTACCCATTCCGACATCGGAGCATTAGTATTTCGAAGGGCGCGTCCGCCCGTGTCGCCCGCCAGAGCGTTAAGCCCGTCCTGCGAAGCAGAGATCTCGCCGATGTTCGAGGCCACGCCCTGTGAATCCACCGGTCGGTCATTCGTTACATCGAGCGACTCTCCGATAATCCCGCGCGCGTCGAGCGTGTAAATCACCACGCCGGCGCGACCGGCGGCGTCGGTAATGCGCTTGACCCGGTCACGCGCTCCCGATTTCGAATCGTTAAGAAAGAAACCGTCGGAGATAAGAAACACCAGTTTGCGTCCCGGCAATTGGGCTGCCGTCCGCATTAAGCCTTCCATTAGAATCAGTGTGTTGTTCGTGTCAGGCGCGGCCTGCATGGCCATCATTTGGGCACGTTCGATAACCAGATGCCGCGCCGATTGCGTCGAGATCGTGCAGATGTAGGGGCCCGGCCCGGCGGTAGCTTTGAAGCAATTCTGCTTCATCATTTCCGAAACGTAAAAACTGATCGTTCCCTCGTCGCCATCACGGATCTTGAGCGCGACGTACTCCGACATGGGCGGATTATCCATGTCCATCTTGGTGTTGGCGCGATAGTTGAGGCGGGCGACGGCAGAGCGCAAGGCAACCCTGTCGTCAGTAATCTGCTGAAGAAATCCAATCTGTCCGCTGGATGAAGTAATCGCCACCTGATCGGTTATCGCCATTCCATGATCGATGAATTCGAGCAGGGCCTTACGTGTGCGAACCAGACTGGCAGGCGCTAAATGAAGATCATCGACAAAGAAAAAGACCGTCCTGCCGCGAACTACCGTAGCAGGGCTCTCACCTCCCGGCGTCAACGGCGTTCTCTTCTCTTCAAATACGCCCGGCGATTTGACGTGTTCAAGAAACGAAACCGTCTGCGGCTTGTTATCGACTCTAAGCGCGAATTGATCCGGCTTCAAACCATCAACGAAACGGCCCTTCTTATCAAAGACCATGACGTCGGTCTGGACGAGTTCGGTGTTGACCCGAATGACGTCGTTCTGATCCGGCTTCGTCTGTTCCGGTTGGCTTTGCGCGGAAATCGATGTCGCACCCAGAACCAGACACGCCACGATCAGCAGCCAGTCATTTGCACGGCGAATGAGAAGACTCATAGAGCTATCGTCTTATGGCTTGCTGCGCAGGTCCTTGATTATTCCCTTGATGCGTTCCGCGTCAGCAGCCTTTGGATCCAATTTCAAATACTTCTCCAATTCATCGGCTGCATCTTTGTTGCGATGGGCGCTTTGATAAAGACCGCCCAGATATCTATGGGCCTGGGCCAGATTCTCTCCGCCGTTTTGCACCGCCAGCTCCAACTCTTTTTGAGCTTCGTCGTACTTACGCAGTCTTATCAGCGACAGGCCCAGATAGTAATGAGCGCTGTAGCCCGGGCTGTTGAGGCTGACAGCGGTGCGCAGTTGAGTTTCCGCTTCGCCCACCTTATGAATTGACTCTTCCGTTTTTTTATCGGTAAGAAGCGCAACGCTCTGATTGTAAAGGGCAATTCCGAACTCCAGATGCGCTGCCGCATCGTTCGGTTTCAGTTTCAGCAAAGCTGTGAAGGTCTCACCCGCCTTCTCCATCTGACCGAGTTTCATGTATTGAATGCCCAGCTCGCTCAACGCCGCCGAAAAGGATGGGTAAGCTTCAACCGCTTTGCTAAAAAACTCCGCGGCGCTTTTCGAATTGCCCTTTTGCGCGGCAGCCGCTCCTTTTTGATAAAAGTCCAAAGCATTTTGGGGCACCCCGGCAAAGGCCGGATTCGACGCTGAGATCTTGGCCCGAAGGTGGATCGTTACCGTCGTGATCGGGCCACTCGTTCCGCCCGGATCGATGCTTACCGGCTCACGGGCGTTTTCGAACTCCCTCCCACCATCAACTACTACGGCATAGGAGCCCGGTCGCACGCTGTTGAACCTGAAAGCGCCATCTTGATCTGTAGTCGTGGAGCCGCCCTCCCCGTTGGTAGCCTCCAAATTGACCTTTATGGAGATGCCGGTAAGTGCCTGGCCCGACGGAACGAACACGCGGCCCTGAATCGTGTGCGTGCCATCGCCGGTCGACAGTCCGCGCGAGCTGCCCGGCGCCTGGGCCTGCGCGTAGACCGGAACCGCAATAACCAGCATGGCCAGGAAAAACATCCTCTGATGGCGAACCGCGGACAGTGTAGTTCCAGCAAATGAACTGAACATAGTTTTTACCCTCATTCAATATCGGCGAACTATTCTAATGAGTTTGATTTTGGATACCAAACGGAATTAAGACTTGCTTCGGAGCTCTTTTATTGTTCCCCGGACGCGTTCAGCGTCCTGAGCGTTTGGCGTCAGGCGCAGGTACGTTTCCAGTTCATCGGCCGCCAGTCTGTACGCACCTCGACCCCAATAGATTCCGCCCAGATAGTAATGCGCCAGTCCCAACTGCGTGCCCGCCAAATCAATCGCGCGCCGCAACTCCTTTTCGGCTTCGATAAGATTGCGTAGTTTTGTAAGCACCACGCCGAGATACATATGCGCCGTCGGCGCCGAATCGTTGCGCTTCAGCGCGTCCCGCAACTGCGATTCCGCATCGACGAACTGCCTCGTCTCTAACAGCGCAATTCCTAAATTTAGTTTGGGGGCAAAAGCGTCGGGACTGAGTCTGACCGCAGTCTTAAGAGGATCGACGGCCTTGTGTGCTTGCTTGAGCTTAAGATATTGCACACCCAATTCATTCAGAGCCAGGGGAAACTCCGGATAAAGCGCGATCGCGGATCTTAAGTTGTCGATGGCCTTCTCAGTGTCGCCGGCACCGGCCAGTACCAGACCTTTTTCATAAAGAGTGCGGGCGTTTTCGGGGACCGCTGCCAAGCCTGCGTTAATTACTGAAGTTTTGGCATTGGCCGCGTTGTGCTTCAGTTGCAACGTAATCATTACCGTATAGCGGCGCGGCGTGTGAATAGTGGGGAGATTCATCCTCGAGAGATCCAGATCGCTATCGATAAAAACCGCCTCTCTACCGATCTCGTAGTCTTCGCCGGCCATCACGACTACCGTGTAGTTACCCGGAGAGAGCGAGGTAAAAGTGAAGCCGCCGCTGCTATCGGCGATCACTGAGAGTTCGCCCGCGCTGAGACTCTGCAGCTTGACCTGAATGTTCCCTTCCGCCCTGCGGCCCGAAGGAAAGAACACGTATCCGGTAATAACATGTATGCCGTTGGTGCCAGTCGTGGAGCGCCCGCTTCCTTGTCCGAATAGTACGCCCGGACAGACAACAATCAAAAGCAACAACAGTAAGCGCGGATGGTTGCGTACCAGCTGATATTCGGATTTACGCGCAGGAAGATACGGCATCAGGATACCTCCTTCAAAAGCCTTTGAGGTTTGCCCATTGGAACTCGGGGAATGAACAAACGTCAAGTCCGAGAGGGGAATGGAAAAAGAAAATGGGGAGAGACGCTTTAGCTGGCGCCTCTCCCCATCAGTTAATGCACGTCGCCCAGTGGGCGAAGGCTATTGATTAGAAGCTGAACTTGGCGCCAAATCTGAACGCCGAAGGAGCTTGAATCAGCAGCGCCGATCCGTAGAACGGATTAGCCACTGGCGCCACGCCCGACACGCCACTATTGATCGTAAAGGTTTGATCAAGAGTGACGGCACGCTGGCTGTTGAAGACGTTGAACCAATCTCCGGTGAGACGCAATTCTTTCTTCTCACCGAACTTGATCGGGTAGTAAACGCCCAGGTCCAGGTTCATCGTGGTTGGCGTGCGGTTTGAACCAATGCTGTCAACAACGTTGGGGAACCCGGCTTGCGTGGCCGATACCGTTGGTACGATGGCCGTGCCGCGTTGCACCTGGAACCCTTCGTTGTTTCCATAGATCGGGTGCGGAATCAGTTGGTTGAACGGAGTACCGGACTGGATGTAGAAGTTTCCGCTAACGAGGAGCTTCCACGGGGTCCGATAGCTGCCGTTGAACTTGAACTGATGCGGACGATCGTTCGGCAAACGTCCGTAGGTGTTATCGAGCAAGCTCTGCAGATCGAACAACGAAGTGATGTTCGGGTCAGACTGGCCGTTGTCGTTACGGAACAAGCCTTCGTAGTTACCGGTCAGGCTCGAGAATACGTAAGAAGCGATGAACTGATAGTTGTTCGTGAACCGCTTCGTGGCCGTAAACTCAACTGCGCGGTAAAAACGTTGGGCCCTGCCGAAGCAGCGCGCCGCGCGGCCGGGGCCGCCTTCGCATGCTGCTCTCTCAGTGGTACCCGGTTCATTACGTCCCGGATTGAAAATGAAGTAGGTGTCGCCGTCATCAAACGAACCATCCTCGATCACGTTTCTCATGTGACGATAGATGCCTCGAGCTCCGATAGCCAGGTCCTTAACCACTTCGTATTCAAAACCGACCGAACCTTCGCCAATGCTCTGGGGCTTGAGACCCGGATCTGGCGGAGTTGCATCAGAGCCCAGATTGGTGGCGCCGGTGCTGACGCCCGGAAGGATAAGTGAACCCGCCGGTCCATTCAGCCTATCGACGTTAAAGTTCTTGTCCGTCTGAACGTTGCCGCCCGCGGCGCGGACGTTAACATCCAAAGGCATCGGAACTTCAATGAAGGTCGCATAGTTTGCAAACAGCTTGCCTTTACCCTTGCCGGTGAAATCCCAGGTCAGGCCCAGGCGCGGAGCCAGGTTGTCCCAGAAGTTATTGAAATGAATATAGGTGGTTCCGTCAGCGCTGTACGACTGTTGATAGTCCCAGCGCGCACCAATATTGAACTGCCAGTTCGGCAGGAACTTCCAGTCGTCCTGAACATAAAACGATTCCGCGTTCGTAGACGTCTTTCCTACGAGTTCGAAATCACGGACACGGGTGGTGTTGCGAATGATGAACGGATTACCGAAAGCTTCCGCAGTAGTAATTGTGGTAGCTGCCGGATTCACCGTCAGACCCAGAGCCGCAAGCGTAGCGGCCGGAATGGCCTGGGCGCGGGCTACACCTGCCGCGCTCGGACAGGTAATCGCACCGGAGCGAACCGTGCAAACCAACCAGTTGTTGGTATTGCGCGAGCCATTAATGGCGTTCGCTGTACCGTTCGTATTCCGCAACGGAGTCCCGTCAGCGTTCAGCGCCCCGGGCGTAAATCCGTAAGTGACCGCAGGTCCGCTCGACAGGGTATTGATGTCATACTTATTTTTGAACCATTCAAAGCCCCACTTGACGGTGTGCTTGCCTGCGATGTTCTGCAGATGGGCATTGATCTCATAGCGATCGCGATTCTGGCTCGAATACAAACCGAAGCCCGGACCGCGCGTGAAGTTGCGCTGAAGCGAACCGCCACGTCCATCGACGAAGTCAATGAAGCCCGTGCCGCCGCCGAAATAAACACCGGTCGAAACCGGAGTAAGAACAGTGCTGCCTTTCAACACCGCAAAGTTGTCGGTGATGAGTGGCTTGTCGACCGCCTGCGGAATGGTGTTGGCCCTTTGGAAGTGCAAGCCACCTGAGAATTCAGCGATGAAGTTGTTCTTGATCGTTGAATTAAGGCGAACGGCGTAATTATGACCGCCCGTTTCCTGCCTGCCCACAAAAGCATTGATGTCGTCACCGAAACCGTTGACATTATTCAATGCCGCGGTCGCCAGGAATCCATTGACCTTGGTGAAATCGCCGAAGGTTGAACCAGTCAGGGTGTTCTTACTATTGAGCGCCCAGGTAATCTTGCCGGCGTAAAAAGGAATGGTCACCTTGTTCTCGACCGGAGCATGGAAGGTTTGCGTTAAATAGAAATTCTTCCTGCGCTGCGGATTGAAGGCTGCGAAGAACCAAACTTTGTCCTTCACAATGGGACCACCGATGTCGCCGCCGACATCTGTTTCGGAGAAGCCATTGGCCGAAGATCCCGTGAACGAGAAGTTCTTGACTGAGCGAACCAGGCCTTTGGTGGTGCCATAGCCAAATATGTCGCCGTGAAATTCATTGCCACCGCTCTTGGTAATAACGTTGAAGATACCGCCGGTGGACTTGCCGTACTCGGCGCCGTAGGCACCGGTTTTGATTTCCACTTCCTGAACAAACTCAAACGGAAGGTTCGCACCCGATCCGCCGAAAGCGGGGTCTGTGGTGTTCACGCCATCCAGAATGTAGTTGTTCTCTGGTCCCGAAGATCCGGCAACTGACGGATCGCGATCACGACCAGTAGCGTCGCGCAAACCAGACCGGGTAACGGTGGGGGCGATTGTATAAAGGCCCTGAACGGTACGCTGAGTCGGGAAGTTTGAGAACTGTTCAGTCGAAACATTAGATCCGGTTGTGTTCGCTGCCAAATCAACCTGGGCGCCGCCGGTGACGGTTACAGTCGCCGTCGCCGTTGCCAGATTGAGTTGCGGGTCAACCGTTGAGGTTCTTCCCAGGTTAACTGAGACTTCGCCTCTTTCATATTTGCCGAAGCCTGATGCTTCGACTGTGACTTTGTAGATACCTGGCGGAAGAGCGCTAATCAGGTATCGACCCTCGTCATTCGAAGTCGCAGACTGGGGTGTCATCAGATTCGGACTCGTCGCCGTAACCGTCGCGCCTTTGACGGCCGCGCCGTTCGGGTCGCTAACGGTTCCTTCGATAGAACCCGTTGTGCTCGACTGGGCCATTGCACTGGTAGCAAACATCGCCAGCGTCATGGCCAGAACGAACATAAAAACTTTTTTCATCGTCTCTGTCCTTTCGTAAAGAGGCCCCCCGGAGGAAGCTCTAATTGGTCTTAATTCAATCTATAGCCGGTAACCTAAAAACCCTTTTGCACTCTCTGTTGCCGGCCTTCATTATTCCGATTCGTTGGCGGTGTTGGGCCTTTTGTTTCCAGGCGCTGTGTGGGTATGTCCCTTTTTAACCCGCCGAGAGTAGATTCCGGGTCGTTCTTAGGCAATGGTGGTGCCATAAGCAGCCGCCTTGCGCCTCGCTCAAAAACCTCTGATTTAGGGCTGTTTTGTGCAATCGGCAAATCCGAAAATTCGGTTTTAGTCCGAAATTCCGTAAATATCCGAGGCCAGCTGAGCATGGCGGTCCCACGGTCGGGCTCTTGGCGCATGTCGCGCGGGCCTCGCTGTGGTAGACTGCGACTCCAATCCACTGATTAGGTTTCGAGAGCTTGTCCCAGCGAATCTATCGCGATCCGGTTCACAACATTATTCCTTTGCGCGATGACAGCGCCGAAGGCCGGTTGATGATTCGTTTGATCGACGCCCCTGAATTTCAAAGGCTGCGTCGCATCAAACAACTGGGCCTTGGCCTCTACACCTACCAGGGGGCCGAACACTCGCGATTCACACACAGTCTGGGAGCGCTGCATCTGATGACGCGCATTCTGGACCAGCTAAGTGATCGTCATGAGATCGACGTGGCTGATCGCGCGGCCGCGCGCGCGGCCGCCCTCCTGCATGACGTCGGCCATGGTCCCTTCTCGCATGCAATGGAAAAAGTTCTGGGCGTTCACCATGAGAAATTGACGATGATGGCGGTGACATCAAAAGAAACAGATCTGGGTAACGCTCTTCGATCGTATTCTGCCGAACTGCCGGAGCGCGTGGCTTCGATTATTGACGGCACGTTTAAGCCGGCGGCTCTGGCCCAATTGGTCTCGTCCCAGCTTGACGTGGATCGCATGGATTATCTTCTGCGCGATTCGCTGATGACGGGCGCGAAGTACGGTCTGTATGATCTCGAATGGATCATCAACGCGCTTCAGATCGACCAACAGGGGGATCGCATTTATGTCGCCGCGCGTGGAATATTTGCGGTCGAGGAATACCTCCAGGCGCGTTACTACATGTTTCGACAAGTCTATTTTCATCGAACGCTGCGATCTGCCGAAGCCGTCCTCAGGTCCGCGATGCAGCGAGCTCTTGAGCTGGTCGAAAAAGGCGAGCCGGTCTGGAGTGCGCCAGGCACGTCCTTTGAAAAGATCCTGCAGCGACGGGCGTTAAGCATCACCGAACATCTCGAGATGGATGACTCGGATGTCATATTCCACATGAAGCAGTGGCAACATTCGAAAGATCCGTTGCTCAAGGATTTAAGCCAGCGCTTCGTGGGCCGCCGTCTTTTTAAGGCCATCGATCTCGACATGCCACTCGCGGAACGGAAAGAGTTTTTGGATGCGGCTCGCGAGGTAGTCGTCAAGGGAGGCTTCCTGCCCGAATACTATTTCATCGAGGATCGCGCGAGCGACGTTCCTTACTATGGTTACTACACGCCCGAAGGCGTCGAGCCGCGTACGCACATCTATGTTGAGGATGGCTATGCGCATCCTCGACTGCGCGAAATCAGCGAGGTCAGTGAAGCTGTCCGCGGCCTGGGGCGCGGATACGAATTGCATCGAATCTGTTTCCCGGCAGAGGTGAAAGAAGAGGTCTACCGCCTTTATCATCAAGCGAGTCCCGTCCCGCAAGCCGTCGCGAATCGCGGCAATTAGGGTGAAGTGCTTTCTCACTTGACGTTTGAGTTAAGTGAGACTTGTTTCGTGCCGTTTTGGTGTGATTTCGTGAATCAAAGATCAGCTTCACAGCCTTGCGCACACACACGACTCTTCCTGGCGTCCATTAGCCTGTTACTGTTCGCGTCTACTGGGATTGCCCAATCCCGTCCGACCCGATTGGCAGTTCTTGATTTCGGGAAAGATGCGACAGGTTTACGTGCAGCCGCCGCGATCCGCGAAACGTTTCATGATAAAGGAGAGGTGCGCGCGTTTACGGTTGTCGATCGCGATCAAACGAATGCCGCCGCCCTCGGAGCCGGCTTCGAAGGCTCTCTCAATCTGACGACGCAACAAGCCCGAGATATTGGATCGGCCGTGGGCTGCGACTTTTACTTTATCGGAGAAGCGCAGACACTCCTCCGTTCTCCTTCAAGCAAACCCCCTTACTACGAATCATACGCAACGATCTTTCTGGTAAGCGCGCGCACCGGCCGACTGGTACTCTGGCAGAGGCCGGCAGCACAACGCCCCTCACCTTCAGAATCGGAGCAAGCATTACTCGCGATTTTGTCATCGGCTGAGACCCACGAGACTCTCCTCGTGGCGATCCGCCGGGCTCAGGAAGACGAACGCACCGAACGAGTGAATGCTGTTAACACTGCCGCTCAGATAATCGACATCATGTCCGACGACGACAGCAATCCCGCCCAGGAGGTTCGTGCGCCTCGTCCTTATCGCCGTCTGAAGCCGCCCTATCCTGAAACCGCCGCACGCGCTGAAGCAGAAGCTATAGTCGATGTACTGGTCGATATTGACGCCCGCGGTGAAGTCGGTCGCATCGAGATAGTGCGCTGGGCAGGGTATGGTTTGGATCAGTCAGTCGAAGCTACGGTTAGACAGATGCACTTCTTTCCCGCGATGCGCGACGGGGTCGCGATTCCGATGCGGGTGTTGCTGCGCTACAACTTTCGCAAACCGCCATCGAACCGCTCGCAATAGGGAGCGGGTTTTGCTTCTGTGATAACTGTTTTTACTTCTGCGATAACTATATTCGCGCTTGTAATAATTATTTTGCTCTCTGTGACGACTATTTTTACTCCTAAGATCACTATTTCCACTAATGCAATAACTATCATCGCGTCTGCAATAACGATTGTCGCTTCTGCAATAACTATTTGTACTCATGCGACGACTATTTGTGCTCCTGGGACGACTAATTTTGCTCCTGTGACGTATGTTTTTGCTCCTAAGTTCACTGAAACTACTCCTATGTTGGCTGACATCAGAGCAAAGTGAGTGGACACGATTTCGAAGAAGTCTCTTTATTTGCAGAATTTGCAGGTAAAAGACCGGCTAGATCCCGCCAAACCTCCACCGTCGGGGCTTTTGCACGGAAAGGTAGTGTCTGAAAGTTGTGTTGCTACAGAGCGGGGGACTAGCCCGACCGTCAGGGAGGGCTCATTTCGCGACGATTCAACGCTGAGCCCTCCCTGACGGTAGAGAAGTTGCCTTCTCGACAAGAAGTCGAGCCGGGGAGGGGCTCGCTGAGGGAATTTCAGGTACCACCTTTACCTAAGATCGACCGAACTCAATCCAAGCGAAACTTTTGAAGATAATTCCACATGAACCCCGAAACAAAGTCCGTTCGGTTCAATACGAGTGACTTCATAAAAGTCGGGACGATTGCCCATTTGGATTCGAGCACCGATCCTGTGCGGGGCATTGCCCATACGCAGACTTACCTCGCCTGTATAGCGAGCAGGTTGAATGGTCTCTTTAGGCTTGAGTTCTTCCAACACAGAGGGATCGTACTCAATCAACGCTTGTCTTATGGCCGCCTTATGACCAGCTAGAGAGCCATTAGGCAAGATCCTAAGTACTGCATATTCATTCTGACGATTCTTGAGATAGATCGTTATCCAACAAGAATCAATGTCGGGTCTTGCTTCAATAAATCTAAAGCCCCGCGAACCGGGAAGTTCCTCAAGAACCTCTTCAGTCAGGACTTGATCAATCTCCTTTGGTATCTGCATATGATATGACCTCTTTCTTATCTACTTCGTAATACGTGTTCTTAAAAGAGAAAACACCTTCGGGCGCTCCCATTGAGGGCGCTGGCTTCCCGTTTATCATATATCTACACGGCTTCCACCGAAAACTCAGGCTTGACGTTCAATTCAAACCTGCTCTGGATCGCACAGCAGATGCTACGCCCAGCGTCTCGCAAGGACCTCGTTCATTTGGGTCTTCCAAGTTTTGCTTCTTACGAAACTTTGCCTTCATCATCGCGAACGTGGAGTCGACATTGCCTCGCTCGTGGTACTGCCGCATGAATAATTACTGGTTGGAAGAGTCGAGATGGAAGCTCGTGTTATTATCCGTCTCGATCGCACAGAGCGTGAACCCGAAACCATGCTTTATCTTTCGCAGGTACTTGGCCGGCCTATCCTCGACCTTGACGGGGAGCGTGTGGCAACACTCCGTGACGTCATTGTCCGGCTGGGCGAAGACGAACATCCGCCGGTTGCCGGTTTCGTCGCGCGTTATCGCCGGCGCGATTTCTTCCTGCCCCGCTGGCGCATCGCCCACTTCGGCGAAGACGGCGTTCGTTTGAAATCAGACATTCTTGACCTGCGCCCCTTCATGCGCCGCGACGGTGAAGTTCTGCTGGCGGGCGACGTACTCGACAAGCAACTGATCGACGTCGATGGCAAGCGCGTAGTTCGCGTGAATGATGTGCAAATTATCGAGGCTGCCAACGAATGGCGCGTGACTGGTGCGGATGTCAGCTTCTTCGGATTATGGCGCCGGCTGGCGCCCGCACTGCTGCGCAGCGGCAAACCAGTCGAAGTGATCGATTGGGCGGATGTGGGCTATCTCGCAACCGACGCCGCTACGGTGCAACTGAAGTCGTCGCGCGGGAAACTCGCGCGCCTGCATCCGGTGGAGATCGCGCGCCTCGCTGAAGCGCTTTCCTATCAGCACGGTGCAGAGATTGTCGAATCTCTGGACGATGAGACGGCGGCGGAAACCCTTGAAGAGATGGCTGCCGAACGTCAGGCGCAGATTATCGGAGACATGGATGAAGAACGAGCGGCAGACATCCTGGAACACATGTCGCCGGATGAAGCGGCGGACGTGCTGGGCGACCTGCCGGAAGACAAGGCGGAAGACCTGCTCAACCGAATGGAAGATGACGAGCAGAACGAAGTTGCCGAGTTGCTGCCTTATGCGGATGACAGTGCCGGCGGGCTAATGACAACTGAGTTTGTAACTTTGCCGCGCGATTTAACGGTCGGTGAAGCCCTGGCGCGTTTGCGCGAGATGGCCGAGACGCCGAACATGATCTATTACCTCTACGTCGTTCCGACCGAGGATTCGTGGAAGCTCGAAGGAGTTATCGCGTTACGAAGTTTGATTTTGTCAGAGTCCTCCGCGCCACTCGAGCGGGTCATGCGCACCGTCCTCCAGGTAGCTCATCCAGACGATGGCGCCGCGGAAGTCGCGCAGAAGATTGCTGAGTATAATCTCCTCGCACTTCCGGTGGTCGATGACGCCGGAGATATTCTCGGCATTGTGACCGTCGACGATGCGATCGAATTGCTGCTGCCAAAAGGCTGGCGGCAAAGACTGCCGAAGTTGTTAGGTTAAGTTCAGAATTGCTTACGGCCGAGTGCTTTTCAGAAGCCCACGCGTAAGCAGGGGTGGCGCTCGTGAGGTTGGCATCTGCCAAAAACGCTGGCCACTGATTTCGTCGTCACGAACGCGTGCGAAGTGTGGCCCTCAATGTCGGGCTTCGGAAACGTTTAATTAAGTGGACAGCTAATGACCGAGGACCCTCCCAGTGCCAAAGCAACGGACAGACGCAGGCGATACCGGACGCGGCCTTTTGCGGCGCGGAGCGCAGGGCGTTTCGCGTGTGCGGCGCACCGTGGCGCGGCGGCCGCGAATCCTTTTGTATTTTGCGGTTATTGGTCCCGGAGTAATCACAGCCTGCGCGGGAAATGACGCCGGCGGTATCGCTACGTTTGCCTCAGTTGGAGCCGACTATGGTTACAAACTCATCTGGCTCCTGATTCCCCTAACGCTTAGTCTCGGAATTGTCCAGGAGATGTGCGCCCGCATGGGCGCAGTCACCGGCAAGGGTCTCTCTGATTTAGTTCGAGAGCGCTTTGGCGTGCGCTGGACTGCGTTCATTATGCTGGCACTGCTGATCGCGAACGGCGGTGTTACCGTTTCAGAGTTTGTGGGTATCGCCGCCGCGATGGAATTGCTGGGCGTGGCGCGCTATGTCTCAGTGCCAATCGCGGCCATCGCAATCTGGTGGCTCGTAGTCAAGGGATCCTACCAGAGAGTCGAGCGCGTGTTCCTCGCGATGTCTCTGGTGTTTCTTGCTTATGTGGTTTCGGCCTTTTTGGCCCATCCTCCCTGGGGAACCGTAGCAATCGAACTGGTCCATCCGCATCTTGATTTTACGCCTGCCTATCTTCTTAGTTTTGTCGCCATTATCGGCACCACCATCTCGCCCTACATGCAGGTTTTCATCCAGTCATCGGTCGTCGAAAAAGGCGTT
>Ga0134121_10001180_pt1 | contig 25081 bp, 20 predicted proteins | sample KB301_FD_96463 | JGI IMG/M metagenome (GOLD analysis project Ga0134121, IMG submission 96463) | Terrestrial soil microbial communities without Nitrogen fertilizer from Kellogg Biological Station, Michigan, USA - KB3-0-1 | ecosystem: Environmental > Terrestrial > Soil > Unclassified ... | reverse complement strand
TGCCGCCCCCTTCGTGTTTTCGTCCCACGATCCGCATCGCGTCACGCCGGCCTCCGCCCCGTCCGTCCCCACTGCGCCCGCTTCCATCCCGTCCAGCGCTATCCCGTCCAGCGCTACTCCAGGGTCAGCAGCACGGCGCCCGAGTCGACCGGCTCGCCCTGCTTAACCTGGATCGCCGTCACGCGCCCCGCGCGGGGCGCCGTGATCTCGTTTTCCATCTTCATCGCCTCGACGACCAGCAGCCCCTGGCCGGTCTCGACCTCCTGACCCACGGCGGCGAGCACCGCCACCACCTTCCCCGGCATGACCGCGCGCACCTCGGTCGGGCCGCCGGCATGATCCGCGTCCTCGCCGCGACGACCGGCGCGCAGCGGATCGACCAGGCGCACCTCCTGGAGCCGCCCTCCGGCCACGACGTCCCAGGCGGTCTCGCCGCGCGTTCCGTCGCCGGCGGCCGCGACCGGCCAGGCCGCCGTCTCGACCGTGAGCTGGTCGAGCGTGACGGTGCGGATGGCGCCATGACCTTCGACGTGCGCCTTCGCCTCGCGTCCCTCGATGCTCACCTGGTACGCGGCGCCGTCGCGCGACACCTCGAGCGCGAACTCGCGATCGCCGACGCGCGCCAGCACCTTCATGGCCGCGCCCAGCCGCGGCGCGGCGCCGGACCCTGCATCTGCGCGCGCCGGCCGGCCAGCGCCCAGGCGTCGGGTGTCGCGCCGCGCGACGCGTCGGCGGCCGAACGGCTGCGCTCCTCGAACGACGCCACCGCGGCGGCGACCGCGGCGCGCTCCGCTTCCCGATCGTCCGATTCCAGGAGCCGGGCGCGGATCGCGTCCATCCGGCTGTCGACCCAGGCGATGTCGAAGCGGCCGGATCGGAACGCCTCCCCCGCGATCACCTCGCGATCGAACGGGATCGTGGTGCGGATGCCGGCGACCTGGAACTCGCCGAGCGCGCGCAGCATCCGGCGCACCGCCTCGTCCCGGTCCGCGCCCCAGGCGCAGAGCTTGGCGATCAGGGCGTCATAGTGCAGGGAGACCACGTCCCCCTCCTGCAGCGCGGTGTCGACCCGGATCCCCGGCCCGGCCGGCAGCCGCAGCGCGCGGATCCGCCCGGGCTGCGGCCGGAAGCCGTGGACCGGATCCTCCGCCAGGATGCGGCACTCGATCGCCCAGCCGCGCGGCGCCAGGTCCTCCTGCCGTATCGCCAGCGGCTCGCCGGCCGCGATCGCGATCTGAGCCCGCACCAGGTCGAGCCCGGTGACCATCTCCGTGACCGGGTGCTCGACCTGGAGCCGCGCGTTCACTTCCATGAAGTAGGGACGCCCCTCGCGGTCGAGCAGGAACTCGACCGTGCCGGCGTTGCGGTACCCGGAGACGCGCGCCACCTGCACCGCCAGGTCGCCCATCCGCCGCCGCAGCTCGGGGGTGACCGCGAGCGAAGGCGCCTCCTCGACCAGCTTCTGGTGCCGCCGCTGCAGCGAGCACTCCCGCTCGCCGAGGTGGACGGCGTGGCCGTGCGCGTCGGCGAGGATCTGGATCTCGACGTGGCGCACGTCCTCGAGCAGCTTCTCGGCGTAGATGCCGTCGTCGCCGAACGAGGCGCCCGCCTCCGAGCGCGCCATGCGCAGCGCGCCGGCGAGATCGGCCTCGGCACGCACGACGCGCATCCCCTTGCCGCCGCCGCCAGCCGCCGCCTTGAGGACGATCGGGTAGCCGGCCTGGCGCGCGAACGCGGCGATCGACGTGGTGTCGGCGGCGCGATCGGTCAGACCGGGGATGATCGGCACGCCGTGCTTCGACATGAGGCGCCGGGCCTCGACCTTGTCGCCGACCGCCTGCATCGCCTCCGGCGGCGGGCCGATGAAGACGAGGCCCGCCTCGGCCGTCGCGCGGGCGAACGCGGCGTTCTCGGCCAGGAAGCCGTAGCCCGGATGGATGGCGTCGGCGCCGGCGCGAATCGCCGCCTCGATGATGACGTCGGACCGGAGATACGACTTCGCCGCCGGCGCCTCGCCGATCGGCAGCGCCTGGTCGGCCAGCCGCACGGGCAGCGAATCGCGGTCGGCCTCGGAGTAGACCATGACCGGGGAGATCCCGAGGTCGCGGCAGGCGCGCACGACCCGGAGGGCGATTTCGCCCCGGTTCGCGATCAGGATCCGGCGGAGGGGTGGCACCTGGGGAGCTCCGGGTTAAAGAGGGATGTTGCCGTGTTTGCGCGGCGGGTTCTGATCCCGCTTGTGACGCAGCACCCGCAGGGCGCGCACCAGGCGCGGGCGCGTGGTGTGCGGCTCGATGACGGCGTCGATGAAGCCGCGTTCCGCCGCGACGTAGGGGTTGGCGAACTTGTCGCGGAACTCCTCCACCTTGGCGCGGCGCAGCGCCTCGGGATCCTTGGCCGCCTGCAGCTCGCGCCGGTAGAGGATGTTCACCGCGCCCTCGGGGCCCATGACGGCGATCTCGGCCGTCGGCCAGGCGAAGTTGAAGTCGGTGCGGATCTGCTTGCTGCCCATGACGCAATAGGCGCCGCCGTACGACTTGCGGGTGATCAGCGTGATCTTCGGGACGGTCGCCTCGGCGTAGGCGTACAGCAGCTTGGCGCCGTGCTTGATGATGCCGCGATGCTCCTGGTCGGTGCCGGGCAAAAACCCCGGCACGTCCTCGATCGTCAGCACCGGAATGTTGAACGCGTCACAGAAGCGCACGAAGCGGGCGCCTTTCAGGCTGGCATCGATGTCGAGGGTGCCGGCCAGCACCATCGGCTGGTTCGCCACCACGCCGACCGGCTGCCCGTCCAGCCGCCCCAGGCCGACGACCATGTTGCGCGCGTAGCGCTCGTGCACCTCGAGAAAGCTGCCGGCGTCGAACACGCTCTTGATCACCGTCTTGACGTCGTACGGCCGGTTAGGCTCGGCCGGTATGACGGTGTCGAGCGCCGGGTCCTCGCGCTCCGGGCTGTCGCCGCTGTCGCGGCGCGGCGGGTCCTCCATGTTGTTCGAAGGCAGGTACGACAGCAGGTCGCGGATGAGGGCCAGCGCCGCCTTGTCGTCGTGAGCCGTGAAGTGCGCCACGCCGCTGACCGTGGCGTGCGCCGTCGCGCCGCCCAGCTCCTCCTTGGTCACCTCCTCGTGGGTGACCGACTTGATGACGTCGGGCCCGGTGATGAACATGTAGGAGGACTTCTCCACCATGATGTTGAAGTCGGTGATCGCCGGCGAGTAGACGGCTCCGCCGGCGCACGGCCCCATGATGGCGGAGATCTGCGGCACCACCCCGGAAGCCAGGGTGTTGCGCAGGAAGATGTCGGCGTACCCCGCGAGCGAGACGACACCCTCCTGGATGCGCGCCCCGCCCGAGTCGTTGAGCCCGACGAGCGGCGCGCCCACCTTCATCGCCAGGTCCATGATCTTGCAGATCTTCTGCGCGTACGTCTCGGACAGCGATCCGCCGAAGACCGTGAAGTCCTGCGCGAAGAGGAAGACGGGACGGCCGTCGATGGTGCCGTGACCGGTGATGACGCCGTCGCCGGGGATGCGGCTCTGCTCCATCCCGAAGTCGTCGCAGCGATGCACGACGAACTTGTCCATCTCCTGGAAGGAGCCGGGGTCGAGCAGGAGGGTGACGCGCTCGCGGGCGGTCAGCCGGCCGTCGGCGCCCTGCCGCTTGCGGCGCTCCTCGCCGCCCCCCGCCTCGGCTTCGCGGTCGCGTCTTCGGAGCTCCCCGAGGAGATCGTGGCTCAAACGGTCCCTTCCGGCTCGCCCGCGCCCGGTCCGGCCGGTCCGCCCGCGTCGGCGGGCACGCCGGTCGCCGCGGGACCGCCCGCCTCGCGGCCGTTGCCGCCCGAGGGGACGCCGCCTTCCGGATCCTCCTCGCCTTCGGCCACGCGTGCCACGGCGACGACCGTGTCGCCCTCCTCGAGGTTGATCAGACGCACGCCCTGGGTGGGCCGCCCGAGGACCGAGATGCCGCGCACGGCGGTGCGGATGATCTTGCCGAACGAGGTGATCACCATGACCTGATCCTTTTCGGTGACCTGCATCACCTGCACGACCGGGCCCGTCTTGTCGCTGACCTTCAGGTTGATGATCCCCGAGCCGCCGCGCCCCTGCAGGCGGTATTCCTCGATCTCGGTGCGCTTGGCGTAGCCGCGCCCCGTGACCGTGAGCATGCGGCCGCCATCCGGCTTCAGGCAGTCCATCTCGACGACCGCGTCCTCGCCCTCGAGACGCATGCCGATGACGCCCCGGGCATTGCGTCCCATCGCCCGGACGTCGTCCTCGGTGAAGCGGATCGACTGGCCCTGGGACGAGGCCATGAACAGCTCCTGCTTGCCGTCGGTGAGGTTGGCCGACAGGAGCGCGTCCCCCTCGTCGACACTGACCGCGATGATGCCCCCGGCCCGCGGGTTCCCGTAGGCCGACAGCGGGGTCTTCTTGACGATCCCCTTGCGGGTGCAGAAGACGACGTAGCGGTCCTCGGCGAAGTCCTTGGTCGGCAGCAGCGCCGCCACCTTTTCTTCGGGCGCCAGGCTGACGAAGTTGATGATGTTCTTCCCCTTGCCGGCCGCGCCGATCTGCGGCACCTCGTGGACCTTCAGCCAGTGGACCCGCCCCTGCGTCGTGAAGATCAGGATGGAGGCGTGCGTCGAGGCCACGAACAGGTGCTCGACGAAGTCCTCTTCACGCGTGGTCATGCCGATCTTCCCCTTGCCGCCGCGGCGCTGGCTGCGGTAGGTGGAGAGCGGGTTGCGCTTCATGTAGCCGGCGTGGGAGACGGTGAGGACCATCTCCTCCTCGGCGATCATGTCCTCGACCGAGATCTCGCCGGCCGCGGGCACGATCTCGGTGCGGCGGGCGTCGCCGAACGTCTTGCGCACCTCGCGCAGCTCCTCGGTCAGGATGCCGAACACCAGCCGCTCGTTCGCCAGGATCTCGCGGTAGCGGGCGATCTGCTTGAGGGTCTCGGTGTACTCGTCGACGATCTTCTGGCGCTCCAGGCCGGTCAGCCTCTGCAGGCGCATCTCGAGGATGGCGGTCGCCTGGTTGTCGCTCAGCTTGAAGCGCAGGCGCATCGCCTGGCGCGCCTCGTCCGGGGTGCGGGCGGCGCGGATGAGGGCGACCATCGCGTCCAGGTTGTCGAGGGCGATCTTCAGGCCTTCGAGGATGTGGGCGCGCTCCTCGGCGCGCGCCAGCTCGAACTGCGTCCGCCGGATGATCACCTCGCGGCGGTGATCGATGAAGTGCCCGAGCATCTGCTTGAGGTTCAGGACCTGGGGCCGGTTCTGGACGATGGCGAGGAAGATGGCGCCGAACGTCTCCTGCATCTGCGTGTGCTTGTAGAGCTGGTTCAGGATGACCTTGGGCACCGCGTCGCGGCGCAGATCGAGCACCACGCGGATCCCGTCCCGGTCCGACTCGTCGCGGATGTCGGTGATGCCGTCGACCCTCTTGTCGTTGACCAGGGCGGCCATCTGCTCGATCAGGCGCGACTTGTTCACCTGGTACGGGATCTCGGTGACGACGATCTTGTCCTTGCCGCGCTTCCCGGCCTCCTCCACGGTGGCGCGGGCGCGCATGATCATCGCGCCGCGGCCGGTCAGATAGGCCTGCCGGATCCCCTCCATGCCGCAGAGGTAGCCCGCGGTCGGGAAGTCGGGCCCCTTGACGTAGGTCATCAGGGTCTCGATCGAGATCGCGGGATCCTCGATCTGCGCGATCAGGGCGTCGCAGATCTCGCCCAGGTTGTGCGGCGGGATGTTGGTCGCCATGCCGACTGCGATGCCGGAGGAGCCGTTCACCATCAGGTTCGGGAACCGGCTCGGCATCACCAGCGGCTCGCGCAGCTGGCCGTCGTAGTTGGGGCCGTAGTCGACGGTGTCCTTCTCGATGTCGGCCAGCATCTCGTGCGCCAGCTTCGCCATGCGCACCTCGGTGTAGCGCATGGCGGCCGGCGCGTCGCCGTCGATCGAGCCGAAGTTCCCCTGGCCGTCGACCAGCGGGTACCGCATCGAGAAATCCTGGGCGAGCCGCACGATGGTGTCGTAGATCGCCGTGTCGCCGTGGGGGTGGTACTTACCCATGACGTCTCCGACGATGCGGGCGGCTTTCTTGTACGGCTTGTCGTGGGTGTTCCCCGCCTCGTGCATGGCGAACAGCACGCGGCGGTGCACCGGCTTGAACCCGTCGCGCACGTCGGGCAGGGCGCGCCCGACGATCACGCTCATGGCGTAGTCGAGGTACGAGCGTCGCATCTCGTCCTCGATGGTGATCGGGGTCAGGGCCCCGATGTCGTGGCGGGTTTCGTCCATCGTCAGATGTCGAGGTTACGGACGTCGAGGGCGTTGTCTTCGATGAATTTGCGCCGGGGCTCGACCGTGTCGCCCATCAGCACCGTGAAGATCATGTCCGCCTCGACGGCATCGGCCACGTTCACCTGCAGCATGCGGCGTGTCTCCGGGTTCATGGTGGTCTCCCAGAGCTGGCCTGGGTTCATCTCCCCCAGCCCCTTGTAGCGCTGGATGGTGACGCCCTTCTTGCCTTCCTCCATCAGGTACTGCAGGAGCTCCTGCCGACTGCCGACGCTGGTCTCGTGGCCGTCCTCGGCGACGATGAACGGCGGCGTCTTGAGATCCTTCAGCTCCGCGTCGAGCGCCTGAAGCGTGCGGTACTCGATCGACGACACCAGCTCCCAGGAGACCAGGGTCGGGGCCTTGGCCCGCTGCCCCCCCTCGACCTCGAAGGTGAAGCGGCCGTGCTCCTCGTCGCGGTCGAGATCCCCGGTCCGGAAACCGGCCGCCTCGACCGCCTCGCGGATCTTCCCCAGGCGGTCGGCCGACTCGAAGGTGGCGCTGTCGTGCGGACCGGCGGCGATGAGCGCCTCGACGACGCCCGGATCGAAGCCGCGCTTGCGCAGCAGGTCGGAGTGCATCTGGTGCCGCGTCAGCCGCTCCAGCAGGTGCCGCAGCTCCTTCCCCTCGAGCCGCGCGCCGCCCGCCCCGGTCTTCACCGCCCGCTCCTGCGACGCCTGCTCCAGCAGGTAGCGGCTCAGGTCGTCGTCGTTGGACAGGTAGGCCTCGGTCTTCCCCTTCTTCACCCGGTACAGAGGCGGCTGCGCGATGTACAGGTGGCTGCGCTCGATGATCTGCGGCATCTGCCTGTAGAAGAAGGTCAGCAGCAGGGTGCGGATGTGCGACCCGTCGACGTCGGCGTCGGTCATGATGATGACGCGGTGATACCGGAGCTTCAGGTGATCGTAGTCGCCCTCGCCGATGCCGGTCCCCAGGGCGGTGATGATGGTACGGATCTCCTGGCTCGACAGCATCTTGTCGAAGCGCGCCTTCTCGACGTTCAGGATCTTGCCGCGCAGCGGCAGGATCGCCTGGTTGCGCCGGTCGCGCCCCTGCTTCGCCGAGCCGCCGGCCGAATCCCCCTCGACGAGGAACAGCTCGGAGCGGGCCGGGTCGGTCTCCTGGCAGTCGGCGAGCTTGCCGGGCAGCGATCCGGAGTCGAGCGCCCCCTTGCGCCGCGTCAGCTCCTTCGCCTTGCGCGCCGCCTCGCGGGCGCGCATCGCATCCAGCCCCTTCTCGAGGATCTTCCGGGCGACGCCCGGGTTCTCCTCGAAATAGGTCCCCAGCTTCTCGTTCAGCAGCGTCTCGACCAGCCCCTTGACCTCGCTGTTCCCCAGCTTGGTCTTGGTCTGGCCCTCGAACTGCGGCCGCGACAGCTTGACGCTGACGACCGCGGTCAGACCCTCGCGCACGTCGTCGCCCGACAGCGACACCTGCTCCTTGGTGATGGCGCGGGTCGCGTAGCTGTTGATGGTGCGGGTCAGCCCGGAGCGGAAGCCGCTCAGGTGGGTGCCGCCCTCCATCGTGTTGATGCTGTTGGCGAACGAGAAGACGATCTCGTTGTACGAGTCGTTGTACTGCAGGGCGCACTCGGCGACCAGGCCGTCGCGCTCGGACCGGATGTGGATCGGCTTCGGGTGGATCACCGTCTTGTTCTTGTTGAGGTGCTCGACGAACGATGCGATACCGCCCTTGTACATGAACTCGTGCCGGCGGTTCTCGGCCCGCTCGTCCTCGATCTGGATGGTGACGCCTTCGTTGAGGAACGCCAGCTCCCGCAGACGCTGGGAGAGCGTGTCGAACGAGAAGGTGGTCTCCTCGAACACCCCGGGGTCGGGCTTGAAGTGGACCTTGGTGCCGCGGTGCTTGGTCGTGCCGGTCTGGCGGAACTCGCCCACCGTCTTGCCGCGCTCGAAGCGCATCCCGTAGACCAGACCGTCACGCCAGATCTCCAGGTCGAGAAACTCCGAGAGCGCGTTGACGACCGAGACGCCGACGCCGTGCAAACCGCCGGAGACCTTGTAGGTGTCGTTGTCGAACTTGCCGCCGGCGTGCAGGACGGTCATGACGACCTCGGCCGCCGGCTTCCCCTCGGTCGGGTGCATGTCGACCGGGATGCCGCGGCCGTTGTCGACCACGGTCACCGAGTTGTCGATGTGGATGGTGACCTCGATCTTGTCGCAGAACCCCGCCTGCGCCTCGTCGATGCTGTTGTCGACCACCTCGTAGACGAGATGGTGGAGGCCGCCCGACGCCGTGTTGCCGATGTACATGGCGGGGCGCTTGCGGACCGCTTCGAGGCCCTCCAGGACCTTGATCTTGGAGGCGTCGTAGCTCTCGGCCGCGCCCGCGCGGAGGGTTCGATCCCGGTCTGGTCCCGATTCCATCCGGCTGTCTCCCAGCGCAGTGCGGAGGCCCGGGGCCGACCCGGTCTGCACTGTTTTCGATGGCGAGCGGGGTCGCAGGTCGTGGTCCCGACGCTCGCCGATTTGTGGGGGCGGATTCGGCGGAACAACCAGATTTTGCCGCCGTTTCGTCGGGGGCGATTGACCCCGCGAACGGCGCGGATTCTATCACAGCGGGGCGACGCCGAGCAACGCTCGGAGGCGGTCAAAACGGTTGGGGGCGCGGGTATAAAGATGATGCGGGGCTAAATCGGTACCTGTGACTACAACTCTATATATATCTATGAGATGCGCATCGGCATCACGACGTACCGGTAATCACGCCCCGCTTCGAGGCCGACCGGCCTCAAGAGTCCCTGCGTCGCCTCGTCCTTGAGCGCCAGAATCACCGGTCCGGGACCGTATGCAGAGAAGAAATCGAGGAGGTATTTGGCGTTGAATCCGACCTCCAGATCTGGCCCGGTGTAGTCGACGTCGACGCTCTCGCTCGCCTCCCCGACCTCGGGATTGTTCGAGCTGACCTCCATCGAACCCTTCGCGATGGCGATCTTGATCGCCCGGGAACGCTCCCCCGACAGCAGGGCGACGCGGCGCACCACGTCGGCGAACGAAGCGCTGTCCAGCTTCACCAGACGGTCGTTCCCTTCCGGGATGACCTGCTCGAAGTCGGGGAATTTCCCGGTCAGGAGGTTGGCCGACATGATGGTCCTGCCGACCTTGAAGAACGCCTGGTTGTCCTTCTGCCCGAAGAGGACCTCGGTCTCCCCCTCTCCGATGCGGGTCAGCTCGTTGAGCACCTTGCGCGGCAGGATCATCTCGACCTTCTCGTCGACGGCGCCCTTCTCCATCCGGCCCCGGGCCATCGCGAGGCGGTGACCGTCGGTCGTCACCATGGTCACGTCGCGCTTGCTCATGATGGTGAGCGCGCCGGAGATCTGGTACCGCCCCTCGTCGGTGGCGATGGCGAATCCGACCTTGCCGATGAGATCCAGCAGCAGGGAGCGCTCGATAGGGATGCCCGACTTGGCGAAGTCGAACTCCTTGAGCTCGGGAAAATCCTCGCGTGGCAGGCCGACGACGCGGAAGCGCGCCTTCTGGCAGGTGATGGTCACCCACTTGCCGTCATCCACCCGGAGCCGCACGTCGGCGTCGGGGAGGAGCCGCACGATGTCGAACAACCGGCGCGCGGAGAGGGTGGCCGACCCTTCCTTGCTGACCGCCGCGTCGCACGAGGTGCGGATGCCGACCTCGAGGTCGGTGGCCAGGAGCTCGAGCCGGCCCTTGCGGGCGTCCAGGACGATGTTCGAGAGGATCGGGATGGTCGCTTTTTTCTCGACCACTCCCTGCATCGACTGCAGCTCGTCCAGCAGGCTCGCCTTGCTGATCACGAAATCCATAAAGCCCCCCGACTGAAGGATCGGCTCTTCATGATGATTGGCTGAAAATTGTAGCACCAGTAGTGCGGTGGGTTCTCTGGAAATCGCCCGGACATGGTGCGGCCCAACGGCTCGCGATTCATGCCAGGCCTGTGGGCAACCAGCGATCGATCTGTGGACCGATGACGATCGGTCGGGCGCCCACAGGCCGTCCTCGCGCCATCCACCGATAACTGTGGACGCGTCACTTGAACGACTCGAGGAACCCGGCCACCAGGCCGTCGAACTCGCGATCCTTCTGGCGCATCGCCTCGATCTTCCGGATGGCGTGGATGACGGTGGTGTGGTGCTTGCCGCCGAAGTACTCGCCCAGCGCCGGGAGCGACTTGTCGGTCAATTGCTTGGCGACGTACATCGCCACCTGGCGCGGGAAGGAGATGTGCTTCGAGTTGTTGCGCGACTTCAGCTCGGTGACCTTGATCCGGTAATGGGCCGAGACCAGCCGCTGGATCGACTCCACGGTGATGCTGCGGCCGCGGTCGTCGATCAGGTCCCGCAGCGTCTCCCGGGCCATCTCGATGTCGATGGTGCGGCCGGACAGCGACGAAAAGGCGATCAGACGGATGAGCGACCCCTCCAGCTCGCGGATGTTGGAGCGCACGCGGCTGGCGATGAACAGCGCCACGTCCTCCGGCAGCGGGATGTTCTCGGCCTCGGCCTTCTTGCGCAGGATGGCGACCTTGGTCTCCAGGTCGGGCGGTTGGATGTCGGCGATCAGGCCCCACTCGAACCGGGACCGCAGCCGCTCCTCGAGCGTCGGGATCTCGCGTGGCGGGCAGTCGGAGGTGATGACGATCTGCTTCTGCGATTCGTACAGGGCGTTGAAGGTGTGGAAGAACTCCTCCTGGGTCCGCTCCTTGCCGGCCAGGAACTGGATGTCGTCGATGAGGAGCACGTCGACGCTGCGGTACCGGTCCTTGAAGTCGAGCGTCTTCTCGAACCGGATGGCGTTGATCAGCTCGTTCATGAAGGTCTCGGCGCTGATGTAGAGCCGGCGCATGCCCGGGAACAGCCGCCCGATCTGGTTGCCGACCGCGTGCATCAGGTGGGTCTTCCCCAGTCCCACGCCGCCATAGACGTAGAGCGGGTTGTAGGCGCTCGACGGCTGCTCCGCGACGGCCAGCGCCGCCGCGTGCGCGAACTGGTTGCAGGAGGAGACGACGAACGAGTTGAAGGTGTAGCGCGAGGTGATGGCGCTGAAGGTCCCGTGCGACGGCGTGGCCGACGGACCGGCAGGCCTGGGCGCGACCGCGACCGGCGCCTCCGAGACGGTCATCACCGGCCAGCGCGCGACCCCCGGAGAGGGCGGAGGGATCGGAGCGGGGCGGGTCGTCTCGCGCCCTGCGTCGCGAACGACATCGCGACCGGAGTCACGCGGCGGGAGCGGCGGCGGCCGCCGGGCGACGTCGTGATCCCGGCTGGTGAAATGGAGCCTGAGGTCCGAGATCGCGAGCTCACGCGCGCTCTCCTGAATGAGCGGCAGGTAGTTCTTGTGGATGAAATCCGCGAACACCGCGCTCGGCACCTCGATCTGCAGCGCGCCGTCGGCGAGCGACAGCTGCTGCGTCGGGCGCAGCCAGGTATTGAAGCTCTGGCTGTTCATCTTGCGCTGCAGCGACGACAGGATTGTGTCCCAGAGAGTCATAGGTCCCCGTTCCCGGAGAGGTTCGATCTTGTTTCCCCTGTTGGCCTGCGATCCTTGCGGCCCACGGCTTTGCCGAAGGCGACACTGCGCCCCGTCAACAGCTTTTCCACAAGTGTGGAAAAATCGTGGTGTCGTAAGACCCTTTGGAATGAATGGCTTGAGAAGGGATCGGCGGGCGTCTGGGTCGATCTTATGTCAACTACGGTGGGGTCCCCCAGATATGGGGGCGGCGGAGTCGCCGTCAGTACAGGTTGGGCCGCGTGTCGCTTCTGTGACACGCGAGGTTCGTCCAGATACACCACGACCCCCGGGGCCGACGCCCCCAAAAAAAAGGACTGCCAGGCGCTTCCGCGCGCGACCATCCTCGAACAGAGATTGGAATTGATGTCGGGCCGCACCATAGCACACGATTTCGGGCGGAGCAACACCCCAATCACACCGCGCGACGGATCGTTCTCCGGAGTCGCGCGAACGGTGCGTTCTTGACACTCTTCCTCGCGCGACGGCATAATTCGCGGTTCCGGAAAACAACGTCGAAAGCGAGAGGGCCGCCGTCCATGAAGCGCACGTTCCAGCCGAACAACCGTCGACGCCGCAAGACGCATGGTTTCCGCTCCCGCATGAGCACGAAGTCGGGGCGCAACGTGCTCGCGCGGCGCCGGGCCAAGGGGCGCAAACGCCTGACGGTGTGACGGGCGACTTTCGTTTCCGCCCGCAGGATCGCATCCGCAAGCGCAGCGAGTACCAGGCGCTCTACGACAGCGCGCGGCGGATTCCGTCGAGGAGCTTCGTTCTCTTTGTGCTCGCCAACGAACTCGGTCGTCCGCGTCTCGGGATCACCGTCAGCCGGAAGATCGGCGGAGCGGTGCGCCGCAACCGCGCGAAGCGGCTGATGCGCGAGATCTTCCGCAAGCACAAGTCGGCGCTCGCGGCGGTCGACATCGTGGTGAACGGGCGCGCGCCGCTCCCGGCCGCCGAGATCCGCAAGCTGGAGACGGAGTTCCTCTCCTGTCTCCGCCCGTTCCTGAAATCCGCATGAGCACGCCCGGTCCCTCACCGGCGGGGCGCGCGGCGCTGGGCTTGATCGGCTTCTGGCAGCGCTTCCTCTCGCCGCTCCTGCCGCGCGCCTGCCGGTTCCATCCGACCTGCTCGGAGTACTGCGCCGAGGCGATTCGCCGGCACGGCGTGGTGCGCGGGCTGGGCGAAGGAATTCGGCGGCTCCTGCGCTGCCAGCCGCTGTCGCGCGGCGGATTCGACCCGGTGCGCTGATGGAAAAAAGGCTCGGACTGGCGATCGCCCTGTGCGTCGGGTTCATGCTCCTCTGGACCTGGATGTTCCCCCCGCCGAAGCCGCAGCCGCCGGTCGAGCCGGCGCCGGCCGCGACGAGCGGCGCGGCGCCCGGCGCGGCTCCGTCCCCGAATCCCGCAGCGGTCGCCGGCGCGGCGAGCGCGGAAACGGGCCGCACCGTCGCCGCCGCGGGCGGCTCACCGTCCGCCGCGGAGGCCGCCGCCCCGGAGCGCGCTGCGTCCAGCCTGCCGGCCGCGACGCGCGCTTCGATCCTTCCCGCCGCCGCGACCACCGCCGCCGCCGAGAAGGAGATCTCCATCCAGACGCCGCTCGCCGACATCCGCCTGTCGGTGAAGGGGGCGCGCGTCCGCTCCTGGATCCTGCGGAACTTCAAGGACGCGCAGGGCGCGCCGCTCGATCTGGTCAACCCCGCCGCCGCCAAGCTCGACCGCTTCCCTCTCGATCTCCTGCTCGAGGAGAAGGACGCCGAGCGCCTGCTGCGCGAAGCGGAGTACGGCGTCGAGCGCAAGGAGGTGGTCGAGGACGGTCACCGGACGATCGCCGTCACCCTGGCGTGGAACGACGGCCACGGGAACTCGGGCGCCAAGGTCCTGCGCGTGCGCGACGACTCGTATGTCGCGGAGGTCGAAGCCGCCGCCGAAATCCAGGGCCGGCCGGTCACGCCGGCGGTCTCGTGGGGCGCCGGGTTCGAGCGCGACGACGAGGTCTCGTCCGAGCGCCTCGGCGTCGGGGCGCGCGCGGTGGTCGGGCTTCCCGATCGGATCGATCACCGCTACCAGGACAAGATCACGCCCGACGCGCCCTGGGGCGAGGAGGGGCCGATCCAGTGGGCCGGTCTGGAGAGCAAGTACTTCGCCGCCATCCTGGTGCCGCAGGGAGCGGCGTCGGTGCGCACGCGCGCGGTGGCGCTGCGCATGGTGGAGGACGGCCGCGAGTTCTTCCACCTCGACATGTCGGTGGCCGCCGCCGGTGCGACACATTACCACCTGTTCGTCGGCCCGAAGGACCACGACATGCTCGCCGGCCTCGGTCTGGGCCTGGAGCGGTTGCTCAACTTCGGGATGTTCAGCATCATCGCCCTGACCCTGTTCCGCGGCCTCAAGTTCATCCATCACTACGTCGGAAACTATGGCTGGGCGATCATCATCCTGACCGTCGGCATCCGCCTCGTCTTCTTCCCGTTCATGCACCGCGGCCAGCTCAAGATGCGCCTGGCGCAGGAAAAGATGAAGACGATGCAGCCCAAGCTGAAGGCGCTCAAGGAGCGTTACGAGAAGCTGCTGCGCAAGGAGATCGGCAAGGGGACCGCGGGAGCGCGCGCCCGGCTGCGGCAGGAGCAGAACGAGGAGATGATGCGGCTCTACAAGGAGGAGGGGATCAATCCCTTCGCCTCCATGTCGGGCTGCCTGCCGCTCCTCGTGCAGATGCCGATCCTGTGGGCGTTCTACAACATCCTGACGATCGCCATCGACCTGCGCCAGGCGCCGTTCATGCTCTGGATCCACGACCTGTCGATGCAGGATCCTTACTACGTGACGCCGATCCTGATGGGCGGCACGATGCTGGCGCAGCAGCTCATGACCTCGTCGGCGATTCCCGACCCGGCGCAGCGGCGGATGATGTACTTCATGCCGATCATGTTCACCTGGTTCTTCCTCCATCTCCCTTCGGGGCTGGTGCTATACTGGCTCGTCAACAACCTCCTCGGGATCGTTCAGCAATACTTGGTCAACAAGGAAGCCGATCGCCGGATTCCCGCGACGACGTGATGTCATGACGATGCCGACCGAAGACGAGTTCGAAGACGCGGGCGAAGGCCAGCCCGCACCGGCCGCGGATCCGGCCGAGGTCGAGGATCTGGCCCGCACGATCCTGGACGGGCTCGGCATGGAGCTCACCGTCGGGGCGCGCGACGCCGGCGCCACCATCGAGGTCGACGTCGCCGGGGCCGATCGCGATCTGCTGATCGATCGGCGGGGCGAGGCGCTCAACGCGCTGCAATACTTGTTGAACCGCGTGGTCTACCGCGGCCGCGCGGGAAAGCGGATCCACCTCGACAGCGCCGGCTTCCGCAAGATCCGCGAGGACGAAGTGATCGAAATCGCCCGCCGCGCCGCCGAGCAGGTCCGTGCGCGCGGCGAAGAGTCCCTCTTAAGCCCGCTCAACCCGTACGAGCGCCGCATCGTGCACCTCGCCCTGTCGGAGGTCGAGGGCGTGGCGACGCGCAGCGTCGGCGACGGGTTCCTGAAACGGATCGCGATCTACCCCACCCGGAAATCCGGGCCGGGAGCCGGCCGCCCCGAAGCCTGATCGGCGAGGAGGAGTTGCCGCCCGTGTCGCCTGCCCCGCCGAGCGACGACACCATCGTGGCCATTTCCACCCCGCCCGGCCGCGGCGGCATCGGCGCCGTGCGGCTGTCGGGTCCCGGCGCCGCCGCCATCGCCTCCCACCTGTTCCGCGCCGCCGCCACCGGCGCGCCCGGCGGGCCGGAAACCGGCCGGGCGATCTTCGGATCGCTGCTCGGGGCCACAGGCGAGGCGATCGATCGAGGCTACCTGATCGTTTTCCCGCCACCCCGCTCGTTCACCGGCGAGGAGGTCGCCGAGCTCTGGGCGCACGGCAGTCCGCCGGTGCTGCGGGCCCTGGTCGAGGCCGCGGTGGGGCGCGGCGCGCGGCCGGCGACGCCCGGCGAGTTCTCCCTGCGCGCCTTCCTCAACGGGCGGATCGACGCCACGCAGGCCGAGGCGATCCGCGATCTCGTCGAGGCGCGGACGCTGCACCAGGCGCGCGTCGCCCACGCGCAGTCGACCGGCACCATCGCGCGCGCGGTCGCGGACTTCAAGGACAAGCTGGTCGAGACCGTGGCGCACGTCGAGGCGGCCATCGAATTCTCCGAGGAGCCCGAAGCGGCCCGCTTCCTTCCCGAGGGCGGCATCCTGGCCCGGGCCCGCGCGGTGCGTCTTCAGATCGAGCGCCTCGCCGCGAGCTTCGAGCGCGGCCGGCGGATCCGCGAAGGAGCCGTCGTCGCGCTGACCGGCAGCCCCAACGTCGGCAAGTCGAGCCTGTTCAACCGGCTTCTCGAGGAGGAGCGCGCGATCGTCACTCCGCTCGCCGGCACGACGCGCGACCTGCTCGAGGAGACCATCGAGATCGGCGGCGTGCCCGTGCTCCTGGTCGACACGGCGGGGCTGCACGCCCCGGGCGACGAGGCCGAAGCCGAAGCGGTGCGTCGGGCGCGCGCCGCCGCCGAGGGCGCCGACCAGGTCGTCGCGGTGCTCGACTGGAGCCGCGCCCTGCGCGACGACGAGCTGGACGCGCTCGGGCGGCTGGATGCGGCGCGCGCCGTCGTGGTCCTCAACAAGGTGGACGCGCCCTGCGGCATCGGCCTGGACCGCGTCCTGTACCTGCGCAAGCGTCACGACGTTCTCGAGGTCTCGGCGCGCACCGGCGAGGGTCTGGAGGATCTCCGGAAGCGGCTTCTCGAGCGCGTCTCCCCCGCCGGCGCGCTGCGTCCCGACGAGCTGTTCCTGACCAGCCTGCGCCAGCGCGATCTGCTGGCCCGCGCCGCGGAGTCGCTGCGGCGCGCCGAGTCGGCGGGGCGCGACGGCCTGGGTGGCGAGTGCATCGCGCTCGACCTGCGGGAGGCGCTCGATCGCCTCGGCGAGATCGGGGGCGAGGTCGGCCTCGACGAGATCTACGACCGGCTGTTCAGCAGCTTCTGCATCGGCAAATGAGCCCGCCCTCCGCGTTCGACGTCGTCGTCATCGGCGCGGGGCACGCCGGATGCGAGGCGGCCCTGGCGGCCGCGCGCATGGGGTGCTCCACCGCCCTGGTCACGCTCGAGGCGGCGGCGGTGGCGCGCATGTCGTGCAACCCGGCCATCGGCGGCCTGGCGAAGGGGCACCTGGTGCGCGAGATCGACGCGCTTGGCGGCGAGATGGGGCGCGCCATCGACGCGACCGGGATCCAGTTCCGGCTCCTCAACGCCAGCCGAGGTCCGGCGGTCCAGGCGCCGCGCGCCCAGGCCGACAAGGAGCTCTACTCGCGGCGGATGCGCGCCGTGGTCGAGGCGACGCCCGGGCTGCACCTGGTCGCGGGCGAGGCCGTCGATCTGATCGTCGAGGACGGCGCCGTGCGCGGCGTCGTGCTGGAAGCGGAAGGAGCGCGGCGAACGCTCGCGGCCCGCGCCGCGGTCGTCACCAGCGGCACTTTCCTGCGCGGCCTCATCCACGTCGGGCTCGCCAGCCGCGCGGGCGGACGCATCCACGAGAAGGCTGCGGTCGGCCTGTCGCTGGCGCTCGAGCGTCTCGGCCTGCCGCTCGGCCGGCTGAAGACCGGGACGCCGCCGCGCATCCGGCGCGAGAGCGTGGCGTTCGAGCGGATGGAGCGGCAGGCGGGCGATCCGGTGCCGGTGCCGTTCTCGTTCGAGACGGAGTCGATCGACCGGCCGCAGATCGAGTGCCACATCACCTGGACCAACGAGGCGTCGCACGCGTTGATCCGCGGCAGCCTCGATCGCTCGCCGCTCTACTCCGGCGTGATCCGCTCCGTCGGCCCGCGCTACTGTCCCTCGATCGAGGACAAGGTGGTGCGCTTCGCCGATCGGGCCCGCCACCAGATCTTCGTCGAGCCCGAAGGGATCGATCACCCGTGGATCTACCTGAACGGGCTGTCGACCAGCCTCCCCGAAGAGGTGCAGGAGCGCGTCGTCCGCACCATCGCCGGGCTCGAGGAGGCGGTGGTGGCCCGGCCGGGGTACGCGATCGAGTACGACTTCGTCCACCCGACCGCCTGCACGCACGCGCTCGAGACGCGCGCCACGCGCGGTCTCTTCCTCGCCGGGCAGATCAACGGCACGACCGGATACGAGGAAGCCGCCGCGCTCGGGCTGGTGGCGGGGATCAACGCCGCCCTCGCGTTGCAGTCGCGCCCGCCGTTCGTTCCGTCGCGCGGCGAGTCGTACATCGGCGTTCTGGTGGACGATCTGGTGCTCAAGGGGACGAACGAGCCGTACCGCATGTTCACGTCGCGGGCCGAGTACCGGCTCCTGCTCGACGTCGACAGCGCCGATCTCCGGCTCACGCCGCACGGTCGGAGACTCGGGCTCATCGACGACGCACGCTGGGCGCGTTTCCAGGAGAGGTCGGAGCGCGTGCGCCGCTACGTCGCGGTCCTGGCCGACACGGCGGTCGCGCCGACGGCTGCGGTCGCGTCGCTGGCGCGACGGACGCTCGGCATCACGCTCACCGAGCCGACGACGCCGGCGCGCATGCTGCGCCGCAGCGACGTGACCTTCGAGGGGATGGAGAGCTTCCTCGCGGCGATGGGGGCCGGCGCGGCCGAGGCGGCGGGCGGGCTGAAGGATCGCGAGCGCCGGGCGGTCGCCGACCGGATGCGTTACGGCGGGTACATCCAGCGCCAGGAGCGCGATCTGGAGCGCCTGCGCCGGGAGGAGACGCGCCGGATCCCCGAGGGGTTCGACTTTCAAGCGGTCGCGGGGCTGTCGGGCGAGGTGATCGAGAAACTGACGCGGTTGCGGCCGGCGAGCCTGGCGGAGGCGGCGCGCATCTCCGGGATCACGCCGGCGGCCCTGTCGATCGTCAACGTCTATCTGGAAAAGGCCCGCCGGGCGCGGACTATTTCAGGAATCGATCCCGAAGCTGAACCCCGAAGAACTGATACTCCGAGTAGCGCAGCGTCTCGAACGTGTCGAGCTCCGCGTTCCCTTCCAGGTCCAGAGTGAACTGGCGGTAGTCCGCCTGATCCGGCAGCGAAAGCCTCTGATAATCGTTGAGAAACGTGATCTCGTAGTGCGCCCCGACCGGTTTGTGTCCCATCGAGAAAACCAGGAAGCGCGTCGCCGTCCGGTAGTCCTTCAGCATCTGCTTGAGCCGCTCCTCCTGGTTCGTCGGCTCCGCCTCCACCTTGAGGAAATTGAAATTCTCCGCGTCCACCCACACTTTTCCGCTCCATTCATAGATCGTCTGCCCGTTCGCGTACGGGAGCGGCGCCGTGAACTCGATGACGAGGGCGTGGCGCAGGGAGAACCAGTCGTCGCCGACGTACTTGAACTTGAACAGGTGCTGGCGATTGCGGGCGAAGATCAGGGTCCAGGAGTAGGAATCGGGGAACGGCGTGTCGAGCTCGACCTCGGGGCCGCTATGGTTTTCCTTGTCGGAATGACGCTGTCGATATGTCTTGTAACGTTGTGGCTCTGATTCTACATACATGAAGTCATATTTTCTGTTGTCTCCGCGATCCTGTGACCCACGGACATCCTCGATGCATACGAATCTCAACGCGATCGATTCGTAGACAACCGCCTTCTCCGCCAGGGCGTCGAGGATCTTGTCGATGTCGGCTGGGGCGGAGTCCCCTTTCGATTCGGCGGTGGCTGGCTGACTCTGGCGCGGCGGACGCGGATCGACTCCCGGACGGGAAGGCGCAGCCGGCGCCGGCGCCCCGGACGGTGGACTCGGAGGCGGAGCGTCATGGGACTGGGCGATCGAATCGAAGGCGATGAAGGAGACAAAGGATACGAGGGCCGCCGCGAGGATCGCGAATCGCGGCCAGATGAGACCGGCGCTGCCGTCGCGCGATCCGGCGGTCTGGGCGCCGGCGCGCGAAGCGCATTCGTTGCAACGACTCGGGGTTCGCACGATCGCCGATGGAAGAGTCGGTCTCAAGTCGATCCTCGGGACGTGGTAAGGTGCGCGGTATGGTACCCCGAGTCGAGCCGGGAAGTGAGGGGGAGATAACCGAATTTCGCGCTCGATTGATCACCGAAGCAGAGCGCATCGAACGTGTTCTCACCGACATCGAGGCCGATCATCTTACGACGCACTTCCGTCTCCTCCGACAATGGGGGAGGCGGATGAACCTGACCGGGCTTCAGGATCTGGATTCGATCCTGAAGCGACACTTCCTCGAGCCGATCACGGCCGCCGGACTGCTCACGGGCGAGGGGAGGCTGCTCGATCTCGGATCGGGAAATGGGTTCCCGGCGATCCCGCTCGCCGTCCTGCACCCGGGAGCGCAGATTGTCCTGGTCGAGGCCTCCGAGAAGAAGTCGTCCTTTCTCTGGGCTGTCGTCAGAGCGCTCGGCCTGAAATCGGCCCAGGTCGCGACTCGCCGCGTATGTCGACGCGCCGACCTGATCGATTTTCTACCCTCAAAGTGGATTACCTACCGCGGGGTGAAGGCCTCTGAGCTGCTCGAAGGGGATCGACCTTCCCTGCTCGAGCCGGGCGGCCGGCTGCTCGCCTTCCTGTCGCTCGATGACGCCAAGGCGATTCACGATCGACCTCCGTCGGGCCTGCGGTCGATCGATCGTCTCCCGCTTCCGGCTTCACCCGGCGACGTCGTCGAGATTCTCTCCGAAGACGACTAGGGTGCCGGGTCGAATTGTTCCACGTGGAACAGTTTGGAGATCTGTCGTGACGGCGTTGTGCTACTCTCCCGCTCGATCATGGGCCGGGTCACCGCGATTGCGAACCAGAAGGGCGGCGTAGGGAAGACAACGACCGCCGTCAGCCTCGCGGCCGCCCTCGCCATCGCCGAACGGCGCACCCTCCTGATCGATATCGACCCGCAGTGCTCGGCCACCAAGGGGCTCGGCGTCAAGGCCGGACCGGCGGGCGACATGTACAGCGTCCTGTCGGGGGAGATCGGACTCGACGAGATCCTGGTGCCGACCGAGCTGGGCTATCTCACCGTGGCGCCGGCCAGCCGCGACCTGGTCGGTATCGAGCTCGACCTTGTCTCGGCCACAGGACGGGAATTCCGCCTGAAAGAGGCGCTCGCCGGCGTGCGGGATCGTTACGATCAGATCCTGATCGATTGCCCTCCGTCCCTTGGGCTCATCACCGTGAACGCCTTAGCCGCGGCCGATGGCATTTTGATCCCGGTGCAGTGCGAGTACCTGGCCCTCGAGGGAGTCTCCCAGATGGTGGAGACACTGCAACGGATCCAGGCGTCGATCAACCCCGAGCTGACGATTGAAGGAGTCCTGCTGACGATGTTCGACGACAGGACCAATCTCGCCCGGCAGGTCGTCAACGACATCCGCGAATTCTTCAAGGAAAAGGTCTTCGCCAGTGTCATTCCGCGCAATGTCCGCCTGGGTGAGGCCCCGAGCTTCGGAAGACCGATCCTTCTCTACGACATCAAGTCAAAAGGCGCCGAGGCCTACATGAACCTCGCGCGCGAGGTGATCAGCAACCATGAAAAGACAGGCACTCGGGAAAGGTCTGAGCAGCCTCATCCCTGACGCATCGGTGGCAGTCCGGACCGACGCCGGATACCTGATGCTCGACATCGACCGGATTCAGCCAAGCCCGTTCCAGCCGCGCAGCGACTTCGGGACGCTTGAAGGTCTCGTCGAGTCGATTCGCGAGAACGGCATCGTGCAGCCGGTCATCGTCCGGAAGGAAGGGGAGAAGTACGAGCTGATCGCTGGGGAGCGGCGCTGGCGCGCGGCGCAGCTTGCCGGCATCGGCAGGATCCCGGCGGTCGTGCGAACCGCCGGCGACGATAAGATTCTCGAGCTGGCCTTGATCGAGAACCTCCAACGCAAGGATCTGAACCCGATTGAGGAGGCGAAAGCCTACGATCTTCTCCTGACGCAGATGAACCTGAGCCAGGCAGATGTCGCCAAGCGTGTCGGGCGCGAACGGTCATCAGTAGCTAACTCGTTGAGACTATTGAAGTTAAGCGAGAAAATTCAGCGAATGTTGGAGGAAGGAACGCTGACCACCGGCCACGCGAAGGCGATCATGGCACTTACCGACGCCGCGACACAGATTAAGGTCGCCGACGAGGTGGTCCGGTCCCTCCTCTCGGTGCGGGAGACCGAAACACTCGTCAGCCGGACGGCGAAGAAGAAAGCGGCCGCGCCCGACGCGGCCGCGACGCCGGCCGGCCAGATCGGGGCGGAGGATCCGAACGTCCGTGCCGCCGAGGATCAGCTCAGGCAGCGACTCGGCACGAAGGTGCGGATCGTCCGACACGGATCGCGCGGCCGGATCGAGATCGAGTTCTATTCCGACGAGGATCTCGACCGGCTCTACAGCTTCATCATGGAACGGGGGCACTGAAGCCGGCGTTGCCCTCGCGCGAGGGGAGAGGTGATCGCATGAAGGGAGGCTTCGTGATGCCGTTCAGCAAGGAGAACGCGATGCGCGACCATATCGGGCAGGACGACATCAGCGGGTTTCTGGCCGAGGGAACCGAGATCAAAGGCGAGATCCGTTTCAAGGACATCCTGCGGGTCGACGGCAAGGTGAGCGGCAAGATCGTCTCCGAGGGGGAGCTGGTCGTCGGCGAGGCGGGCGAGGTGGAGGCCGAGATCAACGTCGGCACTCTCTCGGTCAGCGGCCGCGTGACCGGCACGGTGCACGCCTCAGAGAAGATCGAGGTCCATCCGAAGGGCAAGGTGTTCGGCGACCTCAGCCTCGAGAAGCCGAACCTGATCATCCACGAGGGCGGCGTGTTCGAGGGGAAGATCGACATGGGCGGCGCGACGCGCGGCTCGTCCGGCGCCGACTCGACTCGTCCGCTCGGAGACGTCGAGATCTTCCGGCGCTCCTCCTAGAAAAGAAAAAGGCCGGGGCTCCGAACGCCCCGGCCTTCGTTTTTCCATTTCGCGTCGCGCTCGACCGGCCTCGCGGCTGTCGTCTGCGCGGCGGCGCTTCCTACATGCTGCCGGCCAGCTCCTGGGCGCCCGACGTGTACTCGTCCTTGTCGATCGAGCCGTCGTGGTTCTTGTCGGCCGCGTCGAACCCCGCCGCCCGCTTCGTGTCCCACTCCTGCTTGGTCACCTTCCCGTCCTTGTCGGAGTCGAACTTGGCGATGAAGTTCCCCACCGCCGGATGCTTCGTGCTGGCGGGGAGGGCCTTGACCTCGTCCGCGGTCACCGTGCCGTCCTTGTTCGTGTCGAAGTGATCGAACCCGGGCGCTTTCGCCAGGAGCTCGTCCTTCGTCACCTTGCCGTCCTTGTTGGCGTCGAAGGTGGCGACGAAGTGATCCCACCCCTGGCCCGGCGTCCACTTGTGCGCCCCGGAGGCCGCGTGGTGCGCGTTGTTGGCCGCGAGAGCCAGCGTTCCGACGCACAGCGCCGCCGCGGCCACCGCCGCGATCGTACCGGTCATGGTCTTCATCGAATTCTCCCCTTCCGCCAGGAGGACGCGCCGCGTCATGCGGCGGAGCGCTCCGTTCGGATGCGCATACCGTAGAACGAACGCCAGACGAAGACAAGGGCGACGGCGAAGAACCCGGCCGCCAGGACGCGGCTGAGTCCCGGGCCGGCCTGGTTCGAGAGCTGCACGGCCAGCTCGACCGCGAGCAGCCCGAACAGCGTGGTGAACTTGATGACCGGATTCATCGCCACCGACGAGGTGTCCTTGAACGGATCGCCGACCGTGTCGCCGACCACCGTGGCGGCGTGCAGCGGCGAGCCTTTCTCCTTCAGCTCGACCTCGACGATCTTCTTGGCGTTGTCCCAGGCGCCGCCGGCGTTGGCCATGAAGATGGCCTGGTACAGGCCGAACAGCGCGATCGAGATCAGGTAGCCGATGAACAGGTACGGCTCCACGAAGGCGAACGCCAGAGTCGCGAAGAAGACGGTCAGGAAGATGTTGAACATCCCCTTCTGCGCGTACTGCGTGCAGATCTCGACGACCCTCTTGCTGTCCTCCACCGAGGCCTTCTGGACCCCGTCGAGCTTGATGTTCTGCTTGATGAACTCGACGGCGCGGTGCGCGCCGGTCGTGACCGCCTGGATCGAGGCGCCCGTGAACCAGTAGATGATCGAGCCGCCCGTGATCAGACCGAGCAGGAACGGCGGGTGCAGGAGCGACAGCTTGTCGAGGTTCTGGGTCAGCCCGTGCGTCAGCACCACGATGATCGAGAAGATCATGGTGGTGGCGCCGACCACGGCGGTGCCGATCAGGACCGGCTTGGCCGTCGCCTTGAAGGTGTTCCCCGCGCCGTCGTTCTCCTCCAGGAGGTGCTTGGCCTTCGCGAAGTCGAGATCGAAGCCGTGCGACTTCCTGATTTCCTCCTTGATGCCCGGCAGCGACTCGATCACCGAGAGCTCGTAGACCGACTGGGCGTTGTCGGTGACCGGGCCGTAGGAGTCGACGGCGATGGTCACCGGCCCCATGCCGAGGAATCCGAACGCCACCAGCCCGAACGCGAAGACCGGCGAGGCGATCATGATGGTCGACAGGCCGAAGGTGCTGGTCCAGTAGGCGGCGCCCATCAGCGCGACCATGGCGATCCCGAGCCAGAAGGCGGAGAAGTTCCCGGCCACCAGCCCCGACAGGATGTTGAGGGAGGCGCCCCCCTCGCGCGACGCGATCACGACTTCCTTGACGTGCGCCGACTCGGTGGAGGTGAACACCTTCACCAGCTCGGGGATGATGGCGCCGGCCAGCGTGCCGCAGGTAATCACCAGCGACAGCTTCCACCAGAGCGAGCCGTCCCCGAGACCGGGGATCAGCAGGTACGAGGCCAGGAACGTCATGAGGACCGAGATGATGGAGGTCAGCCAGACGAGGTGCGTCAGCGGCTTCTCGAAGTTCATCTTCGCCGCGTCGCCGTAAGCGCCGCGCGCGAGCATTTCATTGATCATGTACGACGCACCGGACGTGACGATCATCAGGACGCGCATCATGAAAATCCAGACCAGGAGCTGCACCTGGACGACGGGGCTGGCGACCGCCACCAGGATGAACGAGATGAGCGCGACGCCCGTGACCCCGTAGGTCTCGAAGCCGTCGGCCGACGGGCCGATCGAGTCGCCCGCGTTGTCGCCCGTGCAATCGGCGATGACGCCCGGGTTGCGCGCGTCGTCCTCCTTGATGTTGAAGACGATCTTCATCAGGTCCGAGCCGATGTCCGCGATCTTGGTGAAGATGCCGCCGGCGATCCGCAGCGCCGCG
>Ga0134121_10001177_pt1 | contig 25159 bp, 44 predicted proteins | sample KB301_FD_96463 | JGI IMG/M metagenome (GOLD analysis project Ga0134121, IMG submission 96463) | Terrestrial soil microbial communities without Nitrogen fertilizer from Kellogg Biological Station, Michigan, USA - KB3-0-1 | ecosystem: Environmental > Terrestrial > Soil > Unclassified ... | reverse complement strand
GATGTTTTTTGCAGTTCATAAGTCGAAAGGGCCAAAAGGGAAGGGTAGCACCGGACTGACTCCTACTGAATACAGGGCCTGTATTATTGGACTGCTGTTTATTATTTCCTGCACGACAGCGTGGACAATTCTCTGCTGGTTCCAGAGCTTTCGGCGCCTATAGCGGGCGCGCTTGCGGGCTTGGTTTCGCTTGCTCATGAGTCTCAATACCCTTGCAGGTTTGCGCTCAGGTCCTTGTATGCCCCTGTGGGGGTGGTGTAGGTGTGAATCTTGGCCCACTCTTTAGTGGCCCACAGCATGCGGTCGTATTTCGTGCATGACTTGCCCGACAGCGCAGTGCGAGCAAGGTGGTAGAGATTAATCAGCTCAGGGTAGTGCTCGGCTTTGACGAAGCGCAGCAGGTTCACAGCTCCACCTCCTTCGTGGGCTGCTTGCGGCCGGACCATTCCTCGTAATGCTTGTCGCACACCATATCTAACACTGGGTCACAGGAGTAGTCAGACATCAGCACGCCGGGCTCATTGCCATAGACGAGGAAAATCCAGCGGCGCTTGCCGTCGATGTTCACAAACAGATGCGCCTCGTCGCAGGCGGTAAGGCCCTCAATGAACTTGGCTTCGGTCTTAAATCTGAATTCATCTTCCCCATTGTTGCCGCCGTCCAGCTCGGCACCAGCCGCTTGCAGGGTGCGCAGCAGGCTTTTGGTCTCCGGTTCCCAGTCGTTAATGGTTCGTTTCATGCCACTCAATCTATACGGGTCTCGAAAATTGTCAATACCTTTTTCAAGGGACCTGCAAAAAATCCACCTGCAGGGGAATGCGCTTGTAGGGCTTCGGCTCGTAGCTGTCGATTTTGACAGTGTCAATGTCCCAGGGCATGAGAATGAACGACAGCCCGAAGGGGTGATACTGAGCCATTCGCTCATCATCTACCGGCGCGTTCAGGTAGCAGGCGATATACCAGTCGAAGCCAACGGAAGGGTAGCAAACCTTGTTGCTCCGCTTGGGCTTGTAGCCCTTCGGCAGATTGCCAACGCAATAAATCGACTCGCGGGTATAGGTGTCCTCTGGCTTTTTCAAACCCCAGCGCACGGCGTCGCAATTGCCATACTGCAGCGTCCGCTTGTAATAGGCGCCCTCCCAGGTCTCTGAACCGATTGTAACGCGGCAGGGACGCACGTCGTGACAGCCGCAGCTCTCCAGCCATTTGATTAGATTAGTCGCCATAGATAAAGTCTTGTTTGATGTGCTCGGAAAATTTCAAGCAGCCGCGCCCAGGTGCAGGTCTCGATTCTCGGCCAGGACTTCCTTGGCCACTGCATCCTGCACGGCTTTCAGCGCTTTCTTAGAGGGCTTGCCGTTCTTCCCGAGGGTGTCCTGGAAGTCCAGGGCCTTGCGGAGGGTGTCCAGCTTCTGCTCGGCCGTCATTGCAACGCGGATAGGTTGGTTCAGGTCAATAATGCCCGTGCCCATGCTGCCATATTTGGGGTGGTTGACTTCAATCATGTAGTAGGGCTTCAGCACGCCGTCGACATAGTAGCCGCCACCATTTTCCTGGTAGCCGACCCTGACCACTTCCGCGAAGGCCTTGACGCCTTTGAAAAAATACTCGACCTGGATTTTGTCACCGACCTTGACCTCGCTAGCGGGCTTGCAACGCAGAGCGTGGAGAAAATCCGCAGCTGCTCGGCCGCGCTTCGTGTAGACCACTTTGCCGCCGCTGCATTTGAAGCAGACGGTGCCGGTAATCTGGTTGTAAGAGTAGTGGCCGGTGCCGCCGCAGCGGGAGCAGGTTTCGGTCTCGATTTTTCGGGGAGCGGCGGGAGTCTCGTTTGTCATGCCTACACCTTACACGGGTTTTGAAAAGAGTCAATACCTAAATCAACTTTTCGCAAAATTTTTTACTCGGCTAATAACCGCCTTGGCGCGCTTAGAAGGCTGTCGGGTCAGGAAGCCAGAACCCTTACCCAGGTGATACGGTGGTGCCTCGGGCAGGTATTGCTCCCGGGTAGGGTCAGCAATCCGGCCGGTCTTCCTATTAACGAGCCACCAGTGCGTTGCACGGCCTCCCTCATCGGTATAAGAGGCACAGCAGGGCTTCCAGTCCCTCCGGCCCAAAAGGTGCCACAGCGCCTCTGCAGCGATATAGCAATGACCTTCTAGGGGGTTAGTCTGAACCTTCCAGCGGCCGACCAAAAGGTCAGGGGTTAGAGAGCGCTGGACGCGCTTAATAAGGCTGCGGACCTTCAATCAGCCTCTCCTGCCTTCGGCAGCCCGACCACGTCCAGGTCGCAGTCGGGGTGCTCGTCCCGCTCCATTTCCAGGGCCAAATAAACCGGGGTGTCGGGGTATTGGTAGTTCTGTCGGGCCACTTCCTGTCCGCCCTGGCTGCGAGAGATACCGTGACGGCTGACGACCATCTGGGACGGTCGCCGGGCAATCACGGTGTAATTGAAGCTGCTCATGAGGGTTACCAGGAAGAACGGAATGAACGGCGGGCGAACCGGCTGCGCTTGGGGGCTGGCATCGGCTGCATGTCGTGGCAGGCGAGTAGGGGCATGCCTACGCTGACGCCAGGGGATTCCTGAGAGTCGCCCGGGCGCCAGACTACGGTTTCGTTTTGCATGCCTACACACTACACGGGTGCTTGAATTCTGTCAACACCTTATTCAAGATATTTTTGGCGCCGCCGGTAACGCTTGGCTGAGGGCTTCACCTTGGTAACCGGCCGGAGCGTGCCCCAGCTCCTGCGGACTTTTAAACTTTTACGTTGATTTCTCGCAGCCATTTTCAACCTTTAGCTTGAAAGCTCATAGACAAACTCCCGAGTCTCTCGGTGCTTCCTAAAACCAAGCCGCCGATACCAGCGCTCCAGGCGCCGCTGATTGCACTTGTGGTCTGCCTCGGCCAGCAGTCGCACTCCCTTGTTGCGCATAATCGCCCAGGCAATCAGGTCACCCATTACCTTAGTCCCTAGTCCCTGGCCGCGAGTCGTATGGACCCTAATCGAACTGAGCCAGACAAAATCGAAGTGGACCCGGGCTGATATAGACACCCCTCGCTGATTACAGCGGAACCAATTGCGGCGGCCGTTGCGGCCGGGGAGTCTTTTCAGTTCGAATTTTTTCACGGCTTGAAGAGCGGGAACTTTTCCAAAAACTTTTTTGCATCCTCCAGGGCGAGAGGCAGAGTGAGAGGATTCACATCGTCTTCAGCTGCCGCTTTGAGAGCTGCCAACTGCCGCAGCGCAGCCGCTAGCGCGTCCTCAACGTGGTTGTAGGCCTGCTCCATCGCGAACAGTGAGCCCGAGTGGCTGCGAGAGTCCAGATGAGCCGAGCGGAACCAAAACTGGGCCGACTGCACGAGGTGCTTCCGTTCGTTCTCTCGCTCCTGCAGAACTTGGGTAGCGGTCTGCGCAGGAGCGTTGGCGCAACGGGTCACCGGTATCATGCCCAGGCTCTGCGTGGGGATATGGTTACCGTCCTTATTGAGCGGGAAACCAACGTCACAAAGTTTGCAGTCGCTCATAATGCGTTCGCTTTCTCTAGTTCCTCTTCCAGCTGCTCCAGGTTCCATCCAGTCAGCTCGGCCGCTTTCCGCTTCACTGGGTCCAGGATAAGTGTGCGCAAAAACTTCACGGTGAATTGCGCGTGGATTATGATGACTTCGTCGTCATCGGCCGGGCGTGCTTTTCTGCTCATAGTTTCTTGAGCAAGTCCGGTTTGGTTCTCGCGGCGCGCTTCTCCGGCACCCAGGTGAGGCCTTCAGTGCCATCACCCAGCTCTATGGCATACTCGACCTCAGCCGGGTCGGGCGATGCGCCTGCGTAACGGCACGACTGGGTCGCTCGAACCATTTCCACGTGCTTCAATACAATTTCGTTATCGACGAGGAAATGTCCAACGTCGCCAGCATCTAACTCAGTTTGGATTTGCATAAAATTATTCTTCCTCAGTTGTGGTTGGTGCTTTGAGCCTGCGGCTCATTATGACTTTGTAGGCTGAGATTTCGGTGAGACCGTGGACTCCGGCACAAAAGGCCAGTGGTGCCCTCGCACGTAGTTAACCAGACCCGTGGTGCCCATCTCCTCGGGCTTGCACCCGTAGTCCCACTCGTTCATCGTGAGGGTGCGAACGTGGGCCAGCTCGGCGCGCAGGGCAGGGGTGTCGTTCTGTTTGATGTCAGCCAGGATGATGCGTGCAGGTCTGTTCATAGGCGCCTCAGGCTATTCGGGACAAATAGCCGTTAGACTTGCACCATTCCTGTGCCTCGCCCACCGAGTTGAAACGTCCGAGGACGCTGCCACGGCTGTCTTTGAGCCACGCGGAACCGTTGACCAGAACTACTATGATAAGTGTTTCCATATGCCCAAGAATCTATACGGGTGTTGAAAAGAGTCAATACCTTTTTCAAACTATTTTTCAGGCGGGGAAAACATCCGCTCGAACCGGGTGGCTAGCTTGTCAATGCGCAGCGCTTGGCCTACCTCGTTGCCGCTGCGGGCGTCGTTGGCTTGGTCCCGCAACACCTGGACGTGGTTTAGCATCTCAGCCCTGACGGCTGTGAGTGCCCAGGGGGCGTCAACGTCCCAGATTCCGCCGTTCACCGGCAGGCTATCAATAAGCGCCCTGGCGTGCTTCTGGGTTAGGTTGTAGCTCTCCTGCAGGTCTGGTGTGTCATGTAGCACCCAGAGCTTGTGCAGGACTTCCTGGGCGTCGTTCTTGGTCAGTTTGAACTTCATGCGCACACCACCTTCCTGCGGAGGTGCGGGGTCAGGTCAGCCTGCTCCTGGTGGTCCCAGCCGCCGTTGAACTGCAGGCACTGGTAACGGAGCAGCCCGGCGACTTCCTCCACTGTGGCGCACACTGGGCCCGAGACGTCGCGTGTGGCGATACCTAAAAACTTGTCAGCGTCGGCCATGTCGGCCACGACACCGGCCTGGGCGATTTTGACTGCGAGGGCGATTTGTTTGGCTGTCATGTGGCTATTCTTTTGCGGCCCAGCAGAAGGCAAAGGTCATTACAGTGGAAACAAATGCCCAAAGGGCTAGGAGTAGGTAGTGCATAGGTTTAACCGAGTATTACGTTGAGGTGCATTCTGACGGCCTGCGCTGCCATTACAGACAGCTTCGTAGGGACGAAGGGCTCAGAGGCGTCGCCCCTCAGAAAATTGAGGTAAGCCTGAGCGTAGTCGCGCTTCAGGGCGTTCTTAATGCGCCGCACATAAGTCTGGGCAGCTCGGAAGGAATTGTCGTTGCTCATGAGAAGTAAACGAAACGGTTAAACGGTGCAGTGGCGCCGATGCTTACAGTGCCACCGTCCAGGCGGGCTATCGCGATTCGCGGATGGCCCTGACAGAGCTGGCAGGTCACTGAATTTATATCCCCTAGTGCTCGTGACCTGGATTGAATGTGCGCCCTTCCACTTCCACGTAGACACTGGACAAGCGGTCTGAGCCGTGTGACTAGCCCCTACCATAAAATGAATTTTCATAGAGGGTGGTTTTTCAGGTCGTTAAAAAGCTCCCAGAGAATGTAGGCCATGATAGCCAGTAGAATGGTGACAGTCATTTCTAAAACTTTTCTCCAGGGCGCACACAGGCGCCTTTGTTCCAGAACCCGCCCAGGCAAAGCCGCAGAACATCTTCGTCTTTCGCCCAGCGCCCCAGGTCGTGGCACGCAATCGGGTTGGTCCAAAGAATAAGCCACCCGTCAGGGTATTTGCAGACGGTGACTTCCTCGGAATAGATTACCTTGTCGTTGTCGAGGGCGGCCGCACGGTCTATGAAAAATTGGTCGAGCTTCATAATCAATCCAACCCCAAGCTGTGCCGGTATCCTTCGGACCCGAAAAAATCTTCGTTGTCGCAGTCCACCAGGAGCCCTTCGAGGGCGGCCACGTAGTGCAGGAAATCGTGAAGCTCCTGCAGCGTGGCTTGGTTGACCAGCATCTTTCCTCTGATGACGTCGAGTTCGCGTTCGGATTTTAGTTTCATATGTGGTCGTCGCACTCCCATCCATTGCTTGGGCCAGTGTGGCCCTTTGGCCGAGAGCAGTTCTGCACCCTGTTCCGCCTCTGGCAAAAGTAGGCCCGGCACAACAAGAAGAACACCGCGATAATCCCTGCCAGACAGAACGAAGGGATGATGAAGAAAAATAACAGGTCGCTCATAGCATCCTTAGGCTGACCGGCGGAGGCATCGAGAGACGATTCTCACGCGCCGCTGTTTCATCTTTTACTATTGCGTTCCAGCTGCTGGCCCAGGGCACAAAACAAGCGCGTCGGATTTCACCGATGTTCTCAGAGGTAATCTCCTGGGTGTCGAGCCATATGCACAGCTGGGCACGCAGGGAAAGATATTCGGGCATCGCTTGCTGCACGCCAACGCAGCCAATGCCGCCCACGTCACCCGTTATGCCTTCGGCATAAGTCCTGGAGCCGTTTGCGCGGCGACGTGCTTCGCCGCCACCGCCCCAGGCCTTTCCAAAGCTAATAGAGGTGAAGCTAACCCAGTAGCCGGTTGAGCTTTTAAACTCATCACCCTCCTGCAGCACTTCGCCTGTGAAAATCGGTCGGTATTCAGGAGCGCCTTCGGCATTAGTCCTGGCGAGGGGGCGGCGCGCAATCATCCAGGGCTCAACAAAAGTGCCAACTTTGCTAGTGAAGGCTGTCCAGAGGCCGAGGCGAAAAAACTCGTCGCTCTTTTGAATCGTCTCGCCGGATTTTAACCAGCGATAACCTTCGCCGTGATTGCACACAAAGCGGCGCCTGGGCAGAAAAAACTCCTCAACTCTTTCACCGTGCACCGTAACTGGATGCCAACGCTTATTGTTGAGGTATTCGTCACCGGCTTTAATTGTCTCGCCGGGCTGCAGCAAATGATAGCCACCGCCCAACTCGCAGGGCTGAATATCCAAACAGCGCGGAGTCTTTGTTTGTTCAGTGCTCATTAGGATACAGTGATTGAGGGTGCCGGAGGCACAGTGACTGTTGTTGGTCTGGACACACAATCATTGGCAGGTGTCGAGGCGCCACCGAGCTTCTGTCTCAGGTCACGCACGCCCTGGTCGGCTGCCATGCGGGCATTGCCATTGCTCGCGTTAAAAGGGCCAGCGGAGATTGCAGCAGCGTAACAGAATTGCCAGAAGCGGAGTTCTTCTAACTCAGTAGAGGCGACGATTTGCTTAGAGGTAGCTTTGCTCATACAAGGTGAGTTGAAAAGTAAATCAGGGGATGTCAACTCGTAGGCATGGGAACTTTTGGAATTTCTCTTCCCACTCTTTGCGGAGTGCGACAGTAACTGGAGAGTTAGGGTTAGCGCGCATAAATTCGAAGTCGGTATCCCGCACTCTTATCTCTGCAACGATATGTGGGTCGAGGTTGGCCTGCATCGAGTTGATTTTTTCACGGGCGTGAGAGAGCGCTTCAGTGAACTGTCGCTCCAGAGTTTGGAACCGGTCGCTCAGGTCCCTAAGACCAAGTAATATGGCGCCTGGGGTTGCAGCCGCTTTTGCTACGGGCACCTGGAGCTTTGTTAGGTTCAGCTCACACCATTCGAAAAGGGGCTCTAGTTCCTCCAGCCTGGGAGGCATATCCTCGGGCTTCTGCCAGTGCCTGCGGGTGTAGCGGGTCTTCTGCTCCTCGGACCCTTGCAACGGGATGTGTATACCCCAGCCACCTTGACTCAGCCAAAAAGCAGCATTGTTGCGAAGCTCAATCGCCTCATCAAGGGTCGCACAGTTACCTAGGACCCGACGCTTCAGGCCTTGGTTGGGAGCCGCAATCTGAACCTGAAAAGGGTTCTTTCTGCTGGCCGTCTCATAGATACCGGTGTAATCACTCATTCTATAAGGTGATATGAGAGCCCGTGAACTCCTCGCCAACCAAAGAATAACAATTCTATATATTGATACTCTTAAAAAAAATTATTATTAGCCATATTTAAAGGGATTTAGCCATATTTAGGGTCAGGTAGCTTTTTAGGTAGGGCCAGCGCGTTTAAACGCTGTGTCCAGTTGACGCAGGCCGCTTTTCTCCTCAGTTCATAGAGAGTGAAAGATTCAACCAGCAGCCTGTTTCGACGCATGCCGCCGCATGTGCAGAAGCTACGTGAGGCTGCGCAAAAGAAACTGCGCAACAAGCAGCGGTCAGAGTTTTTCGCCAAGCTACTCAATGGACAGTCAAATACCTCCAGCCCTGGCCAAGCGAAATGAGGCTGACATCAGCCGTATTTTCGAAAGCTACATCCAGTTCCTAGGCGACACTGCAAAAGTGTCTGTGGCCCTGGACATCGAGGAACATCTCGTTAAGAATCTAGCGGCTGTCGAAGGCTGGGATAAAAAGCTGAAGCAATGGCAGCAGCAAATCTCTGGCGACCCTCGCGAGTTTCAAGTCCAGGTTAACAGAGCCATTAACTTCGTTCAGGCCCACCGGCTCAGAACCGTGCTTGATAAAGTTGTGGGCAAGCTCCACAGCATGACAGCTGACGAGCTGATTGACGCGCTGACGGTGAACACCAAATACGGCAGCGAAGTGAAGACAAGAGCGCTCACCGATTTAGTGAAGGGCGCCGAAGCTGTGCAGCTCATGACCCAGCGTGCCCTCGGCGATACTGATGCAGAGCGGCCGAAGTCTGACCCGAATAACAAAGGCTCGCAGATTATGCTGAGCGTGGCTGCAGCGATGCAGGCCGCAGGCGAGCTTGGGATTAGCTCCACTCAAGTGGTGCATAAACAACTCAACCCTCCCCAGGATGACGAGTCGTAATTTTGTCGAGTATCGACTCGCAGCTCTCCGCTACTTCTTTAAGGCAACTTTTGGGTATCACTGGCATGCTACGGTTGCCAAGCAGTTGGGGCACAAGAATCGATTGCAGTCCCTTCACTATCACAAGCGCTGGCTGGGCAAGCTGTCGACTCTTGAAAAGCTTGAGACACTGGCAATTAAGCATGGCTTCCGCCATAACGGCCGTCTGAGCTTGCTGGCTTCAGTGCCAGACCCGACTCCTATCCATGTGAGCGAACTGGAGGCGAGACCCCGCCGCTTCTGACCTTCCGCTCCAAACCGGCCGGTCTCCAGCATTCTCAACCTTGCGAATAGGGTCCCTGTGCCTTACGATAGCAGCACAATCGCCCTCGGTGCTCGACGACCAGGAGCAACAATCCCTCGGTTTTACTGGGCTTTCTGATAGTCGAGCAGAGGACTATAGGTCCTTTTCCAACGGCGAAGGCCCCCGGGGCTCCCTCCCACCCAGAGGGGGACGGCCGGGGCCCCCTCATTTCGCTCACATCAGAGCGCGCTATGAGCCCTGGCTATCGCGAAAGCTTTAGGAGGGGTGACATAGCCCTCCGCCATTCACAACTCACCTTATAAATGGAATTTAAAGGTGATGATTTAACCGGCCGAGTGTTTGGCATGCTGACTGTCTTGGGAATGAATTGCGCTCGGGGCAGGGATAAATACAACGATGCATACTGGAAGACCCGATGCGAGTGCGGCACTGAGAAGGATTTTGCTGGCTGGCAGCTCAAGACCGCTTCCCTCAAACATAGGCGCACCCATTGCGGATGCAAGAGCTTCAAGCGGGAGGGAATCGACATAACCGGGCAGGTCTTTGGCTACCTTACTGCTTTAGGGAGGACGGATAAACGAGACACTAATGGAGGGAGAATCTGGCGCCTTAGGTGTGACTGTGGGTCGGAGATTGAGGTTGCTGCCTGGAGGCTGCGTTCTAAGCTTAAGAGCAATGCCAGGAGGCATTGTGGGTGCAGGAAACAGACCACTCGGGGGCGGGCTTTTAAGGTCAAAAACGACCTGACGAACAAGCGATTCGGGAAGCTTTTTATTCTAGGTCGCTCCACTCAGCAGCATAAGAGTGGGACCTTTTTGTGGGATGCTAAGTGTGATTGCGGGACTCTTCTGAAAGTGCTTGGTGCGGCCCTTGTTCACGGGCACAAAAATCATTGCGGCTGCGAGGCTAGCTCCGGCGAGGGAGTGTTTGGTGCGGCTAATGTCGCCTTCAAAGGAGTCGGGGAATTGTCGGGAGATACATGGTCCCATATCCGGCACACTGCCAGAGTTAGAGACTTGACCTTTGCTGTGACAAAAGAACACGCCTGGGAACTGTTCTTAGCCCAGAACAGGCGTTGTGCTTTGTCTGGCCTCCCTATTCAGTTTAAAGCCAACCGATATGAGGGGGAGACTACCGCTTCTTTGGATAGAAAAGATTCTAACGTGGGCTATGTGGTAGGAAACCTCCAGTGGGTTCATAAAGACCTGAACCGCATGAAGTGGAAGCTGTTAGATACGCAATTCATTGAGTATTGCCGGGCTGTAGTGGCTCACCACGACGCCAAGCAGGGGCAAGGACCAGAGGGGCAACCTGGGTCTGGTGCGGCCGGGCTCCGGGGATTGGAACCCAACCCGACCAGCGCTCCAGGCGCCCACATTCTCTTTTGCAAGGGTCCTGCCAACTAGGGTCCACGGCGCAAGGGTCTGAGGGTCCAAGGGTTTAGGTGAAACCGGTGCCCTGAAGACAGGGTCCAATTTTTCGTAAGTTCCGAAATCTCGAACAAAGTCCTGCTACAAGTTGACACAGAGCTTCACCGTTTTCAAGTCATAGGGAGAGCAGATGATGAGACAAACAGAAATAACCCGAACCGGTCACCGCATGGCGGTTGGTAGTCGAACTCAGCGGAGAACCGCTGGCCCGGTCAGAGTCATCTGCCTGATTTAAAAATACCCCCATGCAAATACTGACCCCCGGACACAAATACCTTCTCCAGAATATGGAGAACCTGGAGCACGGCCAAACGATTCAGTTCATCGAGAAGCGCGCCGTTGAATCGAGCATCAAAGACAAGGCAGGTCGGCCGATGTCGCCTCCAACCTTTGAGACGGTCAACGACGGCACGACCAACGAGGAAGTCCTCACGATGCTGATTGACCGGCTGGAGCACCTGAACCAAAAGCTCGGGCACCCTCTGACCTTTTTGGCACTGCACCATTGCGGCCTCGCACTGAGCATGCTGATGCAACGCACTGCAGAGCGACAGGCTCGCGGCGTTGAAGGAACCCCCCAACGGTAACAAATGACGAAAGCCCCTATGCCTATCGAAATCGTTCTAATACTCGGACTGCAGGCTATCGCCTTCCTAGCGAAGGTGGCCATCTACGCAGGCGCCGCTTGCTTTGTGGTGAACCACGCAGTCAAGAAGCTCGACGAATAGCTTTTTGTTCCGGCAATCCCGTGCATTCGTGTGCGGCAATCCCGGGGCAAAACGACCTTGGGGCAATGTCGAAAAACTGCTCCACCAATTTTACCCATGCTACCCAACCAGGACATCGACGAACTGCTAGAACTCTGCGAAGAGCTTAAGCGCGACTATCCCATCTCGGGCTCGCAGCTTGCTGCAGCGCTCGAAGAGCTGAGGCAGCTCCGAGAGGAAGTCGCAAAACTCAGGGCCCGCTCCAAAAGAATATGATACCCGCTTGGCTTATACTCTCAGTCATTGCCCTCCTCGCACTTTGTGCTGCTGCGTCTAGTGACTACCCGACCATTGAACCATGAGCTGCTTAGTTAAAACGCCCGTTCAAGATTTTGAGCCAGTCCCCTTCGAGGGATTGAGTGGGCCAGACTTCAGGGAAGGGACCCGCCTCTCGCTCTGGCAGCTCCATGACCTGCGCGACGTCGCCAGGGGCACCCGGTGGACCTACCCACCAACTGAGGGCTACATCCTGGCAGCGACTCATGAGCTGATGGAGATACGCACCGGCCTTGGACTCTTCGAAGCAATCGGGCTTTGGTGGAAGGCTTTTAAATTCCGCCAGCGCGAACGCGCAGCAGAATCCGCTCGCAAGGATTGCCCTTTCATATGAAATGGCTTCGCAATCTCTGGCACCGCTACCTCGCTTGGCGCTACACGCGCAAGTATGGCTATCACTACTATGTTGTGACCAGGGCCTACAGATTTTTGCCCGAGGGGAAAACTTTCCTCCCGATAATCTTCAAGCGCCAGCCAACCGAAGACCAGAGTAAACCAAATCCAAACTGGACGACTCCGGCGCCTGAGGAATCCGACGTCCCTTTTTAAATTTAAAATGAGAAAACTAATCAGTTCCATCATCGGGGCAGCACTCCTGTGCCTGCCGTTATTCACCCTCAATGCCCGCGCCGAAAACTGGCCAGATGGGAAGCTCCATGCGTTCACCATGACCAGCCCGGCGGGCGGCCCCACGGTTTCGAATTTTTCCTGCGTCGACCTGGGCGACGGAAATCTTCTGCTGGCATTCGTGATTCAAGGTCACGGCGTCTGGACCTTGTCGACCATAACCATGGCCAACCAGGAGACCCCCGTCGCCGGAGGAGTCGCCTCGGAGAATCCCAAAGGGAAAATCACCTACTGCATCGTGCCAGCGGCTGATTATTGCACCTGCGTTTTTCACCTGGGCAACGCGCACGGCTGGTTTGGCCCCGAGCTTGTGAGATGAAAATCCCCGAGCTGTTTAAAAGGTTATACGGGAAGCCAATGACTCCTGAGAATTTGGACGTGGTTTTGCTCCGGTTGAGTAAGTCTTGTCCTGATAGAGTGGAGCTGGTTGGCAAAGATAGCCAGGGCAAGAACATCTACAAAATCCACGCCCCTGCTTTGAGCTAATGCAATACCTCCTGTCCAAAGAAGAATACGACGAGCTGGTCAACGCCAAAGAGCTGGCCGCCGAGCAAGTCCGCACTCAAATCAATGGGCAGCTCGAAGCAATCACGACTGACTTCATCTGCAGCATGACGAAGGCGTTGAGGGGCAGCTCGCCTTACGGGGTCCAGTCGCGATTCGACTACAGCTGCCTGCTGACTCCAGTCCGAGAAGCTCTGGCGAAACTCAAAGTATGAACTGCCCCAATCGCAATCCGCTAGTGAGTATTTTGCTCGTGCTAGCGGCGTTGTCCATCGTGGTTCTGATTCATTTCTTATGAACTGCCCCAAGTGCAACGACCCGCGAGCCGAGGAGCTGTGTGATGAAGTCGACATCGGAGTCGGCATTCAGAAACACACCTGGGGCTGCGAGTGTCCCGAGTGCGGGGTTATATCCCTTTGCTCTTACTGCGGCGCCTGGGATTTTCAGCCGTGCAATCCGCACATGCACGCAGCAACGAGTGAGTGATGCCCGCGAGCAACTAGTCGACGAAGTCGCCACGCACCTCCATGCTGGCGATAGGTTCGCTGCTGCCCGCCTGATTGCGTCGTTTGCAGGCAAGGACCCGAAGAAAGAAGTTACAAGCGACGGCAAGGCGCTGGAGTATTGCTTCTCCCTTCTGCAGTGGTGCCTCGACAATAATCACTACGACTGGGCGGCCAGGATGCTTTGGGGCGAGCGGCTTTTTACCTACAAGCCCCGTTGCACCCAGCTGGTCTGGCAGGCGCTCCACACCAAGCAGGCAATTCTGCTGCAGGGCTCGGCCTCCATGTCGAAGTCTTACGGTGGCGGCGTCTGGCACCTGCTCGATTGGATTAGGGACCCCCAGTATACGAACATCCTGCTCGTTGGTCCCAGCGAGGACCATCTCAAGGCAAACCTTTTTTCACACTTAGTAACCCTACATCAAAATGCAACGCTACCTCTGCCTGGGATTATTGGTGACCTTTTTATCGGCCTCGACCCGCGTGCGCGCCGCTCGGCGATTCGTGGCGTCGTCATACCTCTGGGCAAACGACCAGCAGGCCGACTCCAGGGAACGAAGCGGTATCCTCGTAAAAATCCTCATCCAATTTTTGGCACAATGTCTCGCGTCCGAATCTTCATGGACGAGTTTGAGAAAATACCGGTGGGCGTGCATAAGGACATCGACAACGTCTTCTCAAACCTCGACGGCGACGTAGAGGGTTTCAAAATTACCGGCGCCTACAACCCGGAAGACATCGCCGGGCAAGTTGCGATGCGCGCTGAACCGCCTGGGGGCTGGGACGAAGGGTTCGACCCTGACAAGGATGAGATGTGGACTTCCAAGCGCGGCTGGTTCGTGGTGCGGCTGGACGCGGCGAAATCGGAGAACGTGCTGCAGAAGAAAAAGATTTATGAAGGTCTGCAGACGCTGGAGGGCTTTGAGAAAATAATTCAGAACGCAGGCGGGCTCGACACACCCGGCTACTGGACGATGTGTCGCGGATGCTTCCCGCGCTCCGGCGCAATTTATACAATCCTCTCCGCGCTGGCTGTCAGCAAGATGAAGGGAGAGTTTATTTTTGTTGAGGAACCCACAGAGTGCGGAGGAGTAGACCTGGCACTGGAGGGCGGCGACGCCGCCGAATTTTGTCATGGTCGCTACGGCCGGGCGTCTGGTTACAAGGCTCCGCCTTCCCTGGAGCACCCGCAAGGCAAGACAGTGATGTTCGAGGACAAGCACGGCCAGCGTGTGTTCCGGTTTGCCATACAGCTGGTGGAGATTTTTCCGCTGGCCAACGGCGACACGGTGAAGATGGCAGAGCAAGTCCGCACTCATGCGGTTAGGTTGCACATCGCCCCGAAGGATTTAATGCTGGACCGCACGGGCAACGGGGCAGGGGTTCACGATTTGCTTAAGGCGCTGTGGTCCCCCGAAGTGGGTGGCATTAATTACAGTGAGTCGGCCAGTGACAAAAAGATTTTGGAGGAGGACACCAAAACTGCGAAGGAAGAGTATGAACGAGCCGTAGGTGAGTTATGGTTCGCATTCAAGAAGCTTTGCAATTTTGGATTCATCCGTGCCAAGGCCGAGGCGCTGACTGATTCGTTAATCCAACAGCTCACCGGTCGACGCTACGCCCCGGGCAAGCAGACTAAGGTGGAGCAAAAGCCGGAATACAAAGCCAGGGGCAACAGCTCTCCCAACGAAGCTGACGCTGCGACTCTCATGGTGCAGGCCGCCCGCCGGGGCTCGGGGGCGATTCCCTCGGCCGCTGACGAGAATGCGGGCAACATAGCTTACGGCAGCTCAGACAAGAGCAGACCGGTGGCACACCGGGTAGCCAAGATGGACCGGTATGAGGACTTAGACAGCGGCGGCGAGGACATACCGACCGGGTTCGAGTGGTAGTTGACATTGGTCTTCACTTTTTTCAACTCACCTTTAGAAGAATGAAAGAGATTCGTCCCGGCATCTTCCCGCTAAGCCAGCTCTACTTTGTAGAGAAGGACGGAGTTCGATTTGAAGGCAAGGACCTACATTCTTTAGTTAACAGCGTCTGGGGCTATCGGCGCCGCGCTGGCCTCCCTGAGGGTGACCCATTCGCGGAAGTGCAGGAACAGATTTGCTCCCGGACCCCGGGAGACTGCCAGGAGGTGGCGGAGCTAAATAGGCAGCTCGTGCCTGAAGACAAGGTGTTACTAGGGAAGGTCTCAGCACGAGCTGCCGAATGGCTGAACAAGCGGATGAAGCACGAGCTGCGGTTCGTCCCCCGCGCAGAGCAGGACGTTCGAGCAGATAAGTGCGCAGGGTGCCCGCTGAATGTTGACCTATCTAACTGCCCGTCCTGTCAGAAGAACATAGGAGAGATTTTAGACGCGGTAGCGAACCCCCTGGTCAGGCATGAGCGTTTAAACAAACGCGCCTGCAAGCTGTCGGGCGAAGACCTATCTGTCAGCGTGATGCTCGATAGGCAAAAATTTCTTGAGGAATCCCCAAGCCATTGCTGGCGCCACGCTGTTGACTTATGAGCAACCCCATTCCGTTTCCAAAACGAATCTGCATAGACTTCGATGGTGTGATTCACAGCCACATCTCCCCGTGGAAGGGCCCTGAGATAATAGAGGACCCACCGGTGCCCGGTGCGTTCTTCGCAATCGAGACCTATCTAAAGGCCGGGTTCCGCGTAGCTATTTTCTCCTGCCGTTCCTCTAAAGATGGCGGAGTGCGCGCCATGATGAATTGGTTTTACCAGCACGGCATATCCGCAGCCATGGTAGACCACCTGGAGTTTCCCTGCCACAAGCCAGCGGCCGAAATCTACATCGATGACCGTGGCTTCCACTTTGAGGGCTCCTTCCCGAGCGTCGAGTGGATTCAGGCCTTCAAGACCTGGAACCGGCAATGATTCCACTTAATCCTATCGAATTTGCCAGGGCGGTCGGCCGAATTATCAAGGCGCTACTAACCGGCAAGAAATTGATAGTTACCCACGAGGTAGCCCGGTGCCGGGCGGAGACTTGCCAGGAGCGGGATGGGGACTGCTATGAGGGTTCTACCGGCCAATGCCGCCTCTGCTCATGCTTTACCGGCCCTAAGGTCTGGCTGGCTACCGAAAGTTGCCCCCGGGGTCTCTGGAAGAGGGCCCTGCTTAAAACTCAACACCTCGGTTGACGAAGGGCTTCCAAATTCTCACCTCATATTAGAATGGCAGGTTTACCAGAAGCGCCGAGGGATACCACTTTGTCTGCCCGCGAGTCTTACGCAGGGCCGAATTCACCCGAGCTGGGCAAGGACGTAAAGGTCCATACCCCGGCATTTACGTCTGTTGGTCAGGTCACTAGCATCGTGCGGTCACTCAAATATGAGAACCGCGAGCGGGAAATCAAAAACTCGCGAATCCTGGCCAAATACAACGCGGAGCGGCCCTACCGGCAGCAAGACTTGGCGGCCGATGGGCTCACCTGGAAGAAGAATTTTTCGACGAAGCCCCTGGCGAACCTGATTGATAAGGCAGTCCCTCGTCTAACCACGGCTGTCCGCAACATGCGGTATCTGACCAGCTCCGCTCTGCCTGACCGGTTCCCTAATGCGGCCGAAAAGACTGAAGAGTTCCGCCGGGAAATCACGAAGCTGTGCCGCTCCCGTGAGGGGTGGGACGAATTTGTCAATGAGACATCGATGGAGAACCTGCTTTTTGGTTATACCGGCGTAGGCTGGCTCACCGAATACACTTGGTTCCCGGAACATTTCCAGCAGGACAAGTTTTTGACCCCCGAGGGGACCAAGCATACCGCAAAATCTGCCCCCCTGGTTGCCTTCAAGAAGTCTTATCTCCTTCATGAGTTGTTCGACTTAATCTCGAAGCCCGAAGCGGCGAAGCTCGCTGGCTGGACTGTTGAGGAGGTCATCCAATCTATCAACAACTCTGTGCCCACTAACATGCGCAGCGGTTTCTCAGAGCCCTGGCGCATCTATGCTGAGCTGAATCGGGAGTCTTCGGTGCTCACGAGTTACACCGCGAGCAAGGCGGTTGAGGTTTGGCACGTCTTCGTCGCAGAAGTCGACGGCTTCGTGTCGCACTTGGCCTTCGATGCGACCTCTGAGAAGCAACTTTTCTACCGCGAGAAGCAGTTTGCGAAGATGGCCGACTGCGCCGCGTTCTTTTCGTTCCAATATGGCGACGGAAAACTGCACGGGAGCAAAGGTATCGGCCGAGAAATCTACGGAATGGCCGGTGTGCTCGATAGAGCGCGCAATGAAGTGGTCGACCGGCTCGAATTGAGCGGAAAAGTGCTGCTCCAGTGCGAGGAAAAAGACCTGAAGCGCTTCAGGATGTCAGTAGTTGGCGCCGCAATCCTGGTGACGACCGGTTTTAACGTCCAGCAAGCCAAAATCGACGGCAACGTCGAAGGATTTTTGAAGCTAGACCAGTTTTTGACCGACTTGCTCGACCAAATTGCTGGTTCCACCTCTCCGAGAGCGATTGACGGTGACCGAGTAACCAAAGCGGCCGTCGATTTGCTCGCTGCGCGTGAAAATGAGAAGCGCGACGCGATTATTGAGCGATTTTTGACTCAATTTGCTCGCATGATGACGACTTTGCAGAAGCGCGCATGCGACCCGAAGACTGCAGAGAACGATGCGATAGAAATGCAGAAGCGTTTGCTCCTGGTAATGTCGCCGGAGGAGCTAGCTTACCTCGCAAACCAGCCCGCAGTCGAAACCGTGTCGGATTACTCCGATATGGAGCAACAGAAAATCGTTTTGCTCGCCCAAGAAGCTAATGGCAACCCCCTTTACAACCAACGAGAGCTGCAGAAGCGAAAACTCACCGCTCTCATTGATTCCGAATTCGCCGAAGCAGTGTTGCTCGGAGAAAACGACCCAACAGTCGAAGCAGAGAACAAGCGGCAGCAGCAGCTTGAGATGCTTGCGATTGGTCAGGGCCAACCCGTCCTTGTTTCACCTCGCGACAACCATCAAGTTCACGTCAATGTGCTTCGCGATGTCGTCAACGGACTTATTCAGTCCGGTGCCCACGATAATATCGAGCCCCTTCTCAATGCTATTGGTGTCCACGCTCAGGCTCACATCGAAGCGGCCGAGCAGCAAGGTATGGCCAAGCAGATGGCTGACGCAAAGTCATGGCTGGCTGGTGTGCAGAACACTTTGGAACATCTCCAGGCGCAAGCGCAGCAACAGCAGGAGGCGCAACAGCAGCAAGCACAACAACTGGCCGAGCAAGGCCAACAACCCGGCACTCCGCCGATGCAAAGCGCAGCCCCCGCTGCAGCTCCCCCAATTCAATGACGCTAAAAGAACCCCCGCAATGGAATAAAGACGCCGCCGAGTTTGTCAGGTCATTTTTACACTCGCCCGTCGGTTCCGCTGCGTTCATGCAGCTCGCTAGTCAGCGGCCCTCCATTTCGGCTGGCGAAGCTGGCAATGATTTGAACAAAGCAGCCCTTTCCGGTCAGTTCGCTGCCGGATATGAGTCTTGCCTTCGAACATTCATGGGACTGGCTGAGTGGTCAGACTCCCCGGCAGTGGCAGCAGTAGATAACTACCCGGACGTTGAAGACGATAAATGTTTCTCGGACGGGGCGAGCCTCGAAGACGCGAGGAAACAAGCAGAGCAAAACAAACTAAACCCATAATATGGCAGATAAGCATATCCCCGAATTGGTCGACGACGGCGCTTTCGCGCAGGCCAAAGACAAGATGAACCTCACCCCAGAAGCCCAGACTGACTCTATTGCAGCTCTGGACGCGCTGGCCGCCGAGCATTTGAAACCGAATGCTGACGACCCGCCGGATTCAACTCCTGCGGCTGAGAAGCCCGCACCTGAGAAACCAGCGGCGGAAAAGCCTGCGGCTGACCCGAAGGCTACCGAAAAGCCTGCGGCTGAGAAGCCCGCCGCTGACCCGAAGGTTTCCTCCCAGCCGGAGATTAAAGCCAAAGATGGGACTCCCGCGAAGCCGGATGCGAAGACCGAGCCCGAGGACGATTTCAAGAAAATACAACTCCCGCCCCACGCCCGCCCCAAGAGCGGCGAAGCGTTCGACCAAGTGAAGAACATGGCGCGTGAAAAAATCACCGCGCTCAGCACCCAGCTTACCGAGTTGTCCACTCGCGCCGAGGCAGCAGAGAAAGAGCGCGACGAGCTGAAAGGGAAGCAAAGCCAGCTCTCCCCGGAGGTTCAGTCCGAGCTGGAAGACTTGCGCAAGTTCAAACTCAGCCACGACGTGGAAAGTGACCCGACGTTCACTGAATTCAGCACGAAGCTTACCAAGAACAACGAATCGATTTTTGCCCGGCTGAAAGCATCCGGCGTGAGCGACGAAAACATCGCCAAAATCAAAGAGATTGGCGTGGACGAGTTGGAGTGGGAGCCGATTCTTTCGAAGCTGTCTATCCAGACCCGGCGCCACATCGAAGCCAAGCTGGTGGAGAATGTGACCCTGGCGGAGCAGCGTGAGGAAGCCCTGAACAAGGCCCGGGAGAATGCAACTGCATTTTTGACCGAGCGCTCCGGCCGCGAAGCTAAACAGCTCATTGAAGCGGCGAACACCTGGACGAAGCAGCTGCCCTGGACCTCCCAACAGCAGGTCCCGGCTAATGCAACGCCCGAGCAGAAGGCGGCTATTGAAGCCTCCAACAAATTCGCACGCGAATCTCTGTCGAACCTACAAGGCTGGCTCCAGGCCAAGACCCCCGCTCAAATCGCTGAGCTGGCGGTGGGCACAATGATTGCCTACAAGAATAAGGCTGACCTCGAAGCGCTCCAGGCGCAGCACAAATCCTTGCAGGATTCCAGCAACGCTGAGAAGGAAGCTCTGGTCAAGGAACGTGATGCTCTAAGGACCGAATTGGAAGACATCAAGAGCCGTGGCGTGCCGAGAAATCTTTCCGGCGGAGTAGGCCCTGTCAAAAAGGCCAGCTCAGAAGCTCCGAAGTCCGGTGTGGACACCCGCACGGGCGAGACCGCTTTCGAAGAATACGAGGCGGAATATCGGAGGCAATCCGCTTCGGCCTAAGCCTTTCACCTAGCACGACAACCCTGGTAGAGAAATCTATCAGGGTTTTTTCATGTCCAGGTGACATTAGGAACCCCAAACCCCCATATTACATTATAGGGCTAAAACTTTTTTCTTGCTCACGCCCAGAGCGAGAACGGGCCTAATGGTCTCTTCTGTTGGCCGGGAAGGGTTGAGTGGCTGAACCGCGTGTGCGGGGAAGCGTAGTAGATATTTAACCAAATCCCGGCTCTTGCCGGTAGTTCACAAGGAGATAGTTCAATGTCCGCACCAGGACCCACAATCGACACCAGCGCGATTTCAAACATTGCTGTGCGCGATACCAACCGCTTGGTTGGCTCTGTCGCGAAAGCTCTCGCTGCCAACAGCCCGTGGATTAACGTGCTGCGCGGTGGCGTTTTCAAATCTGGCATGGGCGACACCGTCCTCAGCTCGGTTGAAATGCAGGCCGCCCCTGGCGACTCGTTCGCTCAGCCGACCTTCATCGACCAGTCTGACATCGCTGGGACCACCGGCACCGACGAGTCGACCGGCAAAATCACTCTCGACTACACGCTGCAAGCTAAGCGTGGAACGGGCCCTAAAGTCTCTGTCAAACAGGGATTCGGCGCGTTCAAGTCTTCCTACCTGAGCGCGGAAGACGCTCTGCGGAAGCTCGTCGTGCAGTATATGAATGCGGACGTCCAGTATCAGCTGGTCTACCAGTCCGGTTCGAAGTTTTCCTGCAAAGCGAGCCAAACGCTCCTGCAGAATTTCGGCGGCGGCACTGAAGTCAGCCGTAACCGGGGTTGGGGTGGGACGGGTTGGTCGAGCTTTGCTCTGCCTGACGCTCCGCTGACCTTCAAGGCCCTGCACGCGATTGCGCGCTACCTGAAGGAAGCCCTTTTTGCGGAAATGTTCCCTGCTGGGGACAAGGGCCAAGCCCACTTCCGTTTCATCGGCAGCTCCGACATCATCGAAGCCTTCCGTAACGAAACCGGCGTCAATGCCAGCTTGACTGCGCTGACCACCGGTGGTTACAAGCTCGGTGAAGAGGGTTTGACCGGCTACAGCTTCGAAACCAGCCCGGCTTACCGTGGTTTGGCTTTCGGTGTGACGCATCGCCCGCTCCGCTTCAACGCGATGGGCACAGGCACGGACCCGGACAATGTTCCGACGACCCAGCCTATTTACCTGAACCCGGTGACCATCGTCGCTAAGGGTGACGGTTCGAACCAGAATTACGCCATTGCTAACAGCACATGGCTCGGCTCGACCTACGAAGTCGGCGTGCTGATTGCCGAAGGCAGCTTCGAGCGACAAGTGCCCGAAGAGTATGTCGGCGAAGGCAGCTTCAAGTTCGCGCCACAGCTTCACATGGGTGAGCTGGAATGGCACTACGTGAAGGACAACGACACGAACCAGTGGGGTGACTATGGTTGGCACAAATACCAAATCACCCGCGCCTATCGGCCGCTGCGTCCGCAGTTCGTCGTTCCCATCATGTATAAGCGCGCTCAGTCCGACCTCGGTTTGACTGCAATATAAGCTTTGACGGGGGCGGCCCGTCAATATGGGGGTAGCGCCAGGGCCGACCGCGAACCAAAAGTGGTCGGCCCTGATTTTTAAAAACCCCAAAACCTTTTTCAAAAATATGTTTGGTCACGAACAGTTCTTCCCCGCTCCGTTAGATACGGATGCACAAAAAGTAGCTAAGCTCACCCGGTTTTCGGCCGCCCAGCTTGGCGTCAACGGCTCGACCGCAGTTACTGGAACCGACCCGGTCTATCCGGCCCTCGGCCAGGATGCTTTCGTCATACTCGAAGCCGCTGAAGACACGGTCATCGCTACGCTGGAGTCGGTAGCCCCTGATGGGACTTTTACCACTCAGACAGCTGTATCCCTTGCAGCCGGGCAGCGGATGGTCGGCTATTTCACCTCGGTAACGCTGACCTCAGGGTCAGTTAATGCTTTCCCGATTCCCTCGAACGAAAATTCTCCGGCGGTCCCTGGAATGACCGGTAGCTACGACGTCGATTCAGGCGACGTGACGCTGACCATTTTCAGGCGTTCTGGCGGTGACGCTCCCACGGGAGTCCAGGTGCAGGGGAAACCCGGCTCGGACCCTTATGCGGACCTACTCGAAGGTCCTGAGGGTGAAGTGGACGGCTCAGCTTCCATCGTTGTCACGCCCTCAAAGGGTATAACCATGAAGTATAGGGCCTACTACCAGGAGCCCTATGACTCTGGAGTTTCACGCGGGCGTAGAGGCGCCTATTCGAACGAGGTAACCCTCGCGATTCCTTCGGATGACGCAGACTTGTCCGCGCTCGTAGTCAGTGCAGGGGCTCTGGACCCAGTGTTCGACGCAGGCACTGTAGCCTACGATGTAGCCACAACTGACGCGAATACCAGCGTGACTGCGACTGTTGATGAAGCCCACGCGGCTATCACGGTCAAAATCAACACTGCGGCTTATGTTCCCGCAATTTCAGGAGTAGCGCTCACAGGACTGTCGCTGCATTCCGGCGCCAATACTCTTTTGGTGAAGGTCACAGCTCAGGATGGTGTAACGGTCAAAATCTACACGCTGACCATTACTAAGAGCTAATGAATCCCTGGACGCTCACAACTAACGATTTGTGGGAGGTGCTCGCTGGTCAATTGTCGGTGGCTGTGACGCCCTATGATGATGACCGCGAGCTGCTCCGTAAAATTGTTGGGGAGGACAATAAGGGGCAGACCTTTAATGACCTCATGCGCGTCTGGGTAGGTGTGTCAGCACAGCCTGGGGACTCAGACTACGTGCTGATGAAGCGCAAACTTACCGCTGCTCGTGCCCACCCCCTGGATACTTTTCGTGACATGCTCATGAGATATGTCCTGGGGGCTTCGAACGGTCAGCTTGTCACTGTCGACTCTGCCATCACGGTGGATTCGACCACTCAACTTGTCGGTTAAAATATGATTACTCTCGTAAATGTAGGTTCAGGCCCCAACGCGGGGGACGGCGACACGCTGCGCGCTGCTATGCAGAAGGTCAACACCAGCTTGACTTCACTGCGCGTGCGCGATTTCGTTTCGAAAGCAGTCGACTACGCTGTTGGCGCAGACGACGAAGTGATTTTGGTCACTGCCACGGGCAAGACTATGACGCTTCCAACAGCGGTTGGAGTCACGGGGAAGACCTACACCATTAAGCTGAGCGCGAGCGGCAGTTCTACCATCGCGACCACCTCCGCTCAAACTATTGATGGCGCCTCGACCTACTCGCTCAGCGCTCAATACAAGTTTGTGACGGTTCTCAGTAACGGCGCCAATTGGATTATCATTGGAGCAAATTAATGAGTGCTGAGGTGACATTCGTTTCCGAAAACAGCAACTCCTTTATAGGTATGCAGAATCGTTCTTCAGGTGCAATGCTCGCGCTCATTAGCTGGATTGGCGCAGCCGCCCAATTTCTGGCAGCACACTACAGCATGCTCTTGAGCGTCATCTGCGGCTTGGGTGCATTTGCTGCGTCAATCTATTCAATCAAGGCGAGCCGGGCCAAAGCCAAGTTCTATGATGATAAGGATGCCCTGGTTCGCGACGACGACAACGAATGAAAAAGTTTGCTCCCATTTTGCTCGCCCTGCTTTTGGCGGGTTGCGGGACTTTAATCCCCAAGCCTGTCGAGCTGTTTCAGAAAAAGGTCAAAGAGTTTCCTGAGCCGAAGGCTAAGGAAGTTGAAGTGCAGCGCCAAGCGGCTGCCCTGGCGGCCGACAAAGCCGAGGAAACCCTGTATTACGCCGCGAAGGAGAATGCTTCGACGAATGTTGTGGTTCCAGCGAAGGACACTGCTGAGCTGACTCGCTCGGTGTCGACCAGCTTGGGCCCTCCTGCGAAGCCCTGGACCGGCGATGTGAACACCCTGGCGAGTAAAGTCGACTCGGACGTGGCCGCGCTGAATCACCGGATTGACTCATTCAAGAATCGTAACGACGAGCTGGCAGGTAAGAAAATCGAGGACACCGGTTTAGTGAAGGTGCCCTACATCGTGTGGCTGGGCTGCGCGGTGCTTCTGTTCATTTTATTGCTGGTTGGTCTGACGATTGGTTGGACCGCTTTGAAAGTTTATGGAATGTCGAACCCTCTCGTGGGTTTGGCTACTAGCGGCGTGGAGAGCGTCGCGTCGAAAGGCTTTCGGCAAGTTGTAGCCGGTGCTGAGTCGTTTAAGGAAGCAGTGTCTCAAAAATACGGGCCTGAGATTGCCGGGGAGATTAAGGAGCTGTTCCGCTCTCACCAAAAGCAAGCGCAGGACAGGGACGTCCAGAACACCGTGGACAGTTTGACAAAGTAAAATATGAGTTGCGACGACTGCGGACAATTTTTATCTGGGACAGGCATTCCGGCTGCGGTCAACCCTTGCACTGACTGCCCTCCTAGCACGCCCGAAAATGAGTCGATGGCCAGCGCCCTCGGCAATTTCATGTATTGGTTTTTTGGCACGCTTACCAAGACCACTGATGACAATGGGAATGTGGTCTGGGTCCTTCCATGCGACCTAGCCACGGGGATTGAAGGGAACCCCCGGATGGACGGAGAGGGGCTCGCTTGCTATTTCAAACGATTGCTGGCTGAGGGTGTCACCGGCCTGAATGGCACGAGCAGCTTCGCAAGAATAACAGCGGACTTCGTTCAGCCTGCTGTTAGTTCAACCGTTACTGTCTCCATTGATGATTCAGGCGTCTTCGCTGCTGGCCAATATATCTGGGGCGAAGAAGGCGGGTTCTACCTCGTCACGGCCGTAATTGATGACACTCACGTCACTCTGAGAAATCTCAAAGGGCCACCCGACAATCTCGGCGCAGGCGGAACCGTCCATGCCGACAAGAGACTTTTTGTATCCGGCCCGGCGGCTCTGCCCGGCCCTGCTGGAACTCCTGGAACCGCAGGCCACTCGTCTTATGTGTATGTGGCCTATGCGAGTGATTCAGTAGGG
>Ga0134121_10001176_pt1 | contig 25174 bp, 28 predicted proteins | sample KB301_FD_96463 | JGI IMG/M metagenome (GOLD analysis project Ga0134121, IMG submission 96463) | Terrestrial soil microbial communities without Nitrogen fertilizer from Kellogg Biological Station, Michigan, USA - KB3-0-1 | ecosystem: Environmental > Terrestrial > Soil > Unclassified ... | reverse complement strand
GTGACGTAGAAGCCGAGCGCGAGCAGCCCGTACATGCTGCCGAGCGCGAGGCCGCTGATCAGTGCGGAGGTGACGAGCATGAAAAAGAAAGGCCGCCCGCGGCGGCCCTTCGTTCGGAAGAAGACTCCTTATCTGTTCATTCCCACCGGCAGGATCTGATTATCGATGAACTGCGCCCAGACGTAGTCGTTCTCGCCGAGCGCGTCGTGGTTCTGCGGCGTGAACGGCTTGTCGTAGGTCTTGATCAGGCCCTCGTGCCTGCCGATCTTGTAGTAGCCGTCGCGCACCTTCGGGCCGTCGGTCGAGCCGGCGTTGCGGATGGCGAGAGCGCTGAGCATCATCGCGTCGTACGCGTTCGCCACGCCGACCGCGGGCGTCACGTCGCCCGGGCTCTTGATGTCCGGGTACTTGGCCATCAGCGCCTTCAGCACCTTCTGGCCCACCGGCGACTGCTTGCCGAAGAAGCTGTAGGTCTGCACGAAGTGCACGTTCTTCGCGCTCGGACCGGCGAGCTCGGTAAAGCGGCCGCCCGCCGGACCCCAGTGCGACACGATCGGCGGCATCCAGCCCATGCGGTCGAGCGACTTCACCACCTGCGACGACGGCCCGACGTTGCCGACCAGGAAGAGCACATCGGTCCCCGACGACTTGAGCCGCGAGAGCTGCGGCACGACGTCGACATCGTTGCCCTCGAACTTCTCGATGCCGGCGGCCTGGATGTTCTTCTCCTTCAGGGCGGCCGTCAGGCCCTTCTCGTTCGACTCGCCCCAGGGATTATTGACCAGGATCATGCCCGGCTTCCTGGCGTTGTACGTCTTCTGCGCGTACTGCAGCATCGCCTTGTCGACCAGCTCGTCGACCGCCGAGACGCGGAACACGTAGTTGTCCTTGGCGCCGTTTTTCGTGATGGGCGTGCCCGCCGCCCAGGGATCCATGAACGGCAGCTTGTTTTCGTTCGCGATCGGTACGATGGCGAGCGCGACCGGCGAATCCAGTCCGCCGATCAGCACCGCGACCTTTTCCTTGAAGTAGAGCTCGCGCGCGGCGATTACGCCCTTGGCCGGCGTCGATTCATCGTCGCGCCGTAGCAGCTCGAGCTTGCGTCCGAGCACGCCGCCCTTGGCGTTGATCTCGTCGATCGCGACCTGCAGGCCGCGTGTAATGGCTTCGCCGGCGCGCGCCGACTGGCCCGACAGCGCGGTGACCAGGCCGATCTTGATGGTCTGTGCATAGGCAGGCATGGCGGCGGCGAATACCACTGCCAGCAGGAAAAGTCGCTTCATGAGTGTCTCCCCGAGGTGAACGGCGAAAGCTTAGCAGGACGCATGCCATGCTAGGCTCCCGGCGGTGGACGATCCCGCGAAAATCGTCGAGGAATACCTTCGGCTGCACATGATCCCCGACCCGGAGAGCGCGCGGAAGCGGTATTGCGCCCCGGAGATGGAAATCCGCTTTACCGGCAACCGCTTGATGCACGACCCGGCCGAGGCCACGGCCTTCAACAAGGGCCGCTACAAGTGGGTGAAGAAGAAGTTCGGCCCGACCCACGTCGTCGCCGGCGGCACCCCGGAGGAGACCATCGTCTACCAGACCGGCCACCTTTACGGCGAATGGCCCGATGGCACCCCGTTCGAGGGCAACCGCTATGTCGACCGCTATGTCGTGCGCCGCGGCAAGATCGTGAAGATGGAAGTCTGGAACGACAGCGCCGAGGCTCTTTTAGTGCGCGCAGGCCTGGTCAAGCCCTAGTTTGGTGCGCGCCCTAAAGCAGCACGGGCGGTACCCGTACTCGGCGATCCACCGCCGCGCCGATTACAGCTGGCCCGGCAAGAAGCGGCTCGCGGTCTACATCGGTTTCAACGTCGAGCACTTCGATTTCGGCGCCGGCCTCGGCGCCGCGCTCGGCCCGAAGAGTCCCGAGCCGGACGTGCTCAACCATTCCTGGCGCGATTACGGCAACCGCGTCGGCGTGTGGCGCTGCCTGGAGCTGTTCGACACCCTCAAGATCCCGGTCGGCGCGCTCATCAACACTGCGCTCTACGACTATTGCCCCGAGGTGGTGGAGGCGCACGTCAAGCGCGGCGACGAGCTGATCGGCCACGGCCACACCAACTCGGATCGCCAGGGCGAGCTGTCCGAGGAGAAGGAGCGGGCCTTGCTCGAGTACTGCCGTAGTCAGATTGAAAAAAAATCCGGTCAAAAACCTGTTGGCTGGCTCAGCCCGTGGATATCGGAGAGCGCGCTCACGCCCGATCTGCTGCAGGAGACCGGCTACAAGTACTCGCTCAACTGGTGCCACGACGACCAGCCGACCGAGCTCAGGACGCGCGGCGGCGCGCTCTGGTCGATCCCGTACCCGCAGGAGCTGAACGACATACCGATGATCGTGGCGCGCCAGATGGACGGGCGCGATTTCGCCGACATGATCGTCGACAACTGCGACGAGATGGTGCGCCAGTCGAAACGCCAGCCGCTGGTGATGGGCATCGCGCTGCATCCGTACCTGGTGGGGCAGCCGTACCGGCTGCTGCACCTGCGCCGCGCGCTGAAGCACGTGCTGAAGCAAAAGGGGATCTGGGTTACGACGCCCGGCAAAATTTACGAATTGGTGGCAAAACCCTTGAAGAAGGTGTAGCAGAACACGCCGTCGTCCTCCGCCGCGCGGTGCAGCGCGCGGATGCCGGCATCGAAATCCTCGGCGCTCATCATTCCGGCCCGCACCGCCGGCTCGCGCACGCCGTCGATCATCGCGGCGAAGGTCTTGCGCGTGAAGCTGTCGACGAGCTTGGGCTTGCTCGCGTCCACGTACACCATGCGCGGCGACACGCGCACCGCGCCGTAGCCCGCCTCGCGCAGCAGGGGATAGAGCTGGCGGCCGATGTTGGCGTTACCGCCCGCCTGCTTCTGCAAATCCACCAGGCACTGGACCGCGCGATGCGCGAGCGCGTTATCCGGGTGGAAGTAGGTCGAGCCGTGGTCGCCCTCGAACACGGTGATGGTGCCGCCGGGCTTCACCGCCGCCTTCAGCGCGCGCAACGCTTCGAGCGGGCGCGCCAGGTGCTCGAGCAGGAAGCACACGAACACGTGGTCGAAGCTCGCCGGCGCGAAGGGCAGGGCGAAAATGTCCTCCTGCCGGAACTGCACGTTGCCGAGGCCCGCGGCCGCGACGCGCTTTTTCGCCTCTTCCAGCGAAACCCTGGAAAGATCGACCGAGGTAAAGCGCGTGTCCGGGTTGTTGCGCGCGAGGGTGACGGTCTGCGCGCCGGTGCCGCAGCCCGCCTCGAGCACCGAGCTGCCGGCCGGGTAGCGCGTATCCGAGTGCAGCAGCTCGAGCACGCTGCCCGCCTGGTCCTGCAGGCGCATGCTCTCGCGCTCGTCGTAGCCGTGGACGTACGCGCGGCTCATCTGAACGTGACGTTGGAAATCCAGTTGCGTTTGCGCCGCGCGAGGCGCGATCCCAGCTCTTCGCCCTCGAAGGTGATCGGCGCGCGCCGCACCATGGAAGGATCGATGTTGTCGAACGCGTTGACGTTCACCACCGCATAGAGGTGGCCGTCTAGGGTGCAGGTGACGACCGGCACCACGCCGCAGCGGCCGCAGATCTGGAACTCCGCCGTCGCGGTGGCGAATGCGTACTTCGACAGCCGCGACGGGTCCTCGACCACCACCTTCAGCGCGCCGTTGGGATTCGAGGTCCAGACCCCGCCGTGCTTCTGGCAGAAGGTGCAGTCGCAGACGCGCGCCTGGATTTCCTTCGGATCGGGATCCCAGGTGAGCGAGAACGAAATGTTCCCGCAATGGCACTTTCCCTTAATCAGCATGGTCCACGCAATCCGCTTCGATCTCGACCAGCCAGCCCTTGTCGATCAGGCTCTTCACCTCGACGAAAGTGCTCGCGGGCTTGATCGCGCCGAACACTTCGCCGTGCGCGCGCGCCGCTTCCTGCCAGCGCGAGATGTCGGTGAGCATCACGCGCGTGCGGATCACGCTGTCGAGGCCGAGCCCGGCCTTGCCGATCGCCTCGCGGATGATCTCGAGGCAGCGCCGGGTCTGGCCGTACAGGTCGCCCGGCGAGGCGACGCCGCCGCCGGGCGCGATCGGCGCGGTGCCCGACACGGCGACGAAGGGCCCGACGCGCACCGCGCGCGAGAAGCCGATCTGCGGCTCGAAGGGAGATCCGGAGGAGATGAGCTTGCGCATCAGCGTGTTGACTCCAGGTCGAAGCATGGGCGGTTCATTATGAGGTTTTTCGTTTCCGGCTCGACGCGGCTGCCCGCAGCAGCCTGCGGAAAGTGGGGCATTCCAGATGGCTTGGTGCGGGGCACACGGCCGCGTGCCGCAGCCCGTCGCGCATCGCGTTCAGCTTGCGGATGGTCCGGTCCAGCTCGTCCGCCTTGGCCGCGAGCATCTGCCGGTCGATGCGCGGCCGGCCGTCGGGCGCGAACATGCGCCCGATCTCGTCGAGCGAGAAACCGGCCGCGGAACCGAGCGCGATCAGCGCCAGCCGGTCGAGCACGCCGGAATCGAACAGGCGGCGCAGGCCGCGCCGGCCGCCGGATGCGATCAGGCCCTTTTCCTCGTAGAACCGCAGCGTCGAGGCCGGAATGCCCGATCGCCGCGCGACTTCACCTATGTCCAACGCGCACCCCTTGACCTCAAGTTGACTTGAAGTGGCACTGTGCCGCTATCGCTGGCTCAAGGCAATGGAGACGACCATGGATTACGTAGTGTGCGCGGTGCTGATCGGGGCAGGCGCGACGGCAGTGATGGACATATGGACCGTCGTGCGCAAGCAGATGTTCGGCATCCCCTTCGGTTATGCCCTGGTGGGCCGCTGGGTCGCGTACTTGGCGCGCGGACGCTTTCGCCACGATCCCGTCGCCGCCACGCCGGCCGTACCGGGCGAGCGCCTGATGGGATGGACCGCCCACTATGCGATCGGCATCGCCTTCGCGGCCATCCTGCTCGCCGTCTGGGGCCTCGACTGGGCTCGCCAGCCGACGCTCGGTCCGGCGCTGATCGTCGGCATCGCGAGCGTCGCGGCCCCGTTCCTGGTGATGCAGCCCGGCATGGGCGCCGGGATCGCCGCCAGCCGCACCCCGCGTCCCGGCGCCGCCCGCTTCCAGAGCGTCGTCACGCACGCGATTTTCGGCCTCGGCCTCTACGCCGCCGGCTGGATAACCAACCTCGTATATCCGTTCTAGGAGATGAAAACGGTCGTGCCCATTCGTCGTGGGTCGCCTGACCGCCTAGACGGCCTCATAGTGCTCGACGGTAGGAAAGGGATCGTAGAAGTGATGCAGCAGCCGTTTCCACTCCTGGTAAGGCCCGGACTTGCGGAATCCTTCGGTATGGTCCTCGAGCGTGCGCCAGTGCACCAGCAGCAGATACCGGTTCGGTTTCTCGAGGCAGCGGCGCAGCTCGTGCGACCGGTAGCCGGGCGACGCCGCGATGATGCGCTCCGCTTGCCGGAATGCCGCCTCGAACCGGCCGGTTTGACCGGGCTTCACATCCAGTATTGCCGATTCCAGGATCATCGCGCGGGCCGGGCTGCGCTCAGATCCAGACGTCGTTGACCGCGGTTCGCTTCCCGCCCTCGTGCCCCGTGTTCAGCACCCCCCGCGGCTCGATCAGGAGCAGCTTGACCTCATGCTCCGCGAAGGGCTTGTGCTCGACGCTTTTCGGAACCACGAACATTTCGCCGGCCGCGATCTGGACGAAACCGTCGCGGAAGTCGATGCGCAATTTCCCTTCCAGGACGATGAAGGTCTCGTCCGTCTCCTTGTGATCGTGCCAGATGAAGTCGCCCTGCAGCTTGACGATCTTGAACTGGTAGTCGTTCATCTCGGCCACGACTTTCGGCTGCCACTGCTCCGAGAACAGCCCGAATTTCTGCTTGAAGTTTATGGACTGGTAGCCCATGCGCTACTCCTGGGATGGCAACGATTCGGGCGCGCCCTTGTTCCCGAGAACACGAGCGTTCCACCAGCGCGTGATCTGATCCCGGCATGGTGTGAGGACGTGCGAAACCGCGATGAAGGCAAGGCCAGCGAACAATTGGACGACTGGATACCAACCGGAAGGTGAAACACCCGCCAGCACCAGGAGAAAGACCCCGACGGCGGCGAATCCGCTCGAGATTCCGGCTCGGCTACCGGGCACGTACATAGCGGCACACCTGCGCGCCGGTGCTGGCCTTGGCAGTCGACTCGAGCGTGAACGGGATCGCCTTTCCGTTCTTTGCGAAGATGGTTTTTCCTCCGCCGAGGATGAGCGGCTCGATCGTGAGCAGCAACTCGTCGACCAGGTCGGCCTCGAGCAACGACCGCACCATCGTCGCGCTGCCGTACACGTAGATGTAGCCGCCCGGCCGCGCGCGCAGATCGGACACTGTCTTGACCAGATCAGCGCCGCGGATGATGGTCGTGGGCTTCCACACAAGGTCCTTCTCGGTGAGCGTATTGGACACCACGTACTTCTGCACGCGGTTGATCCAGTCCGTGAAGGGGTCTCCCGAGCGACGGGGCCAGGCGGCCGCCGAGACCTGATAGGTGCGGCGCCCTTGCAGGAGTGCGTCGCTGCTCCTGGCGAGCTCGGTATAGGTGCCGCCCATGACAGCCGGGTCGAAGTATTTCATCGACCATCCGCCGTGCTTGAAGCCGCCGTCGGTGTCCTCGCTCGCTCCGCCAGGCGCCTGTACGACGCCGTCGAGACTGATGAATTCGGTGATCAGCGTTTTCATGGATTCTCGTGATGTGAGGGGCGGATCATTTTCGCGCCAGCGCCTGCTCGACCAGCGACTCGTACTGCACGCAGTCCTGCACCAGCACACCCGGCGGTACCGCGCCCACCACCGCCTCGTAGCGCTTCACGTCCGCGGCGAATTCCAGGCTGTAGACCATCTCCCGGGCGGTATGGAAGCGCGTCTCCTGGGGACGGCCATCCGCATCCACGAAGGTCCGCCACAGCCCGTCGGGCGCCTTTGCTTCGTCGAGCAGCCGATCGAACGCGGCGTCGCGCGCGCGAATGGCGTTTCGATCCGGCGCCAGGGTCTGGCAGCGCTTCAGGATCGCCCAGAAATGCTGAACCGACTGCAGGGCGACTGGAGGCTCGCTCGGTTGGGCGGCGCCGGGCCGGCTCGCCAGCAGCATCGCCGCGGCCAGGGCTGCAGAGAGGGCGCGGACCATCAGAGCGGGATCGCCAGCAAGGTATCGAAGCGCCGGCTGTCGCAGATCACCACGCGTTCGTCGTACTTCAACTCGGGAAGGGCGATCCGGTCCAGGTAGCGGCCGCTGGCGAACACCATGGTGGCGCCGTCCTGCATGATGCGGATCACCATGAAGTTGGCGGAAGAGCGCGCGAGCTTCAAGTCGATCTTCTCCACCAGCACCGAAGAGACGACGTGCCGGTAGCGCTGCGGCTCGTAGATGTTGGCGTGGCGCAGCGACTGGATGCGGTCGCGCATCATGCCGCGGCCCTCGCAATAGAGCACCGGGAGGGGAAGGCCGCGCTCCTCGTTCTCGGCGGTGGCGACGCGGTAGCGGCCGTTCTCGGTGAAGAAGCCCGGCCAGTCCTCGAGCTTGTCGGCATCGATGGCGTGGGCGTACCGGGCATGCAGGCGCTCGACCGCGAGCTGGAGCTCGACGACGTCCATCACACGTTCATGTAGCGGCGCCAGGTCTTCCACAGGCCGCGCACCGCAGTCTCGGTGAGGCGCGAGTCGCCCGAGCCGACGCTGGCGCCGCCCATCTCGATCACCGAGGCGCGGTCGGGCGAGCCGGCCACGCCGCGCTGCACGAAGCCGGTGGCGGCGCCGTCCTCCATCGAGATGAAGCCCGCCGGGCCGACCAGGTTGGCCTGCAAAAGGCGCCGGCGCGTCATTTCCTCGTCGTCGTCGGCGAAGCCGAACAGCGTCCAGTGCAGCTCGGTGCGATCGACGCTTTTCGGCACCACCTGGCGCGCGGCGAGCGAGTTGCGGATCTGGTGCAGCACGAAGCCGGGGAACAGCGTGAGGATCTGGATCGAGACGCGGTCGCCGAACTCGTCCACCTGGTGCAGCACCTCGGGCTTCTCCAGCGCGAACGCCTGGTTGCCCGCCGAGCGCACCCCTTCCTTCTCGTAGTGATCGTCCTTCGCTTCGATCATCTCGGTGTAGGTGCAGTGGTGCGCGCCGTCCTTCGACACGAACACGCCGCCGCCCTGCGTCAGGCGGTTGATGCGAAATCGGGTGAAGAACAGGTGCAGCAGGCTCGCATGGTAGGTGTCCTTGGTGTTGTCCATGTAGAGCTTCCAGTTGTTCGGCAGCACCTGCGTATACGCGCCGAGCACCTTGAGCGGCTTCTTCAGCACGCGCTTCAAGCGAGGCAGCACCTCGGGGCCTACGTAGGTCTCCAGGTCCGGGACGTTTTTCGACAGGGTGCCGAACACCACGCCATTCAAGGAAGAAACGTTCAGTTGCTTCGGTGACTGCGACTCGGGATCTGCGTCGGCCGGCATGCCGCCTTTGCCGCCGATGCCGTTGCGGAAGGCGACATTGGTGAGGTTGCCGGCGTGGTCGTAGGTCCAGTTGTGGTAGATGCAGCTGAAACGCTCGGCGGTGCCGCGCGGCTGCATGCACACCAGCGCGCCGCGATGCGCGCAGCGGTTCTCCCACGCGTTCAGCTTTCCGTGCGGGTCGCGCGTGACGACCACCGGCATGTCGCCGACGAAGGTGGTGACGAAGCTCTTCGGCCCGGGCAGCTCGGCCTCGAGGCAGAGGTAGTTCCAGGTGTCGCCGCGCCAGATCTTCGACTGCTCTTCGCGATACAGATCCTCGTCCTGGTAGACCCAGTAAGGGACGCGTGTCGCGCCTTCCGCCGGCCAGGTCCGCTCGAGCATCGGCTGATTATAATTACCGCGCACATGCGAACGCTTCTGTTTCTCCTGGGGGTGCTGTTCCTTGTCGAAGCCCCGGCCCAGGAATGGCCGCAGAAGACGGTGCGCATCATCGTGCCGTTCCCGGCCGGCGGCAGCGCCGACCTGCTGCCGCGCTATGTCGGCGAGAAGCTCTCGCAGCAGTGGGGACAGCCGGTGATCGTCGACAACCGGCCGGGCGCCGCGGGCAACATCGGTGCGAGCGCCGCCTACCAGGCCGACCCCGACGGCTACACGCTGCTCTCGGCGCCGCCGCCGCCGCTGGTGATCAACCGGCTGCTCTATCCGAAGCTCGGCTACGACTCGACGCAGTTCGTGCCGATGACGGTGATCGCCGCGATTCCGAACGTGCTGCTGGTGAATCCGAAGGTCAGCGCGAATTCGGTGGCCGAGTTCATCGCCCAGGTGCGAAAGAACCCGGGCAAGCTGAACTATGCGTCGCAGGGCAACGGCACCACGTCGCACCTGACGGCGGAGCTGTTCAAGTTTATGGCCGGCGGCAAAGAGGGACCACTGAGCATCGCGCATATCGCGTACAAGGGCACTGCGCCGGCGCTCACCGACCTGCTCGGCGGCCAGGTGGACCTGATGTTCGACAACCTCGGCGTGTCGCTGCCGCACGTGCGCTCGGGCAAGCTCAAGGCGCTCGCGGTCGCGAGCCGCGGCCGGGTCGCTTCGCTGCCGGGTACGCCGGCGCTCGCCGAGACGCTGCCGGGATTCGAAGCGGTGGCGTGGTTCGGCATCGTCGGCCCGCCGAAGACGCCGGGCGCGATCGCCGACAAGGTCGCTGCCGGCGTGGCGCAGGCGCTGAAGAGCCCCGACCTGCTCAAGCGCCTCGAGGAGATGGCGGCCGAGCCGATGGGCCTCTCGCCGGCGGAGACCGCGCTCTTCATGAAGCAGGAAACGGAGCGCTGGAGCTCGGTGATCCGCTCCGCCGGCGTGAAGCTGGAGTAGGGCTAGAGCTTGGGGATTCCCGCGGCGAACCAGGCCCGGGTGCCAGCGGTGTTGCGGATGAGCAGCACCGGGCTGGGGCAGTCACGCGGCGCCGCCGATATCACGTCGTCGATGCGGAAATCGCCGTCGGGCTCGAGCGCGACGCCTGCGAGGTTCGTGCTGTGCTCGACAAAGGGCGCCGCCGCTTCGCAAATCAGCGTGGCGAAGACGCTCAGATTGTTCGTCGTGCCGACGGTGTTGCCGGCGCCGAGCAACAGGCCGCGTCCGTCGACCTTGATGCTGCCGTCGGACCGGATGTCGGCGCTGAGCCGGGAGATCACCCAGATCTGCCCCGCGGCCGGCACGCCGCGGACCGTGGTGTTTGCCGAGCCGGTCGGAATCACCCCGATGCCGCCGTCGAACCTGGCGAGTCGATCATCCGCCGCCGCGGCAAGGGAAAAGCCCAGCGCGGCGAGCGCAACAGCAATGCTGCGTTTCGTCATGGCACGCTCCTGAACACTCGTTGTGGAAGAGTTGTGCAGCGCCCCGCGCGGGTACCTGCGATTCGGAGAACACACCGGTCCGGGGACTATTCCGGCGCCGCGCCGAAATCTCAGACGGCTGGATAAGAGCGGCCCGCCCAAAGCTGGTATATCCACGCGAGGCGCTAGACGGGGAGGGCGCGATGCCGGAGCTGAAAAAAGACAACCAGGCGCACGTCAGCGCCTTCATGTTCCTCAGGATCAACGGCCAGTCGACGCGGCCGATGGTGAGCGACGCGAACCAGGCCGGCATGGGGCTGCAGGCCTTCAGCGACCTCATCTACTTCAACAGCGCCGCGAGTTCCGACATCCTCAAGACCAACGCCGCGCTCGTCGCCCATATGTACCTGGTCTTCATCGACAGCTACTACACCCGGCAGCGCGAGGCCGGCTACGAGAATAGGACCACGCCGGAGCTGATCGCCGAGCTGGTCACGCTGATGATCAAGCCGGCCAGGACGGTGCACGACCTGGCGCAGAAAGCCGACCAGATTTTCCGCTTCAAGAGCGAGGCGAGCGCCGCGGTGCCGCTCGCGGCGGCCACCGCCGGCGTCGCGGTGCCCAAGTCGACCCGGAAGAAGCTGAAGCAGATCGGCAATGGCTAGGGGAGCCTGGCTCCTGCTCGCCGTCTGCGGCGCGGTTCACGCGCAGGGCACCCCCGCGCCCAAGCCGGAACCGGTGATCCCCGACGGGCTGCAGATCGAGCCCAAGTACTTCGAGCCCACCTCGGGCGACCGCCCGGGCGGGCTCGGCTTCGGCTACAGCATCAGCTATTCGATCCCGGCGCTCAGCGCCAAGAAGGGACCGGCCAAGCCGCAGATCGAATCGGAATTCAGCACCGTCGGCGTCGACTTCCAGGCGCGCGGCAACGTGGCCCTCAACCAGGACATCAACCCGTCCGATTTCCTGAAAACCGGGTTCGACTTCTCCTACCAGAGCAGCCGCGTTTTTCGCGGCGAGGTGGCGCCGGACTGCGACCTGACCAACCCCGACACCGTCGAGCAGTGCGCGGCGGCGGTGATGTCGGGCATGAGAGTCGACGCCGCGTTCACCGCGTCGCTCGAGTCGGACCAGAAGTTCGACAAGCAGGCCAAGGCCTACGGCGGCAAGGTCGCGATGGCGTATGTGCCGGCGCCGCGCTCGGCGTGGAACACCTGGAACCCGCTCGACTGGCCGTTCCGCCTGACGCGCGCCGTCACGGGCTACGACAGCGCGCCGCGCGCCGAGCCGAACGCTTTCCCGCGCTTTCTGCTCGCGCTCGAGCGGGTGTCGCCGGACAAGGATCCCGAGCGCGAGGCGGTCCTCGGCCGCAAGGAGGACTACAACCGCGTCAACCTGGAGATGGCGCTGAGCGCGCCGGCGGCGCGCTTCCAGAAGTCGACCGTGACGTTCGAGTGGAGCTGGCGCTCCTTCCAGGAGCTGAGCGCCGACGAATCGATCAAGGCGGCACACCTCGACCACTTCCGCTATTCCGCCCTGTCGCTGCGGCTCGACGCGGGCTGGCGCCTGACCTACGCCACCGGCCGGCTGCCGCTCGACAGCCAGTCGGACAAGGTCTGGGAGCTCGGCTACCAGGTCAGGCTGCCCTGACGTTACACTTCACCTGCCGCTCATCGGCGGCATCACCCGGAGGAGGGGATCTCATGAAGCGCCTGTTCGTGCTGGCAACCGCACTGCTGCTCGCCGCCTGCTCGTCGATGCCCGCCTGGGTGCCCGGCAGCGGCTGGAAAACCCTGGTCGACGGCGACAAGGGGCTGGAAAACTTCAACCGCCTCGGCGATGCCAACTGGCGCGCCGAGGGCGGCGCCATCGTCGCCGACAAGGCCTCGGAAAACAGCTACCTGGTGACGAAGAATTCGTACAAGGATTTCCAGATCCGCGCCGAGTTCTGGGCCGACCACAACACCAACAGCGGCATCTTCATCCGCGCGACCGACCCGAAGAAGATCGGCTCGGTGAGCTCCTATGAGGTGAACATCTACGACCAGCGCCCGGGGCCGGAGTACGGCACCGCCGCGATCGTCGACGTCGCCAAGGTGCCGGTGCCATCGCCCTACAAGGCGGGCGGCAAGTGGAACACCTTCCTGATCACCGCCAAGGGCTCGCAGCTCACGGTGGAGTTCAACGGCGAAAAGACGGTCGACGTCCAGGACGGCAAGTTCCCGCAGGGGCCGTTCGCGCTGCAGTTCGGCCTGCACGGCAAGACGGCCGGCGGACCGATCAAGTTCCGCAAGGTGCAGATCCGCGAGCTGTAGCGCGCGGGTTTCTAGTTGAAGCCGGCGAGTACCGAGGCAAAGGCGTTGAACACCGGCGCGCTCTCGATGATGTCGGAGTGGTCGGTCTGGAAGCCGTAAGCGCGCTCGGGCCTGGCGGCGAGCTGGCTCTCGACGCTGATGACGCCGTCGCTGTCGAAGCTGCCGCCATCGTCGCGGTAGCCGTAGAACACGAAGTGGTGCACGGACGCGGGTAGCGCGGCGGCGAGAAGCGAGCGCAGAAACGCGCTGCCGGGGGTGAGGTCGCGCCAGCTCGGCACGCCGTAGGCGCCGAGGCTCAGGGCGAGCCGCGCGGCGGGAACGCCGCCGAACGGGGTCGAAAACGTGGCGAGGAGCGTGGCGTAGCGACGCTTGCCGCTTTCGGCTTCGAGCGCGAGGAATCGCTGCGCCACGAGGCCGCCCATGCTGTGGGCGGCGATGGCGAGCTGGCTGAAGCCGTACTCCCGATGCAGGCTGGCGACGAAGCTCTGCAGCCACGCGGCGCTGAGGTCGATCGGCAATCCCGTCGGGTAGTAATAGACCCATGGCTGGTAGCGGTTGCGGTCGAGCTTGCTGATGAAGAAGCGCCAGTCCTGCGGCGTGCCGCCCGCGCCGTGGATGAACAGGACGGGAATCTTGCGGGCATCGTAGGGCTCGAGCAGATAGACGCCGCTGCGCTTTTCCTTGACGAAGCTGAGCGGTTGCCACAGACCCTGGCGCCCGTGGCTTCCGGTGAAGGCGGGAGCGTCGAGCGTGCTCACTTGTAGCGGTTCGTCGACCACCACCCGGCTCGCGATGCCCTCGGGGTTGGCGTAGAACTCGGTCAGGTCCTCGTGCAGTTGCTTGAATGCGCAGCCTTGCACTAGCAGGAGGAGGAGGGCCGTTGCAATGGTGCGCATGGAGGTGCCATTACGCTCCATGCAAGTTGCATGCGGTGATCCAGTGGCATCCGCCAAAAGCGTCCCAACGGGCTATGCGTGCGGCGCCGCCGTCCGGCAGCTCCCGACTGCGCGGTGAGGGCTGAATGACACACGCCGACGATCATCGACAGGCGGGCGTCGTCTGGAGGGCGCGGGAGCGGGTGAGCCACTGCTTGAGGTCGTCCACGCAGGTGAAAACGACCGGCACGTAGAACAGCGACAGCAGGGTGGAGGTCATCAGGCCGCCGATGACCGCAATCGCCATCGGCGCGCGGAAGTCGGCGTCGGCGCCGATCTTGAGCGCGATCGGCAGCATGCCGGCGCCCATCGCGACGGTGGTCATGACGATCGGCTGCGCGCGCTTGCTGCACGCGTCGATCAGCGCGGCGGCGCGCGCCACGCCTTTTTCCTGCTCCACCAGCGCGTACTCGACCAGCAGGATCGAGTTCTTGGTGACGATGCCCATCAGCATCAGGATGCCGATGATCGCCGGCAGCGACAGCGCCTCGCCGCTCGCGAGCAGCAGGCCGAGCGCGCCGCCCACCGAGAGCGGGAGGGCGGCCATGATGGTGAGCGGCTGCGCGAAGTCGTGGAACAGCAGCACCAGCACGCAATAGACCAGCAGCACGCCGAACACGATGGCGATGGCGAACTCGCCGAACAGCTCGTTCATGCGCTCGGAGTCGCCGTAGGGCTTCTGCTTCACGTCCTGCGGCAGCCCCTTGATCGAGGGCAGGGCCTGGATCTGCTCCTGCACCGTCCCCAGCGGCACGCCAGCGATGTCGGCCTTGATGGTGACGCTGCGGCGGCGGTCGAAGCGCGTGAGCTGCGCCGGGCCGCTGCCCATCTCGAGGCTCGCCACGGTGTGCAGCGGCACGCTGTGCCCGCCGGCGGTGGGCACGCGCAGCAGCTTCAGCTCGTCGAGCTCGCCGCGCGCGGCGCGGTCGATCTGGGTGCGGATCGGGATGCTGCGGTCCTCGAGGTTGAACTTGGGCAGCTGGGTCGAGGTATCGCCGATGGTGCCGACGCGCACCGTGGTGGCGATATCCCCCGCGGTCACGCCGAGGTCGGCGGCGCGGCTCGAATCCGGCCGGATCGCGATCTCCGGGCGGCGCAGCCCGGAAGTCGCGGCGGCGTTGCCGACGCCCGGGATGGCGCGCATCTCGCGCTCGACCGCCTCGGCTGCCTTGTCCAGCGCGACCGGGCTGTCGCTCACCAGCACCAGCTGGAAGGTCTCGCCGGCCTCGCCGCCGCCGAAGCGCACCCGCAGGCCGGGGATCGCGGAAAGCTCGGGCGCGAGCAGGCGCTCGAATTCGCGCTGCGTGAAGTCGCGCTTCGACTCGGGCACCAGCTTGGCGGTGATCGTCCCCGCGCGCACCTCGCCCGTCGAGCTGGTGCCGATGGCGTCCACCTGCGCGCCGTTGCCGATCACCGCCAGCACGCCGGTGACTTCCTTGTGCTGCATGATGACCCGGCGCGCGGCTTCGGCCGCGGCCACGGTTTCTTCCAGCGGCGTGCCGGGCGGCAGCTCGAAGTTGATCGTCACCTGGCCGCGGTCGGAGGCCGGGATGAAGGTCTTGGCGAGGAACGGCGCCATCGCCGCGGTCGCCACCAGCAGCAGGCCGCCGGAGAGCAGGGCCAGCTTGCGGTGCGCCAGGCCCCACTGGACGAGCCGCAGGTAGGCAAGCATTGTCCGCGATTGCCTTTCCTGAACCGGATGAGCTTTCAAGAAGTACGCCCCCATGACGGGCGTCAGCAGGCGCGCGACCAGCAGCGAGAACACCACCGCGATCGCCACCGAGATGCCGAACTGGCGGAAGAACTGTCCCGGCACGCTCGCCATGAAGCTCACCGGGATGAAGACCGCGACGATGGTGAGCGTGGTGGCGACCACGGCCAGGCCGATCTCGTCCGCGGCCTCGAGCGCCGCCTGCATCGGGCTCTTGCCCATGCGGATGTGGCGCACGATGTTCTCGACCTCGACGATGGCGTCGTCCACCAGGATGCCGACCACCAGCGACAGGCCGAGCAGCGTGATCAGGTTGAGCGTGAAGCCGAGCCAGGACATGAAATAGAAGGTGGGGATCACGGACAGCGGCATGGCGATCGCCGCGATCAGCGTGGCGCGCCAGTCGCGCAGGAACCAGAACACCACGACCACCGCGAGCAGCGCGCCGAGCCACAGCGCCTCGATCGAGGCGTGGTAGGACTCGAGGGTGAATTCAACCGTCGAAGTAAAGAGCGAAACTTGCACGGAAGGGTGATCGGCGCCTATGCGCTCGATCGCCCGTTCGACCTTGCGGGCCACGTCCACCGACGAGGAGCCCACGGCGCGCAGCACCTGGAAGGCGACCACGCGCTCGCCGTTCACGTAGGCGTCCTGCGTCGGATCGGCGAACGCGTCTTCCACCGAGCCGAGGTCGGACAGGCGCACCGCGCGCCCGTCTTTCAGCGTGATCTGCATGCCGCGCAGGGTGTCGACGCTCTGCGCCGAGCCCAGGGTGCGGATCGCCTGCTCCATGCGGCCGACGGTGGCCTTGCCGCCCGGCACGTCCTGGTTGATGCTCTTCAGCTGCCGGCTGATCTCCGCGGCGGTGATGCCGTAGGAGGCGAGGCGCTCGGGCTTGAGCGTGATGACGACCTCGCGGTCGACGCCGCCGACGCGCTTCACCTGGCCGACGCCCGGCAGGGTCAGCAGCGTCTTGGAAATCTCGTTTTCGACGAACCACGAGAGCTCGGCCGGGCTCTTGCCGGGACTCTTGACCGTGTAGGTCAGCATCGGCCCGCCGCTGGTGGTCGAACGGGTGATCACCGGCTCGTTCACGCTGCCGGGCAGGTCGCTGCGCACGCGCGTCACCGCGTCGCGCACGTCGTTCACCGCGCGGTCGATGTTCTTGCCGAACACGAACTCCACCGTGGTGGTGGAGACGCCGTCCTGCACGCTGGAGGTGATGTGAATCACGTCGCCCACGGTGGCGACCGAGTTCTCGACGATGCGCGTGACCTGGGTCTCGAGCTCGGCCGGCGCGGCGCCCGGGTCGGTCACCGTCACGGTGACGTACGGGATGTCGACGTCGGGGAACTGGTTGATGCCGAGCTTCTTGAAGCCGAGCGCGCCGGCGAAGGTGAGCAGGATGAACAGGACGATCGCGGGAATGGGCTTGCGAATCGAGCTTGCCGAGATGTTCTGAATCATGGCTTGACCCTCACGAGATCTCCGTCCTTCACGAATCCCGCCCCTTTGCCGACCAGGCGGTCCTGCGGCCGCAGCCCGTCGCTGATCTCGACGCGCCCGCCCTGGCGCGTGCCGGTCACCACGTGCACCAGCCGGGCGGTCGAGTCTTCGAGCGCGAAGACGAATGAATTGCCGTCGCGCGTGACGAGCGCGTTCTCGGGTACCGAGAGCGCCTCGGCCTGCTGCAGCAGGATCTCGCCGCGCGCGTACGCTCCGGCGCGCAACGCGGGGTTGCTGGAAAGTGAAACGTAGACCAGGCCGTTGCGCGTGCTGGTGTCCATGGTCGGCGCCACCATGCGTACCGTCGAATACAGCGAGTCGCCGTTGTCGAGCCAGATGCGCGCGATCGCGCCCTGCCGGATCTGCGCGATCGAGTGGCTCGGCAGCTCGGCACGCCACTCGAGCTCGCCTTCGCGGATCAGGCGGAACAGCTCGTTGCCCGGCTGCACCACCGCGCCCACCGTTGCCGACTTCCTCGAGATCACGCCGTCGACCGGCGCGAGCACGCGGGTCTGCGCCACCTTCACCTGCAGCTCGGCGAGCTGCGCGATCGCCAGATCCATCCTGGCGGAGGCCGTGGCGGCCGAGGTGCGGCGCGTCTGCACCGTCTCGACGCTGAAGAAATCGGTCAGGCGCTCGGCGCGCTCCAGGTTGGCGATCGCCTGCGCGTTCTCGGCCTGGGCCTGCTTCACCTGCGCGGCCTGCTGCGCGAGCTGCGCGCGCAGCTGGGCGTCGTCGGCGCGCGCGAGCAGCTGGCCTTTGCGCACCGGCGAGCCGACGTCGACCAGCACTTCCAGCAGGCGCACGCCGGAAGCGTCCGAGCCGATCACCAGCTCGTCGCGCGCCGTGATGGTGCCGGTGGCGGCCACGGTGCGCGAGAACGTATGGATCTCCGGAGAGATCGCCTCGACCGTGATGCTCGCGACCGGGGCCGCCGGTCTCTGCGCTGCCGACGGCCGGCTGCTGTAGAGGGCGACGCCGGCGCCGGCAGAAACGATCGCGGCGATGGACAGGACGAGGACGCGCTTCTTCATAGAACACTCCCTGGGTTGTTGACATAGCCGCCGCCGAGCGCCTTGAAGGCGGACACCTGGCCGACGAGCTGATCGCGGTAGGCACCGACCTGCTGCAGCTGCGCCTGGTAGAAATTTCTCTCGGCGTCGATCAGATCGATGGTGTTGAGCGCGCCGGCGGCGTGGCCGCGGCGCGCGAGATCGTAGGCGCGGGCGAGCGCGGCCACGCGCTCGCGCTCGGCCTGCAGCGCCTGGTGCGTGAGGTCGAGGTTGGCGTAGGCCTCCTGCACGTCGGCGACAGCGGCCGCTACGGATTTCTTGTAATTTGAAAGAGCTTGTTCGCCGCGGGCCTGCTCCTCCCGCACCCGCGCGCGCAGGCGGCCACCGTCGAAGATCGGCTGCGTCACCCCGGCGGCGAGCGACCAGACCGCGGCCGGGCCGCTGAACAGGTCGGACACCGATTTCGCGTCGCTGCCGATGCTGCCCGACAGGCGCAGCGAAGGCAGGGTCGCGGCGCGCGCCGCGTCGATGCTGGCATTGGCAGCCTGCAGCTGCGCTTCGGCCTGGCGGATGTCGGGGCGCTTGACGAGCAGGTCTGCGGCGGCGCCTTGCGGCAGCACGGCGTTGAATGAACCACTCTCGTCGAGGCGGTTTCGGTCGATTTTCAAATTCACCATGTCGACCGGCGTGCGCCCGGCGAGCAGCACGAGCGCACGCTCGAGGGCGACGCGCTGGCGCCGCAGGGCGGCGATGTCGGCGTCGGTCCCGGTGAGCTCGGCCTCGGCGCGGCGCAGGTCGAACTCGTTGCCGGCGCCGGCGGCGTATTCGCGCCGGCGCAGCTCGACGGTATTGGCGCGCGCGGCGCGCACCGCGCCGCTGATCTCGAGCTGGCGCTCGACCGCGGCGAGGCCGAAATAGGCTTCGGCGACCGCGCCCGTCAGGCTCCATTCGAGCGAAGCGCGCGCCCATTCGGTGGCCAAGAGCTGGTGGCGCGCGGCCGAGGTGTTCGAAGAAAGGTTTCCCCAGAGATCGGCTTCATAGCCAGCCTCCAGGGAAATCTGATTTCTCGAAAATGTCGTTTCGGACTGGTGCGTGCGAGAGGTCTTCGCCTGCCCGTCCAGCGTCGGCAGCTGCGCGCCGCGCGCCTGGTCGAGCACCGCGCGCGCTTCGCGGACGCGGGCGGCGGCGGATTCGAGGTCGGCGTTGTGCGCGAGCGCTTCTTCCACCAGACGCTCGAGCGCCGCGTCGCCGAACAGGGTCCACCAGCGCTCGATCGACAGATCGCTTTTGACGCTGGCCGTCGTGCTTTCCGCCAGTGCGGGAATCGTGGTCGGCCCGCTCAGGCCGGATGGTGTAACTGCGCAACCCGCCAGAGCGGCGGCGACGGTGAGGGCGAGGAGGCTATGTCTGCTTGTCATGCCCGCCATGCTCGGCGGGCCGGGTTTCGGCGCGAATGCGCCCCGGTTTCAATCGAAACCGGCGAGCAGGGCGGCGAAGGTCTTGAAGACCGGGGCGCTGTCGATGATGTCGGAGTGATCGGTGCGGAAGCCCTGCGCCTGCGCGCCGGGCGCGGCGAGCTGGCTAGCGACGCTGATCACGCCGTCGCCGTCGAAGTCGCCGCCGTCCTCGCGGTAGCCGTAGAAGACGTAATGGCGCACGCCCTCTGGCAGCGGCTGCGCCTGCAGCCTGCGCAGGAACACGCTTTCCGGCGTGAGGTCGTGCCACGCAGGCACGGCGTAGGCGCCGAGGCTCAGGCCGAGCCGTGCGGCGGGCACGCCGCCGAACGGCGTGGAGAACGTGACCAGCAGGGTGTGGTAGTCATGCCCCGCGCTCATGGCATTGAGAGTGATGAAGCGCCGCGCCACCAGCCCGCCCATGCTGTGCGCGGCGATGGCGAGCTGGTGGAAGCCGTATTGGTGGTGCAGCTCGGTGACGAAATTGTCGAGCCAGCCGGCGCTCAGCTCGATCGGCAGGCCGGTCGGGTAGTAGTAGACCCACACCTGGTATTTGCTGCGGTCGAGCCTGCTGATGAAGTAGCGCCAGTCCTGCGGCGTGCCGCCGGCGCCGTGGATGAAGAGCACCGGGATCTTGGCGGGGTCATAGGGCTCGAGCAGGTACACGCCGCCGCGCTTTTCCTTCACGAAACTGAGCGGCCGCCACAGGCCCTTGCGGCCATTGCTCCCCACGAAGGCCGGAGCGTCGAGGTCGTTAGCCTGGAGCGGTTCGGCGCTCACCTTGGCGGCGATGCCGGCCGGGTTGGCGTAGAACTCGCTCAGGTCCTCGTGCAGCTGCGTGAACGCACAGCCCTGCAGGAGCAGGAGGAGGAGGGCGATGGCGACTGCACGCATGATGCGTACTAGACGCCTTTCAAGTTGCGCGCTGTTGTCCGGGCGCGCCTACAGTGTTACGTCTGAAATCTCCCTAGCGGACGACGTCGACCGGCACGCTGAACACGTAGCCGGCGCCGCGCTCGGTCCTGATGAATTTCGGCCTGGCGGGGTCGAGCTCGATCTTGCGCCGCAGGCGCAGGATCTGGATGTCGATGGCGCGATCGTAGACCTCCGCGTTGTGCACCCGCGAAAGCTCGAGCAGCTGGTCGCGCGTGAGGATGCGCTGCGGCGCCGCAAGGAACGCCGCGAGGATGCGGAATTCGCCGTTGGTGAGATCGACCGCCTCGCCTTTCGGGCTTTTCAGCTTGCGCAGGCCGATATTCAGCTCCCAGCCGGCGAAGCGGTAGGCGCGCACCTTGGAAATGGCGTCGGCGACGGTGGCCTGCGCCTTGGCCCGGCGCAGGAGGGCGCGTACACGCGCGAGCAGCTCGCGCGGGCTGAAGGGCTTGGTGAGGTAGTCGTCGGCGCCGAGCTCGAGCCCCATCACGCGGTCGGCTTCCTCGGCGCGCCCGGTGAGCATGAGGATCGGGATGCCCGCGGACTCGTCGCGCAGGCGGCGCGCGATCTGCAGGCCGTCCTCGCCCTGCAGGCGCAGGTCGAGGATCACGGCGTCGACCACGTCGCGCCCCATCGCCGCGACCAGCTCGACGCCGCTAGCGACCGCAGTGACGCGGATGTCGTTTTCCCCCAGGTAATCCGCGACCAGGCTCCGCACCGCCGGATCGTCGTCGAGCGCGAGAACGTGGGGTTGCGCCGGTTCAGACGGCATGGCGGGATCGTAGCGCGTTTGCCAGGCAGCGAGCGATATCGCGCGCCACCAGCGGCTTGGAGAGCACCTCGACCACGCCGACGTTGCGCGCGCGCGCGGCGAACAGTGGACTCACGTAGCCGCTCATCAGGATCACGGGCACTTCGGGCCGCAGCTCGCGCACCGCCCTGGCGAGGTCGGTGCCGGAGACCTCGGCCATCGCTTCGTCCGACAGCACCGCGTGGAAGCGGTCGGGCTCCTCGCGAAGCGCGGCGAGCGCCGCCGCGCTCGAGGTGAAGCCGACCGGCTCGTAGCCGAGCTCGGCGAGCACCTCCTCGCCCAGGCGCACCAGCGCTTCTTCGTCGTCGATCAGCAGGATGGTCTCGCCGTTTCCCGAAGGAATGTTTTCCTCGGACAGCGCAGCCGCCGCCTGCGCGCTGCTCCACGGCAGGTAGACGGTAAAAGCGGTGCCTTCGCCAACCTTGCTGTCGACGTCGATCCCCCCGCCCAGCTCGGTGACGATGCCGTGCACCAGCGAGAGGCCGAGGCCGGTGCCGACGCCGACTTCACGCGTGGTGAAGAAAGGGTCGAAGATGCGCTCGAGCACCTGCGGCGCGATGCCGCTGCCGGTGTCGCGCACGCCCAGGCGCACGTAGCGCCCGGCGGCGAGCCGGCTGGTGGCGGCAATGCTCTCGCGGCGCTCGACCAAGTCCAGCGCCACGGTGAGGCGTCCGCCCTTTTTCATGGCCTGGGCAGCGTTGGCGCAGAGATTCATCACCACCTGGTGGATCTGCGTGGCGTCGCCCATCACGGTGGCATCGCCGCAAGCGAGCTGGCGCTCGAGCTGCACGTTCCCGGGCAGCGAAGGCGCGAGCAGATCCAGCGCCTCGGCCACCACCGACTGCACGTGCACCGGCACGCGCTCGCCGATGCCGCTGCGGCTGAAGGCGAGGATGCGCGCGACCAGCGATTTCGCGCGCAGGCCTGCCGCGACGACCGCATCGAGGTGGCGGCGCAGCGCCGAGCCGTCGGGCGCCTTCCTCTGCGCCATGTCGCCGTAGCCGAGGATCGCGGCCAGGATGTTGTTGAAGTCGTGCGCGATGCCCCCGGCGAGGGTGCCGATCGCCTCCAGCTTCTTCGATTGCAGGAGCTGCCCTTCGAGCCGGGCGCGCTCGGCCTCGGCGCGCTTCTGCGCGGTGATGTCGCGCGCCATGCCGAGGGCGTGCGGCTGGCCGCGGTAGCGCACCGGCACCGCGCGCATCTCGATGTCGAGCGGCGTGCCGTCCTTGCGCTTCGCCTTGATCTCGAACTGCACCGACTCGCCGGCGATCACGCGGCGGTGCATCTCGCGCGCGAGCCCGCTCATCTCCGGCAGGGCGAAGATCCAGCGCTTGCCTTCCAGCACTTCCTCGCGCGTGTAGCCGCTGGTCTGCAGGAATGCGGGATTCACGTCGATGACCCTGGCGGCGGCGTCGCGCAGCACGAAGGCGTCGGCGGCGGCGTTGAAAATCTCGCGGTACTGCTCCTCGCTGGTGCGCAGCGCTTCCTCGGCGCGCTTGCGCGCGTCGATGTCGCTGGTCGAGCCGGCCATGCGGGTGGGCTTTCCCTCGGCGTCGCGCAGGCACAGGCCGTGGATCCGGATCCAGCGGTACTGGCCGTCGGGATGGCGCATGCGGAACTCGCCGACGTAGGCCGGCGTCCTGCCGGCGAGGTGATCTTCCATCGCGGCGAGGCGCCGCGGCGCATCCTCGGGATGGAGCTCGAGGGCGGCGAACCACTCGTCGATCGATTGCATCTCGGGCCCCGGCGGCAGGCCCGAAATCTCGCGTGCCCGTGCCGAGGCGTAGACGCGCCTGTTCACGAAGTCGTATTCCCAGACCCCGTCATCGGAGCCGGCCACCGCGAGCGCATAGCGCTCCTGCGTGACCTGCAGGCGCGTCATGTGGCGCAGCAGGAGCACCAGCAGCGCGAGGGCGAGCGCGCTCAGCGCGAGCGTGCGCAGCGCGGTGCCGAACGATTGCCGCTTCCACGGCGCGAGCACCGAGGCGACATCGCGCGTCACGATCACGGCGAGCGGATAGTCGGGCACCAGCTTGAGCACGCCGATGCGCTCAACGCCATCGACCGGGCTCACGCTTCGCATCGGACCGTTGGTGCGCATCATTTCGTCGAACAGCGGCAGGCGCTTGCCGAGCAAGGCCTCCGCCGACGGGTGGCGCGCGACCAGCGTGCCGTTCTGGTGCATCAAGGTGATCGCCGTGGACGGGTCGAGCTGCACGTTGCGGTAGAACTGCTCGTAGTACTCGATGCGGCCGCGCGCCGCCGCGGCGCCGGCGAAGCCGCCCGCCGGGGTGTCGATGCGCCGGCCGATCGGCAGCACCCAATGGCCATCGGGCATCTTCAGCGCGTCGCCGATTTGCAGGCCGCGCGCGCCCGCCTTGAGGGCCTGGAAGGTTTCCATGCCGGCGACGTTCATGACCGTCGGCGGCAGCGGGTAGAACAGGGAAACCGCGCGGGCGTTGCCGTCGGGGCCGATGATCCCCACGCCTTCGATCTGCACCAGCCCCACCGACTGCTCCCGCAGGTAGTTATGCAGCGCGCGCGGCTTCATGCCGTCGAACGCGCCCTGGCGGTGCTGCTGCGCGAGGTGGCGCAGCACCACGTCGACCGCCTGCAGGCTGCGCGCGGTCTGCTCGGCGATCAGGCGCGCCTGGCCCTCGAGCTCGTGGCCGGTGTCGGCGAGCGTACGCCGGTAGCCCTGCACGATGTCATACGCGGCGAGACCAAGGATCGCCGCGATGAACAGGCCGCCGGCCCAGGCGACCGTGCGCCGGTTCCAGCGCGAGAGCTTCATGCCAGCGCGTGCCGCAGCGCCGCCAGCAGGGCGTCGCGCGTCAGCGGCTTGGGCAGCACGCTCGCCACGCCGAGCTGGCGGGCAATGGCGCCGTTCGCTTCGATGCCGTCGAAGAAGCTGGAGGACAGCGCCACGACCGGGGCCTGCGGGTGCGCATTCGAAATGCGCTTCACGCAGCCCGCGCGGTGCTCGCGGGGGGCGGGGAGGTCGACCAGCACCACGTCGGGGTTGTCCTCGACCAGGCTCCAGTCCTCTTCGGACAGCCACTCCTCGACCAGGCCGCGCAGCGCGGCATCCGCGTCGACCAGCAGGATCCTAGCCATCGAAGGTGCTGCGCAGCAGACCGAGGTCGGTGAAATGATCGAATTCCTCCGGCGTCCAGGCTTCTAGCGGCTGCTCGTCCGGCTCCCCGGGGGAGAGTATGGCACTGGGTTGGTAGTCGGTGGTTTCCATGGCGCCATTTCGCGCCCGGCCGGTTGCCACGCCATTTCGGGTATGTTTCGATTGAAACCCGACCATGATCATCGACATCCACGGCCACTACACCACCGAGCCGCAGCCGCTGCTCGCGTTCCGAGACAAGCAGCTCGCCGGGCTGGCCGACCCGATGCGCAAGCCGGCGACGAGCGAGCTGAATATTCCGGATGAAGACCTGATCAAGAGCGTGCAGCCGCAGCTGAAGCTGCAGAAGGAGCGCGGATCGGACCTCACGATCTTCTCGCCGCGCGCCGCCGGCATGGCGCACCACGTCGGCACCGAGGCCACCGGCATCGAGTGGTCGCGGATGTCGAACGACCTCATCCACCGCATCTGCACGCTGCTGCCGAACAACTTCGCGCCGGTGGGCCAGCTGCCGCAGCACCCGGGGGTGTCGCCGAAGAACTGCATCCCGGAGCTCGAGCGCCTGGCGAAGCTCGGCTTCGTCGGCGTCAACCTCAATCCCGATCCGGCCGGCGGCTACTGGACCGACCCGCCGCTCGTCGACAAGTGGTGGTATCCCCTCTACGAGAAGATGGCCGAGCTCGAGATGACGGCGATGATCCACGTCACCTCGTCGTGCAACCCGGCGTTCCACTACACCGGCGCGCATTACATCAACGGCGACACCACCGCGTTCATGCAGCTGATCCAGGGCAACCTGTTCAAGGATTTCCCCACGCTGAAGTTCGTGATTCCGCACGGCGGCGGCGCGGTGCCGTTCCACTGGGGGCGCTACCGGGGCCTGGCGCAGGAGATGAAGAAGCCGCTGCTCAAGGACCACCTGCTCGGCAACGTGTTCTTCGACACCTGTGTGTACCACCTGCCGGGCATCGAGCTGATGGCGAAGGTGATCCCGGTCGACAACATCCTGTTCGCCTCCGAGATGCTCGGCGC